>Ga0102591_1000176_pt1 | contig 149603 bp, 138 predicted proteins | sample AraplaCol_mCL_r2_2_FD_76860 | JGI IMG/M metagenome (GOLD analysis project Ga0102591, IMG submission 76860) | Arabidopsis root microbial communities from North Carolina, USA - plate scrape MF_Col_mCL_r2 (SPADES assembly) (version 2) | ecosystem: Host-associated > Plants > Roots > Endosphere...
CGAGATGGACGGCTTCACGCTCACGCGCAAGATCAAGGCCGACGCACGGCTGAAGTCGCTGCCGGTGGTCATCCACTCGTCTCTGTCGGGCGAGGCCAGCGAGGAACACGTACGCAAGGTGGGCGCCGACGCTTATGTCTCGAAGTTCCTGGCGAAGGACCTGGCCGACACGATCCGCGGCGTGATGGCACGGCATCCGTGAAGGTTTGTTGAAGGGGGCGGGCGTTCTCGAGCACTGACAAAGCGCCTGGCAGCGCCTTCAATGCCCCTGGTTTTCTCCCCTCTCCCGCCGGCGGGAGAGGGGCGGGGGAGAGGGCGGGCGTCTCGAGCACCGACAAAGCGTCTCGCAGCGCAAGCGCTCGCCCTCTCCCCCATCCCCTCTCCCGCAAAAACGGGAGAGGGGAGCAAAACCCCGCAGCGCCTTCAATGCCCCCTGGTTTTCTCCCCTCTCCCGCTGGCGGGAGAGGGGCGGGGGAGAGGGCGGGCGTCTCGAGCACCGACAAAACGTCTCGCAGCGCAAGCGCTCGCCCTCTCCCCCATCCCCTCTCCCGCAAAAACGGGAGAGGGGAGCAAAACCCCGCAGCGCCTTCAATGCCCCTGTTTTTCTCCCCTCTCCCCGCTGGCGGGAGAGGGGAGTCAAAACCTCGCAGCCTCTCTGCATAAATCGGCGCGTCGTGCAACAAAACCCCCTGATCCGCGTTTGCCCAAAAAAAAGGCAGTCCAGCTCGCGCCAATGCTGGCGCGGGTTTGCGGGGAGTCAAGAGGGCGATTATCCACGCAAACTGTGGATAGTTCCAACGGGCCAGATGGATTAACTCAAACGAGTATTTCCGGCTGCCCGCCGTCTGTTTGCGTCCTGCCCACTTCCTGTTTACTTCGGCTGCGCCACCGTACGCAGATACGGTTTCAGCGTCTTGAATCCGTCCGGATACTTCTTCTTCGCGTCCTCATCGGAAACCGACGTCGGGATAATCACGTCGTCGCCCGGCTTCCAGTTGACCGGTGTGGCCACCGTGTGTTTCGCGTTCAGTTGCAGCGAGTCGAGCAGGCGCAGCACCTCGTCGAAATTGCGGCCCGCGCTCATCGGATAGACCAGCATGGCCTTGATCTTCTTGTCCGGGCCGATCCAGAAGACCGAGCGGATCGTGGCGTTGTCCACGGCCGTGCGGGGGCCGCTGCCGCTGGCCTCCGGGTGGATCATGTCGTAGAGCTTGGCCACGGCCAGGTCGTGGTCGCCGATCATCGGATAGTTGACGGCGGTGCCCTGGGTTTCCTCGATGTCCTTGGCCCAGCGCGAGTGGTCGCCCACCGGATCGATCGACAGGCCGATGATCTTGGTATTGCGCTTGTCGAACTCGGGCTTGAGCTTGGCCATGTAGCCCAGTTCGGTGGTGCAGACCGGCGTGAAGTCCTTCGGGTGCGAGAACAGGATGGCCCAGCTGTCGCCGATCCATTCGTGGAAGTTGATCTTGCCCTGAGTGGTTTCTGCGGTGAAGTCGGGGGCGGTCTCGCCAATTCGGATGGCCATGGTCAGGCTCCTTCGGGTGAAAGGGGTTCAGGCAGCTAACCAGTATAGGAAGTTGGCGGGCGCGGCGCCCTCCTGCCGTTGGCGGATAGCCATCGGTGGTATCGCGCGCGTCACTCCGGCGCTAGTCGGGCCGTTCCAGGTCGGCGATCACGGCCCGCAGGAAGCGCGCCGCCTCGCCGCCCGTGACCACGCGATGGTCGAACGTCAGCGACAGCGGCATCACGCGATGCACGGCGGGTACGCCGCCGGCGGCCACCACTTCGTCGCGGATGCGGCCTGCGCCCAGGATGGCCACCGTTGGCGGCACCACGATCGGCGCGGCGTAGCGCCCGGCGATCATGCCGAAGTTCGACAGCGTGATGGTGTTGCCGCGCATTTCCTCCGGTGCGATGGTGCGGGCCAGCACATCGGCGCGCATGCGGTCCAGGCCGGCGCGCAGGTCGGCCGCGTCGCGCTTGCCCACGTTGCGCAGCACCGGCACGAACAGCCCTTCGGGCAGGTCGGCGGCAATGCCCACGTCGATCCGTTCAAGCACGTGGCGCCGGCCGGTCTGGCCTTCGTACCAGGCATTGAGCGCGCGCTCGGCGTGCACGCCGGCCACCAGCGCACGCACCAGCCGGATGGTGACGTCGTGCCCGCCCATGGCGGTTCCCACCGTCTGCCAGGCGTGCAGGTCGGCATCGTCCATCACCGTGGCGGCGGCCACTTCGCTCTGTGCGCGCGCCATGTTTTGCGCCATCGCGCGCCGTACGCCACGTATCACCTCGGCCGGGCCGAGTTCCGCAAGCGTGGTGGCCACGCGCTGCACGTCGGTGGCGGTGATCACGCCGTCGTGCCCTGACGGCGTGACCATGGCCAGATCCACCGAAAGCTTGCGGGCCAGCGCGCGCACCGCGGGCGTGGCCTTGATGCCGTGGCCGCCATGCACGCCCGAAGCGCCGGCGCGCGCCGACTCCTCGCGCACCACATGGGTCCCCACCTTGACGTTGCCGACCACCGTGCCGGCGTCGTCCGATGCGCCCGCGCCTTCGAAGCCCACCAGCGGCGCACCCAGGTGGACGATATCGCCGGCCTGCGCAAACAGCCGGGCCACCTGGCCGCCAAATGGCGACGGAATCTCGACGATGGCCTTGGCGGTTTCCACCGACAGCAGCGGCTGGTCGGCCTGCACGGCATCGCCGGGCTTGACGTGCCACGTCACGATCTCGGCTTCCTGCAGGCCCTCGCCCAGGTCGGGCAGTTTGAAGATCCGCATCGTTTGTCTCCTCGTTGGCCCTGAGTGCCCAGTGTGCCGCGCGTGTAGAGGCGGCTCGCGTCAGGCGGCGTCCAGCGCGCGCCGTGCCGCGTCGACGATCTGCGTTACCGACGGCAGGTAGCTGTGCTCCAGCCGCGCCAGCGGCACCACGGTGTCGTAGCCGGTCACGCGCTGCACCGGCGCGCTGAGCGAATAGAGGCCGGCGTCGGCCAGGTTGGCCGCGATCTCCGCACCCAGCCCCGCCGTGCGCGGCGCCTCGTGCACGATCACGCAGCGCCCGTTCTGCGCCACCGCTTCGAGGATGGTCTCCATGTCGAGCGGCTTGAGCGTGGCCACGTCGATTACGGTGGCCTGGATGCCGTCTTCGGCCAGTTGGTCGGCAGCGGCCAGCGTCTCGTGCACCATCGCCCCCCAGCTGACCAGCGTGATGTCGCCGCCGTCGCGCAGCGTGAAGCAGGCATCGAGCGGCAGCGCCTCGCCGGTGTCCGCCACTTCCTGACGGAACAGGCGATACAGCCGCGTCGGCTCGAAGAAGATCACGGGGTCGGGGTCGCGGATGGCGGCCAGCAGCAGCCCATACGCGCGCGCGGGCGAGGACGGCATGACCACGCGCACGCCCGGCATATGCGCGAACAGCGCTTCCGGACTTTCGGAGTGGTGCTCGGGCGCATGGATGCCGGCCCCGCTCGGCGCGCGCACCACCAGCGGGCAGCCCAGCCGGCCGCGCGTGCGGTGCCGCAGATGGCCGGCATGGTTGAGGATGTTGTCGATGGCCGGATAGATAAAGCCCGCGAACTGGATTTCGGCCACCGGCTTGAGGCCCATTGCCGCCATGCCGATGGCCGCGCCGACGATGCCGCCCTCGGCCAGCGGCGTATCGATGACGCGCGCTTCGCCAAAGCGCGCCTGCAGCCCGACGGTGGAGCGGAACACGCCGCCGTTGACGCCGATATCCTCGCCCAGCAGCACCACGTCGGGGTCGCGCGCCAGCTCGTGGGCCAGCGCCAGGTTGACCGCTTCCACCATATGCAGTTCAGCCATGATGAGACTCCCCGGCGTAGCGTTGCGCGGTATCGAGCTGGTCGGCCATCGCGGCCGGCAGTGTTTCGTAGAGGCAATCGAACATGGCGGCGACGGTGGGGTGGGGCAGTTGCAGGTAGGCGTCCACGGCGGCGCCCACCGCCTGCTGGCACTCGCGCACCAGCGCTTCCTCGCGCGCGGCGTCCCACGCGCCGACGCTGGCCAGGTAATCGCGCAGGCGCTTGAGCGGTTCGTGTCGCCAGGCTTCCTTGACGGTGGCCTCGTCGCGATAGCGCGACGCATCGTCCGCCGTGGTGTGGTCGCCCAGCCGATAGGTCACGGCTTCGATCAGCGCCGGGCCGCCTCCCGCGCGTGCGCGTTCGATGGCCTCGCCCACGCGCTGGCGCACGGCCACCACGTCATTGCCGTCCACCTGCTCGCCCGGAATGCCGGCGGCAATGGCCTTCTGCGCGAGCGTGGCGGCCGCGGTCTGTCTGGCGCGCGGCATCGAGATGGCCCACTGGTTGTTGTTGATGACGATGACCAGCGGCACCCGCCACGCGCCGGCCATGTTCATGCCTTCGTAGAAGGCGCCGTTCGAGGTGCCGCCGTCGCCGATGATGCAGACCGCCACGCGCGGCTGGCCGCGTAGCTGGAACGCGTAGGCCACCCCGGCCGCATGGCCCACCTGGGTGCCAATCGGCACGCAGTTGCCGAAGTCGTGCGGCACCGCCGCAAAGCCGCTGCCGCGTTCGTCGCCACCCCAGTAGAGCAGGCTCTCCGTCATCGTGACGCCCCGCACAAATTGCGCGGCGTGGTCGCGGTAGGACGGGATCAGGACGTCGTCGCGCCGCATGGCGCTGGCCGCGCCCACGCCTATCGCTTCCTGCCCCAGCGCGGACGCGAACGTGCCGATCTGGCCGGTGCGCTGCATCGCAATCGCCTTGAGGTCGAACTGGCGGGTGAGCACCATGGCGCGATACAGCGGCAGCAGCGCGTCCGGGGTGCGGGCAAAGTCTGGAAGATCCGGGGCAGGCGTGCCCTCGGCGGAAAGGTAGCGGGTAAAGCCAATCTCGAAGCGCGCAACAGTGCCCATGTGGTAGTCCCCTTGTGGTTCGCTGTGTCCTGTGCGGCGCAGCATCTTGTGGACGCTGCTGCCTTCGAATATAGGGCACGGAACCGGGGAGCGGGCGTGCGCTGGCGCACCGCGCCGCACGGTGCCGCATTGCGGAGCATTGCCCGGCATTACGCCTGATGCGAAGGAAATCGCGCTTGCTTATGCGAGCCGCGCGCATAAGGGCCGCCGGGCCTTGTGCCCGTGTCATATGCGCTGGCCGCATAACGGCGCGCGTTTTGATTCGTTGTCTGGCGTTTCCGGCGTCCCTAGAGTGCAAGGCTTGTGCTTTCCCCCAAGAGCCGATACCTGCCATGACCCTTGCCGCAGACACCCTTCAGGATTTCGAGATTCGTCCGCTCGACGCCGCGCTTGGCGCCGAAGTGATCGGGCTCGATCTCCACCAGCCGCTGGCCGACGAAGACTTCCGGCGCATCCACCGCGCGCACCTCGATCACCACGTGGTGGTGTTCCGCGACCAGCGCATCACGCCGGCGCAGCAGATCGCGTTCAGCCGCCGCTTCGGGCCGCTGCAGATTCACGTGCTGCACCAGTTCCAGCTTGCCAACCATCCCGAAACGCTGATCGTCTCAAACGTGCTGCAGGACGGCAAGCCGATTGGCCTGGGCGATGCCGGCCACTTCTGGCACTCGGACCTCTCGTACAAGGAAAAGCCGAGCCTGGGCTCGCTGCTGCACGCGATCGAACTGCCATCGGAAGGCGGCGACACGCTGTTCGCCAACATGCACGCCGCCTACGACGGGCTCTCCGAGGCGCTCAAGGCGCGCATCGACGGGCTGCGGGCCGAGCATACCTACCTGGCGCGTTACGCCGAGCTGCAGAAGCGCAGCCCGTGGCGGCCCAATCTCACGCCCGAACAGATTGCGCAGGTCAAGCCTGTGGTGCATCCGGTGGTGCGCACGCATCCGGAAACCGGCCGCAAGGCGCTGTTCGTCAGCGAGCATTTCACCACCCGCATCGTCGGGCTCTCCGACGCCGAGAGCCGCGCGCTGCTGGACGAACTGTTCGCGCACAGCGTGCAGCCGGCTTACGTCTATCGGCACCAGTGGCGCGAGCATGACCTCGTGTTCTGGGACAACCGCTCGCTGCTGCACCTGGCTGCCGGCACGCCCGACCACCTGCGGCGCGTGATGTACCGCACCACCATCGAAGGCGACACGCCGTTCTGACCGCCGCTTTTCCACCATTCCATCGCCCCGACGATCCCCGACGATCCCGACGATCCCGACGTTCCTCGATAGCGCCTCAGGAGTCTTTCGCATGTCCCTGTTTTCATCCGCCGCCACGCTGACCCGCCGTGCCACGCTGGCCGTGCTGACCGCCGGCCTGGCCTTGACCGGCACCGCGCACGCGGAAGGCAAGATCCGCATCGCCGAGCAGTTCGGCGTGGTGTACCTGCTGCTCAACGTGGCGCGCGACCAGCAACTGATCGAGAAGCACGGCAAGCAGCAGGGCGTGGACATCAACGTCGAATGGACGCAGCTCTCCGGCGGCTCGGCCGTCAACGATGCGCTGCTGTCGGGCTCGATCGATATCGCAGGCGCTGGCGTGGGTCCGCTGCTGACGCTGTGGGACCGCGCACACGGGCGCCAGAACGTGAAGGGCGTGGCATCGCTGGGCAACTTCCCGTACTACCTGGTCTCAAACAACCCCAAGGTGAAGTCGATTGCCGATTTCACGGAGAAAGACCGCATCGCGCTGCCCGCCGTGACCGTGTCGGTGCAGTCGCGCGTGCTGCAACTGGCCGCGGCCCGGCAGTGGGGCGACCAGTCGTTCAACCGGCTCGACAAGTGGACGGTAGCCGTGCCGCACCCCGATGCGGCGGCCGCCATCATCGCGGGCGGCACCGAGATTACCGGCCACTTCGGCAATCCGCCGTTCCAGGAGCAGGAACTGGCCGGCAATCCGAACGCGCGCATCGTGCTCAGTTCGTATGACGTGCTGGGCGGCCCAAGCTCGGCCACGGTGCTCTATGCCACCGAGAAATTCCGCAACGACAACCCGAAGACCTATCGCGCGTTCGTCGATGCGCTGGCCGAGGCCGCCCAGTTCGCCACGAAGAATCCGGAAGCGGCGGCCGACCTCTACATCCGCGTGAACAAGGCGAAGATCGATCGCGCGCTGCTGGTGAAGATTCTCAAGAATCCGCAGGTGCAGTTCAAGGTCACGCCGCAGAACACGTTCCCGCTGGCCGAGTTCATGCATCGCGTGGGCGCCATCAAGCATCAGCCGAAGTCCTGGCAGGACTACTTCTTCCAGGACCCGGCCACCGCGCAAGGGAGCTGACATGGCCGAAGCGCATACCCCGCACCCGCACGGCGCCCGCCTGCGCGTGGTATCGCACCCGCAGCCGCTGCTGCAGGTGGACGACGTCACGCTCGAATACCGCACGCCCCAGCGCGTAGTGCGCGCCACGCACCGCGTGAGTTTCGACGTGCATGCGGCAGACCGCTTCGTGCTGCTGGGGCCGTCGGGCTGCGGCAAGTCCACGTTGCTGAAGGCCGTGGCCGGCTTCGTGCCGCCGGCCGAGGGCGAGATCCGGCTGGAAGGGCAGCGCGTGCACGCGCCCGGCCCCGATCGCATCGTCGTCTTTCAGGAGTTCGACCAGTTGCCGCCGTGGAAGACCGTCAAGCAGAACGTCATGTTTCCGCTGCGGCAGGCGCGTGGCATGTCGAAGGCGGAAGCCGGTGATGTGGCCATGCACTACCTGGCCAAGGTGGGTCTGGCGGCGTTCGCCGATGCCTTTCCGCATACGCTGTCGGGCGGCATGAAGCAGCGCGTGGCCATTGCCCGCGCGCTGGCCATGCGGCCCAAGGTGCTGCTGATGGACGAACCGTTCGCCGCGCTAGACGCGCTGACGCGCCGGCGCATGCAGGAAGAGCTGCTGGCGCTTTGGGACGATGCCGCCTTCACGCTGCTGTTCGTCACGCATTCGATCGAGGAGGCCCTGGTGGTGGGCAGCCGCATCCTGCTGCTGTCGCCCCATCCGGGCCGCGTGCGCGCCGAACTGAACAGCCATCAGTTCTCGCTGGCCAGCCAGGGCGGTGCCGAATTCCAGCAGGCGGCGCAGCGCATCCACACCATGCTGTTCGAGACGCCGGCCGAAGCCGGTGCGGCGCCCGGGCCCGCCATCCACGCCGCGAGGCACTGAACCATGACCTTCGCCACCATCTCCACCATCGCCAACCCGCCGCCGCGTCCCGAATACGAGCGTGTGCTCGAACCGTTCACCGCCGTGCCGCTCTCGCGCGCGCTGCCCTGGCACCGCCGGCTCTGGCAACTGGGCTGGCTGCGCAAGGCCGTGATCCTGCTGGTGCTGGCTGCGCTGTGGGAAGTGGCGGCCCGCGTGCAAGACAACGACCTGTTGCTGCCCACGTTCCTGGCCACCGCGCGCGCTTTTGCCGAGGCCATGGCCAGCGGCGAGCTGCCGGGCAAGGCTGCGGTGTCGTTGTCGATCCTGCTGCAAGGCTATGCGGCCGGCATCGTGCTGGCGTTCGTGCTGACCACGCTGGCCGTGTCCACGCGCGTGGGCCGCGACCTGCTCGACACGCTCACCGCGATGTTCAACCCGCTGCCGGCCATCGCGCTGCTGCCGCTGGCGCTGCTGTGGTTCGGGCTGGGCAGCAAGAGCCTGATCTTCGTGCTGGTGCACTCGGTGCTGTGGCCGCTGGCGCTGAACACATACGCCGGCTTTCGCGGCGTGCCGGAGACGCTGCGCATGGCCGGGCGCAACTATGGCCTGCGCGGGCTGCGCTACGTGCTGCTGATTCTGGTGCCGGCGGCGCTGCCGGCCATCCTGTCCGGACTCAAGATCGGCTGGGCCTTTGCATGGCGCACGCTGATTGCGGCGGAGCTGGTGTTCGGCGCGTCGTCGGGCAAGGGCGGGCTGGGCTGGTACATCTTCCAGAACCGCAACGAACTCTATACCGACCGCGTGTTCGCGGGGCTGGCCACGGTGATCCTGATCGGCCTGGCCGTGGAAGGGCTGGTGTTCGCCACGCTGGAGCGCGTGACGGTGCGGCGCTGGGGCCAGCAGCACTGACGGCCGGGCGCTCGCCCTTGTCGACCCTTGCCGGCGCCATGATCCCGGCGTATCGTGCCGTGTCATGACGACGATCCATCATGCCGCGGCCGAGGGCTTTTCCGCCCAGGCCGACACGTACGCCCGCGGGCGTCCCGACTATCCCGCCGCACTGGGCGACTGGCTGCGCGACACCCTGGGCCTGGCGCCCGGCAAGACCGTGGTGGACCTCGGGGCCGGCACCGGCAAGTTCACACGGCTGCTGGTGCCCAGCGGCGCCAGCGTGGTGGCCGTGGAACCGGTGGACGCGATGCGCGCCCAGCTTTCTTCCAAACTCCCCGACGTGCGTGCGCTGCCCGGCAGTGCGGAGTCGATGCCGCTGCCCGATGCCAGCGTCGACGCCGTGGTCTGCGCGCAGGCCTTCCACTGGTTTGCCAACACCGCCGCGATGCGCGAGATTGCCCGCGTGCTGAAGCCGGGCGGCCGGCTGGGGCTGATCTGGAATGTGCGCGACGAGACCGTGCCGTGGGTGGCCCGGCTGACGGCCATCATGACGCCTCACGAGGGCGATGCGCCGCGCTTCTACAAGGGTGACTGGAAGCAGGTGTTTCCGGCGGAAGGCTTTGGCCCGCTGGATCTGACGCGCTTCCCGTACACCCACACCGGCGCGCCGGAGCAGGTGGTTGTGGATCGCGTGATGTCGGTGAGCTTTATCGCGTCGCTGCCGGCGGCCGAGCAGGCGGCGGTGCGCGCCCAGCTGCACGAGGTGATCGCCACCGATCCGGCGCTGCGCGGGCACGACACGGTGTCGTTTCCCTACAGCACCGAAGCGTACTGCTGCGTACGCGTTTGATCAGGTGGCCGGTGCCAGCTGCTGCCGGTAGCGCGCGGCCAGCACCTGGCTGAAGACCAGTGCCAGCACCGCGCTGGCGGCGGCGAACAGGTACACGGACGGATAGCCGCCCTGCTTGGCGATGAAGCCCGCCACCGGCCCCGTGAGGCCCAGCGCAAAATCAAGGAACAAGGCGTAGGCGCCGAGTGCCGAGCCGCGGTTGGTGGCCGGCACGCGCTTGACCGCTTCCATGCCCAGCGCCGGGAACACCAGCGAGAAGCCAAAGCCCACCACGGCCGCGCCGGCCAGCGCTTGCCACGGCGCGTGGGCCATCCAGATAATGGCCAGGCCGGCCGCTTCCACCGCGAATGACGCCAGCGCCACGGCATAGCCGCCGAACCGCGCAATGGCGTCGGCCATCACCAGCCGCGTCAGCACGAAGCAGGTGCCCAGCGCGGTCAGCGCCAGCGCGGCGTGTTCCCAGCCGTGGCTGGCGTAGTAGAGCGTGATGAACGCAGTGATCACCCCAAAGCCCACCGAGCCCAGCGCCAGGCACAGGCCGAACGGCGTCATGGCACGGAACACGCGCCGGAACGGCAGCCGGTCGCCCTTGAGCACCGGCACCGGTGGACGGCGGCGCGCCAGCAGCAGCGCCGCGCCCGCCACCAGCGTGGTGACCACGCCGATGGTGCCCAGTCCACCCCATTGCGCCAGCACCACGCCAACCGGCGCGCCCACGGCCAGCGCGCCATAGGTCGTGATGCCGTTCCACGAAATCACCTTCGCGGTATGCCGCGCGCCGGCGCTGCCGATGCCCCAGGCAATGGTGCCGGTGGTGACCAGGCTTTCGCCGGCGCCCAGCATCAGGCGGCCAGCCAGCAGCCAGGCCAGGCCCAGCCAGTCGGTGCCCGCGAACAGCGAGGCCACTAGCGTCAGCACGCCGCTGCCGGTAACCAGCGCCAGGCCGGTCAGTACCGAGCGCTTGGGCCCCTGCGTGTCGCACAGCGTGCCGGCCCACGGCCGGCTCATCAGCGTGGCCAGGTACTGGATGCTCACGGCCAGGCCCGCCAGTACCGCGCTGTAGCCGAGGTCGCCATGCACGAAGCCGGGCACCACGGCGATGGGCAGGCCCACGGCCAGGTAGGCGATGAAGTTGAAGAAGACGACGACAAGGATGCGGCGCGTCACATTGCCATCGGCGGCGGCATCGGTGGCGGCGGCATGCGGCGGCGTGACCGGGGAAGTACTCGGGGCGGACATCGGTGATTCAGGAGGCGCGGGATTGGGGCGAAAACTGGGGACGAGCTGGCGCTTGAACCGGGCTTGGCTGGGTATGTACGACAACTCAGGGAAAACCCGGAAGTCGCCATCATACGGCAACGCAGCAAAGCGCGTGTGCCGCGTTGGGACCATGTGGTTGTATTGACAATACAAAGGCCGTTCTATACGGTGGACGCCCGTTCCGACCCCGTCGCCGCCCCTCTTCATGCCACGCAAAGCCGCCCAACTGTCCGAAGCCGACAAGCATGCCGCCGAGGGCGGAGCCATTGCCGTGGATCGGGCGCTGTTCGTGCTGTCGGTGTTCCGCGAGGGCGATACGGCGCTAGGGCTGGCCGAACTGGCGCATCGCAGCGGCCTGTACAAGAGCACGCTGCTGCGGCTGCTGGCCTCGCTGGAGCACGCGCGGCTGGTGCAGCGGCTGGCCGACGGCCGCTACGCGCTGGGTTCCGAGGTGGCACGGCTCAACGCCGTCTATGCGGCGTCGTTTTCGCTCGAACAGGTGGTGGTGCCGGTGCTGCGCGACCTGGTACGGACGACGAAGGAGTCGGCCGCCTTCCACGTGGAGCAGGGCGAGCACCGGCTGTGCCTGTATCGCGTGGATTCGCCGCAGCCCGTGCGCGACCACATCCGTGCGGGCGACCTGCTGCCCCGCAACCGCGGCGCGGGCGGCCGCGTGCTGCGGGCCTTTGCCGGCGCGCGTGGCGAGATCTACCAGAAGATTCGCGAGACCGGCGTGATTGCGCTGGTGGGCGACCGCAGCCCCGACATCGCCGGGGTGTCGGCGCCGGTCTTCGGGCCGGGTGGCGAACTGAAGGGCGCCCTGACGCTGACGTGTCCCACGCCGCGCTTCGACGAGCGGTTCAGCGCGCAGGTGCTGGAGGCCGCGCGGTCGCTGACCCAGGCGCTGGGCGGCACGTTTCCGGAGGTGTCGGACGCCGCCATGCACACCGTGGCGCCGCCTGCCGACGACTGAGGCGCCCGCGCGCGAGCGAGGTTTCAGCGGACGCCCCGGGGACATTCAATCGGCCATGCAGCCCCAGCCGGCTACCCGGCTTGTCGGGGGTGCCGCCACGCCATGCGCGCGGGCTATGATGCGCGTTTCCGCAGCGATGCAATCCACCGTTTGTCACGTCGGGTCGCCCGTCTTGGGTCAACGTGTATAACGGTCGCCGCCCCCGGTAGCTTTAGAGGAAACCATTCCCGTGCACCTGGCTCAGCAGACCATCCTGGTCGTCATGATGGTGGTATTTTCCAGCACGCTGGTCATGGCCGCGGGGCTGGTGCTTGCGCTGCGCGCGAGCGAGGCCGGCCGCCTGTGGGCCACCGGCCATGTGGTGGCGTCGGGAGCCGGGCTGGTGGTGGCCGCCAGCGCCACCGGCAACGCCGTGGAGCTGGCCGCGCTCGGCACCGGGGTCTACCTGATTGGCCGGCTGACGATCTATCGCGGCGTGCGCGTCTACTATGGCCTGCCCGCCCACGCCGGCCCGCTGCGGGCCATCGGCGTGGTGGCGCTGGTACTGATGGTGCTGATGTGCGGCCTGTCCGACGGCCCGCTGATGCTGCACGGCCTGGCCTACGGCATGCTCGCGATGATCTCGTTCAGCACCATCGTCACCATGCTGCGCAGCCGGCGCGGACGCACCAGCATCGGCGGGCCGCTGGTGCTGGCGTCGCACCTCGTGCTGCTCGCATCGCAAGTGGCCGCGCTTGGTTATGGCGCGGCCTTCAAGGGCCTTGCGGTCACTCCCTTCTTCCTGCAGACCAGTGCCTCGGTCTGGCCGCTGGCGCCGATGGTGGCCGTGCTGCTGGGGCTGTTTGGCTTCAGCCTGATGGCGATGGAGCAGATCATCGCGCACAACGAGAGCGGCGCGCGGCTCGACGCGCTGACCGGGCTGCTGAACCGGGGCGCGCTGGACATGACCGCCGTGGGCTTGGTGGCGCGGTGGCAGCGCGATGGCGACCCGCTGTCTTGCCTGGTCATCGACGTCGATCATTTCAAGCAGGTCAACGACCGCCACGGCCACCATGCGGGCGACCAGGTGCTGCGCGACCTGGCCGCCGCGCTGGACAACTCGCGGCGCGCGTCCGACTTTGCCGCGCGCTACGGCGGCGAGGAATTCTGCATTCTTTGCCCGCACACCGACGAGCACCAGGCCACCGCGCTGGCCAACCGCATTTTGCGAAAGGTGCGCGCCATCGCGCTGCCCGAGGGCGATGGCCCGGGATGCGGCCACGCCACCGTCAGTATCGGCATTGCCCAGTTGCGATCGGGCCCCGCCAGCCGCGAGGCGCTGTGGCGCAGCCTGTTTGCCGAAGCGGACCGCGCGCTCTACATGGCCAAGAAGCGCGGCCGAGACCAGTTCGTGGTGGAGTCGAGCATGCGCCCCGAGGAGCCGCAACCGCAGCCGCAACCTTCGGCGCAGTCGCTGCAGTCGCTGCCGGCGATGCAGTCTGCAGGTGCCGCACCGGCCGAGCCCGATTGCGCGACCCCCGCCTGAACCCCGCCTGAATCCCGCCTGAATCCCGCCTGAACCCCGCCTGACTACAGCACCCGCCCGAACCACCAGAGCGACAGCAGCCCCGCGCAGGTGGCCAGCAGCGCGCCCAGCGCGGCGAAGAACGCGGTGATCTCCACCTGGTCGCGCTTGCCTTGCGAAAGCCGGGCGTCGAGCGCGCGGTACAGAGACTTCAGCCGGCTGGCGTCTTCCAGCCGGAAATATTCGGCGCCGGTGGTGGTGGCCACCTGCTTGAGCACGCCCTCGTCGAGCTTGACGCGCGCCGAGAGGCCATCGGCCTTCAGCACCACGCCTTCGAGCGTGCCCACGCCCACGGTATAGATGCGCACGCCGTTCTCGGCGGCCAGTTGCGCCGCCAGCAGCGCGGCCGGGCCGGCATTGCTCTCGCCATCCGAGAACAGCACGATGGCGCCGGCGGCATAGGAGCCCGGCGCCACCTCGTCCTCGGTGCCGCCGGTGCGCGGCCGGCGGGATGGGGCGTCGTCGTTCATCAGGCGGGCGGCGTCGTCGGTCAGCTGCGGCAGCAGCGTGGTCAGCGCGATCAGCAGGCCGTTGCCAAGCGCGGTGCCGCCCTGCGGCTGCAGCCGGTCGATGGCGGCAGCCACGTCGTCCTTCCTGCGGGTGGGCGCGTGTGCCACGGCGGCGGTGCCGGCCATGGCCACCACGCCCGTGCTGACGCCGGCGGGCTGGGCGTCCAGCAGTACCTTGGCGGCCTGCTGGGCGGCCCGCAGCCGCGTCGGTTTGACGTCGGTGGCGCGCATGCTGCCCGAGAGGTCGATGACCATGATGACGGTCTCGATGCGCGAGGGCAGCGTCAGGATGGCTTGCGGCCGGGCAATGGCCACGATCAGCGCCACCAGCGCCAGCAGCGCCAGGATCGGGGCCACATGGCGGCGCCACGTGCGGCCACGCGGATTGCCGGCATGGGCCATGCGCAGGGCGGGGTAGTGCGCGACCGCGCGCCGGCGACGCGCGTCGAGCCATCCGTAGCCGAGCGTCAGCACGCCCACGGCCGCCAGCAGCCACAGCATGCTGGGCCACAGGAAGCTGAAGGCGGGCAGGTGGCCGAGCGCTTCGATCATGCCGCCCCCTTTGCCATATCGTGCAAGGTGGCGGGCGGGCCTGCCACCACGCCCTGCCGGCGGCTGCGCTGGCGGGCGAATTGCAGCAGGGCCAGGTCCAGGCGCGCGTCGGTGGAGAGCGTCAGGCACTCCACGCCGGCCCGCGCGAAGCCGGTGCGCAACTCGGCCTCGCGCGCCTCGGCTGCCACGGTAAAGCGTTTGCGGAAGCTGCGGTCGTGGGTATCGATCAGCATCTGTTCGCCGGTTTCGGCATCCTGCAGCACCACCAGGCCCAGGTCGGGCAACGCCACTTCGAGCGGATCCACCAGCCGCACGGCCACCACCTCGTGCCGGCGCGCCAGCATCGCCAACTGCGCCTGCCAGCCTGGCGCGCTGAGGAAGTCCGACACCACGAACATCACCGAGCGACGCTTGGCCACCGCGCGCCCGCGGTCGAGCAGGTCCTGCAGCCGGGTCTGGCCGGGCGAGGCGGCCGGCGTGGCGCGCATGCGGTCAAGCAGGTGCAGCAGGTGCCGGCGGCCGGCGCGCGCCGGAATGACCGACGCCGCCCGGTCCGGCGATCCGCCATACAGCACGGTGCCCACGCGGTTGCCGTAGCGCGTGAGCAGCAGCGCCAGCACCGTGGTGAAGTCCGTCAGCAGATCGCGCTTGTGCACCAGGCCGCTGCCGAAGTCGACCGAGCCGCTCAGGTCGAGCAGGAACCACGCGGCCACCTCGCGATCTTCCTGGTACTCGCGCACATGGGGCGTCTGCAGGCGGGCCGTCACGTTCCAGTCGATGTGCCGCACGTCGTCGCCGGGATGGTATTCGCGCAGGTCGGCCAGATCGAGCCCGAAGCCGCGGAACAGGGTGCGGTAGTCGCCCTGCAGCAGGCCGTCGAGCCGGCGCACCACGGTCCATTCCAGCCGGCGCAGCAGCGCGTCGGTCTGGCCCGCCTCCAGGCGCGCCGGGGGCGGGTTGGCGGCGGCGGGCGGCGCGGCGCCGGGGCCGGCCGGCCGCTTACCGCGCAGCCGCCCGAACATGGGATTCCATCGGCCGCTCCGGCACGGGCAGCGCCTGCAGGATGCGCGCGATCAACTGGTCGGGCGTAATCGCGTCAGAGATGGCTTCGTAGGACAGCACCACGCGGTGGCGCAGCACGTCGGGCACCAGGTCGGTCACGTCCTCGGGCAAGGCATAGTCGCGGCCGCGCAGGTAGGCCAGCGCCCGCGCGCCTTCGATCAGGCCGATGGTGGCGCGCGGGCTGGCGCCAAACGTGACGTAGCGGGCCAGGTCTTCCAGCCCGAAGCTGCCCGGCTTGCGCGTGGCCGCCACCACGCGTACCGCGTACTGCACCAGGCCCGGGTCCACGTACACCTTGCGGCACGCCTCCTGCAGCGCGCACAGGTGCTCGGGCGTGGCGATCGGGCTCACGGCGATGCGCGGCCCGGTCACGCGGTTGACGATGACCACCTCCTCCTCTTCGCTGGGATAGCCCACCAGCACCTTCATCATGAAACGGTCCACCTGGGCCTCGGGCAGCGGATAGGTGCCCTCGGTCTCGATCGGGTTCTGCGTGGCCATGACCAGGAACGGCGCCGGTACGGGATGGGTCTCGCCGGCAATTGTTACCTGCTTTTCCTGCATGACTTCCAGCAGCGCGCTCTGCACCTTGGCCGGCGCGCGGTTGATTTCATCGGCCAGCAGCAGGTTGGCGAAGACCGGCCCGCGTACCGTGGAGAACTCTCCGGTGCCCTGGTTGTACATGCGGGTGCCGATCAGGTCGGCGGGCAGCAGGTCGGGCGTGAACTGGATGCGCTTGAACGAGCCGCTCATGGTGCGCGCCAGCGTGTTGACCGTCAGCGTCTTGGCCAGGCCCGGCACCCCTTCCACGAGCAGGTGGCCGCCCGCCAGGATGGCCACCAGCACGCGTTCGAGAAAGTGGTCCTGGCCCACCACCACCCGCTTGACCTCGTAGAGCAGGCGTTCCATCAGGCTGGCGCTGTCGACGGCGCTTTTGGCTGGATCGTTCATGGCGGGGGCGTCCTGTAGGGTGGGTGTGGGGGCAGGGGCGGTGTGGGTGGCGAGCGTCTAGAAGGGCGAGGACCCGATGGCGGTGCCGGCCGCCTCGATCGTGATGGCAAAGCCGATACCGAGGAAGGTGCCGCTCGGGTTGGGGTTGAGGATGGCGGTGACGATGCCCACCACCTCGCCGTTCATGTTCACCAGCGGGCCGCCCGAGTTGCCGGGGTTGGCGGCGGCATCGAACTGGATCAGCTTGTCCAGGTTCTGCCGGCGGTCCGGCGACACGAACTGGCGGTCCAGCCCGGAGATGACGCCCGACGACACCGACGGCCCGATGCCGAACGGGAAGCCCACGGCCACCACCTCCATGCCGGGCACGAGTTCCTGGCTGGAACCCAGCGTGGCGGCGGGCAGATCATCGGGAATCGACTTGGGCTGAAGCACGGCCAGGTCTTTCTCGGGCAGCGCCTGCACCAGCGTGGCTTCGGCGGTATGGCCGTCATGGAACCTGACTTCCAGCCGCTGGGCGTCGGCCACCACGTGGTAGTTGGTGAGGATCGTGCCCTTTTCGGTCACCACCACGCCGGAGCCGATGTGACGCGCTTCTGACTTGCCGGCGGACTGGTCCTTGCCGTGGGGCGGGTCGCTGTTGGCCGCTTCGTCGCGCGGGGCGGGCGGCGAGTGGGGCGAGTGCGGAGAGGGCTTGGCCTTGGCGTTGGGTGGCTCGCGCCGGGCCTTGGGGGCGGAAGCCGCCTCGGTGGGCTTTTCCGGCGCGAAGCTGCGGATCTCGACCACCGACTCGCGCACCGCCTCGGCGGCCCGGGCGGACTGCGAGGGCAGGGTGCGGGTTTGCAGCGTGTGCATCACGGCGCGGTCGATGTCGGCCTGCGTAAGCTTGCGCGGGGCGGGCTGCGACCAGAGCGCGGCGCCCATGCCGGCGGCGAAGACCAAGGCGACGGCCGCCGAGACCAACCCGTAGATCGTCACCCGTTTCATCGCAGCCCCCGGTTCCGTCGCGCCGTGGAAAATACAGTACCATCCTCTTACCCACGCGCCAAGGAGCAGGGCATGCAGTTTCTCTGGCCGCAAATGCTCTGGCTGTTGCTTGTGCTTCCGTTGCTGGCGGCGGCCTATGTGTACCTGATCTCGCGACGCAAGAAAGGTGCCGTGCTGTATGCGAGCCTTGCCTTGCCGCGTGCCGCACTTGGCCCGCGCCAGAAGTTGCGCCGCCACATTCCTCCCGTTCTGTTCTTCCTCTCGCTCGGCATGGCGCTGCTGGCCTGCGCGCGGCCCAGCGCCACCGTCACGCTGCCGTCTGACACCATTACGCTGGTGCTGGCCATGGATGTGTCGCGCAGCATGGAGGCCACCGACGTGGCGCCCACGCGCATCGCCGCCGCCCAGCAGGCCGCGCGCGACCTGATCGCGGGGTTGCCGTCGAGCGTGCGGCTGGGCATCGTCTCGTTCGCCGCCACGGCGGCCGAGGTGCTGGCGCCCACCGAGAACCGGCAGGACATGCTCGACGCCATCGACCGCTTTCAGTTGCAACGCGGCACGGCCACCGGCAGCGGGCTGATCCAGGCGCTGGCGGTGCTGTTCCCGAACGACGGGTTCGATCTGGAATCGGTGCTGTTCAACGAGGGGGCGGGGCAGTCCGGCCGCCCACCGGCCGCCTCGCTGGACGAGGCCGCCGCCGCCGATGCGGCGCGCAAGCGGGCGCAGCAGCGCCCCAATGTGGAGCCGGGCTCGTACCGGCATGGTGCGGTAATCCTGCTGAGTGATGGCCGCCGCACCACGGGCCCGGACCCGATCGATGCGGCGCGCATGGCCGCGCAGCGCGGCGTGCGCGTCTACACCGTGGGTTTTGGCTCGGCGCAGGGCGGCGCGGCGGCGGAGCCCATGCTGTCCTATTTCATGCAGCTCGACGAACCGGCCTTGCGCGCGGTGGCCACCATCACCGGCGGCGAGTATTTCCAGGCCGGCTCGGCCGCCGACCTGAGCCGCGTCTACCGGCAACTGAGCGCGCGCTTTGCGCTGGAGCGCAAGGAAACCGAGCTGGGCGCGCTGTTCGCGGCGGCGGCCGGGGTGTTGCTGGTGGTGGCGGGCGCACTTTCGCTGCTGTGGTTCCGCCGCTAGGCGGCTGCCGCCCCGGCTGCCGCCTCGGCTGCCGCCTTCGCAGGCGTCACGCCGGCAAGCCCAGCACCGCCTTCGGCTCCAAGAATGCCTCGATGCCGTAGGCGCCGTACTCGCGCCCGATGCCGGACTGCTTGAAGCCGCCGAACGGCGCAGCCGGATCGTGGGTCAGCGTGTTGACCAGCACGCGCCCCGCCTCGATGCGCGACGCCACCGCATGGGCCTGCGCCACGTCGGTACCGAGCACATAGGCCTGCAGGCCATAGTCGGTATCGTTGGCGATCTCCACGGCATGGTCGAGGTCGCGGTAGGTGAGGATCGACAGCACCGGCCCGAAGATTTCCTCGCGGGCGATGCGCATCGCGTTGTGCACGTCGCTGAAGACGGTGGGACGCACGAACCAGCCGCGGTCCAGGCCCTCGGGCCGGCCCGGGCCGCCCGCCACCAGCCGGGCGCCTTCCTCGATACCGATGCCGATGTAGCGCTGCACGCGCTCCCATTGCTTCTGGCTGACCATCGGGCCGATGGTGGTGGCGTCGTTGCGCGGGTCGCCGGCGCGGAATGCTGCCATGGCCGCCACCACGCGCGCCTCGAACGCCTGCAGGCGCGGCTCCGGCACGAGAATCCGGGTGCCCGCGATGCAGGCCTGGCCGCTGTTCATGAAGCCGGCATTGAGCGCCAGCGGCACGGCCTGGTCCAGGTTGGCGTCGTCGAGCACGATCACCGGCGACTTGCCGCCCAGTTCCAGCGTGGTGCGCTTGAGCGTCTCGGCGGCGGTGCGCAGAATGCCCTTGCCCACCGCCGTGGAACCGGTGAATGAGAGCTTGGCCACGTCGCGGTGGCTGGTAATGGCCGCGCCCACGGTATCGCCACGGCCGGTGACGATGTTGAACACGCCGGCCGGCACCCCGGCCTCGTGCAGCGCCTGCGTGAGCACGTGGGTCTGCAGCGCGCTCATCTCGCTGGGCTTCACCACGGCGGTGCAGCCGGCGGCCAGCGCGGCGGCCAGTTTGCCCGCGATGAAGCCGGCATCGTTGTTCCATGGCGTGATCAGGCCGGCCACGCCCAGTGGCTGCATCACCACTTCGGCGGTGCCCACGCGGCGTGTGAACGCATAGGTCTCCAGCACGTTGGCGGCGTCGCGCAGCACCTCGCTGGCGTGGCGCGCCATCCAGCGGGCACGCGAGGTCGGCGCGCCGTATTCCTCGACGATGGCCGCCAGTAGCGCGTCCTCGCGCGCCAGCACCGCCGCGTGCATGCGCCGCAGCATGTCGATGCGGGCCCGCACCGGCGTTTGCGAGAACGCCGGAAAGGCCCGCTTTGCGGCCGCGATGGCGAGGTCCGCGTCCACCGCGTCGGCCAGCCGCACCCGGCCGATCACGGCCTCGGTGGCGGGGTTGAAAAGGTCGAAATATTCGTCGCCGTGCGGCGTGACGAAGGCGCCGTCAACATAGATTCGGTCGATGATCTGCATGGCATTCCTTGAAAGGGGTTCGCTTGCCACCAAAGATAGGGCGCCAGCATTGTGTTGACTAGCCATACAATCGTTTATGTTTCATTAAACGATTTCGAACAATGAAGACTACCGGGATGGGCGAGCTGGAGGCCGTGCTGGCCGTGGCGCGGCATCGCAGCTTCCGCGCGGCGGCCAGCGACATGGGCTGTTCCACGTCCGCGCTCAGTCATGCCGTGGCGGGGCTTGAAGCCCGTCTGGGCGTGCGGCTGTTCAACCGCACCACGCGCAGCGTGTCGCTGTCCGAGGCCGGCGCGGCGTTCGTGGGCAGCGTGGCGCCGGCGGTGGCCGTGATCCGCGAGGCGATGGACCACGCCGGCAATTTTGGCGAGACGCCGTCGGGCACGCTGCGCCTCAACACCTCGGTGGGCGCCGCGCATCAGGTCATGCCGGTGCTGATGGCCTTCCTGCGGCAGTTTCCGGAGATGAAGCTCGATATCGTCACCGAGGGCAAGCTGATCGACATCGTGCTGGAAGGGTTCGACGCCGGCATCCGCCTGGCCGACACGGTGCCGCAAGACATGGTGGCGGTGCCGTTCGGCGACCGCCAGCGCTTTGCGGTGGTGGGCAGCCCGTCCTATTTCGCGCAGCATCCGGCGCCGCGCACGCCGGCCGACCTGAAAGACCACCGCTGCATCCGCGCCCGCATGCCCAGCGGCACCCTCTACCACTGGGAGTTCGAACGCCGTGGCGAAGCGCTGCGCGTGGATGGCGCGGGGGCGCTGACGCTCGACGACGCCAGCCTGATGCTGAGCGCGGCGCGCGCGGGCATGGGGCTGGCCTACCTGACCGAATGGAACGTCGAGGCCGACCTCGCGGCGGGCACGCTGGTGCGCGTGCTGGAAGACTGGACGCCGCCGCTGGACGGGCTCTGCCTCTACTATCCCTCCCGCCGCCATGCGCCCGCCGGCCTGCGCGCGCTGGTGGAGGTGATTCGCGAGCACGCGGAGGCCCAGCGCGGCCGGGCGCGACGCAAAGCGCGCTGAAGAGAGTGCTGAAGGGCGCGCTGAAGGGGGCCCTGAAAGGGGGCGCCGCGCCGTGAGGAACCTACAGCGCCAGCACGATCTTCCCGCCCTTGGACGCCCGCGAGCAGCACGACATCATGCGGTTGCCGGCCTCGCGCTCGGTGCGCGTAAGCACCACGTCGCGGTGGTCGATGTCGCCGGACAGCACGCGCACCTCGCAGGAGCCGCACAGCCCTTCCTCGCAGTCGCTCTGCACGTCGATGTTGGCGCTGCGCAGCGTGGCCAGCAGCGTCTGGCCCGCCGGCACGTCGAGTGTCAGGCCAGAGTCCTTCAGTTCCACCGTAAACGGCTGTTCCCTGGAAGGGTCCAGCGTGGCCAGCGTGGAGCTGAAGTGTTCCACGCGCAGCGTGTCTTCGGGCCAGCCGGCGCAGCAGGTTTCCAGTGCCTCGATCAGGCGCGCGGGGCCGCAGGCGTAGACCTGCGTGCCGGCCTCGGGCGTGGCCAGGATCTGGTCGAACGCGGCGCGCTGGCCTTCGTCGCCCACATGCAGGTGCAGCCGCGCGCCGTGCAGGGCCGCCAGTTCGGCGCGCAGCGCCATGCCCTCGCGCGACCTGCCGCAGTAGTGCAGCACGTAGTCGATGCCGAGCTCGCGCGCACGGCGGGCCATCGCGCTGACCGGCGTGATGCCGATGCCGCCGGCGATGAAGATGGCCTTGCGGCAGGCTTCATCGAGCCGGAAGTGGTTGCGCGGGCCGCGCACCTTGAGCTTGTCGCCCACGCGCAGGTTGGCATGCAGCCAGGCTGATCCGCCGCGGCTGTCGGGCTCGCGCAGCACCGCGATCTCGAACACGTTCGCGTCGGCCGGGTTGCCGCACAGCGAGTATTGGCGCGACAGGCCCGTGTTGCCGCACTCCACGTCGATGTGCGAGCCCGGCGACCAGCGCGGCAGCGGGCGGCCGTCCTGCGACGCCAGCCGGATCCTCAGCACGTCGCGCGCGGCGGCCTCCACGCTGGCTACGCGCAGCGTGCGGCCGAGGTTGCCGGTGGGCTCGCCGATGCGCACGGCATCGCGCGGCGCCAGCACGGCGGCATCGGTGCGTTCGGGATTGCGCGCCGGGTCCCATTCCACCCACAGGTGCTCGGGGCCGCGGAACGAGGTGTTGGGCACGTAGGTGAAGCGCTGCTCGGCCAGGCGCAGATGCGGCAGCCGGCGCGTCAGCTCTTCCAGGAAGATCTGCATTTCCATGCGCGCCAGGTTCTTGCCCATGCACTGGTGCGCGCCGTAGCCGAACGTAAGCTGGTCGCTGGCGTTGTCGCGATGGATGTCGAACAGGTCGGCATCGGCGAAGTGCCGCTCGTCGTGATTGGCCGACGAGGTCACGATCAGCAGCTTGCTGCCCGCCGGCAGCCGGATGCCGCCCACCTCGGTGTCCTGCGTGACGATGCGGCGCCACGCGGCCACCGAGCCGTTGTGGCGCAGGCACTCTTCCACGGCGTTCGGAATCAGCGCCGGGTCCTCGCAGATCTCGCGCCACACGTCGGGATGCTGCAGCAGCAGCTTGATGGCGTTGGCCGATGCGTTGGCGGTGGTCTCGTGCGCCGCGACGATGCCGGCCATCATCATCGAATGCAGGTAGGAGTCGGTCACCACGTCGGGCAGCTCGCGCTGGCGGCGCAGGCCGTACTGCATCCAGCCCGGGCCGGACGGGTCTTCGCGCATCTTGTCGAGGATGCGGCCCGCCAGCTGCCAGAAGTTGCCCACGGCGTGCGCCACGGCCACCTGTTCCTCCGGTTTGGGCCGTCCCCACGTGTTCACGGTATGCGCGATCGAATACTGGCGCAGCAGGTCCATGTCTTCCTCGGGCACGCCCAGGAAGTGCAGGGCCACGGTCAGCGGCACTTCCCACAGCATCTGGTCCACAAGGTCGGCGCGGCCGTCGTCGATGAAGCGGTCGACGTACTCGCGCGTGAGCTTGCGCACCAGCGGCTCGTGATGCACGAGTTCGGCGGGCGTGAACGGCTCCATCAGCGCGCGGCGGCGCGGCATGTGGGCGGGCTCGTCCTCGTTCACGAGCGTGCGGTTCATCGCGTAGCCGTACGAGGCCAGCACCGCGTTGGCGGCATCGCCGGTGGGGGTGATCTTCTCCAGCGCGATGGCCGGGCTGAACGTGAGGTTGTCGCGGAAGATCGCCTTGATGTCGTCGTAGCGCGTGACCACCCAGTAGCCGAGCTTCGGGCTGTAGAACACCGGTTCCTGCTCGCGCGACCAGCGCACGTACTCGGGCGGGTCTTGCTGGTAGCCGTCTTCGAACGGATCGAATGCCGCGGCGTTATGGCTGACGGGGCAACCGTCGGGCGCGCGCAGGGTTGGGTCGATCGCCGAATGGTCGATCGGGCAGCCGCTGCGGCGCGCGGGCGAGGTGGACTGGGTCATGCGGGAACTCCAACTACGGGGGTGCGGAACGGCGGGTGTTACGTACGGCGGGTGCGGGCCGGGTCAGTCGAGCGAGATCTTCAGGTCCTGGATCAGCTTGGTCCAGCGCGCGGTTTCGCTGCGCAGCAGGTCGGCGAACTGGGCCGGCGTGTTGCCCACGGGCTCCACGCCGAAATCGACCAGCTTCTTGTGGGTGGCCGGGTCCTTGACCGAGGCCACCACCTGCCGGTTCAGCGTGTTGATCACCTCGGGCGGCGTGGCGGCCGGCACGACCATGCCCACCAGCGCGGCGGCCTCCACGTTCTTGTAGCCCAGTTCGGCGAAGGTGGGCACGTCGGGCAGTTGCGGCAGGCGCGTGGCGTTGGCCACCGCCAGCGGACGCACCTTGCCGCCCTTGATGAAGCCGGCCCCGGCCGCGAAGTCGACCATCATGGCCGGAATCTGGCCCGCCGCCACGTCGGACAGCGCCGGCGCCGCGCCGCGATACGGCGCATGCGTCATGGTCAGGTGGGCCTCGGTCTTCAGCAGTTCCATGGCCAGGTGGTGCGGGCTGCCGGCGCCGGCCGAGCCGTAGTTGACGCCGCCCGGCGTGGCCTTGACCTGGGCGATGAACTCCTGCGCGGTCTTGGCCTGGGTGCCCGGACCCACCACCAGGATCATCGGAAAGCGGCCCAGCAGCGTGACCGGCGCCAGATCGCGCGTGGGGTTGTACGACAGCGTCTTGTACAGCGCCGGGTTGAAGACGAGCGTGCCGTTGTCGGCCGACAGCACCGTGTAACCGTCAGGCGTGGCGCGGGCGGTTTCCGAGGCACCGATGGCGGTGTTGCCGCCGGGCTTGTTGTCCACCACCACGGGCTGGTTCACGCGCGTGGAAAGCCCCTGTCCGATGGTGCGCGCCAGGAAGTCGGAGCCGCCGCCAGCCGGATACGGCACGATCCAGCGGATCGGCTTGGCGGGATAGGCGTCGGCGGCATGCGCGGGTGCGGCGCCCACGACACCAAGGGTGCCAAGCATCATGGCGAAGGACACGGCCAGCGGCGTGGCAGGCAGGAAGCGGGGCATCGAATTGTCTCCTTGGTATCTGGCCGGATGGTGGTTGGCCTGTTTTGCGTAAATCATATACGCATTGCGTAATCGTTGAATGAGGGTTAACCTCCAACGCCATGGCAACCGAACCCGACAACGCCCTCGACTCCGACCCGACCCCGCGTCCGCGCGAACGCCGCCAGCGCGTGCAGGCGGCGCAGACCGGCATGGCCGTGCTCAAGGCGCTGGCCACGCTGGGCGGCCGCGCCAGCCTGACCGCCATCGCGGCGCAGATCGACGAAAGCCCGGCCAAGGTGCACCGCTATCTGGTGAGCCTGATGGAAGAGGGGTTTGTGGCGCAGGAGGCGAACACCCAGCAGTACCACCTGGGTTTCGAAGCGCTGCAGATCGGGCTGGCGGCGATGCGCCAGGCCGATCCGCTGCGGCTGGCCGAGGCCTCGCTGGTACGCCTGCGCGAGCGGCTCGAAGTCACCTGCTTTATCGCTGTCATGGGCAACAAGGGCCCGACGATCGTGCGGATGGAGGAACCGGGCCTGCCGGTGACGGTGAACGTGCGCGTGGGGTCGGTGATGCCGCTGCTGTGGTCGGCCACGGGCCGCGTGTTCCTGGGCATGCTCGACGATGCGAACGTGCGGGCGCTGGCGCACGAGGAACTGGCCGCGCTGACGGCTGCGCAGCGCGCCGAACTTGACGCCACGGACCCATTGGGCAAGCTGCGCGAGCCGGTGCGCGCGCAGGGCTGCGCGGCAGTGCGCGACACGAACCTGAAGGGCATCAGCGCGGTGGCGGCGCCCGTGCGCGACTACACGGGCCGCGTTTGCGCGGTGCTGACGGCGCTGGGAGCCACCGGCGGCCTTGACCCGTCGATCGACGGGCCGGTGGGCCGCGCGGTGCGCGAGGAAGCCGCGGCGATCAGCGCATCGCTGGGCTTCGCGGGGTAGGGCTCGGTTGGGACTCGGTGCGGACCTTATTCGGGACGCTTCGGGATGTTGACCGCGCGCTGCACGGCTGGCCGGGCCTCGAACACCTTGAGCACGCGCGACACTTCCGGGAAGGCGTCGATGCCCACCAGCGCGCCGGCATCGTAGAAGCCCAGCAGGTTGCGCACCCACGGGAACGTGGCGATGTCGGCAATCGTGTAGTCGTCGCCCATGATCCACTGGCGGCCCTTGAGCCGTTCGTTCAGCACGTGCAGCAGCCGCCTGGACTCGGCCACGTAGCGGTCGCGCGGGCGCTTGTCCTCGTAGTCCTTGCCCGCGAACTTGTGGAAGAAGCCCACCTGGCCGAACATCGGCCCGATGCCGCCCATCTGCCACATCACCCATTGCAGCGTCTCGTAGCGCAGCGCGGGGTCGGCGGCCATGAACTTGCCGGTCTTCTCGGCCAGGTACATCAGGATGGCGCCAGACTCCCACAGCGCCAGCGGCTTGCCGCCCGGGCCGTTGGGATCGATGATCGCCGGGATCTTGTTGTTCGGGTTCAGCGACAGGAATTCGGGCGAGTTCTGGTCGTGCTTGTCGAAGCGCACCAGCTGGGGCTCGTACGGCAGCCCCGTTTCCTCCAGCATCAGCGAAACCTTGATGCCGTTGGGCGTGTTCAGCGAATACAGCTGCAGACGGTCGGGATGTTGCGCCGGCCATTTGCCGGTAATGGGGAAGGCGGACAGATCAGCCATCGGATCCTCGGGTGCGGGGTTGGGCGGAAAGGCCCGGCGTCGGGGCCAAAGAGGCGATGGTAAACGCTTCGGGCGGCTGGTGCTGGCGGGCCCATGACCGGCCACTTGCCGGATTCCGGGCCTGGCTAGCCGCCGGCCAGTTGCGCCGCCACGAAATCGATGAACACCTTCGCCCGCGCGGGCAGGCGGCGGCCAAAGCCGTGCAGCACCTGCAGCGGCACGGACCGCAGCGCGGTGTCTGGCAGCACCGCGCGCAGCCGCCCGGCGTCGAGATCCGCCTGCACGGTGGCGCGCAACAGCAGGGCGATGCCAAGGCCGTTGACGGCGGCGGTGCGCATGGCCTCGCCGCTGTCGGAGTCGAACACGCCCTCGGGCATCACGCGCGTGCCATCGGCAAACGTGATCGGCACCACCTGGCCGGCCAGCCGGTAGCGCACGTGCTGGTGGTGCGCCAGGTCTGCCACGGTGCGCGGCTCGCCGTGCCGGGCCAGGTAGTCGGGCGAGGCCACCAGCGCCAGCGGCAAGGCGGCCAGCGGCCGGGTATGCAGGCCGCTGTCGGCGGGGTGGCCGGCGCGCAGTGCCAGGTCGAAGCCTTCGCGAATCAGGTCGGCATGCTGGTCGCTGACGCTGACGTCCAGCGACAGCCGCGGGTGACGCGGCATCAGCGTGGCGGTGATGGGCCCCAGCAGCGAGCGGCCCAGGTCGCTGGGCATGCTCACGCGCAGGCGGCCGGCTGCTGCCGACGGTTTGGCCAGCACCTCGGCGGCTTCTTCCAGGCCGCGCACCAGCGACGCCACGCGGTTGTAGTAGGCGTTGCCTTCGTCGGTCAGCACGAAGGCGCGCGTGGTGCGCTGCACGAGCTTCACGCCCAGCCGCGCCTCCAGCCGGGCGATGCTCTTCGACACGGCCGACGGCGTGGTGCCCAGCAGGCGGGCCGCACCGGTGAACGAGCGGGCTTCCACCACACGCACGAAGGCAGACAGCCCGTGCAGGCGTTCCAGGGACATTGATGACAGACTGGCACAAGTGATGGGCGCATTGTAGGCTGCCCGGCACGGCGCCGCTCACGTAGATTTGCCTCCGGATCAACAAGACAAGGACAGATCATGAGCAGGCTCGCAGGAAAGGTGGCCGTCATCACCGGCGGCAACAGCGGCATCGGCTTTGCCATGGCCAAGCGCTTCGTGGCGGAGGGCGCCCGCGTGGTGATCGTGGGGCGCCGCGCCGATGCGGTGGCGGCGGCCGCGGCGGAGCTGGGCGCGCAGGCGGTGGGCCTGACCGGCGACATCGCCGACCTGGCCACGCACGAACGGGTGGCGTCGCTGGTGGCCACGCAGTTCGGCGGCGCCGATATCTACGTGGCCAATGCCGGCATGAACCTGATCACGCCGTCTGGCGACGTGAGCGTGGACGAGTTCGACGTGCAGTTCGCCACCAATACCCGCGCCGTGTTCTTTGGCGTGCAGAAGATCGCGCCGCAACTGCGCGACGGCGGCGCCATCCTGCTGGTCAGCTCGATTGCCAGCGCCAAGGTGCTGGACGGCCACGCCGTCTACGCCGGCAGCAAGGCCGCCATCGAGGCGTTTGCGCAAAGCTGGGCGCTGGAGTTCAAGGCGCGCGGCATTCGTGTGAACGTGATCAGCCCGGGACCCGTGGATACGCCGATCCTGGCCAAGCTGGGCGTGGCGCCCGAGGGGCGCCCGGCATTCGAGGCCACCATGGCCGGCGCCATCCCGCTGGGCCGCCTAGGCCGCGCCGAGGAAGTGGCGGCCGCGGCGTTGCTGCTGGCCAGCGGCGAAGGCAGCTTCATCACCGGCGTGAACCTGCGCGTGGACGGCGGGATTGCGCTGACCTGATGTGATCACGGGAGGCGCTTCCGTCACGCCGGCTACCCTCCAGATGAACCATAGCCATTCGGACAGTATCGTCGGGCCGAAAGGCCCGCCTATCCTTGGGACTTTGGTGCTCTGCACACTGGGGGAGGGGGGGCGTGAAAACCACATCCGGAATCATGGCCGGCTGCTTGCTCGCGGCCGGCTGCAGTACGTCGGCGCCGCCGGCTTCGCAAGCCGTTTCGACGACCGACGCGCAGAGCGGCAAGCCGAAGAAGGCGGCCCAGGGCTGGATCGCCGTCAACCGCAACGGGGCCACCGACAAGGAACTGGGCGCGCTGCTGGCCGAGCCGGCCTTCCAGCCCGTGCGTGAACTGCTGGCGTCGCCGCGCTGCACCGAGCCCGCGCCGAAGGGGGCGCCGGGCCGGGCGGCTGCCGCGGGGCCATCGTTCCTGGCCAGCGGCGCGCGGTCCGCCTTCGATTTCCCGGCCGAGCCGACTGGCACGGCGCCCGCCACGCCACCCGCCGCCGCCCAGTTGCGACGCGATGCGCTCGACGCCACCAGCGTGGACGTGAGCGTGCCCGCCGCCGGCTTCCGTAGCGTCAAATGCGTGGTGTTCGCGCGCCAGGCGGAGGGCGATGCCCCTGGGCAGCCGGGCTTGCTGGCGGTGCTGGCCATCGAGCAGAAGTTCGACGACGGCCGCTACACCGATTACTTCCGCTTCCGGCCGCTCTACGTGCGCGCCACGAACTCGATTGCCCGCACCCGCGGCGGCGCTGGCGCGCGGCCCGCACAGATCGCGGTGTCGTTCGCGCTGGTGGCCCGGCAGTTGGTGGTGAACCACGAAGGCGCGGCAACGTTCGCCGAACTGGGGTCGGCTGCCGTCACCGTGGCGCCCGTGCGGCTCGACGGCGAGGCGGCCACGTGCCCGATGGGGGCCACAGGCGCATCCACTGCGTCCGGCATCTGTGCCGGCATGTCGCAGCCGATTCCGGTGCCGGTGGCGCGCGGCACGGTGTCGCTCTCCATCGGCGTCAGCGAAGCTGGCAACGTGGGTGCCGACATCGACCAGGCTGCCGCCGAGCAGGAGGCCGTGCGGGCCGCGCGCGGCCCCGCGGCGGTGCCGCCCGCGTTCACCTCTCAGAACGGCAAGCCCAGATAGTACTTGCCGAGTTCGGTCAGCTCGCCGTCGGCGTCCAGCAGGCTCGTGTAGTGCGGGTCGGGGCGCCAGCGGCCCGTGAACCACGCGTACCGGAACACGTCGGTGCGCTGCTCGCACGTGGCCACCATCTCGCGCATCTGCGCCTTCTGCTTGTCCAGCGTATCGATCTGCGCGCCATCGGCATTGGCATGCCAGTTGGCGAATTCGGTGACCCAGAACGGCTTGCCGTACTTTGCCAGGCGGTCCAGCTGGCCGCCCAGGCCGTAGTCGTACCAGTGGAAGGCCAGGTAGTCGATCTGCGGATCGCGGTTGCCGTTGGCGGCGCGATAGGCGGTGTAGAACGCGTCGAGCCACACCACGGGGTCCTGGTAGCCAGGCATCGTGCCCCACGTGATGGTCGGGCCCACCAGCTTCACGCCGGTGTGGGCCGCAATGCTCTCGTAGCGCGGCCACGCGGCCGCCGCCGCCGTGGGCGTGAGGTTGGCCTGGTCCGTCAGGTTCGGCTCGTTCATCAGCAGCAGGTACTTGATCTCCGGATGCGCGCGCAGATAGGTCTCGACGGTGGTGGCGTCGAACGCGTAGTCGTTCCACAGCATGGGGATGAAGTCCATGCCATAGCTGGCGCGCGCGTCCTCGGGTGCGCTGGGGCTGGGTTTGGGCGACCAGTTGTACCACCACGAGACGCCCGGCGAGAGCGCGGCCATGTCGGCCTTGCTGGCAACGTCGTAGGCAATGCCGCGCTTGGCGCTCTTGGTCACGACGGGGGTGGCGGCGGGCGGTGTGCCCGGGGTGGTTGGCGCCAGCGAACCGCCGTTGCTGCCGTTGTTGCCGCCGCCGGTGCTGACGGACGCGCCGTCGCCGCCGCCGCACGCAGCGAGAGCCAGGGTCAGTAGCAGCGGCGCAAACGCGCGCCGGCGCAGGGTGTGCATGAGCATGGGTGAGTTCCGTCAGGTCTGGGCCCCGCTGCCGCCTGGCGGCGGCGGGGCCAACACGGTGGAAGGATAGCGGGGTCCTTACAGCGACTGCAGGAACGCCGTGATCGCGTCGCGATCGGCCTTGGGCAGCTTTTCGTACTGCTGGCGGCTGTTGGTGGCCTCGCCGCCGTGCCACAGTACCGCCTCGGTCACGGTCCGCGCGCGGCCGTCATGCAGCAGCCGCACGTTGGCGTCGCCGCCCTGCACGAAGCGCAGCGAGCCGATGCCCCACAGCGGCGCGGTACGCCACTGGCTCGGGTAGGCGCGGCCTTCGGAGAGCGTGTCGGCCAGGTCGGGGCCCATGTCATGCAGCAGCAGGTCGCTGTACGGATGGATGGTCTGCTCGCGCAGCTCGGCAAACGGATGCGTGTTGCCGGTCTTCATGGTGGGCGTGTGGCAGGCCACGCAGCGCACCTGGCTGAACAGGTCGTTGCCGCGCGCGATCTGCGCCGGGTTCACGTCATGCTCGGGCGACACGCGGATGCCATCGGGAAAGCCGCTCCGCAGCTTGCGCTGCGCCGGCACGCCGATCAGCGACAGGTAGTGCGTCATGCGTTCCAGCTCGTTCTCGCTGACCGAACTCGGCGTGGTGGTGCTGTGGCAGTTCGCCGCGCCGCGCTGGCAGCCGGCATCGGGGAACATCGGCGACGTCACGCCAATGTCCTTGATCAGCGCATCGGCCACCTGCTGGCGGATGCTGCCCTTCGACGCCTTCCAGCCGAAGCGGCCGACGTGTGTCTTGCCGGTTTGCGGGTCCACCACGAGGTTCGCCACGCCACGGATGCCGTCGCCGTTGGCGTCGTCGGGGTCCGCCTGCGCCAGGATCGTGGTTTCCGGCACGGCTTCGAGCAGCCCCATGCCGATGACCTGCGCGGCCTGGCGGGCCGAGAAGCGCGCCGGCGTGGGGCCCGCGAACTGGAACACCGGCTTGACCAGCTCCACTTTCTCGCCATCGGGCAGCGTGCGCACCGTGGTGTCGAACGCCTTCACGCTGACGCCGTAGGCGGGCGCCTTGGCGTCCTGCGCGTGCTGCTGCACGTTGTGGCCGTAGACCGGGTCGGCGCCGGTGCCGTCGGCGTTGGCGGTTAGGAACGACATCGTATCGAGCTTGGCGCCCAGCCCCAGCGGCTTGCTGCGGCCGTTGTTGGTATGGCACTCGATGCAGCGCGGCTGGTTGTAGCGCGCGCCCAGCTGGCCGATATGGGCCGAGAACACGGGGTTGTCCTTGTCGTGCTCGGAGTGGGTGCCGTCGGCGAACGAGGTGTGGAACAGGCGGCGGCCTTCGACGAAGCGCTGGGTGTTGGTGATGCCGATGTTGTTGGCCATCTGCTGGAACACCCGCATCGGCTCTTCGGAGTAGTTGTACGAGATGCTGGCCTGGCCGCCCAGCAGCGTGTCGTCGGGCAGCGGCTCGGAGTCCAGGTTCGGCGCGATGCCGTACCACGGCCGCATGCCCACACCCACGATGTAGAGCTGCTCGAACGAGTAGTAGCGGCTGCCGCCGCCGTCCACCACCGGATCGCGCTTGAGACGCGGTGCCGGCGCCAGTTCGATCTTGTCGCCAACCTTCAGCGCGCTGTGCGGATCGGTGCGCCAGTTCGAGTCCACGGTCATCATGCAGTCTTCGCGCGGCTGGTTCTCGCGGCAGATCGGCAGGCCGCCTTCCTTCGGATTGTTGAAGCCGAAGTTCAGCGACCAGCCGTAGTCACGCACGGTGGGATCGAGCACGTTGCGGAACAGGCTGAAGGTGGTGCCGTCGAAGATGCCCTGGTTCACGCGCAGGTAGATCTCGATGAGCTGCTTGCCGGCCGGCACGTGGTCGCGGATCTCGAGGCCGAACGTGCGGTTCTGGAAGTAGAACGTGGGAAAGGTCAGGTAACGGCCGGGGCCCGCGTCGGGGGCATCCCACGCTTCGCCGCGTTCGCGCGCATGACGCTCGGTGGGGCGCGAGCCCATCATGGTCACGAGCGTGCCGTCGGGCTCGCGATACTGGATCTGCTCCATGACCTGCGTCTCGGAGGTATAGAGCGGTTCGTAGAGCGATGTGGATGCGGCGGGCTTCGGTGTGCTGTCGCCTCCGCCACCGCCGCCGCACGCGGCGATGGTACAGATGGCGGCCAGCAACACTGCCGGCCCGCAATAGCGAGCGAGTGCTTTCATGACGTTCGACCCCTTCGTTTTTTTTAGCGGACGCTGTGGTCCCGATCTTTCGATTCTTCTATTTCCGATGCCGGAAACTGGCATTCCCTGTAGCCGCGGCGATTATCGGGAGGGGGTGAAATAGATGTCAATTGTCATTATCTGGCGCGTCGGGTGACAGAAATTGCCCCGCGCGGTGACGAGGTTCGTCACACCGTTGCCCGGCGCGGGCTGCAGCCGCGTGGATGACATGTACATGACAAAAATGGCCCGCGCGCACGTCACGCAGACACGCTCGAAAAGTGCCAATCGCGGTTGCGCGCGGGGCCGCAAACCGGCCGTGCGTTGCGTGAATGCCGCACTGTGGTTGCACCGCCGCCGTGCATGAAAAGCAGACGGCCACCCGAGGGTGGCCGTTTATCCGGGGAAAGCCGTCAGTCAGGCAACCGCCGACGCGCGATGCAGCAGCACGGGAATCGATTTCGACGTGGGCGTATTGCAGAGGTCGGCCACGCTGTCCAGCGGCACCAGCGGATTGGTTTCGGGATAGTAGGCGGCAATGCAACCGCGCGGAATGTCGTAGGCCACCAGCCGGAAGCCGTCGGCGCGCCGCTCGATGTCGTCGTCCCACACGGTGGTGAGGTCCACCCAGTCGCCGTCCTGGAAGCCCAGCAAGGCCAGGTCGGCGGCATGGATGAACACCACGCGGCGCTGGCCGAACACGCCGCGATAGCGGTCGTCCAGCGCGTAGATGGTGGTGTTGTACTGGTCGTGCGAGCGGGTGGTCATCAGCGTCATCACGCGCTCGCCGTGACGCGCGCGGGCGCGGGCGATCGGGGTGTCCGGCAGCAGCGCGTTGACCAGGAACTCGGCCTTGCCCGAAGGCGTATGCCACGTGCGCTCGCGCGCCGGCACGTAGAGGTGGAAGCCGCCGGGCTGCGCCACGCGGGCGTTGTAGTCGTCGAAGCCGTCGATCACCTCGGCAATCTTGTCGCGCACGCGTGCGTAGTCGCGCGCATACCAGAGCCAGTCCACCGTGCCGCTGCCCAGCGTGGCATGACCCAGGTTGGCCACGATGGCGGTCTCCGACATCAGGTTGGGTGAAGCCGGCGCGTTCATGCCGAACGAGATATGCACCTGCGACACCGAATCTTCCACCGTCACGCCCTGGGCAACGCCATCCTGGCGGTCGATCTCGGTGCGGCCCAGCGTGGGCAGGATCAAGGCCTCGCGGCCGTGCACCAGATGGCTGCGGTTCAGCTTGGTGGCAATGTGCACGGTCAGCTCGCAGGCGCGCAGCGCCTCCCACGTGCGCTGCGTGTCGGGCGTGGCCGCGGCAAAGTTGCCGCCCAGTGCGATGAAGACCTTGACGTCGCCGCGCAGCATTGCCTCGATGGTCTCCACCACGTCGTAGCCGTGCGCGCGCGGCGGTTCGAAGCGGAACGCGGTGCCCAGCTTGTCCAGGAAGGCCCCGGTGGGCTGCTCCTCGATGCCGACCGTGCGGTTGCCCTGCACGTTCGAGTGGCCGCGCACCGGGCACAGGCCGGCGCCGGGCTTGCCGATGTTGCCGCGCATCATCATCAGGTTCGACAGCATCTGGATGGTCTGCACCGAGTGCTTGTGCTGGGTCAGGCCCATGCCCCAGGTGCAGATCACCCGCTCGCCGCGCGCATAGATGGCGGCCAGGCCCTCGATCTGTGCGCGCGGCACGCCCGATTCGCGCTCGATCACCGCCCACGACTCGGCCCGCAGGTCTGCCGCGAAGGCGTCGAAGCCGTGCGTGTGCCCGGCGATGAACGCGGTATCGAGTACGCGGCCGGTGCCGCTGGCCAGGGCAGCGTCATCGAGTTCCAGCACGTGCTTGGCCACGCCCTTGATCAGCGCGTAGTCGCCGCCCAGCGTGGGCTGCACGAATACCGAGCAGATCTTCGTGTCCGACATGGTCAGCATTTCCAGCGGGCTCTGCGGGCTCGTGAAGCGCTCCAGGCCGCGCTCGCGCAGCGGGTTGATCGACACCAGCGTGGCGCCGCGCCGCGCGCACTCGCGCAGCTCGGAGAGCATGCGCGGGTGGTTGGTGGCCGGGTTCTGGCCGAACAGCAGGATCGTGTCGCAGGTCTCGAAGTCGTCCAGCGTCACCGTGCCCTTGCCCACGCCCACCGTGTGCGGCATGCCGCGGCTGGTGGCCTCGTGGCACATGTTCGAGCAGTCGGGGAAGTTGTTGGTGCCATGCATGCGCGCGAACAGCTGGTACATGAAGGCGGCTTCGTTGCTGGCGCGGCCCGAGGTGTAGAAGGCGGCCTGGTTCGGTTCGGGCAGGGCGCGCAGGCGGTTGCCGATCAGCGCAAAGGCATCGGGCCAGCTGATGGCGCGGTAGGTGTCGGACAACGCGTCGTAGATCACCGGATCTGTCAGGCGCCCGTGCTGCTCCAGCTCGTAGTCGGTCTGCTGCATCAGCGCGGACACCGTGTTGTGCGCCAGGAAGGCCGGCGTCACGCGCTTGCTGGTGGACTCCGCCGCCACCGCCTTTACGCCGTTCTCGCAGAACTCGAAGGTCGAGGCGTGCTCGCGGTCAGGCCAGGCACAGCCGGGGCAGTCGAAGCCGTCGGGCTGGTTCTGCCGGAACAGCATCCGGTAGTCGCGCCCGGCCACGCGCTCCTTGATCAGGTTGATGGCAACGTACTTGAGCGCACCCCAGCCGGCCGCGGCATGCGTATAGGGTTCAATGCGCGTTTTTGACTTGAAGACCATGACACGGCTCCTGCCCGGATGGGTCGAGATATCGATGGGTCAGAGCGTATCGGCGGCCGGCATGCCGCAACTTTGCCGGTGTGGCAGGGGTTTCGCGTTCGCACGCCGCTTGTGGCAGCGGTGAGCGTCCCACCAAACCAAAGGATGATGCGGGGCTACAAATCGGCTACCGCGAAGCAACCGATGTACAAATGCGCTGCAAGGCACCGGCGCCTACGATGTGTTCACGGGCCGCCGATCGGTGGTCTGAACCCGGAACCGGGCAGCAACGCCCGGCTTCAGACACCTTCCCAGGAGTCCATCATGATTGCCAAACACATCGTTCCAGTGCTCGTTGCATGCGGCGTGGCCGCCATCGGCGCAATGGGTACCACGCTGGCCGACGCGGCGGAAGCCTCGCACCAGGCCACATCCCAGGCCACCCACCAGGCCGCACGGCCCGCCACGCACAAGCAGCCGCAGTACAACATCGACCTGCCGCGCGATCCGTTCACGCAGGGCGCACGGTATGACGTGTCGCCGTCGGCGCAGGGCCGCTTCATCCTGACCGGCCAGGACCTGACCGGCGTCTCGGCGCCTCCGGGCAACGCGCCGGCATGAGCGCCGCCAGCATGAGCGCCGGCAACCGTGCCGGCGCCCGGGCACCCGGTGTGCCCGTGGCCGAATTCAAGGTGGCGCTGGTGTGGCTCGGTATCTGCGCCGCCAGTTGCCTGATGGCGCTGGCCACCGCGCTGTGGGCCGGAGGCTGAGATGCCTGCCTGCGTGATCTGCCGTTCCCGTTCCGCCGGGTGCGGAACCGGGTGCGGCACATTGTGCCGCCCTCCGCTTTTTCAAGCCGCTGCTGCGGCGTCTTCCGCGTCGCTGGCCGCGTGTCGCGGCATGCGCACGATCATCTTTGCGCCGCCTTCCGGTGGCGATTCCGCCATGATGCTGCCGCCGTGCGATTCCACGATGTTCCGGCAGATCGACAGGCCCATGCCCATGCCGTCCGCCTTGGTCGTGTAGAACGGGTTGAACAGCTGGTCCATCGCCTTGGGGGGAATGCCCGGCCCGGTATCGCTCACGATCATCAGCACCGCACCGTCCGCCTGCACGCGCGTGGCAAGCGTCAGCCTGCGCCGGTTCGGCATCTGCGCCATGGCCTGCGCCGCGTTGACCATCAGGTTGACCATCACCTGCTGCAGCTGCGTCCAGTCTCCATGCACCAGGGCCGACGGCGCATCGAGGTCCAGCACGGCCGCCACCTGGTGATCCTGCATTTCGCGGCGCACCAGTTCCAGCGAGTCGGTCATCAGGCGGTCCACGCCGATATCCACATACTTCGGTTCGGATTTCTGCGCCATCGCGCGAATCTGGCGAATGATGTCGCTGGCGCGGGTGGCATCGCGAATCACCTGTTCGATCGATTCCTCGGCCTCGGCAATCTCGGGCGTCTCGCGCTGCAGCCAGCGCAGCGCGGAGCTGCCGCAGGTGACGATGGCTGCCATCGGCTGCGTCACTTCATGGGCGATCGATGCCGCCAGCTGGCCCAGCGTGGTCACGCGCGACACATGCGCCAGTTCGGCCATCGTGCGATGCAGGGTCTGCTGGGTCTCGGTGGCTTGCGTGATGTCCATCAGCGCGCCCATGTACTCGTGCTGGTCGCCGGTGCTGGCGTTGCGGCGCGCCACCAGGTGAACGTGCCGTATCGTGCCGTCGGGCATCAGCAGGCGGTGCCGCAGGTCCACCGACGGCGTGCCGTTGAGCATCGCCCCGTGCACACGCTGCACCTCGGCCAGGTCGTCGGGGTACACCCGCGTGAGCACCATGCCGAAGTGCGGCGTCTCGCCGCGCGGATAACCGAAGATGCGGAACGCCTCGTCAGACCAGATCATCGTGTTGGCCGGCAGCCGGATGGCGATACTGCCGGTCTGGCTCAGCCGCTGCGCCTCGGCCAGAAAAGCCTCGCTGCGGGCCAGCGCCGCCTCGGCCCGGCGCCGTTGCGCCATGTCGGCCAGGTTGCGCAGCGCCAGCAGCGTGGTGGTACCAATCGCCACCATGGCGAACGCGAAGCGCGCCAGCTGGCCGTGGTCGGGTTCGGGGTTCTGCCCGTAGGCGAAGGCCGCAACGGTCAGCGCCATGGCGATGGCCGCTGTGAAGCGCGTGGCACGTATCGAGCCGGTCAGCGCCACCAGCAGGATGACCAGCACATACACCACCGCAATCGCGAAGTCGAGCGGCGTGAACGCGTCGATCACGAAGACGGCAAGGGCCAGCACGCCTGCAGCGCCAATCAGCAGCCGGTGGGTATTGGCGGTGTTCATGACGTCGCGCTTCGCCTCGCTGTTGGGTGTCCGCCATGCCCGGTTCCGGGGCATGTTCCGACCGCGATACTAATCCTGAATGACTGCACGAGGAATCATATAAAGGTATTAGGAATGTTCGGTGCATTTACGTTGGGTGCATTTTCGAAAGGGGCCCGAGCGGGGCCAAAACCCGGCCTTGGGCCAACGGGCACTATGCGGATGACAGTGCGCGGCCTACCATCCGGTGTCGCGCTTGTATTGGAACGGGGCATTCCGCCCCAGGACCCGGACCCGCCGGGAACCCCCACCGCAGGAGTCACCATGACGAATTCCTCGATCGACGACGCCGGCCTGGCCGTCACCGACATTTCCGACCACCTGAACCGCCTGCTGGCCGATGTCTTCGCGCTGTACATGAAGACCAAGAACTTCCACTGGCATATGTCCGGCCCGCACTTCCGCGACTATCACCTGATGCTGGACGAGCAGTCGGCGCAGATCTTCGCCATGACCGACGACGTGGCCGAGCGCGTGCGCAAGATCGGCGGCACCACGCTGCGCTCGATCGGCGCCATTGCGCGGCTGCAGCGCATTCGCGACAACGACGCCGAGGACGTGTCGCCGAAGGCCATGCTGCGCGAGCTGCACGCCGACAACCTGACGCTGGTGGAAGCGATGATGGACGCCCACGCCGTGTGCGACGACCACGCCGACGTGGCCACGGCCAGCCTGATCGAGAACTGGATCGACGAGGCCCAGCGCCGCGCCTGGTTCCTCGCCGAATCGGTGAAGTAAGCCCGCCGGCGGCAGCCGGTGGCACGACGCCCTCTCCAGGTGGAGGGGGCGTTGTTCATTGGCACTCCGGTTCGGTGCCACCGGTCAGGCCGGCGCCTTGCCGCGCAGCGCGTGGTACTGGTAGAGGTTGTAGCCCAGCAGCACGGGCAGCAGCACGCCCATGCCAACCAGCATGCAGACCAGCGTGCGGTCGTCCGACGCGGCATCGACGAGCGACAGGCGTCCCGGCATGAAATCGGGGAACAGACTGACCGCGAGCCCGCCAAACGACGCCAGGAACAGCAGCACGGCGGCGCGGAACGGCCCATGCCTGCCGCCCGTCCAGGCCGAGCCGGCCACGTAGGCGCCGGCCACGGCCGCCGCCGCGGCCAGCAGCGCCAGCACGGCCAGCACGCTACGCAGGTGCCATCTCTCGGTGCTGGCCATGCCGAGCCGCAGCGTGGCGAACGCGAGCACCAGCGCGCAGAGCACGGTGACGGGCAGGGCTACCAGCGTCCAGCGGCGCGCGGCGTCGTCCACGGGGTAGGACGTCGTCCTGATCAGGTAGGTAGCGCCCAGCAGCGCGTAGCCGGCCGCCACGCCCACGGCCGCGCACAGCGTGAACACGGCGCTCCAGATGCCGGGATTCAGGCCCGTGATGACGCGGCCCAGGATCACGCCCTGCGCCACGGCCGCCAGCAGGCTGCCGAGGCCGAACGCGCGGTCCCAGAAAGGCCCGCGCCCGGCTGCCTGGCGGAACTCGACGGCCGCGCCGCGCAGGATCAGCCCGGCAATCAGCGTCACCAGCGGCAGGTACAGGTGCGGCAACAGCGTGGAGTAGGCGGCCGGAAAGGCGCCGAACAGGCCGCCGCCCAGCACCACCAGCCAGGTTTCGTTGGCATCCCAGACATGGACGATCGACGCCACCATCGCGTCGCGCTGCGGGGCGTCGGGCACGAACAGGCTCAGGATGCCGATGCCCAGGTCGAAGCCGTCGCAGACGACGTAGCAGGCCAGCATCAGCCCCAGGATGCAGAACCAGAGCGTGGCCAGCAGGGTATGCGCGGAAGTTGCCATGGCAGGCTCCGGGTTTGGTCAGGCGCCGCGGGTGGGCCGGGCGGCGGGCGTTGTGTTAGCGGGCGTTGGACCGGTAGTGAAATGAAGGCGGCTCGTCGTCGCCGTGGTGCAGGTTGATGCTGCACGCGCCATCCATTGCCGTGGCCAGGATCATGGCGTCGGCATTGAGCGGGGCCGGACGTGCGCGCTGCGGGCGGAACACGAGGTCGGCCTTGCCGATGGGCAGGCCGCTCAGCGCGCATACGCCTTCTTCGCGCGAGGTGCCGACGGTCCACACCTGCGCGCCGTAGCGGCAGTGCGTGGCGTCGCGCCAGCTCACCACGGCCAGGCCGGCATTGGGCCGCTCGATGATGGTGATGATCGGGGCGTGGGCGCGCAGCGCGTTCTCTTCGGCCGAGTAGGTCAGCGTATGGTGCTGCGGCTTGAGCAGGGCGATGGTGCGCAGCCAGGCGTCGCACGTGGCATCGCGTGTGCCGTCATGGAGGTCGGCGCCGGCATCGGCGAGATCCTGGCGCGCGAAGGCGTCGCGCGCGTCATGGTCTGGCGTGGCCGTGTGGTTCAGGACTTCAGGCATGGAGCGCTCCCAGGGTGGCGTTGATCTTGACGCGCCAGCAGTGGGGCGTGTCGCCGACGAACCGCTTGAATACCGTCGTGAAGTGGGCTTGCGAGCGGAAGCCGCAGCGCATGGCCACGTCCAGCACGCTGCCCTGGGCGCCGCGCAGCAGGTCTTGCGCGCGTTCGATGCGCCGGCGCACCAGGTATTCGTGCGGACGCATGCCCGTGGTGCGGCGGAACTGGGCGGCAAAGTACATGCGCGTGAGGCCCGTGCTGCGCGCGATATCGGCCAGGCCGATCGGCGCGGCCAGGTTGGCATCGATGAACTCGATAGCGCGGCGCAGGCGCCATTGCGGCAGCGTGGTGGCGGCCCGCTTGCCCGACGCGGCGCGCTGGAAGTGGTTGGCCACCACGCGGGCCACGATGGCCAGCGCCACGCTGTCGGCAAAGATGCGGCCCAGGCCGGGGTCTTGCGAATGGGCCACGGCCAGCGCCTGGCCCAGCCGTTCCAGCGCGGGGTCGGCGTGGATGAACGGGTCGTCGAGCCGCAGTTCGCCGTCGTGCGGATGGCCGAACTGGTCGGCGTAGCAGGCGGCCAGCACGGCCTGCGGCACGAACAGGTGCAGCACGTCGCTGGCGGAGGCATACACGGCGCTGGTGGCAATGCCGGGCGCGGTCACCTGTACCGCGCCGGCGCCGAGGCGGCCGTCGAACACGGGCATGCCGCCGCACAGGAAGCGGATGGAACTGGAGCGCAGGTTGATCGAGATGCAGTGCCGCGTGGCGTCGCCGGCGTGGGAGACGGACACCGGCGGCTCGCCGTCGCAAGTCCAGCGCGACACCAGAATGGCGTCGGGCTGCCGGGCCAGCGTGGCCGCCGCGTCTGGCGCCTGGCGCCATTGCGTTTCGTGCTGCACGAACTCAGGCGCCTGGGCGGCGGCGATGCGCAGTTGCGTCGGCATCGCCGGGGAGGTGGCCTCAGGCACGTCGAGGACGAGGGTCGAAACATCTTTCATTGCAGTACTCCTGGAAACGAAAGGCGGGGCACGCCAGGCTTTCAGTCCGCGTATTGGATGAAGGCGATGGTGATGAGGATCAGGTTCAGGATGGCCAGCACAATCCAGCCGTACATCAGCAACAGGCTTTCTTGGTCGTTCATGGCGGCCTCCCGGGCTTACAGGCGGATGTGGGACAACGGGGTGGCGGCCGCTGCGGGAGCGGCTGCCGTGACATGGGTGGCGGGGTGCACCGGCGCGATGGCCTGGGCCCACATGCGGTACACGGTGGCGCCCAGCGCCGCCGTGGCAGCCACCGCGGCGATGGCGGCAACGGTGACGATGGCGGTGGTGACCGGGGTCGGTAGCGAGCGTTGGGTTGTCATGCCGGGTGGCTCCCGTGAGAAAAGAATTCGAGTTCGAGTGGTTGACTGGAACTGTAGGAGCCGGGTACGGATGGCCACAATTGCCGTCTGGATGGTGACCAGTTAAACGAAGGTATAGGTCTGGCATCGTTTTGCACCGGAACGGGGCGGCGGAGGCACCCGCCGTGCGATCCAGACATGTCCCAAGGTTTCGCAATCACGCGCCGGCACCCGTCAATCCATCATGGCGACATCGAACCAGCGGATTTGTGGCGGCCGCGCATGCCGCCCCGCATGCCGCCTTGCATGCCAAGCCGCATGCCGCGCGGAGTTCGCAGCCCGGCGCGGCCGCCACCCTCGCCATCGTCCCGACCACCAGAGCCATGACCCTTCCAGCGCCCCAGACCATGCCGCTTGCGCCCCCTCCAGCGTCTGCCGTGCCCCCCGCGCCCCCCGCGCCCCCCGCGCCGCCCTTGCCCGGCGGGCCCGCGATATCGCCGCAGGCCGAAATCCGCCCCGTGCCGCGCCGCCGCCTGATCGCAGTGGCGGCGCTGGTGGCCGCGGCCGGCGTGGCGGCGGGCGCCTACTGGTGGAGCGAAGGCCAGTATTTCGCGTCCACGGACGACGCCTACGTGTCGGGCAACGTGGTGCAGGTGACGGCGCTGGTGCCGGGCACCGTGGTGGCCATCGCCGCCGACGACACGCAGCACGTGACCGTGGGCCGGCCGCTCGTGCAACTCGATCCCGCCGACAGCGAGGTGGCCCTGCAGCAGGCCGCCGCGCAACTGGCGGCAACGGTGCGGCAGGTGCGCACGCTCTATGTCAACAACGGCACGCTGCAGGCGAACATCGCGCAGCGGCAGGTCAATATGGAGAACGCCCGCGACGATCTACGCAGGCGGATGTCGGTTACCGATGCCGGTGCCGTATCGCAGGAGGACGTCGATCATGCACGGTCCGCGCTCCGCGAAGCGGAGGCGGCGTTGCGCGCGGCGCAGCAGCAGCTGGTGTCGAACCGCGCCCTGACCCGCAACACCACGGTGGCTGCGCACCCGGACGTGGCGCGCGCCGCCGCCAGCTACCGCGCCGCCTACCTGGCCTATGCGCGCTCGACGCTGCCGGCCCCGGTGACCGGTTTCGTGGCCCGGCGGTCGGTGCAGGTGGGCCAGCGCGTGGCCCCGGGCGTGCCGCTGATGGGCGTGGTGCCGCTCGACCAGGTCTGGGTAGACGCCAACTTCAAGGAAAACCAGATGAAGGACATGCGCGTGGGGCAGCCGGTCACGCTGTATGCGGACTTCTACGGCTCGCGCGTGCGCTACGACGGCAAGGTGGCGGGCTTTTCCGCCGGCACCGGCGCGGCGTTCTCGGTGTTGCCGGCGCAGAACGCCACCGGCAACTGGATCAAGGTGGTGCAGCGGCTGCCGGTGCGCATCGCGCTGCAGCCGGACCAGCTTGCCGCGCATCCGCTGCGCATCGGGCTGTCGATGCAGGTGCGCGTGGACGTGCACCGGCGCGACGGCGCCAGCCTGAACACCTTGCCGACGGTGACGCCGCTTGCCACCGACGTCTACGCCAGGGTGGGCCAGGCGGCCGACGCCAGCATCGACAAGATCATCGCGGCCAACCTGGAGTAAGCGCCGGGCCGGCGAAAGCCGGCCGGTGTGGTGCTGGAAGAGGGAGGCGGGAGGGGGCAGGCGGGAGGGGCAGGAAACGATCGCGCTACCGCAGCCGGCGCTGCCAGAGCGCCAGCCCCGCCACCAGCAGGCATCCCGGTGCCACGATTGCCAGCAGGTGGCGGGGCTGGCGCTCTGCCGCCTGCTGGTCGATCAGCTGCGAGAAACCGATCAGCCCCGTGCCATGCGGCAGGTACGGAATCGAGAACGGATCCACGCGCCCCACCAGGTGCGTGCGCGCCACCGCTTCCCCATATTGCAGGCATTGCGCGGCCGTGCCGGTGCCGGCCGCGGCAGCTACCTGGCGAACGATGTTCTTGAACTGGTAGGTGTGCGAGAAATCTTCCAGCGTGGTTTCGATGAACGTCAGCTTGGCCACGATTACCAGCGTGAACGGCAGCGCCGCGCTTTGCAGGAACAGGGCCTGCAGCACGCGCGCCAGCGAGAGGTCAGTCATCAGCCGCGTGGCCAGCATCCAGGCGGCACAGGCCGTCATGGCATAGCCCAGCGCCAGGTAGCGGCGCGAGCCGGGCAGGCGGGCGCCGTACAGTACGAACACGATGCCGGCGACCAGACCCGCAGTAGTGGTGATCGAGGTCACCCAGCCCGTGGTCTCGAACGAGAACCCCAGGCCGAGCTGCATCATGATCGGCATCAGGTAGTTCCACAGGCCAGCCAGGAACGAGTAGATCGCGAAGAACGCCAGCCCGGTGAGGTAGCGGCGGCCGCCCAGCCGGTGGGTGTTGAGCCACGGATCGGGGCGCAGGTGCAGCCGCAGGAAGGCCAGCGCCATCAGCACGCCGCCCGCCAGCGGCCAGGCCGCCACGTCCCACGAATTCGACGTGGTGTAGAGCCGCAGGTCGGCCAGGCCGTGCACCAGCACCAGCGCGCCCAGGCCGAGCAGGACGACGGGCAGCCAGTCCATGGCGGCCAGTGTGTCGAGGTCGGGCGCGCGCGGCGGCGCCACGCGGTGCGGGTAGGTGACGGACACCAGCAGCAGCGTGGCGGCGGCCGTCACGGCCTGCAGCACGAAGATCATGCGCCAGCTGGCGTCGAGCATCAGCACGGCAGTCACCCACGGTGCGGCGGACAGCATGCCAAGCGCACCGAGCAGGAACGGCCACAGCAGGCGGGGGCGCTCCGCCGGCGCCGCGATCATCTGGATCAGCGTGCGCGCGGCCGCAAACAGGCCGCCCGCGCCCAGGCCCTGCACGGCCAGCGCCAGCGACAGCTGCACGATATTGTTCGAGACCGCGCACAGCAGGCTGCCGCCGATGGCGATGGCCAGCCCGAGCAGCGAGAAGCCGCGATAACTGATGAAGCAGGCAATGCGCCGGAGCATCAGGTTGGCGACGATGGCGGCAGCCGCGTACGCGGTGAAGCACCACAGGAAATCGTCGGGCGTGGCGTAGATGCCGGCGCGGATCTGCACCGCGCCGGTGGCCAGGATCGAGGTGGCCACGAAGTCCACCCCCGTGGCGCATCCGAGCGCCAGGCCCAGCAGGAATACGCCGCCGCGGGTGACGCGTGGCAGCGCGTCCAGCGTGCCTAGCGCGACGGATGGCATGCCGGCTTGGCCTCGTGGCACTTGATGGCGGCCGGCGCCGGCTTGGCCACGGCCTTTGCCGTCGGCAGCACGCTGTAGTCGTAGCGGTCGGCGGCAAACGGGCTGGTGGCCGGGTCGGTGGCATGGGCGGCAGCCGCGCCAAGCAGGCAGGTAGTGGCCAGGGCGGCCCGCAGGAAGGTCGTACGCATGGTGGTTCTCCGGGGTGGGTTCGTTGAATCAGCGGTTCAGGAAGGCCAGCAGGTCGGCATTGACCTCGTCGGCGCGGGTCACGCACATGCCATGGGGCGCGCCGGCATAGACCTTGAGCGTGGCGTTCGGCACGAGCTTGGCGGAGAGGCGCCCGGCGTCGTCGATCGGCACGATCTGGTCGTCGTCGCCGTGCAGCACCAGCGTCGGCACGTCGATCTTCTTCAGGTCGGCGGTGTAGTCGACCTCCGAGAACTCCTTCACGCACAGGTACTGGCCCAGCACGCCGCCGGCCATGCCCTGCGCCCAGAAGTTGTCGATGGTGCCCTGGGCAAGCTTGGCGCCGGGCCGGTTGAAGCCGAAGAACGGCAGGGCCAGGTCCTGGTAGAACTGCGAGCGGTTGTCGGCCACGCCGCGCCGGATGCCGTCGAACACGTCCATCGGCAGGCCGCCCGGGTTGGCTTCGGTCTTGAGCATGATGGGCGGCACGGCCCCGATCAGTACCGCCTTGGCCACCCGGCCGGTGCCGTGGCGGCCGATGTAGCGCGCCACTTCGCCGCCGCCGGTGGAGTGGCCCACCAGCATCGCCTGGCGGATATCGAGCGCGTCCAGCACGGCGGCCAGGTCGTCGGCGTAGGTATCCATGTCGTTGCCGTGCGCGGGCTGGTCGGAGCGGCCGTGGCCACGGCGGTCGTGGGCGATCACGCGGAAGCCGTGCTGCACGAGGAACAGCATCTGGGCGTCCCAGGCGTCGGCGTGCAGCGGCCAGCCGTGAGAGAAGACCACCGGGCGGCCGCTGCCCCAGTCCTTGTAGAAGATGCGGGTGCCGTCTTGCGTGGTGATGTAGGGCATGTCTGGTTCCTTGCCGAGGATCGGCGTCAATGGTGAGACTCGAGCCTATGCCTGCGCCGGCCGCGCGTTTTGTGCCGGGCCGGCGCCGGTTTCGCAATTGCACGCGGCGGCCCGGTGGCCCAGTGGCCGGTTGCTGCGGTGCGGGGGAAGGGGGGAAGGGCGGAAGCTGGCGCGGCGGGTGGCGTGGGGGTATCGCCCTGGCATCGCCTATACGAAGGCATAGTTTCGGCCACCCCGCCGCGTCGCTACCATGGCGCCATGAGATTGCAGTGAGGTACCGGCCTTGGCCAACAAACTGGTTGTCGCCATCATCGACGACGACGATTCCATTCGCGCGGCAACTTCCCGACTGGTGCGCTCACTGGGCTGGGAGGCACGCCCCTATGCGTCGGCCACATCGTTCCTGGAGGCGGCTGGCGCCGACGCGCCCGCGTGCATCGTCTCCGACGTGCAGATGCCGAAGATGAGCGGGCTGGAGATGCTGCGCACGCTGAATGCGCAGGGAAGCGCCGTTCCGGTAATATTCATCACCGCGTTCTGCACGGACGCCATCCGTCGCGAGGCGCTGCGCGCCGGCGCCGTGGCGTGTCTGTGCAAGCCGGTGGAAGGCGCCGCCGTTCAGCAGTTCCTGGATGACGTGGCGTCCGGTACCCTTGCCAGCCGGCGGCAGCTTGCCCCGGAATGAAAGTGATCATGGATACAGCCAACCCTGCCGGCAACAGCCCGTCGATGATCTACGTGGTGGACGACGACGAATCGATGCGCAAGGCCGTGTCGATGCTGCTGCGCTCCGTCGGCTACCAGGTCGAGACGTTCGCGTCGGCCACCGAATTCCTGGCCGCGCCGCTCTCCGATGTGCCGAGCTGCCTGATTCTGGACGTGCGCCTCAAGGGGCAGAGCGGTCTGGCCGTGCAGGAACAGTTTGCCGCCAGCAAGATGACCATCCCGATCATCTTCATGACCGCGCACGGCGACATCGCCATGTCGGTCAAGGCCATGAAGGCTGGGGCAATGGATTTCCTGGCCAAGCCGTTCCGCGACCAGGACATGCTCGATGCGGTGGAAAGCGCGCTCACGCGCGACGCTACGCGCCGGCTGTCGGATCGCTCCGAAGCCGACCTGCGCCTGCGTTACGACGAACTCACGCCGCGCGAGAAGGAAGTGATGGCCTATGTGGCGCGCGGCCTGCTGAACAAGCAGATCGCCCACGAGCTGACGCTCAGCGAGATCACGGTGAAGATTCATCGCGCCCAGGCGATGAAGAAGATGGGGGCGCGGTCGCTGGCCGACTTCGTGCTCAAGGCCGAGGCGCTGGGCATCATCGACGCGGCCAGCACGGACGGCAACGGCTAGCGGCACGCTGCGGCAAGCCCCAAGGAGAAACGGCCACCCGAGGGTGGCCGTTCTGCTTTGCCGGTAAGGCGGGGGACAGTCAGGCAGTCAGGCGGTCAGCCCTTCAGCACCTGGCCGATGGCATGCGCCACCACGCCCACGTTGCGGTCGTTCAGGCCGGCCACGCACATGCGGCCCGAGCGCAGTACGTACACGCCGTGTTCGTTCTTGAGGCGGTCCACCTGGTCGGCCGTCAGGCCCGTGTACGTGAACATGCCGCGCTGCTTGATGTAGCGCGACAGCTTCTCGCCGCTCACGTGCTCGCGCAGCTGGTCGTGGATGGCCTGGCGCATGCGGGCGATGCGCTGGCACATGGCGGCCAGTTCCTCTTCCCAGCTCTTGCGCAGCGCCGGCGTGGTCAGCACGCGCGCCACCACGCGTGCGCCGTGCGTGGGCGGGTTGCTGTAGTTGGCGCGCACGGCGCCGGTCAGCTGGCCCAGCACGCGGCTGGCTTCGTCGGCGCTCTGGCACACCACGCTCAGGCCGCCGCAACGCTCGCCGTACAGCGAGAAGTTCTTCGAGAACGAGTTGGCCACCAGGCACGACACGTTCTGGCGCGCCAGTTCACGCACCGCGAAGGCATCGTCGTCCAGGCCCGTGCCAAAGCCCTGGTAGGCCATGTCGACGAACGGCAGCAGCTTGCGGGCCTTCAGCACGCCAATCACCTGGCGCCACTGGTCCTGGTTCAGGTCCACGCCGGTGGGGTTGTGGCAGCACGCGTGCAGCAGCACGATGTCGCCCTGCGGGATGGCCTCGATGGCGGCCAACATGGCGTCGAACTTCAGGCCGCCGGTCTCGGCGTCGTAGTACGGATAGCTGTTGACCTGGAAGCCGGCGCGCTCGAACACCACACGGTGGTTCTCCCAGCTCGGATCGCTGATCCACATCGACGCCTTGGGGAAGTAGCGCTTGAGGAAGTCGGCGCCCACGCGCAGCGCGCCGGAGCCGCCCAGCGTCTGCAGCGTGGCGATGCGGCCTTCGGCGCGCGCGGCGCTGTCTTCGCCGAACACCAGCGCCTGCACGGCCTGGCGGTAGCCGACCATGCCCGACATCGGCAGGTACGGGCGCGGACCCATGTCCGACAGCAGGGCCGCCTCGGCTTCCGCCACGGCCTGCATGACCGGCAGGCGGCCTTCGTCGTCAAAGTAGATGCCGATGCTCAGGTTGACCTTGCTGGTACGCGGGTCTTGCTGGAAATCCTCGTTCAGGGAAAGGATCGGGTCACCGGGGAAGGCTTCGATGTGTTCGAACATGGGATGCGTCGTGTTGGGTTCACAGGGGCGGCGGCCCGTTGCCGGCGGGCCGCGCAAGGCCAGTTACTGGATCTGGGCGCTGGCGGCGGGCAGGGCCGCGCCGGCGTTCTTCTGCCGGAGGAGATAGCTTACGCCAAGAACGACCAGCCAGACAGGGATCAGGTACACCGACAGGCGCAGGCCCGGCGTCAGGAACATCACCACCAGGATGCCCGCCAGGAAGGCCAGCGTCAGGTAGTTGGTCAGCGGATAGCCCAGGCTCTGGAAGGCCGTGGTCTTGCCCTCGGCGCGCTTGGCGCGGCGGAACATCAGGTGGATGATCGAAATCATCGCCCAGTTGATGATCAGGGCCGACACCACCAGGCCCATCAGCAGCTCGAAGGCCTGGCCGGGCATGAAGTAGTTGACCAGCACGCAGATGCCGGTGGCCACGGCCGACACGGCCAGCGCGGTGAGCGGAATGCCACGGCGGTTCACCTTCAGCAGCGCGCGCGGGGCGTTGCCCTGCTGCGCCAGGCCCAGCAGCATGCGGCTGTTGCAGTAGACGCCGCTGTTGTACACCGACAGGGCGGCGGTCAGCACCACGACGTTGAGCACGGTAGCCACGAGGTTGCTGTTCATCGCATGGAAGATCAGCACGAACGGGCTGCCGCCGGTTACCACCTTGGTCCACGGGTACAGCGACAGCAGCACGGCCAGCGCGCCCACGTAGAAGATCAGGATGCGGTAGATCACCTGGTTGGTGGCCTTCGGGATGCTCTTGCCCGGGTTGTCGACTTCCGCCGCGGTGATGCCCACCAGTTCGAGCCCGCCAAACGAGAACATGATCACGGCCATGGCCATTACCAGGCCGCCCAGGCCGTTCGGGAAGAAGCCGCCGTGCTGCCACAGGTTGGCCAGTCCGGACTCGGGGCCGGCGCTGCCGCTGGCCAGCATGTAGCCGCCAAAGCCGATCATGCCGATGATGGCCAGCACCTTGATGATCGAGAACCAGAACTCCATCTCGCCGAACGATTTCACGCTGGCCAGGTTGATGGCGTTGATGATCACGAAGAAGCCGAGGGCCGAGACCCAGGTGGGGATGTCGGGCCACCAGTACTGCACGTAGATGCCCACGGCCGACAGTTCGGCCATGCTCACCAGGATGTACAGCACCCAGTAGTTCCAGCCCGACATGAAGCCGGCAAAGTGACCGCAGTACTTGTTGGCGAAATAGCTGAACGAGCCGGCCACTGGTTCGTCCACAACCATCTCGCCCAGCTGCCGCATGATGAAGAAGGCCACCACGCCGGCCAGCGCGTAGCCCAGCAGCACCGAGGGGCCGGCCAGCTGGATGGTCTGGGCGATGCCCAGGAAAAGGCCCGTGCCGATGGCGCCGCCAAGCGCAATCAGCTGGATGTGACGATTCTTCAGGCCACGCTTGAGCGTGCCTTGGCTGTCGGTTGCATGCATTGGAGTTGTCTGTCCTCTACCCATTCTTGTGGAATGGCGGCGCGCCTCTTCAGGGATGGGCGCTTTAAAAAGCGCCGGCGCGGGTAACGCCGGACGCAGGGGTGCGCGCCGGCGAAAACCCGAGAGTTTACCGGCACACGCTTGGAAAAGCAGGGAATTCGGATTGGCCTGAATCAGATTCAGGCCGGGCGGATCGCACGCGCGTCACATGCGCACCCGCCCCGGGCGTCACACCTTCAGCGTGCCGCGCTCGATCTGGTCGCGTTCGAGTGATTCGAACAGCGCCTTGAAGTTGCCTTCGCCAAAGCCGTCGTCGCCCGAGCGCTGGATGTACTCGAAGAACACCGGGCCCAGCACGGTCTTCGAGAAGATCTGCAGCAGCAGGCGGGGCTTGCCGCCTTCGGTGGTGCCGTCCAGCAGAATGCCGCGCGCCTTGAGCTGCTCCACGGGCTGGCCGTGGCCGGGCAGGCGCGTTTCCAGCGCCTGGTAGTAGTAGTCGTTCGGCGCGGTCATCAGTTCCACGCCGGCCAGCTGCAGGTTGTCGATGACTTCGACGAGGTTATCCACCGAGAAAGCGATGTGCTGGATGCCTTCGCCGTTGAACGCCATCAGGAATTCCTCGATCTGGCCGGCGCCCTTCGACGATTCCTCGTTCAGCGGAATGCGGATCTTGCCGTCCGGCGCGGTCATGGCCTTCGAGGTCAGGCCCGTGTACTCGCCCTGGATGTCGAAATAGCGGATTTCGCGGAAGTTGAACAGGCGTTCGTAGAAGTTGGCCCAGTAAGCCATGCGGCCACGGTAGACGTTGTGGGTCAGGTGGTCGATCAGCTTGAGGCCGTGGCCCTTCGGGTGGCGGTCCACACCCTCGATGTATTCGAAGTCGATGTCATAGATCGACTTGCCGTCCTCGAAGCGGTCGATCAGGTACAGCGGCGCGCCGCCAATGCCCTTGATGGCCGGCAGGCGCAGTTCCATCGGACCCGTGGCAATCTCGATCGGCTGGGCGCCCAGCATGATGGCGCGGTTGTAGGCCTTGTGCGAATCCTTCACGCGGAAAGCCATGCCGCAGGCGCTGGGGCCGTGTTCGGCGGCAAAGAAGGCGGCTTCGCTGTGCGGCTCGTTGTTGACGATGAAGTTGATGTCGCCCTGGCGATACAGCAGCACATCCTTGGAACGATGGCGCGCCACCAGCGTGAAACCCATCTTCTCGAACAGCGGTTCCAGCACATTGGGCGTGGGCGAGGCGAATTCAACGAACTCGAAGCCCATCAGTTGCATCGGATTTTCAAACAGGTCGGCCATGGTTTCAGCGCTCGGGGGCGGGAAGGGGATGGAAATAATATTTCGGCGAGGCCGCCGCGCAGCAGGCTTGGGGGACGCTTGCTGGCGCGGCGCAACATGCAGAAATTGTAGAACCCGCCCCGCTAAATAGGATTTCGTAAAGGGCGCAGGGAAACCCTGAGATATGAGATAAGATTTCGCCAAACAGACATCCGAGGAAACGAAAGTGCAGAAAACCGACCTGGACCGCATCGATCGCCGCTTGCTGGCGGAGCTGCAGGAGCATGGCCGTTCGTCCAATCTGGAGCTTGCCGAAGCCATCAACCTTTCCCCCGCCCAAACCTTGCGGCGCCACCGCCGCCTGGAGGAGGCCGGCGTCATCAAACGCTACGAAGCCCGGCTCGACAGCACCGCGCTGGGGTTCGGCGTCACCGCATTCATCCACGTGACGATGGAGCGCGGCCACATCCGCGACCTCTCCAAGTTCAAGGGGCTGGTAGCGGAACTGGCGCAGATCCAGGAGTGCTTCTCGGTAACCGGCGATATCGACTACGTGCTCAAGGTGGTAGCGAAAGATCTGAAGTCGCTCTCGGACTTCCTGCTCGACACGCTGATGCGCATTCCAGGCGTCAGCGGCGTGAAGTCCAGCGTGTGCCTGGACGAAATCAAATGCACGAGCGCGATGCCGTTGGATTTGTAGGCTGATAACAGTTCGGAAAAAGCCCGCTTCGAGCGGGTTTTTTCATGTCTTCCCCAGCGGAAAATCAGTTTTTTGTGATTTTCGACGCCGGTTGGGGCGTGCTAAAGACGGAGACGCTGCGATCTCAATGACGGTCGGCCAAAAGCGGTTCGACAGCAAGATTGCCGTAATTTCTTCAAATAGCACGAGGTGGCATATTGAAAGATATTCGATATTTCTTAAGGAATGGCGACTCGACCACCACCGGCGGGAAATTGATCGTGACGGGGCGTGGCTATATTGACATGGGGTTAGCCGTTGGCTCGGAAGGGGATGTCGCAACTTGTGCGGCATGCGGCTCCACCGGAACAGTGTTCAATGACTGCTACCCAGGCTTTTCGCTGGAAGGGCGGCAGGCTTTGGTATCTGGCGCACGTGTGTTTTGCAAGTGTTCAAAAAAAACCGCTTGTCATTGAGACTCAACGCGACGCCTATGTCGAACTCGACTCGGTAGTGGAAAGGCGACCGGACAGGCCAAGTCAGCCGGCCTATTTGGCAGCCACCAGCGATGACGATGACGAGGTTGTCGAGCAATATCTAGAGGTTCGAAACCTGATATCGGGGGAATGTGTCCACGATTTGCACTATGCGTTGTACGTGAACGGTGAAAGGATTATCGACGACGAGACTATAAACCTCGGATGCACGGTTGCCGTGAAAGGGCACTGCACCGTTGCAGCGATCATGTGGCATGAAGGATGGGCAGTATGAAATACGACTCAGAAATGCGGCTGCTCGCCGCCATCGCTTATGGTGAGTCGTCGGTAGAGAACGTCTACGAAGAAATGGCCGCTATCGCAAGTGTTATGGTCCGCCAAATGAAGGCGCGGGGCTATAAGACGATGTCGGAATTCACGTCGAGTGAAAGCACGTTTAGCTTCGTGGTCGGAGACGGTAATATGAGATTTTCGAGGTTTACCAAGGCAACAGATATTGAAGTGGATGAGTCGCCATCCATGTCGCTGGCGATAAAGGCCGCCAAGAATGCCTGGGCAGACGGGGTAGACCACTCGAACGGTGCGTACTTTTGGGACGGAGCTGATATCAAGTCCCGATACAAGACACACCGAAAGGTAAAGGCCGGCATCCATTTTTCCGACCCAAAACACAATATCTACGATATCAAGGCGACTAGCGGAGAATTCGAACTCTCAGTCGTGGTGAAGAAGCGAAGGCGGGGCAAAATCGTTGAGGAAAGGCAGGTCATCGGTACGTATCCGCATATCTATGAGTCCACGGCTGCCCACGGCGGAACGATTTTTTGGAAGCTCGGCGATGTTTGGCTCAAGCTTTCGAAAGGCAAGGCATACCGTTGACCCGAACCGCCCTGGTTTCCATCTTTCTTGCCGGTTGTCATGTCTCCGGCTCGGCGTTTGCCCAACCGCCGCAGGACGTCATTGAAAGCTGTCTTCTTGGATACGCGACGGCGCCCGGCCTGGTCGTGGCGACCGGAGAAATCGGTCATCAAATGATGGAGGACGTCCCCGGTTACCGTCTGACTTGGCCGGAGCGACTGCCTGGGATTCGCGTGGGGTATGCCGTTGGCAAGGCAGGAAAGAACGACTATGTATTTGCCGGGCGCTACCGGGGGTATATACACCGGGCCATTCCGCTGACTCAATGGAAGCCTGAGCGATTGGCAACGCCATTGATCGCTCGCTATGGCGTTGTGGAACTGGCGGGCCGTCGCTATGCCTGCGTGACCGAGGCGAATGGACAAGGCTCGGCGGCCTTCGTCGTGGCCGGATACATCGGGCGGTTCCCTCCGGGCAAGGGCCAAGCCATGCAGCTCTATTACGTCGTGGCCGACACCAAGACCTTCAAGTCTTTCCGATCAGACTGATCCTTCTCAAAACAGAACAGCCCGCTGTCACGCGGGCTGTCCGTTTTACACCGGGGGCTGGGCCCCGCAGCCGGCGTCTATCGTATTTCCATCAGATCCTTGCCGACGATGATCCGGCCGTTGTAGTGCTTGCGCACGTCGGCGGCCCACATCTCGTCGGTGATGCGGTCGTCGTCGCCGGGGACGAAGTGGCTCAGCACCAGCGTTTTCACGCCCGCAGCGGCGGCGATGCGGCCGACGTCTTCCGTGAGCGTGTGGCTTTCCAGGAAATGCTTCTTGATGGTGGCGCCATTGGCCACGCGCGACACCAGTGCGTCGATGCCGGGGCCGTACATTGCCTCGTGCACCAGCACGTCGGCGCCCCGGGCGAACTCGGCCAGTTTCGGGTTGTAGGCGGTGTCGCTCGAAAACACGATGGTGCGCTCGGCCGTCTCGAAGCGGTACGCGAAGTTGTCGACGATGGGCGGGTGGGGCGTGCGGAACGCGGTGACCTTGACGTCGGCGTTCTGCAGCACCACGCCGGGCTCCGAGATATCGGTGGCTTCCACCAGTTTGCGGATGTCGGGGCGGCCTTCGTCGGCCATGCGGGTCTCGATGTCGAAGCGGTTCAGCGCCCAGTAGGTGCGCGTCATCTCGGCGGTGCCCTTGGGGCCGTAGGCGTGCACGGTCTGGTTCAGGCCGGTAGCCCAGGCGTTGTAGAGCAGGTTGCCGTATTCGAGATCGTGGTCTGAATGGTGGTGGCTGATGAACACGTAGCGCAGCGACGACAGCGGCACGCCCGCGTTGACGAGCTGGCGCGAGACGCCCGTGCCGCAGTCGATCACGTACGGCACGCCGTTGATCAGCAGCAGGTTGGCGGGATTGGAACGCGAGCCGCCCACACGCGGGCCGCCCTTGGTGCCCAGCAGGATCAGGCGGGTGCCACCGGGCCGGGCGGCGGGTTGATTGGCGGGTTGATTGGCGGGTTGAGCGGCGGGTTGGCCGAACGAAAGCTGGGGCAGCAGGGCGGCGCCGGCAGCGGCCAGGCCAAGTCCGAGGGCCTTGCGGCGTTGGGGCTGAAACACGCGTTGTCTCCTTGATATTGTCGGAATCGGAAAGGAGACAAGACCATAGCGCCGCCGCGCGCGCACCGGCAAGGGACGAACGGAACCTTCAACGGGACAAAGCGAACCAGCGCACGGCAAGGCTACGCCATGCGAAGACCGCGAGCCGGGAAAAAAGGACGAACGGAAAAGCGACGTCAGGCGCCCTGGCCGTCGATCTGCCGCAGCGCGGCCGCGATGTCCCCGGCCGTGCCAGGGCGTACCAGCCGCGCCACTTCCTGGCCGTCGCGCAGGAACACCAGCGTGGGCCAGAGCTTTACGCGGAACGAGCGGCCCAGTGGCCGGCCGCTGCCGTCTTCCACCTTGATGTGGTCGACGCCGGGATGCCCGTCAAACGCCGTTTCGATCAGCGGCTGGGCGCGCTGGCAGAAGCCGCACCACGGCGTGCCGAATTCCAGCACAGTGGCGCCGCGCAGCGCGTCGATCTCGGCGCGCGCAGGTTCGGTGGTGGCGAAGGTGTGGGTCATGCTCATCAGGGGCTCCGTCGATGCACGGGGGCAGTACACAGTGACAGTACGCAGTCAGTCATGCGAAAACCGCGCCAGCGGCGTAGCCGTCATTCTGCCAGCGCCAGCGGTTTCGCGTGGCGCGGCGGCCCGGTAAGAATTTCCCACCATGCCGGCAGAAGCGCCTGCACTTCGGCCCGGGCGTAGCGGTCGTCGATCAGCCAGACCACGCCGCGGTCCTGCTGCGTGCGGATCACGCGCCCCGCCGCCTGCACCACCTTGCGCAGCCCCGGATACAGGTAGGCGTAGTCGTAGCCCTGTCCGAAAGCGGCTTCCATGCGCTCGCGCAGCTGCTCGTTGACCGGGTTGACCTGCGGCAGGCCCAGCGTGGCCACGAACGCGCCAATCAGGCGGTCGCCGGGCAGATCCACGCCTTCCGAGAACACGCCGCCGAGCACCGCAAAGCCCAGGCCCCGGCCGCCCGGCGCGAACGCATCGAGAAAGGCGGCCTGGCCCGCTTCGGTCATGCCGCGCGCCTGCGACCACGTGGGAATGTCGGGATGGTGCTCGGCCAGCAGCGCGGCGGCCTGCTGCAGGTAGTCGTGGCTGCTGAAGAAGGCCAGGTAGTTGCCGGGGCGCCGCGCGAACTGGTCGGCCATCAGTTGCACGATGGCCGGCAGCGACCGCTGCCGCTGCGCATAGCGCGTGGAAATATGCCGCGCCACGTGGACGTCGAGCTGCTCGGCGCGGAATGGCGACGGTACTTCCACCCATACCGCGTTGGCCGGCAGGCCAAGCAGGTTGCCGTAGTAGCCGGCTGGCTGCAGCGTGGCCGAGAACAGCGTGGTGGAGTGCGCCCCGGCGAAGCGCGGCGCAAGGTACGGGGCCGGCAACAGGTTGCGCACGCACAGGCTGGCATCCACACCGGCCCGCGCGCGGGGCGTGCGCGTGATATCGAACAGCGAATGCTTGCCGCCGTACTCGGTCAGCTGCTCGGCCAGCCGCAGGAAATGCATGGCATCGAAATAGAAACGCTCGAGCACGGCGTCGTGCCGCTGCGGATGCTCGCTCATGTCGTCGATGATGGCCGTGCACAGCTGCATCAGCGCCTCGACGAACGCGGCGGGCTCCTCGTCGCGCGTTTCATAGGGTGCGTCGCTGGCCTTCGCCAGCGCATTCCATTGGCGATAGACCTTGTCCATCGGCCGCTTCAGCGCCGCCGGCGCGGCCAGCCGCACGCCCCGGAACACGGCGTGGTCCAGCGTGGCCGTGTACATCGCCCGCCCGCGTTCCACCAGGTTGTGCGCTTCGTCGGCCAGCACGCTTACGCGCCATTCGTTCTGCATTGCCAGCATGTACAGCATGGCGCTGCGGTCGAAGTAGTAGTTGTAGTCCGCCACCACGAGATCGCTCCAGCGGATCATCTCCTGGGCCAGGTAGTACGGGCAGACGTTGTGTTCGCGCGCGATGTCGCGCGTGGTAACGCGATCCAGCAACGGGGCGCGGCTGGCGGCCTCGCGGGCGGCGGGCAGGCGGTCGTAGAAGCCCTGCGCCAGCGGGCACGACTCGCCGTGGCAGGCCAGGTCCGGGTGCTCGCAGGCCTTGTCGCGCGCCATCAGTTCCAGCACGCGCAGCGGGGTTTGGGCGGCGTCCCGGCGCAGTTGCGCGGTGGCGTGCAGGGCCACCGCACGGCCGGTGGAGCGGGCAGAGAGGAAGAAGATCTTGTCGAGCCGCTGGGTCGGCATGGCCTTCAGCGCCGGAAACACGGTGCCGATCGATTTGCCGATGCCGGTCGGCGCCTGCGCCAGCAGCGTGCGCCCCGACGCATTGGCCTTGTACACCGATTCGGCCAGCAGGCGCTGGCCTTCGCGGAACGTGGTATGCGGAAAGTCGAGCGTCAGCAGCCCGGCATCGCGACCGCTGCGATGCGCCACTTCGCGCTCGGCCCATTGCATGAAACGGCGGCAGCTGTCCTCGAAGAAGGCGCGCAGCGTGGGCGCGTCGAAGCGCTCCTTCAGCACGCGCTCGCGCTGGCTGACGATGTCGAAGTAGACCAGCGCCACGTCGATCTTCTCCAGGCTGCGCGAGGCGCACAGCAGCCAGCCGTAGATCTTGGCCTGCGCCCAGTGCAGTGCCTGGTGGTTTTGCGGCACCTCGGTCTTCTCGCCGCGCACCGTCTTGATTTCCTCCAGGCGGTTGGTCACGGGGTTATAGCCGTCGGCGCGCCCACGCACGCGCAGGCCCTCGAAATCGCCGGACAGCGACACTTCCGATTCATAGCCCGGGCCGCGTCGGCTCGTCACCACGCCATGGCCCGCCACGCCTTCCTGGCCCGTGGGCGACGGCGTGAAGCGCAGGTCGAGGTCGCCCGCCTTGGCCGTGAACTCGCATAGGGTGCGCACGGCGACGGTATAACGGGGCGGATCGGCGGAAGTGGCTGACAAGGCGCAGGAAAGATGGGTGGCGCGGGTGGGTGGCGCGGGACTGTATGAATATACAGTGATCGGACACCGACAGGAAATACCGGAGCATCCCGCTAAGATGAAAAATCCGCCCCGATCCCGAGGAAACCGCCGATGCACCCGCTCAAGATCGCCACCTTCAATATCAATGGGGTTCGCACCCGCTTGCAGGCGCTGCTGGCCTGGCTGGCGCGCGAGGCGCCCGACGTGGTGTGCCTGCAGGAACTGAAGGCCGTGGACGAAGGCTTTCCGATCGACGAGATTCGCGCGGCCGGCTACGGCGCCATCTGGCATGGCCAGAAATCGTGGAACGGCGTGGCGATACTGGCGCGCGGCAGCGAGCCGGTGGAGGTGCGACGCGGGCTGCCCGGCGCCGATGACGATACGCAAAGCCGCTACCTCGAAGCCGCCGTGGAGGGCGTACTGGTTGCCTGCCTGTACCTGCCCAACGGCAATCCGCAGCCCGGCCCGAAGTTCGACTACAAGCTGGCATGGTTCGAGCGCCTGATCCGGCACGCGCAAACGCTGTATGACAGCGGCCATCCGGTGGTGATCGCCGGCGATTTCAACGTGGTGCCCACCGACGAGGACATCTACAACACGCGGTCGTGGCTCAAGGATGCACTGCTGCAGCCGGAGAGCCGCGCGTGCTACCGCCGGCTGCTGGAGCAGGGCTGGACCGATGCGCTGCGGGCGCGCTATCCCGACGAGCGCATCTACACGTTCTGGGACTACTTCCGCCAGCATTGGCAAACCAATTCGGGACTGCGCATCGACCACCTGCTGCTGGGCCCCGGGCTGCGCCTGCTCGATGCGGGCGTCGACAAGTGGGTGCGCGGCGAGGAAAAGGCCAGCGATCACGCGCCGGCATGGGTGACGATCGAGCCCGAGGACGCCGGGGCAAAGCCGGCTGCAAGGAAGACGGCGGCCAGGAAGGTCGCTGCCAAGAAGGTCGCTGCCAAGAAGGTCGCCACGAAGAAGGTCGCCACGAAGAAAGTAGCCACGAAGAAAGTAGCCACGAAAGCGGCTGCGGCAAAAAAAATCGCCGGGAGGACGATCCCGGCGTCGGAGAAATCAGGGACGCCCGTCCGGAGAGCAAGACGGCGGGCGTCGGGCACCTGAACCGGGGTGCCCAAAAACTTGTCAGGCGGCCACCGCCTCGCGATCGGCCACCACGCACAGCGCGCCACTCACGGCGCCCAGCAGCATGTCGGCCGCGGCTTCCAGCCGGTCATTGGTGCCAGACATGCGCGCCGTGATGATGCCGTTCTGGATGGCGCCATACAGCACCTTGGCCAGCGCCTGCGGCGGCAGCGGATACGGCTGGCCACGCTCGGCCTCTGACCGGCGCAGCAGGTTGGCAATCCAGGTCTCGTTCATCTGGAAATGCGCCTGCAGGTGCGTGCGGATGGCGTCCGGCAGCGCCAGCACTTCGGCCGACAGCATCCCGGCCAGGCAGATCTGGTTGCGTCCGATGTCGTTGCCCAGCGGGCCCACGTACTGCCGCGCCTGTTCGAGCAGCGGCAGACTCGCGTCGATGGCCGACAGGCGGGCTTGAGACCGGTCGCGGTACAGCTTCACCACCTCCAGCACCAGATCGTCCTTGGCCGGGAAGTAGTAGTGGATGCTCGATGTCTTCACGCCCACCAGTTCGGCAAGGTCGCGATAGCTGAAACCGTTGTAGCCCCGTTGCCGGATCAGCACGGAAGCGTGCTCGAGCAGTTGATCACGTACGGTATGCGTCTTCATGGCAATTGGCCGCGCCATTCCTGGCGGCGGACCCTCCGGTTGTTCGCGCGTCCGGCTTACACGGACAGCGTTTGCGCAAGCAGCGAGAGAACTGCGCCGCTGGTGACGCAAAGCACCACCCAGCCGCCCAGGATCAGGGCTGTGTCACGCAAGGTCATGATGTCACTCCAGGTATTGTTGCCGGCTGCGACCCGGGTCATGCGAGTCCCGGGCTGCAGCCGTGCGCAGGGTCAGGCGAGGGCGCCGTCGGTGTACACGTCGAAGCTGCGCGACGGTTCGGCCGACACACCGGTGCGGTCCAGGCCGGCTACCGAGCGTGCGCCACCGCTGTACGGGTCGAACGGGGCAGCCTTGGCGCCGTCGGTGAACGGATCAGCCTTGCCCACGCGGGCGCCGTCGGTGTACACGTCGCGGCTGCCGATGCTGGCCACCAGGCCGTCACGGTTCGTCACACGGGCACCATCGGTAAAGGCGTCGCGGTTACCGATGCGGGTGCCGTCGGTGTACACGTCGCGGCTGCCGATGCTGGCCACCAGGCCGTCACGGTTCGTCACGCGGGCACCATCGGTAAAAGCGTCGCGGTTACCGATGCGGGCGCCTTCGCTGAAGTTGTCGAACTTGCCTTGGCGGGCACCATCGGTGAAGGTGCTGCGGGCGTCGTTCACACGGTAGCTGTAGCCGTAGACTTCACCGCTCTTCTGGGCGGCGGGGGCGGCCTGGGCGGCACCGGTGATGAAAGCGGCGGCGAGGGCGGCGGCGGTAACGATGGTCTTGGCGTTCATGATGCTCTCCTTTCAAGGCCTGCAATCCTGGTTCGTGTGTGGATCGCGGGCCGATGTTTGTGCTGCGAATCAGGGCCTTTTCTTGCTGCTATCTACTGCTAGATAGATAACCGGGGCTAAAAAAAAGACCGCTTCCGGTACTGACAAACAGCTGGTGTTGCTTGGATCTCGCGTCTGCCGCTGTGTTGCGTTGCGGTGTTGCGTCGTCCATGGCTCGAATATTATCTACTACTAGATAGATACGCAAGGGAAATTTGGAGAAATTACGATGGCCAGGGTGGAGGCAATGCTCTAAACGGGCTGTCCAGCCATCGTAATTTCTTGAATTCAAAAGAAAAAAGCGCCGACGCCGCAACAGCGGTCGGCGCTTCTGGCCAGCGAAGCCGGTGTGGCGGATCAGCGCTTGCCGATCGAAAAAGCGATCTCGCCGACACCTGCGATGCCCGCGGTCACGGCATCGCCCGGATTGAGCGCGCCCACGCCTGCCGGGGTGCCCGTGAAGATCAGATCGCCCGGCTGCAGCGTCATGGCTTCGGAGATATAGGCGATGACATCGGCCACGGGCCAGATCAGTTCAGACAAGTCGCCTTGCTGGCGCGTTTCGCCGTTGACCTTGAGCCAGATCGCGCCCTGCGACGGATGGCCGATGGCGGAGGCCGGCTGCAGCGGGCCGCAGGGGCCCGAGGCATCGAACGACTTCGACCAGTCCCACGGACGGCTCATCTTCTTGGCCACGTCCTGCAGGTCGCGGCGGGTCAGGTCCACGCCCACGCCGTAGCCCCATACGAGGTCCAGCGCCTGGGCCGGACTGACGTTGGCGCCGGCCTTGCCGATGGCCACCACCAGTTCGATCTCGTGGTGCAGGTTTTCGGTCAGCGGCGGGTAGGGCACCGTGCCCTCGGCCGCTACCACGGCATCGGCCGGCTTGGTGAAGAAGAACGGCGGCTCGCGGTCAGGGTCCTTGCCCATCTCGCGCGCATGGGCGGCGTAGTTGCGGCCGACGCAGAACACGCGGCGAATCGGAAAACGGGCCTGGCTGCCGGCGACGGCAACGCTGGGTTGCGGCGCGGGCTGGATCACGAAATCGGTCATGTCTCGCTCTGTCTCTATCTGGATGAGTGAAGGGGGGCGCAATCAGGAGGGGCGCGATTACTTCGCAAACACCTGGCTCAGGTCGCCAAAGGCCTTGAACTCCAGCGCATTGCCCGACGGGTCCAGGAAGAACATGGTGGCCTGCTCGCCCACCTGGCCCTTGAAGCGCACATGCGGCTCGATCACGAAGCGGGTGTCCGCGGCGCGCAGCGTGTCGGCCAGGCGCTCCCATTCCTCCATCGGCAGGATTGCGCCGAAATGCCGCACCGGCACGTCGTCTCCGTCTACCGCGCTGGTGGCGCGATGACCGCATTCGTCCGGCGACAGGTGCGCCACGACCTGGTGGCCGAAGAAGTTGAAATCGACCCAGGCGTCGGAACTGCGGCCTTCCGGGCAACCAAGCAGGTCGCCATAGAACGCGCGCGCGGCGGCAAGGTCGTGTACCGGGAAGGCAAGGTGGAACAGGGGAATGGCGGTCATGGCGGGGCTGTCCGGGGTGTTGTAGGGGGTGTTGTAGGGAGGTGTTGTGAGCGGTGTGTCGTTGATTGTAATCAGCAGAACTCGTAATATGAAACGAATCATTTTTTGACTAAGCATCGAAATTTTCGATGCTTGAGTTGCCCCAGCCGAGCCTCACGATTTGTCTCAATCGGGTCTCGATCGCGCTCCGCCCGCCCACAGTCCTGCCCCACCGCCCCGTGCTCCGCTATTTCAAGACCTTCCTCGTCGCCGCAGAAACCGGCTCCTTTTCCGCCGCCGGCGCCCGCCTTGGCCTGACGCAGTCGGCGGTCAGCACGCAGATCCGCCGCCTGGAAGAAGACCTCGGCTGCACGCTGTTCGACCGGTCGGGCAAGGCGGTGAGCCTGAGCGAGGAGGGGCACCAGATGCTGGCCGATGCCACGCGCATCGTGGCGCTGTACGAGTCGATGAAAGGCGCGCGGGCGCAGCGCGACATGGCGCCGCTGGACCTGGGCGCCGTTTCCACCGTGCAGTCGAGCCTGTTGCCGCGCGCCATGCAGCGCTTCCGTGTGGCGCATCCGGACACCCACGTGAACATCATCCCGGGCATGTCCACGCAGTTGCTGACGCAGGTGGATGCGCGCGAGCTGGATATCGCCGTGCTGGTGAAGCCGCGCCTTGGCATTCCGCCCGAACTGAAGTGGGTGCCGCTGGTGCGCGAGCGCTTCGTGGCGGTGGCGCCGCAGGGGGCGCCCACAGAGCTGAAGGCGCTGCTGGCGGCCGTGCCGTTCATCCGCTACAACCGCCACTCCACGGGCGGGCAACTGGTGGATCGCTATCTGAAGCGGCACCGCCTTTGGGTGCGCGAGGGCATGGAACTCGACGAGCCCGCCGTGATCCTGCAGATGGTCAGCGAGGGGCTGGGCTGCGCCATCATTCCGTCGGCGCTGGTGCCGCTGGCGCAGACCCCGAACATCGTGCAGGTGCCGATGCCGGGCCAGCCGGTATTTCGCGAGATCGGGGTGCTGGTGCGGCAGTCGGCGCTCAAGCGCGCGTCGGCTGCCGCACTGATCGATGCGTTCGTGGCCGAATGCCAGGAACGTTGAGGGGGTCAGACCCGGGCCGCCTGGGGCGCGGCGGCAGGCGCGCCGCGCCTTGCCATCAGCGCCAGCAGGGCCGCCACGATGCAGGCCGCGCCGGCCACGTATAGCGCGGGCGAATAGGTCAGCCACAACGTGCGCGACAATCCCGCGCCGAACGCCGCCGCGGCCGCGCCGATCTGGTGCGCGGCAAAGATCCAGCCGAACACCATGGGCGCGCGCTCGCGGCCAAACGTGCTGCCGGCCAGCTTGATCGTGGGCGGCACCGTGGCAATCCAGTCCAGGCCATAGAACATGGCGAACAGCGACAGGCCGTAGAGCGTGAATTCCGAGTGCGGCAGCCAGAACAGCGACAGGCCGCGCAGCGCGTAGTACCAGAACAGCAGCTTGCGGCTGTCGTAGCGGTCAGACAGCCAGCCCGAGAGGATGGTGCCGACGAAGTCGAACGCGCCCATCATCGCCAGCGCCGAGGCGGCTGGCACCGCGCTCATGCCGAAGTCCGCGCACAGCGCGATGAAGTGCGTCTGGATCAGGCCATTGGTGGACAGCCCGCAGATGAAGAACGTGCCGGCCAGCACCCAGAACGTCTGGTTGCGCGCGGCGTCGCGCAGCACCACGAACGGGCCGGACCACGAGACTGGTGCGGCCGGTGCAGCCGGGGCGGCCGGCGTTGCCGAGGCCGCGGCCGGCACCTCGCCAAACGGCGCCAGGCCGACATCGGATGGCCGGTTACGCATCAGCCCCAGCACCACCACCGCCAGCGTGCCGCACGCGGCCAGCACCGGCAGCACGGCCACGCGCCAGCCCATGTGTTCGATCAGCCAGGCGGCCACCGGCAGGAAGGCCAGCTGCCCGGTGGCCGAACTGGCGGTCAGCAGGCCGATCACCAGCCCGCGCCGCGCGGTGAACCAGCGGTTGGCCACCAGCGCGGCCAGCACCATTGCCGTCAGGCCGGAACCCACGCCGAGCATCAGCCCCCACGCCAGGAACAGCTGCCAGAGCTGCGTGGACACCGTGGCCAGCGCCATGCCGCCGGAGATCAGCGCCAGCGCGGCGCACACCACATTACGCACGCCGAAGCGCTCCATCAGGATGGCCGAGAACGGCGCCATCAGACCGAACAGCGCGAAGCGGAAGGCCAGGATCGACGACACCTGGTCGGTGCTCCAGCCCATCTCGGCGGTCAGCGGCTTCAGGAAGGCGCCGGGCAGGCCGAGCGCGGCAGAGGTGGTCAGCATCACGCAGAACGTGACGATGGCGACGATCCACGCGTAGTGGATGCCGCGCCGGTCCAGCCGGCTCGATAGGGCTTGCGCAAACATGGGGGTATGGGTCGGGGCGAGAAGTTAAGGAAGGGGGTGAAATCAGGCGGTGGCGTCGGTGGCAACCCCAGCGCGCGCTTCGGCATCGAGCAGCCAGGTGCGGGCGGCGTCGAGGATGTCGTCGGAGATGGCGTCGCCGGCGGTGGCGCGGGCCAGCGTGATGGCGCCCACCAGCGTGGCCAGTTCCACCAGCGCCGTCTGCTGGGCGGCTTTGTCTGCGTGGTCCGCTGGCGGCACTGGCACTGGCACCGGCACCGGCGCCGGCGCCGTGGCCTGCCAGGTGGCGAGCAACTGCTTGATGCCGTCCAGGTAGGCCTGGCGCACGGGTTTGCCGGCGGGCTCGCGTGCCACGTCGGTCACCAGCGCGGATGCCGGGCAACCATGGCCCGGGGCATCGCGGTGCACCTCGCTCAGGTAGGACGTCACCAGGCTGCGTCGTGCGGCGCGCCGGTCGCCCTCGGCCAGGGTGATCTTCCGTTCCCAGCGGGCGTTGGAATCGGCGAAGGCCAGCGCGCAGCCCACGGCCGCCAATTCGTCCTTGGAGGCGAAATGGCCGTAGAAGCCGCCGTGCGTCAGGCCGGCATCGGCCATGACCTGGGCGACCGACACCCCGTGCAGCCCGTGCTGGCGGAACAATCTTGCCGACGCCTGCTCGATCGCTGTCCTATGCTGATCGGCGACTGCCCGTGATGCGCGTGCCATTTCACTCTCCTGCTCTGGCTGCCCGAAATTCAGGCTTGACCCGAGTTTAGATGACATCCATACTTTATTCAATAGATGTTGATCGTCATCCAAACGGGGATGGCGGCGACCTGTGTCGAAACCTGTTCCTCACTTCCAAGGAGAACGCCTCATGTTCAATCTGTTCGATCTGTCCGGCCGGGTGGCCGTGGTCACCGGTTCCACCAAGGGCATGGGCCTGGAGATGGCGCGCGCGCTGGGCCAGGCCGGCGCCCGCGTAGTGGTGTCCGGCCGCGATGCGGCGGTGTCCGAGAAGGTGGCGGGCGCCCTGCGCGAGCAGGGCATCGATGCCACCGGCATTGCCTGCGACATCGTCAACCTCGACAGCGTGCGCGCGTTTGCCGACACGGTGCTGGCCCGCTTCGGCCGGGTAGACGCACTGGTGCTGAACGCGGCCGGCAGCACGGCCGTGGGTTCGATGCTGGACCAGGGGCCCGAGGCGTTCGACGAGGTGATGGCCGGCAACGTGCGCGGCAACCTGGTGCTGGTGAACGCGCTGGCGCCGCAAATGATTGCCCGCAAGGATGGCTCGATCACGTTCATGTCCAGCATTGCCGCGCGGCGCGGTTCCGCCATGCTGGCGCTGTACAGCATCTCGAAGGGTGCCACCGACCTGGCCATGCGCAACCTGGCGCAGACGCTCGGGCCGCACAACATCAACGTCAACAGCATCAACCCGGGGCCGGTGCGCACCGATTTCTCGCGCGACGCGCTGTGGGGCGACCCCGAGCGCGAGAAGATGCTGGCGGCCGGCATTCCGATGCGCCGGATTGCCGAAGCCGTGGATGTGGCCGGCGTGGCGGTGCTGCTCGCGTCGCCAGCCGGCCGCTATATCAGCGGGCAGACCATCGGCGTGGACGGTGGTGCCACGGCCTGACGAGCGGGGCTGAGGCGCGGGAAGGTGCCCTGAGGCGCCCCGAAGCGTACCTCGATCAAGCGCCCTCGACGCGCGGCGGACGGCAAGAATGCATGCCGTCCGCCGCGCTTTTTTTGGGCTTCTGGCACCGGCGCTGTGCGCGATTCGCACTGCATTTGTGCGGCGTCAAAAAACGCGGGAAATAGCGGGAAAAATGGCTTCATTTCATCGGAATGAGGCCGTTACAGCGGGCAAAGAACCCTTGTCGAGAAGGAGCATCGTGACCGCATTTCTGACGCCCGCAATACGGTTGATGGCCCGCCTGACCATCACGCGCAAACTGGCACTGTTGTCCATCCTGTTCCTGATTCCGCTGAGCGGCGCGATGTTCGCGGTGCTGAGCCAGTCAGTGCATGCAATCCGCGACACGCGCGATGAATTGCAGGGGCTGCGGCTGGTGGCCATCGCGCTCGATTTCATGCGCGAGACCCAGGTGCGGCGGGGCGCGGCCAACGGCCTGCTGCTGGGCAACGCCAGTTTCCGGCCCACCTTCGAGGCCGCCGACGGCAAGGCCGCGCAGCATCTGGCGGCGCTCTCGGCCGAGTCGGCCGCCGTCGCGTCGTTCGATCTCGCGCCCGACCTGCGCAAGCTGGACGAGGCATGGCAGCAGATGCGCAAGCTCGGGCTAGACACGCCCGCCGCGCCGCTGTTCGACCGCCATACCGCGCTGGTGCGCCAGACGCGCCTGTTCGTGGGCGACGTGGCCGATCATTCGTCGCTGGCGCTCGACCCCGAGGCCGGCTCCTACTACCTGATCAACCTGATGGTGGGGCCCATGCCGAAGCTGGCCGAGGTCAGCGCGCTGGCACGCGGCCGTGGCGCCGGCGTGATTGCGCAAGGCGGCTACTCGGACGCGGCGCAGCAGGCGGACCTGGCGGCACTGGCCGACCAGATCCAGGACGGCCTCGAAGCGGTGCGGCGCGACATGGCACGCGTGGAGCGCGCGGCGCCGCAGTACCGCGAGCGCGTGGCAGCGGCGCAGAAGCAACTGGCGGCGATGGACAACTTCTATCGCACGCTCAAGGTCAGCATGCTCGGCTCCGCCGGCATCACGATCGATGCGAAAAGCTATTTTGCCGAGGGCACCGCCGCCATCGAGGCGGTATCGGCGGTCAGCCGCGAGTTCACGGCGCTCTCCAGCCTGATGCTGACGGCGCGCGTCGACGGCGAGCAACGCAAGCTGGCCATGCTGGTGATGGTGGCGCTGGTCACGGTGGGCGGGGCGCTCTATCTGTTCGCGGGCTTCAGCCGCGCCATGCGTGACGACGTGCGCGACGTGGCCCATCTGGTGGCGCGCATCCACGACGGCGACCTTGGCGTGCACATCGACGCGCGGGGCCGCGACGAACTCAGCGACGTCAAGCGCCACCTGATGACGCTGGTGCAGGCCTGGCGCGTGATCATCGGCGACACGCGCGACAGCGCGCAGAACGTGCTGGTGGCCGCCGCGCAGATTGCGCAGGGCAACGCCGACCTTTCGCAACGCACCGAGGAACAGGCGTCGTCGCTGGAACAGACGGCGGCCAGCATGGAAGAGCTGACGTCGATCGTGCAGCAGAACGCGGGCAACGCCAGCCAGGCCAGCACGCTGGCAGCCGAGGCGGCCGGCGTGGCCGAGACGGGCGGCCAATCGGTGGCACGCGTGCGCGAGACCATGAGCGAGATCGAGGCCGATTCGCGCCGCATCGTCGACATCATCGCCGTGATCGACGGCATTGCGTTCCAGACCAATATCCTGGCGCTCAACGCGGCCGTGGAGGCGGCACGCGCTGGCGAACTGGGGCGCGGCTTTGCCGTGGTGGCCGGCGAGGTACGCACGCTGGCGCAGCGCGCGGCCAATTCGGCCAAGGAGATTCGCCTGCTGATCTCGCAGTCGGCCGAGCGCGTGGCAGGCGGCACGGCCTTGGCCGTGGACGCGGCGGCCACCATGAGCAACGTGGTGACGGCCGTGCAGCGCGTAACGGCGATGATGGACGACATCAGCCGCGCCTCGCACGAGCAGAGCAGCGGCATTGCCCAGGTCAACCAGGCCGTGACGCAGATGGATCAGGTAACCCAGCAGAATGCCGCGCTGGTGGAAGAGGCCGCGGCCGCCGCGCAGGCGCTGCAGGAACAGGCCGAGCGCATGGAGCAAACCGTCAGCGTGTTCCGGCTGGCGGCCTGACGCGTGGAGCGGCCGGAAGGCCGACAGAAACGGGGCGACGCATATTGCAGGCGCCCCGTTGTACGGCGGGAAGATCGATGGCTGGCTTACCGGCCGCTTACCACGCGCTTACCACGCGCTCACCACCCGCTTACCACCCATTGAACCCGCCAGCGCCCGACACGGCGCGATCCACATCCTGGCGCTGCACGCGGATATTGTTTTCCACTTCGGTCACGCCAAACGTGTTGTCGGCCAGGTCTTCGATGTCGTACTTCTGGCTGCGCGTGTGTACGGTGCCGCCAAGCGTGACCTTGCCCTTGTCCACGTCGACCGATACCTCGCGCACATCGAGCCCGGTGGTGAAGGTCAGCCGTTCGCAGATCTCGTCGCGGATGCGCTCGTCGGTGCGCGTGTAGCCGCGCGGGCCGGTACGCTTTTCACCGTCGTCGGGGCCGAACCAGTCGCTGACGGCCTGGCCGATGCGATGGCCGAGGTTGTACAGCGCGCCGTGCTCCTCGTCGTCATCGCGGTCGCGGTCGCCGTGGCGTTCGCCGCGCCAGCGGTTATCGCGATAGCCGCGCGACGTGTCGTCGTCGCGTCCGCCGAGGTAGTCGCGGCCGTAGCGTTGTGCGTGGTATGGCGGCCGGCTCTCGCCCCATTCGTCCTGGGGCTCGGTCCAGTAGCGCGTGTCGCTGCGCAGTTCGTTGAAGTAGGAGCGGTGGCCGCCATATTGCGGCTCGCGACGCTGCGCCTCGCGCAGCCAGGCCTGGTCGGCGCTGCCGAAGCCACCTTCATGACCGCCTGCGCGGCCACCGCCCTGGCCATACCGTTCCTGCCGGCCATACTGGCTCCGTTCGTCGCGGTGCTGGCCATAACGCTCGCGCTGGCTGCCCTGGCCGCCATAGCTGCGCCGTTCGCCGCCACGACCCATGTCGCCAACGTCGCCAACATCGCCGTAGTCGCCATATTCGCTCGCGTACTGGCGGCTTCTGTATTGCTCCTGCTGACGCCAATCATCGTCCTGGTCCGACGGGGCCCCGTAGCCGCCGTTCAGGCCGTAGCGCAGGTCGCTGCCGCGCTGTGACTGTCCGCGATAGCCCGACGGGGCGGGGCCGCCTTCGCTCAGTTGGCCTGGGGTCAAACGTTGGCGGCGTCGCGCTTCGTCCCAGCTATCGCCGAACGATTCCGGCTGCCAGTCGTCGTCCTGGTCCAGCCAGCGTGAGCCGCGGTTGTCATCCCAGGGGTCGCCCAGATCGTCATCTCGCCTGTTCTCGCTGGCTCGCCAGGGGTTGTCCCGGCGATAGCGCTCAGTGTGGTAGTCGCCCATGTTGCGCTCCTGAAGGTGTAGGTCTGGCCATGCGCGGCGTGACGCCGCCGTTTCTGCTGCTGCGCAGCGATAAAAGGGCGACCTGCCGGCGCACTGGCACCTCAGGGTTGGGGCAAGTTTCGTACCGCGGCCGGCACCCCTTGCCAGCACTGGGCTGGCGGCGACTGGACGCCTGGGGCGCCATGCAAGCGTTGCGCCGTTGCATGTAAAGACTGCATGGCCAGCGGGCGACGACATTGCGCGTGGACGGTACTGCGCGTGCTGTGACTGGGCCTGCTTTTATGCTTTTACTGTGCGTTGACGCGGCGGATATTGCCCGGCGGCGTGGCCAGCTGCGGGGCGGCCGAAGGAGGCGCCTGCGGTGTCGGCGGCACAGGTGGCGCCGGCGCCAGATCGCTGCGCACTGTACGCGGCTCGCGCACCGGCGCGAACCCTTCCACTGCATTGAACGGCTGGCTGTTGGCGTAGTCCGCGGCGACGGCTTCCAGGAAGCCCGGCATGGGCGGCACGGCAGGCAATGGCGGCAACGCCTTGTCGGCATGCGCGCCGGTGTGGATGCACAGCGTAAGCACGCGCAGCAACAGCACGAAGCCGCGAATGCGGTAGCGGATCAGGCGGACTTGGGGACGAGGCGGCGCGACGACGCCCGGCCGCAACTGAGGTGGAATCAGCATGGCAGTTCTCCGGCGGGAGCCGAGGCTCCGGATCAGGGGGTGAGCAGCGGCGCCGCGCTCGATCCGTCTGATCGCAGGGAACATGCCATGGGAAAAGCGGGCGAAATCGGGTGGATTCCGGCACTTTTCCGCCGAAAACCAGCCCGAATCGCGGCTGCGGGCGATGGTGACGCCAGACACCCGGCGCCAAACGGTTGGGTCGGATCCAACAGTCGCGCCTCGCAGCGTTTTGCCTAGATCCAGATGTCGTTTTGCGCCGTGCGGTCGCCGCCCTGATCGCCGGTGTTCAGCACGCCGCGCGGCTCGATCAGCAGCATGCGCACTTCGCCGGCCGCCGAGGGCTTATGCTCGACGCCCTTCGGCACCACATACATCTCGCCGGCGCCCACCATCACGTGTCCATCGCGGAAGTCGATGCGCAGTTCGCCGTCCAGCACCATGAACGTTTCATCGGTATCGGCGTGCTGGTGCCAGATGAACTCGCCCGCGATCTTCACGATCTTGAACTGGTAGTCGTTCATCTCGGCAATCACGCGCGGCTGCCAGTGGTCGGTGAACTGGCTCAGCTTCTGGGCGAAGTTGATGGCGCGGTAGGGCTGGGCGGGGCTGGGGGCGGTGGTGGCGGTCGGCGATGCCGGCATGACGGGCTCCTTGAGGGGGGATGCGTAAGCCGCCAGTCTGCGCGCCGGCCGGCGCCGCGGTCTTGAACGTTCGTGCAGCTCAGCCCGCCTTGCCGCTCAGCGTGCGCAGCCAGCGGCCGGGCGAGTGGCCGAACGCGCGCGTGAAGTGGCGCGTCATGTGGCTCTGGTCGGCAAAGCCGGCCCACACGGCTGCATCGGCCAGCGACTCGCCGGCGGCGGCCAGCCGCCGCACCATGTCCAGCCGCCGCATCACCAGATAGCGATGCGGGCTGGTGCCATACAGCGCCCGGAAGTCGCGCGACAGGCTCCAGCGGTCGCGGCCGCTGGCCTGCTCCAGGTCTTCCAGCGTGACGGGTCGATCGAGGTTGTCCAGCAGGCAGGTGCGCGCTACCTCGGCGGCGCAATAGTCCACGGTCTGGCGCCCGCGCGGCCTGCCGGCGGCCGCGGCCAGCGCATGCGCGAGGTCGAAGATGGCGTCGTCTTCCTCAAGCGGATCAAGCGGCTGGTCGAACGCGTCGAGCAGCACGCCCGAGGCGGCAAACAGGCGCGCATCGTCCGAACGGCCGCTGGCGACAAACGGCAGCGGCCGTCCGCCCAGTACGCGCTGGACCAGCGACGGCTCGATATACAGCATCCGGTAGTGGAACCCGGCCTCGGTGCCGGCATGGCCGTCGTGGGGTTCATCGGGATGCAGCACGATGGTGCCGCCGGGCGTGCTGTGCGTCATGCCGCGCCGGTAAGAAAAGCTCTGCACGCCGGCCAGCGTGCGGCCTATCGCGTAGGTGTCGTGGCGGTGCATGTCGTAGCCATGGCCGCCGAAATAGGCTTCGATGCGTTCCATGCGGCGCGCGGTCGGGTCGCGCTGCACCCAGTCGCGCTGGCCGGGCAGTTCCGTCGCCATGTCAGCGGGCGCCGTGGCTGGTGGAGTGGTCGTGCGCATGATCGTGCGCGTGCCCATGCGGTACGCCCTGGGGCGGCAGCCCGATGTCGGCGCTGCAGCTCGGGTTCTCGGCATTGTGCTCGTGCGGCTCCAGCGCACCGGGCACGCGCCGGCTCGACAGCCCGTCGGCCTTCAGCCAGGCCAGCGTAGCGGCGGCCGCGCGGTCGATCAGCTCGCCGCAGCGGCTGTAGTCGTAGGGCGACACATCGAGCGGACAAAGCGGAGGCACCACGGCGATGTGCGCGCGGTCGCCCCAGCGTTCCAGGTCGTGCACCAGTTGCCGGGCCACCAGCAGCGACAGCGCGTTGAAGGCGTGCTCGATCGCGCCTTTGGGCGGGCGGCGCTCGGCGCAGGCGAACCCGGCCGGCAGCACGACAATGCGGGTGGCACCCAGCCGGATGGCGGTGGAAACGGGCGTGTTGTTGGCCACGCCGCCGTCGATGAGCTTGCGGCCCTCGAAATCCACGGGCGGGAACACGCCCGGAATGGCGGCGCTGGCCATGACCGCGCGAACGATGTTGCCCGACGACAGCACTACCTCGGCGCCGGTGTTCATGTCAGTGGCCACCACATGCAGTGGCAGGGCGGTGTCCTCCACGCGCGACTCCCCGAAATGGCGGCTCAGCAGCCGCTTCAGGCCGAGCGATTCCACGAGGTGGCCGCGGTTGCCCATGATCATGCCGAACATGCTGCGCCACGACCATGGCAAGACCTCGGCGCGGGTGATGCTGCGCCACAGTTCCTCCAGCTTGGCCGTGCCTTCCGCGTGCGGGTGGCTGGCAAAGTAGGCGCCATTGATGGCGCCGGCCGAGGCACCGATCACCATGTCCGGGGCCATGCCCCAGTTGACCAGTTCCCTGAGCATGCCCACCTCGATGGCGCCGAGACTGCCGCCGCCGGCGAATACAAATGCGGTCTTTTCCATGGTTTAGCGGTGTCGGGGGCGGCATCGCCCGTCGGAACGTGAAGCGGTTGTGGTGTGGAGAGGATAGGCCACTTCCCGCGCGGCCAAAAGAGGGGAATGCCCGCCGGGCTGGCGCTGTGCGCCGAGGGCGCGAGGTGGTGAGGTGGGTGGTGCGATGGCTGGTGCGATGCTGAGCGGCTGCCAGCGCGCCGGAAGCTATTCCTGCAATTAACTGCCATGAGGGTGCGGCGTCTGTGTTCGAGGGGCTGGCAGGGCAAGAGGGTGCCTGGATCTACCAATGCTCGGCCGAAGGCGTGACGCGCGTGGCCTACGAGGAGACCGAGCACTACCAGGTGACGCGGGAATTTCCTGGTGGACCCGCAGCGCATGCTGCGGATCCTGATGGAGGACTGAAGACTGAAGAGGGGGAGCGGGCCGGTCGGGAGCGGCGGCGGAGAGGCGGGAAGCCAGGGCCGTCAGGCGGCCAGCGGCTCGTTCGCGGCCGGGTTCGGATCGGGGTTTGGCCCGGTCGGTGCGCCGGCTTCGGCCGTGGCCTGCATGGTGCCGTGGTCGCGGTAATGCACGTGCCAGGCGAACGCTTCCTCCAGCACATGCGGTGTCTGGCCGCCGCGCTTGCAGGCGCGCTGGAAGTAGTCGAGCAGGCCGTCGCGGTAGGCGGGGTCCGCGCAGTTTTGGATAACCTGCAGCGCGCGCTCGCGCGGCGCCAGGCCGCGCAGGTCGGCCAGCCCGTGCTCGGTGACGAGTACATCCACATCGTGCTCGCTGTTGTCCACGTGCGTGGCCATCGGCACGATGCTCGAGATCTTGCCGTCCTTGGCCACCGACTTCGTGACGAAGACCGACAGATGGGCGTTGCGCGCGAAATCGCCTGACCCGCCAATGCCGTTCATCATGTGCGTGCCACCCACGTGCGTGGAGTTGACGTTGCCGTAGATGTCGCATTCCAGCGCCGTGTTGATGGTAATCAGCCCCAGCCGGCGCAGCACTTCGGGATGGTTGCTGATTTCCTGCGGACGCAGCACCAGCTTCTGCTTGTAGTGCGCGAGGTTGTCCAGTACCTGGCGATAGACCGGCGCCGACAGCGTCATCGACGCCGCCGACGCAAAGCGCATCTTGCCGGCATCGATCAGCGCGATGGTGCTGTCCTGCAGCACCTCCGAGTACATCGTCAGATCGTGGAACTGCGATTCGGCCAGCCCGTGCAGCACGGCGTTGGCAATCGTCCCGATGCCGGCCTGCAACGGCTGCAGCGATGCCGACAGCCGGCCGGCACGCACCTCGCGGTCCAGCAGGCCGATCAGGTGGCCGGCAATCTGTTGGGTCTCGCCGTCGGGCGGCAGGGCGTTGGACGGGCTGTCGTCGCGCTGCGTGATGACGATGGCGGCGATCTTGGACGGGTCGACCGGAATGTAGGGCAGGCCGATGCGCTGCTCCACCGCGATCAGCGGAATGGGCTGGCGGTACGGGCGCTGCACCGGGAACGCGATGTCGTGCAGCCCTTCCAGCCCCGCCGGCATGTTCAGGTTCAGCTCCACGATCACCTTCCGGGCCATCATCGCGAAGCTGGCCGAGTTGCCGACCGAGGTGGTGGGCACGATGCCGCCGGTCTCGGTGATCGCGGCAGCCTCGATCACGGCAATGTCGACCGGGGCGATCTGCCGGCTGCGCAGCAGCTCGACGGTCTCGCCCAGATGCTGGTCGATGAACATCACCTCGCCCTCATTGATCTTGCGGCGCAGCGTGGCGTCGGACTGGAAGGGCAGGCGGCGCGCCAGCACGTGGCTTTCGGCCAGGATCTTGTCGGTGTCGTGCCCCAGCGAGGCGCCCGTGATCAGCGTGATCTGCAGCGGCTCGGTGGCGGCGCGGCGCGCCAGTGCCACCGGCACGGCCTTGCAGTCGCCGGCGCGCGTGAAGCCGCTCATGCCGACGGTCATGCCATCCTGAATCAGTGCCGCGGCCTGGTCGGCCGACATGATCTTGTCCTGGAGGGCGGCCAGGCGAATGCGATCGCGGTACATCTAGTCTCCTTGCTGGGGGCTGTCTGATATGCCGCCAGGGGCCTCGTGGGTCCGTGACGGACTTTGCGTCTTGGAGGCGCGTGGCACAGTGTAGCCAGCGCTTAATATTCTCACCATGATTTATATCTCTGGTTTGCAGTCGGTTTTTTCATGGTCAGGGCAGCCGGTTGGCGGGGCCTGACTTCTGGTGCGCCACACTACAGGCACTGCCTCGGTGCATCGATGATCGGGCGCAAGACTGGTGAGTTTCAGGACACACACCTTCCCACAAATCTTCATGTGTGTTTCGGCGCAGCCGGGGCTACTATCTTCCAGCGGCGGCCGCGACCCATGGCCGCGCATCGGTGCCCGGCGCGAATCCAGGGCACCGCAGGCAGTCTTCGATCGATGCAGGGCGCGCCGGCCACCGCCGGGCGCTTCACCACAGCGGGGAACAGCATGGAGATGACGCAGGCGACGTCGGCACTCGACGCCAATCCTGAAACCGCAGATACGCTGGCGGGCCAGCCAACGATGCCGGAACCCGAGGCGCCGTTCTCGATGCTGGAGACGCGCCGTCACCAGATGTTTCCCACGCTGACCCAGGCCGAAATCACGCGCATCCGCCGCTTCGGCGAGATCCGTACCTGGCAAGCGGGCGAATTCGTGTTCCGCATCGGCGATACCGGGCGCGGCATGCACGTGGTGCTGTCGGGCCGCGTGCGGGTAGACCGCCGCGACGGGCTCGGCCACACCAGCCCGATTACCGAGGAAGGCCCGGGCCAGTTCCTGGCCGAGGTGGGCCAGCTGACCGGCAAGCCCGCCCTGGTTGACGCCGTGGCGCTGGAAGACTGCACGGTGCTGGTCATTCCCCCGGCGAACCTGCGCGCGCTGCTGGTGGCCGAGGCAGACCTGGGCGAGCGCATCATGCGCGCGCTGATCCTGCGCCGCGTGGGCCTGATCGAGCAGGGTGGCGGGCCGGTGCTGGTGGGCAAGGGCACCCAGCCGCTGCTGCTGGCGCTGCAGGCGTTCCTGCGCCGCAACGGGCATCCGCACCGGGTGATCGATATCGAGACCGATACCGACTCCACCTGCCTGCTCGATATCAGCAAGGCGCCGGCCAGCGATTTCCCGATGGTGATCTGCCCCGATGGCAGCGTGCTGCGCGCGCCCGACGAAGGCCAGCTTGCCAGTTGCCTGGGGCTGGTGCCCGAATTCGATCCGGACCATGTCTATGACGTGGTGGTGGTCGGGGCCGGGCCGGCCGGGCTGGCCACCGCCGTGTATGCCGCCTCCGAAGGGCTGTCGGTGGCCGTGCTCGATTGCCGCTCGCCGGGCGGGCAGGCTGGCGCGAGCGCGCGCATCGAGAACTACCTGGGGTTTCCCACCGGCATCTCGGGCCAGGCGCTGGCCGGCCGGGCGCTGGTGCAGGCGCTCAAGTTCGGCGCGCACCTGGCCATTCCGCTCGAAGCCAAGGCACTGCATTGCGCAGAGAGCCCGATCCAGCTCGAACTGACCGACGGACGGCGCGTGCCCACGCGCACCGTGGTGATCGCCAGCGGCGCGCAATACCGGCGCGCCGAGATCGACTCGCTCGACCGCTACGAGGGCCGGGGCGTCTATTACTGGGCGTCGCCGGTGGAAGCCAAGCTCTGCAAGGACGAACACGCGATGCTGGTGGGCGGGGGCAACTCCGCCGGCCAGGCCGCCGTCTACCTGGCGTCGCACGCGGCCGAGGTGCACATCCTGGTGCGCGGCGAGGGGCTGGAGGCCACCATGTCGCGCTACCTGATCGACCGCCTCAAGAGCCTGTCGAACGTGTACCTGCACACCCACGCCCAGATCACGGCGATGGAGGGCGAAAACTGGCTGTCCACGGTGCGCTACAAGGAGCGCGCGCAGGGCCCCGAGTGCGTGGCGGTGCCAATGCGCCACGTCTTCCTGTTCATCGGGGCCGCGCCGAACACCGAGTGGCTGCGCTCGTGTCACGTGGAAACCGACGCCAAGGGCTTCATCCTGACCGGCTACGACGCGCACCACTCGTGCACCGAACGGGCCGACTACACGCTGGAGACCAGCGTGCCGGGCGTGTTTGCCATCGGCGACGTGCGCTCGGGCTCCACCAAGCGTGTAGCCGCCGCGGTGGGCGAGGGCGCGGCGGTGGTGGCGCAGATCCATCACTACCTGGCCAGCCTGGAGCGCGAGGGGGTGCGCGCCTAGTTGGAAGGGTGTCGATCAACGGGCGCGATTCGTGATTTGAAGGCACCAATGTCGTGCTAAAGGGGAAATCCCTGCGCTTTGTCTCATGGGTACACTGGCTCGCACAAGATCCCGGACCATCCGGACCCAGGGATTCGACCGGGCCAGAACCCGGCGCCAACCAGGAGACAACCATGGGTATCCCCTTCACCGGCTTCGCCAGGCGGGCCGGCATTGCCATGGCGGCAACAACCGCCATGCTCGCTGCATCGCTCGCCACTACCCCCGCGCTGGCCGCGGACGCCTTCCCGAATCGCCCGATCCGGCTGATCGTGCCGTTTGCGCCGGGCGGCAGCGTCGACATCGCGGGCCGCCTGATCACCGACGCCTGGGGCCGGCAGCTTGGCCAGCCGGTGGTGGCCGACAACCGCGCCGGCGCCTCCGGCAATATCGGCATGGACCAGCTGGCCAAGGCCAAGCCCGACGGCTACACGCTGGCCATCAACAACGTGGCGCTGGCCGTCAATCCGTCGCTGTTCGCGAAGCTGCCATTCGATACGGCCAGGGACTTTGCCTCGGTGGGCACGATGGGCACGTCGCAACACGTGCTGGTGGTGACCAACAGCCTGCCCGCGAAGAACGTCAAGGAGCTGGTGGCGATGGCCAAGGCGCAGCCGGGCAAGCTGAGCTTCGGGTCGGCGGGCTCCGGCAGCACGTTCCACATGGCCGCCGAGCTGTTCAAGACCGAGGCCGGCGTGCAGATCCTGCACGTGCCGTACAAGGGTGGCGGGCCGGCCCTGGTCGATACCATCGCGGGCCAGGTGCAGATGAGCTTTCCGGTGCTGTCCGCCGCGCTGCCGCAGGTGCAGGCCGGCAAGCTGCGCGCGCTGGCCGTGACCGGCCCGAAGCGCTCGCCGCTGATGCCAGAGATTCCGACCATGGCCGAGGCCGGCCTGCCGAACTACAGCTTCGAGACGTGGTTCATCGTCAGCGCGCCGGCTGGCACGCCCAAGGACGTGCTGGCCCGGCTCAACCAGACGCTCAACGCCGCGCTGGCCCAGCCCGAACTGAAGGCGCGCCTGCTCAAGGAGGGGTTCGAGCCGCTGACGATGAGCCCGGCGCAGGCCGATGCCATGCTGCGCAAGGAGATGGTTCGCTGGGCGGCGCAAATCAAGCAGGCCGGGATCACGCCGGAATAAGACCGGAATAAGACCGGAACAAGGCTGGAACAAGCTCGCACAAGCGCCGCCGCAGCCGCCGGCGACCACCGGCGGCAGGGTGCCTCACGCGGCCATCGCCGGTTCCGGCGCGCCGCCGGCGGGCACCGCGTACATCAGCGGCGCTGCCGTGGACTGGATGTGCGCGCGCTGCGCCTCGGTGGTCATCGCATCGAGCAGCTTGCAGAAGCGCGGCTCATACAGGCCCGAGACGATGTACGTCCAGCGATACGCCTTGAGCACCCCGGCCTCCACCTCGGCGGCGCGCGGCGCGTGCGGCGTGCCCCGGATCACGCGCATGAAGTACTCGCTGTCGGCGCGGGCCTGGGCCTGGATGATCGCGTCGAAGCCGCCCACGATGGCCAGCATGTCGTCGATCGCGGCATCGCGCTCGGCATTGCTGATGCGCGCGTTCTCGCGTATCCATTCCAGCTCGTCGAGGATGGCGTGCTGCGACTCCTCGCGCCAGTGGTACAGGAACACGTCCTTGAACAAGTCCGAGAGGTCCGGCGCGGTGCCGATGCTCGCGCGATAGTGCGCCTGCGAGAACAGTTCGAGCTGGCAGATCACGGCCAGCACGCCCCAGGAGCGCTTGCCCAGCACGAAGGCGGCCACGTCATTGGGCTGATGGTCGAAGTGGTAGCCGGCCGGCATGTCCTGCGCGGCAAGCTGCTCGATGCGCCGAAACAGCGCCTGGTGCTTCAGTTCCTCGTCCGAAAAGCGGATCAGTGCTTCGAGCGCAACCTGGTCGCCCAGCGCGTGCTGCCCGGTCAGTTCCAGCACCTTGGCGCTGACGAAGCGTTCCACGAGCCCGAACATGTTGGCGTAGGTGCGACCCTGCACCTGGCTCAGAAAGCGCTGTTCGGCGGCGCTCAGGAACGGCAGTTCGTCCACGAGCGACAAGCCGTCGGGCATGAACTTGTGGGAGAGGTCGAACGTGCGGCCGCGAATCACGTCCTGGTCGATGTCCCAGCGGATGCGGCGTGAAGCGGCGATACAGCGGGCATAGCGTTGTGTGTCGGCGGAAAGGGATACAGCTTGCATTGCGGTGACTCCTCTACGTGAAACGTCCCATCGGGGACGTGTGCGGAGTCTCGGCGTTTCGAGGGGCCGGCGCGTGAGGCGTGTGTCCCGATTGCAATCGTTTTCATCCGGATCGGCCCGGATTTGCGGGACAGGCGTCCTTGGCGGGGTCAATGCGTGGGGGCTACGCTACCTGGACGGTACGGGAAGATGCGTGACCGGGCGAGAGGGGCCTCGCACGGCACCGGCGGGGGCAGGTCGGGGGAGCATGGCGGTGCATGGGCGGTGCACCGCAAGACCTTTCGGCTCCCCGATTGGCCCGGCCATTGCGCCGGCACGGGACTCAAGTCCCACGCATTGGCACCGGGTTTTCCCGCGAGGCGGGCGCAAACCGGGACGCACGTCTCGTACGGATTCTCATTTCATTTCCGACAATGACTCCACGGATCGGCCATGGTCCATCGCTGCACCGGCCAGCCAGCAGATCCGTTTTTTTCCTGTCATGGAGTTTCAAAGTTGGAGCCTTAGAAATGTGTACGAAAGTTGCAAAGACCCTGCTTGCCGTTTCCGCTGTTTCCGCAATGACCGTCGGCATCGTCCAGACCGCTCAGGCCGCATGGAGCGAAGTGTTTGTCCCGTCCAATGGCTCGACGCAGCACGTGAGCAAGTCCGCATGCAAGCGCGGCGCGTTCGACCCATACCTGGACGGCACCCGACTGATGCCGCGCGATGCATTCAGTGATGGCGGCAACCGCATGGGCCCGCGCGACGCGTACACCGACGGAGCCCGCAGCGTGGGCGCCCAGGGCGACTGCGCGATGCGCGCTGCCTGACACCCGCTCAGCCCGCTGACCAGGACTCCCGCCAGCCGACCACCGGCTGCCCTCCGGCCACATGGCATGGCGCCGTGTGGCCGGCAAGTTTTTCCGCGCATTGCCATCGATCCATCGCCCGTGGTGTACACCATCCGGCGCGTTCCCCACGCGGCGCGTCTGGCCTTCCGCACTTTGCGCAGCCGGCAAGCCGTTTTGATGTCGGCGCGATGGGGAACGTTGTCTAAGATAGGTGAGTCGCCCGGTACGACCGGACACGGCGCGCCCAGGCCAGACAACGGCCGGCGGCGCGCGGCTTCGCTCACCACCTGCCCCGTGCGCGACCCGCCCATGCCGATGCTCAAGCAGCAGATCCGCCTTTGCACCAGCCCCGACCGCGTGCGGCTGGCCTATGCCATCACCGGCAGCGGCCCGCCGCTGGTGAAGGCCGCCAACTGGATGAGCCACCTCGAGTTCGACGTGGGCAGTCCGGTCTGGAGCCACATGCTCTGCGCGCTGTCCGAGCAACACACGCTGATCCGCTACGACGAGCGCGGCTGCGGGCTGTCGGACCGCCACGTGGACGACCTCTCGTTCGAGGCGTGGCTGCGTGACCTGGAAACCATCGTCGACGCCATGGGTGTGGAATCGTTTGCCTTGCTCGGCATCTCGCAGGGGGCATCGATCGCCGTGGCGTATGCCGTGGCGCATCCGGAACGCGTCAGCCACCTGATCCTGCATGGCGGCTACGCGCGTGGCCGGCTCAAGCGCAACCTGGGCCCCGAGATGCGCGAGGAGTCGGAACTGATGATCCGGCTTGCGGAAATCGGCTGGGGTCAGGAGAACCCGGCGTTTCGGCAGTTCTTCACCACCCAGTTCATTCCGGGCGGCAGCGCCGAGCAGCACCGGTGGTTCAACGAACTGGAGCGGGTGTCCACGTCGCCGGTGAATGCGGCCCGCTTCATGCGCATCTTCAACGATATCGACGTGGTGACGCTGCTGCCGCTGGTCACCTGCCCGACGCTGGTGCTGCACGCCGTGCGCGACGCCCGCGTGCCGTTTGACGAAGGGCGGCTGATCGCCAGCATGATCCCGAACGCGCGCTTCGTGCCGCTCGACAGCGGCAACCACCTGCTGCTGGAAGCCGAGCCGGCCTGGGACCGCTGGATCGAGGAAGTACGCGCCTTCCTGCCGGCACCGGCGCCATCGGCCGACCCCGCGTTCGGCACGCTGACGCGCCGCGAGCGCGACATCGTCGTGCTGATCGCGCAGGGGCGCGACAACGCGCAGATCGCGGCCCACCTTGGCCTGTGCGAGAAGACCGTGCGCAACCACATCACGAGCATCTTCTCGAAACTGGAAGTGGAAAACCGCTCGCAGGCCATCGTCCTGGCCCGGGAATCGGGCTTCGACCGGCAACGGCTCTGACGGTGTCACGGGCACGAGGATAGCCGGCACTGCAAATCGCGCTTGACATACAGATCTGTCTATCCAACACTATGAGACAGATCTGTCTACGTCGGATCGCCGCTGGTTTTTCCCTTCCATCTGGTTTCCATCCTCCAGGAGCTTGTTCATGTCGAGCCAACCCGAAGTTCGCCCGCCGCTGCCCCCCTTCACCCTTGAAACAGCCGCCGCCAAGGTGCGGGCCGCCGAAGACGGCTGGAACTCCCGCGACCCCAACCGCGTGGCCCTGGCGTACACGGTGGACAGCGCGTGGCGCAATCGTGCCGAGTTTGTGAACGGGCGGGACGAGATCGTGGCGTTCTTGGCCCGCAAGTGGCAGAAGGAGCTTGACTACCGGCTGATCAAGGAGCTGTGGGCCCATGACGGCAACCGCATCGCGGTGCGCTTCGCCTACGAGTGGCACGACGACTCGGGCAACTGGTTCCGGTCGTACGGCAACGAGAACTGGGAATTCGACGAGAACGGCCTGATGCAGCGGCGCTTCGCCTGCATCAACGATGCCCCGATCCGTGAGTCGGATCGCAAATACCACTGGCCGCTGGGACGCCGTCCCGACGACCATCCGGGGCTGAGCGACCTCGGGTTCTGAGGCTGCTTCCCGGTTGACGACGGGGCAGGCTGGACAGGCAGGCGATGGCCACCGGCCCGCCCGCTAGCCCCCGTCGTCACTGCATCGTCACTGCATCTTCTGCAGGTTGCCCACGCGCACCAGCATCTCCGTGAACATCTGCATGTCGAGGTTCAGGTCGGAGACTTCCTTGTACTCATTGGCATTGTGCGCGGTGTACTTCTTGCCCGGCATGGCCGGACCAAAGTTGATGGCGTTCGGCATCAGCTTGGCGGTGGTGCTGCCGGCGGTGGGCACCGGCCTGGCTTCGAGCCCGGTGGTGTCGCCGTAGATGTTCAGCAGCGTGGACAGCCAGGCGCCGCTGGGGTCGCGCGCCATCCAGTCGCCCTGGTCGTGCTGGATTTCCAGCGCCACGTGGTTGGCGGCAGACCAGCCCTGAATGCGCTCGGCGATCTTCGCGCGCAGTGCGTCGGGCGTGGAGCCGCGCGGCATGCGCACGTTGGCCGTGACTTCGAGCTTGCCATTGCGCTCGCGGATCAGCGTGGGCGACACGGTCAGCGGGCCCATGAAGTCGTCGCGATAGCCCACTTCAAGCTTTTCGCCGAGATAGCCGGTGCCGTAAAGGTCGGTCAGGTAGCGCGTGGCGCGCGCGTACTGGTTGTCCGCGAACGACACGCCCGAGGCCTGCAGGAACATGGCCAGGCGCGGCACCGGGTTCACACCTTCCTCGGGGCGCGAGCCATGCGCCGAAGAACCGCTGACCTTCACGTCGATGGCGTCGGCCTGACGCGTGATATCGATCGCAAACTTGCCCTGCGCGGCGTGCTGCGCAATGAAGGCGTCGCGGGCCTTCTCCAGCGCGGCGGCCACGGCGTTCAGGTCGCCGCCCGTGATGCGCGCGGTGGCCGTCTGCGGAATGGCGTTGGCCGAGGCCGCGCCGGCCATGTCCACGATGGCGGGCAGCTTGCCGTCCACCGGCTGGTCGGCAAAGCGCACGGTCAACGCGCCCGAGCCCTTCTCGGCCACCACGGCCGGGTACTTGCTGTCGAGCACGATGTTGTAAGCCGGCAGCGCGGTCTTGTCGCGGTAGTACTTCATGCCGTCGCCGCCGGTTTCCTCGGTGGTCTCGATCATCAGGCGGATCGTGCGCGCCAGCGGCACGCCGCTCTCGCGCACCGTCTTCATCGCGTAGAGCGCGGCCGCGATCGAACCCTTGTCGTCGATCGTGCCGCGGCCGTAGAGGTAGTCGCCCACGCGCGTGACCTTGAACGGGTCCAGCTTCGTGCCGTCGTCGAGCACCCATTCGTCGGCCACCACCGGCACCACGTCGGCATGGGTGAGGATGCCGAACGTTTCCTGTCCCTGGCCGGGCAGCGTCACCTCGAACACGCGGTTGTCGACATTGCGGAACTGCAGGCCGAAGTCCTGCGCCATGCGCTCCACGAGCTTGCCAAACGCGATGATGGCGGGGTTCTCGTGCTGCGGCACCTTGTCGTCGCGCACCGTGCGCAGGGCCACCATCTCGCTGATGCTGTCGAGCACGGCCTGGTGGTTGTGCACGCGGTTGTAGACGCCCAGCAGCCGGCCGATGTTCACGAGGTCGTCGCCCTTGAGCGGCCGTTTGGCGCGGTAGGCGCGTACCGACGGCGCCAGCTTGGGGTCGAGCTTGACTGCCACGTCGAGGAACGCCGCGAAGGAGGCGGGCGGGGCGGCGCTGGCGCGTGCCACGATGGTGTCCAGGGCGGGTTTGGTCAGCGGGGCGGCCGTGGCGGGCAGGGTGCCGGCGGCGATCAGCGCGGCCGCCAGCAGGGTGGCCGCGGGCAGGCGCACCGGCAGGCGCACCGGCAGGCGGACATTAAGGCGAGTCATGGGTAGATGTCCCTTCGTTCTTGTGTGCCCGCATGATAGCCATCGTGCAGGGCAAGCGAAAGCACATCCGAGGCGCCCCGATAGTCTAAAGCAATCGGATATCAGCGATTGATAATAGAAATTCTTAATCGGTTCGGTTAAGACAATGAATTTTACGGATCACATTCGGATCGGGAGAATGCACTCCATCGCCACAACACAGGTGGCGCCCAAACCAACCAAGGAGTGATACCGATGCTGCAATCCCGTGAAGGCCAACGCGTTCCCAACGTGACGTTCCGTGTGCGTGAAAACAATGACTGGAAGGACGTCACCACGGCCGAACTGTTCAACGGCAAGACCGTGGCCCTGTTCTCGCTGCCCGGCGCCTTCACCCCGACGTGTTCGTCGACCCACCTGCCGCGCTACAACGAGCTGGCCCCGGCCTTCCGCGCCGCCGGCGTGGACACCATCATCTGCGTGTCGGTCAACGACACGTTCGTGATGAACGAGTGGGCCAAGGACCAGGAGTCCGAGAACATCGTCATGATCCCCGACGGCAACGGCGAGTTCACCGACGGCATGGGCATGCTCGTGGACAAGGCCGACCTGGGCTTCGGCAAGCGTAGCTGGCGCTATTCGATGCTGGTCAAGGACGGCGTGGTCGACAAGATGTTCATCGAGCCGCAGGAGCCGGGCGACCCGTTCAAGGTCTCCGACGCCGACACGATGCTGAACTACATCGCCCCGGACGCGCGCCGCCCTGACCAGGTGGTGGTGTTCTCGAAGGTCGGTTGCTCGCACTGCGCCAAGGCCAAGCAACTGCTGCAGGACAAGGGCTTCGAGTACATCGACGTGCCGCTGGACAACAAGATTCGCGGCAAGGTGCTGGGCGCCGTCTCCGGCGAGATGACCGCGCCGCAGGTGTTCATCAACGGCAAGCTGATTGGTGGCGCCGCCGCGCTCGAACAGTACCTGGCTGCCTGATCCTCCCCCGCCCGGGCCCGGCTCCCCCGGCCGGTGTCCTGGGCACCTTTTCCACCGCTACCCCGCAGCCACTTGATCGTGGCAAGACGCGGGCCGGCAGTCGCCGGACCCGATGGCATCGCCTTGGCCGCGCCATGGCAAGTGCGGTGCCATCCCCTCCGCCGATTGAAGCAGATACGAATTTTCAAGGAAACGCTATGAAGACGATTCAGACCGATGTGGCAGTGATTGGCGCCGGTACCGCCGGGCTTGCCGCGTATCGTGCGGCCATCGCCGCCGGCAAGCGCGCCGTGATCATCGAAGGCGGCGCCTATGGCACCACCTGCGCCCGCGTGGGCTGCATGCCGTCGAAGCTGCTGATCGCGGCCGCCGAGGCGGCGCACGAAGCCCGCCACACCGCCGCCTTTGGCGTACACGTCGATGGCAAGGTGCGCGTGGACGGCCGCGAGGTCATGCAGCGCGTGCGCAGCGAACGCGACCGCTTCGTGGGCTTCGTGGTGAAGGGCGTGGAGGGCATACCCGAGGCCGACCGCCTGCGCGGCTTCGCCCAGTTCATCGACAACACGCTGCTGCAGGTGGGCAACGACGTGGTGGTGCAAGCCAGCCGCGTGGTGATTGCCACCGGTTCCCGTCCGGCGGTGCCGCAGCCGTTCTCGGTGTTTGGCGACCGGCTGATCGTCAATGACGACGTGTTCTCGTGGGAAGACCTGCCGCGCAGCGTGGCCGTGTTCGGCCCCGGCGTGATCGGGCTGGAACTGGGCCAGGCGTTGTCGCGCCTGGGCGTGCGGGTGCGCGTGTTCGGCGTGGGCGGCGGCGTCGGGCCGCTGTCGGACCCGGCCATCCGCGCCTACGCGGCCAAGACGTTCCAGGCCGAATTCCCGCTGCTGCCCGACGCCAACGTCACCGGCATGCGCCGCGACGGCGATACGGCGGTGATCACGTTCCGGACCGACGACGGGCATCTGGTATCCGAGCATTTCGACTATGTGCTGGCCGCCACGGGGCGCCGGCCGAACGTCGACAACCTGGCGCTGGAAAACACGGCGCTGGCACTCGACGCGCGCGGCGTGCCGGTGTTCGACCCCGTCACCCTGCAATGTGGCGACGCGCCCGTGTTCATTGCCGGCGATGCCAACAACGTGCTGCCGCTGCTGCATGAGGCTGCCGACGAAGGCAGGATTGCCGGCGAAAACGCCGCGCACTGGCCGGACGTGCGCCAGCTGACGCGCCGCGCGCCGATTGCCGTGGTGTTCTCGGATCCGCAGATCGCCATGGTGGGCAAGCGCTTTGCCGACCTCACGCAAGGCAGCTTCGTGACCGGCGAGGTCAGTTTCGAGGATCAGGGCCGCAGCCGCGTGATGCTCAGGAACCGGGGCCTGATGCACGTCTACGCGGACCGCGCCTCGGGCCGCTTCCTGGGCGCCGAATGGACCGGCCCGCGCGCCGAGAACATCGCGCACCTGCTGGCCTGGGCCTATCAACAAGGCCTGACCATCGCCCAGATGCTGGCCATGCCGTTCTACCATCCGGTGGTGGAAGAGGGCCTGCGCACCGCGCTGCGCGATGCCGAGGCCAAGCTGACGCAGTTGAAGGTAGCGGCCTGACCGCTGCACGCGGGGTCTGGAAGGCCGGGGGCGGGCAACCGCCACCCGGCTTTTTTCATTGGGCGCTGGCGCGGTGGTCGTCGGTGCCCGGCCGGGCGCGCGCGGCGCCGCGGTTGCCACGCAATTCCATCCACGTGTAGGCCGAGGTGGCAATCACCATCGGCAGCAGGTAGTAGATGGCACGGTAGGCGATCAGCGCGGCCACCACCACGGGTTCGGGCGCCACGGGCCGCAGCAGCACCACGAACACGGTTTCCAGCACGCCGATGCCGGCCGGAATATGCGCCAGGGCGCCCGCCACCGCGCCCACCAGCAGCGCCGACAGCGCGGCGCCGAGCCCCACCTCTGGCGGCAGCAGCAGCTTGATGATGGTGGCCAGCACCACCCAGTTCGCCATCGACAACACGTTCTGCAGCAGCGCGAAGCGGAAGCCGGGCAGCCGGAACACATGTTTCTTGATGCGGACGCTGCGCGTCTTCGCCTTGGCGCACGCCAGCCAGTAGAGCAGGCCGCACGCGAGCATGGCCACGCCGGTCACCCGCAGCAGCCACACGCTGATGCCCCATTCGGCGGGCAAGGGCGGCGGCATGGCCGCCAGCATGCCGCCGGCCAGCATCATGTAGCCAGTCCAGTTGGTGACGATGGCAATCGTATAGACGCCGGCCACCTGCGAGGCGCTGACGTTGGCGCGCGAATACAGCCGCAGCCGCATGCCGAGACCGCCCACCACTGCGCCCACATTGAGATTGAACACGTAGGCGATGAAAGCGATCAGCATGACCCGGGGCGCGGACAGATGGTGGCCCGTGTAGTGACGGCCCAGCACGTCGAACGACGCGTGCAGCGCAAAGCTGACGCAGGCCAAGGCCACGACGGGCAGCAGCGTGGCGGCGTCGTAGCGCTTGAGCGCCTGCATGACCTGGCTCCAGTCGATGCCGCTGAGGCTGCGGTAGATCAGGAAGATCACCAACGCCACGAAAGCTAGCCCGGCCACCTTTTTCACGATCGACCATCGGATGCGGTGCCGGAAGACATGCCGGATGCTGCTGGCCACGGACATGTGTGGTCTCCTCAGGTGCAGTCCCGCTCGGCGCCCGGCATGGGCATGGCAGGCCGCGCCGCGCCCGGGGTATCCGGCGCGCCCGGCAACACCAGCCGGGGCGTATGCGCGGGCAGCCAGCCCGCCCAGGCCGGAAACTTGCGCAGGAAGTGAAAAATGACGGGCGTGGCAATGCCTTGCCACGACGCGCGCGAGGCTGGCACGGCGGGCACCGCGCTGCAGGTGTCGCGCATCAGCGTCGTCAGGTTCTGCCGCAGCGCGGCAACGAAGGCGTCGTCCTGGATCATCAGGTTGGCCTCCAGGTTCAGCGACAGGCTCAGCGGGTCGAGATTGCTCGACCCCACCGTCGCCCAGTCGTCTACCAGCGCCACCTTGCCGTGAATCGGCCGCTCGCAGTATTCGAAGATCTTCACGCCGGCTTCCTGCAGGTGCGCGTACAGCATGTCCACGGTGCGCTTGACCCAGACCATGTCGGGCCGTCCCTGGAGAATCAGCCGCACATCCACGCCGCGCCGGGCGGCGTGGCAGATGGCCTGCAGCAGCCGGTAACCGGGCAGGAAATAGGCGTTAGCGATGATGACCTCGCGCTTCGCGGCCCGGATCGCCTTGACATAGTGCTGCTCGATATCGTTGCGATGCCGGTCGTTGTCGCGTGTCACCAGCAGCGCGGCGCCCGGGGCCGCATTGCCGGGGCGCGGCGGAGGGGCAACGGCATGGCGCCGGGCGCGCCGGCACGTGTCCACCGCATCGAGCATGAACGCCTCGATGTCCTGCGCGGCCGGCCCCCGTACCTCCACGGCGTAATCCTGCTTGGCCAGCGGGCTGGCCTTGACCAGGTGATCGGCACACAGGTTGATGCCGCCGACGAACGCCGTCTGGCCGTCGATGGCCACGAGCTTGCGATGCAGCCGCCGGAACAGGTTGGTGCGCTGGCCCAGGATGCGGCGCCCGGGCGAGAACATGCGCACGATCACGCCGGCGTCGGTCAGCCGCTGGATATAGGCGTCGGGCAGGTCGGCGCTGCCAAAGCCATCGACGGTGATGCCAACTTCCACGCCGCGCCGCGCGGCGGACACCAGCGCGTCGGCCAGCAGGTGGCCCACGTCGTCGTCGAGCAGGATGAAGGTCTCCAGCAGCACGCGCCGGCGTGCCGCCGTGATGCCCGCGATCAGGCGCGGGAAAAATTCCTCACCGTTTTCCAGCAGATCGAGCTGGTTGCCGGTGGTCCATGTGGAGGCCATAGGCTGGTGTAAGGAGTGTTGTTAGCGCATCGGCAGGTTGCCCACGGCGTTGCCGGGGCCCTTGCCGGTGTCGATGCGGGCGGCGCGATGCGCGGGCACCGTGCCATCGTCGGCAAGCCGGCGCTGCAGGTCGGCGTTCGACAGCTGGCAGTAGTCCTTGTCCAGCTCGCGCGAGATCACGTCGCACACCGACTGCGGCAACGCCTTGCGCAGCAGGCCCAGGAAGCGCGGCGGGGCGATGACCACCAGTTCATCGAAACGCTGGCGGTTGCGGGCGTCTTCGAGCATCGCCGCCACGCGGCGCGAGAACAACTGGGCCTCCTGGTGGATTTCGTCCTCCCCGGCCGAGGCAGTGGCCGCCGTGCGGCTGACATGGGCGCCCGGGTGGCCTGCGTCGCCCTGCATGGGCGCCTGCCCCCGCCGGCCATAGGCATCCCGGCGCAGGTCGGCATTGTCGGCGTGGGCGGCCGCATCGGTGATCTTCTCCACTTCTTGCAGCGGGGCACTTTCACCTTGCGACGCCAGTACGCGGGCAACGCCCTCGTCGGCTACCAGGATCCAGATCTTTTTCATGGGATATCTCCGTTGGCGGCCTGCAACATCGAGGCCTGTCGGAGAAGGCTTGCAAACGGCACGCCACCGGCCGGACGCCGTTTTACGGGGTTGGAAGTGGCGTAATCAGCATGTGATTGCAAGATTGACCGGCAGCCGACGCAAATAAGGCAGTGCCGGCAAATTTCGCTGGAAGGTGCTCTGCCCGCCTTTGACGCCGCGAGTTTTCGGTGATTGGGCTTCGGAGACAGGTCTGTCTCCTATAATTGCCGCTATTCCCTTCGAAACACGGCCGCATCATGACCACGCCTTCCGCCCGGGACCGCATTCTGGAAACCGCCGCGCGGCTCTTTTACCGCGACGGCTATCGCGCCACCGGCATCGACCGCATCATCGCCGAATCCGGCGTGGCCAAGATGTCGCTGTACCGGCACTTTCCGTCCAAGAACGACCTGATCTTCGAATACCTGCAGCGCCGCCATGACTTCTGGATGGGCTGGTTCGAAGCCGGCGTGCGCCGCCGGCTGGCCGAACGCGCCAACCTCGACGTGATGGCCGATACGCTGGGCGAGTGGTTCGCCAGCGCGGACTACCGGGGCTGTTCCTTCCTCAATATGGTGGCCGAAGCCGGGGGCGGGGCGGGCGAGGATGGGCGGCTGCTGGCCCAGGCGGTGTCGCACAAGGCGTCGTTGCAAGACTTTGCCGGCGTTATCGCCGCAGAGCTGGGCCTGAGCGACCCCGCAGCGGTGGCCGAGGAGGCCATCGTCTGCATCGAGGGCATGATCATGCGTGCGCAGACCACCCACGATGCTTCGGTGGTAGATGCCGGCCGGCGCACGCTGGCCCGGCTGCATGCCGCATACGCCACGTGAACGGCAGCGCTATTCGGCATCGTAACTTGCTGAAACACAGCCATACAGAGTAAACCCTGATGTCACGGTAAGATGCGCCCCGTGATTGCCGCGCGGCGCCCCTGGCCGCAGGCAAGCCTGGGGAAGTACGCCTGTGAACGTAGCCAATAACAATCAGCGGCGCACCGAGATCGATCTGATTCGCGGCATCGCGCTGCTCTTCATCGTGGTCGACCACGTCAACGGCAGTGTGCTGGCCGACTATACGATCCGCAATTTCCAGCTGTTCGACGCCGCCGAAGTGTTCGTCTTCCTGGCCGGCTGTTCGGCCGGTGCCGCCTACCTGGCAATGGAGGCGCGCGACGGCGCCAGCGCCGCCCGCAAGCGGCTGCGCCGCCGTAGCTGGGAAATCTACAAGGCGTTCGTGCTGACCGGCGTGCTGATGCTGCTGTTCGGCTTCGTGCTGGCCATGTGCAAGATTCCCGCGCCGGCCGTGCGCGCCACCGAGGCGCTCGATTTCATGGCCCAGCCGGTGACCACGGTGCTGCAGGTGGCAGGCCTCGCGCGCCAGCCTTTTGTTTCCGATGTGCTGCCGATGTATGCCGTGTTCATCGGCCTGGCGCCGCTGGCCATCCGCTGGGCGCGCGCACAGCCGCTGGCATTCATCTGCGGCAGCGTGGCGCTGTGGATCATGTCGCCGACGCTGTTGCCGCTGCTGCCCAGCAGCGAACCGCGCGGCTGGAGCTTCAACCCGTTCGCCTGGCAGCTGATGTTCGGCATGGGCCTGCTCGCGCGCCTGCGTCCCGACTTCGTGCTGCCGCAGCAGACCATCGTGCGCCGCGCCTTCACCGCCGGCGCGGTGGTGGTGGCACTGCTCTGCATGGCGGCCGCCTACCTGTGGATGCGCCCGCATCTGTACGAAGCGTGGCTGCCGGCCTGGATTCCGACCATGGCGTTCCCGCTGCCCAAGCAGAGCCTGGCGGCGCTGCGCGTGGTCAGCTTCCTGGGGCTGGCGTGGCTGGTCTACCTGGCGGTGCGCGCCGGATGGGTCGAGCGGCTGGCCCGCTTCATGGGCCCGGTGGTGCAGATCGGCCGCCACAGCCTGTTCTGCTTCGTGCTGGGCGCGGTGGTGTCGGTGGGCATCGAAGGCCTGACCTACGGTTTCGCCGGAGGCAGGCCCACGCGCCCGGTGGCGCTGACCGGCGACATCATCGCCGTGGCCGTGCTGCTGCTGGTGGGCGGCTGGTACGGCCGCCGCAAGGAAGCCCGCAAGGTAGCCGCCAGGTCGAAGATGGTGTCGGCGTAGGTGAGCGATGCGATCCCCTCTCCCGCGTGCGCGCTGGCACCTCGATCCCCTCTCCCGCGTGCGGGAGAGGGGCAGGGGAGAGGGTGGGCGTCTCAAGCCGCGACAGTCATGACTTGCACCGCCGCGCCCTCTCCCCCGACCCCTCTCCCGCCTTGCGGGAGAGGGGCGCAAGCTGGTGTCGGCGTAGATGGGCGATGCCTGTGCGCTGGCAGTGCGATCCCCTCTCCCGCGTGCGCTGGCAGTGCGATCCCCTCTCCCGCGTTCACGCTGGCACCTCGATCCCCTCTCCCGCGTGCGGGAGAGGGGCAGGGGAGAGGGTGAGCGTCTCAAGCCGCGACAGTCAGGATTTGAACGGCCGCGCCCTCTCCCCCGACCCCTCTCCCGCCTTGCGGGAGAGGGGAGCAAGCATGGCCGACGCCGACAGTCTCATCCAGCCTCACCCCAGATCCCCACCGCCCACCGGGACGACCGTGCCCGTCATGTACGACGCTTCCGCCGAAGCCAGAAACAGGATCACGGCCACCTGTTCGTCGATCGTTCCGTAGCGATGCATGAGGCTGGACGCCAGTGTCTGGTCGACGATGGCCTGGTACCACGCGGCGTCCTGGTCGCTCTGTGTCTGCGTATTGCGTGGAATCCGGCGTGGCGGTGCCTCGGTGCCGCCGGTGGCCACGGCGTTCACGCGGATGCCGTCGGTGGCGTGTTCGAAGGCCAGGCTTGCGGTCAGCGCGTTGACGCCGCCCTTGGCCGCCGCGTAGGGTACGCGATGGATGCTGCGCGTGGCGATCGACGAGACGTTGACGATGGCGCCGGCCTTGCGCGCCACCATGCCCGGCAGCACGGCGCGGCAGCCCCATAGCGTGGGAAACAGCGAGCGGCGGATTTCCGCTTCGATCTCCGCCTCGGCATAGTGCTCGAACGGCTTGGCCCAGATCGTGCCGCCCACATTGTTGACCAGCACATCCACGCAGCCGAACGCCGCTTCCGCCGCCGCCACCATGCGGCACGCCCCGTCGAACGTTTCCAGGTCGGCCTGGACGGCGATGGCCGTGCCGCCCGCCTGCGCGATCTCCGCGCACACCTCGTCCACCAGCGCGGCCCGGTCTACCAGCACCACCTGGGCCCCTTCGGCCGCCGCGCGTAGCGCCACGCCGCGCCCGATGCCCTGGGCCGCGCCGGTCACGATCATGGTCTGGCCCGCGAATCGTCGTGTGTCGCGCATCATGCCTCCGTGCTGGCCGAGAACTTCTCGAAGTAGAAATTGGCGGGCGTAATGTCCGACGATGCCAGCCAGCCGCGCACCGCCTCGACCATGGCCACGGGGCCGCACAGGTAGATGTCGACGTCGCCGCCGTTGAGCCATGCCGGGTCGATATGCGCGGTGACATAGCCCTTGCGCGCATGCGTGCTGGCGGCATCGGCCACGCACGTGCGGTATTCGAAGCCGTCAACGCGTTGCGCGGCGGCGTCGAGGCGGTCGGTCGCCACGAGGTCGATGTCGTGCGTCACGCCATACACCATGCGCACCGGCTGGCCGGCGCCGCCGCTGGCGGCGAGCACATCGAGCATCGACAGGAACGGCGCGATGCCGGTGCCGCCGGCCAGGAACAGCACCGGCCGCGTGGCCGGCCGCAGGTAGAAGCTGCCGTAGGGGCCCGAGAAGGCCATGCGTTGCCCGCCCGGCTGGTTGTCCATCTGATCTGTCAGGTAGCCGCTCATGCGGCCCTGCGGCACGTTGCGCACCACGAACGCCGCGCGCGGCGCGCCCGGCGCCGAGCTGAACGAGTAGGCGCGCGTCAGGCCGCTGCCCGGAATCTCCACGTTCACGTATTGTCCGGGCAGGAAGCTCAGCGCGGACGGATCGTCGAGGTCGATGGCAAAGCCGATGGTGGAGTCAGAGAGCGACGCCACCTCGGCCAGCGCGCCCGCGAAGCTGCCCACCCCGGTCTTGCAGGCGGCCGACGAGGCCGGCACGCGTATCACGCAATCGGAGCGCGGCCGCGTCTGGCACGACAGCACGTAGCCCTGGTCCGCTTCCTCGGGCGTCAGCGCGTCTTCGATGTAGCTGGACGCGGGCAGGTCGTACTGGCCCGACTCGCACAGCCCGCGGCAGGTGCCGCAGGCGCCGTCGCGGCAGTCCAGCGGAATGTTGATCTTCTGGCGATACGCGGCGTCAGCCAGCGTTTCGTTCTCGGCGCAGGAAATGAAGCGCGTCACGCCGTCTTCGAATTGCAGGGCGATGGTGTGTGCCATGGTGGGTCCCTCCGGTGATGCGGGCCAGTCAGATGTGATAGATGTCGATGACCTGGTGGATGTAGTCGTTCTTCAGCACCACGTACTTGTTGCGCACGCGCGGCGCCTCGCCCGAGAAGTCGATCACGTAGCGCGACATGCCGAAGTAGCTGCAGGTGGTCTGGTAGCGGTGGGCGAGCGTGTGCCAGTTGAACCGCACCGTGGCGGTCAGGCCGTCGACGCTTTCGATCTCGATGTTGCTGAGGTTGTGGCTGGTGCGCGTATCGGGCATGGTGGCGCTCGACCGCTCGGTCTTGATGCGGAACACGCGGTCTTCCAGCCCCTGGCGGTTCGGGTAGAAGATCAGCGAGATCTCGCGCTCGGGGTCGGTCACCAGCGTGCCGTCATCGTCCCAGCAGGGCATCCAGAAGCGCGCCTCGGGGTGGTAGCAGGTCAGCCAGTCGTCCCACTGCTCGTCGTCGAGCAGGCGGCACTCGCGGTACAGGAAGGCCGTCACGTCGGCCAGCTGGATGGCGGCGCTCATGCGGCTTCTCCCAGCGCGGCGGGCGGCAGGGCCACCGCGCGCTTCATCGTGTCGAGCCAGTAGCGATGCTGGATGGTGTACAGCCCTTCGTCCTCGGTACGCACGCCGCTCATGAGCGGGTTCAGGCCGATGCGCGTGGCGGCCTCGTCGGGGCCGTCCACCCAATGCGTGGCGCCCCGGCACATGTCGTTCCACGCCAATGCCTGGCCGGCATAGCCTTGCTGGCACGAGCGGAACTCTTCGAGGTCGTCCGGCGTGGCCATGCCGCTGACATTGAAGAAATCCTCGTACTGGCGGATGCGGCGCGCCCGCGCTTCGTCTGATTCGCCCTTCGGCGCGATGCAGTAGATGGTGACCTCGGTACGGTCCACCGACAGCGGGCGCAGCAGGCGGATCTGCGAGCCGAACTGGTCCATCAGGTAGACGTTCGGATACAGGCACAGGTTGCGCGAGTTCTGGATCATCCAGTCGGCGGTTTCGGGGCCGCAGCGCGCGGCGAACTCGTCGCGGCGCGTGAAGTTGGGGCGGTCCTCGGGGTTGGCCCAGCGCGACCACAGCAGCATGTGCCCGTGGTCGAACGCATAGAAGCCGCCGCCTTGCCGGCCCCAGTTGCCGGCATCCATCGCGCGGATCTTGTCCTCGCGCGCGTTCTGCTGCTTGCGCTGGTTGGTGGTGGCCGCGTAGTTCCAGTGCACAGCCGACACGTGGTAGCCATCGGCGCCGTTCTCGGCCTGCAGCTTCCAGTTGCCGGCGAAGGTGTAGGTCGACGCGCCGCGCAGCACCTCCAGGCCGTCGGCGGACTGGTCCACGATCATGTCGATGATGCGCGCGGCGTCGCCCAGGAACTGCTCGATCGGCAGCACGTCGGCGTTGAGGCTGCCGAACAGGAAGCCGCGATAGTTGGCAAACCGCGCCACCTTCTTCAAGTCGTGCGAGCCTTCCTTGTTGAAGCACTCGGGGTAGCCGGCCTGGTCGGGGTCCTTCACCTTGAGCAGCTTGCCGCTGTTGTTGAAGGTCCAGCCATGGAACGGGCAGGTATAGGTGGCCTTGTTGCCGCGCTTGTGCCGGCACAGCATCGCGCCGCGATGGCTGCACGCATTGATGAAGGCATTGAGTTCGCCCTGGCGGTTGCGCGCGATCACGATCGGCTGGCGGCCGATATGGGTGGTGTAGTAGTCGTTGTTGTGCGGGATCTGGCTTTCGTGCGCCAGGTAGATCCAGTTGCCCTCGAAGATGTGCTGCATCTCGAGCTCGAACAGGGCCTCGTCGGTGAAGGCGCTGCGGTGCAGGCGGTAGTCGCCGGTGGCCTTGTCCTCGACCAGCAGGCGGTCAAGGCTTTCCACGGTGTGGGTTTGGCGGGGGCGAGCGGGGCCCGCCCCGGTATCCAGATGGATCGGGATCATCGTGTGTCTCCTGCCAGGAAAGGGAGCGGGGCGTCGGCGCGCCCCGGTGCCGCGTGGGGGTGCCGGTTGGCTTACGCTGCGGCGCGCGTGCGCTCGACTTCGGCAGCCGGCGCGTCGGGCGCCTCGCCCAGCAGGCGGAAGTCGAAGTCGATCGAGGCAAACGGCTTGCGCAGCTGGTGCTTGTCGAGCAGCGCGGGGTCGTCGACGCGGCGGATGGCCGGCACCAGGCCCTCGCGGCTGGCGAAGGCGAAGTCGTCCCACAGGTAGGCGTCGCCGTCGATGTTGATCTGCGTGGTCAGCTTGCGGTGCCCGGGCGCCGAGACGAAAAAGTGGATGTGCGCCGGGCGCCGGCCGTGGCGCGCCAGCAGGTCCAGCAGGCGCTGGGTGGTGCCGTGCGGCGGGCAGCCGTAGCCCATCGGCACGTTGCTGCGGAACTGGTAGCGGCCGTTGGCATCGGTCACGATGGTGCGGCGCAGGTTGAAGTCCGACTGCGATTTGTCGAAGAACGAGTAGTTGCCGAGCAGGTTGGCGTGCCACACCTCCACCTTGGCGCCGGGCAGCGGCTTGCCGTCGGTGCCGTGGACGGTGCCCTGCATGAACAGCACCTCGCCCTGGTCGTCTTCGCTGCCATCGTCGAGCCGCGCGAAGCCCGTGGAGGCCGGGGCGCCGGCCACGTACAGCGGGCCTTCGATGGTGCGTGGCGTGCCGCCGGTCAGGCCGGCACGGGCTTCGGCTTCATCGGCGCGGATGTCCAGAAAGCGCTCCAGGCCCAGGCCGGCCGCCAGCAGGCCGAGTTCGTGCGTGGCGCCGGCCTCGGCCAGGTACTCCACGCCCCTCCACACTTCGCTGGGGCTCAGGTCCAGGTCTTCGATGGCCTTGAACAGGTCGGTGGTCAGGCGTACCACCACCTGCTGCACGCGCGGGTCGGGGGTGCCCCGGGTTGCCGTGTCGACCAGGAACTTCCGGGCCAGCGCTTCGATTTCAGCGTGCGTCATGTCTCGCTCCGATATGTCTCTTTAGTGGGTTCGAACGGTCGGTCACTTAATGCCTGCCGGGTATCAACTTGGGGTGGCAGCTTGCTGTCCGACTTGTGGGGGAGCATAGTTGACGGGTATCTGGCACGTCCAAGACTGAATGAGTATCTGGGTGATACCCGAAAGGTATGAAGGTGGAGCTGAGACATTTGCGTTACTTCGTGGCCGTGGCCGAGGAGCGGAACTTCACGCGCGCCGCCGAGCGGCTGCATATCGCGCAGCCGCCGCTGTCGCGGCAGATCCAGCAACTGGAGGAGTCGCTGGGCGTGCTGCTGTTCGAGCGCAACGCCCGGCCGCTGAAGCTGACCGATACCGGGCGCTTCTTCTATACGCAGGCGATGCAGCTGCTGGCCCAGACGGCCGAGCTGGAGGCCATGACGCGCCGCGTGGGCAACATCGCGCGGGCCATGTCGATTGGCTTCGTGGGCTCCACGCTGTACGGCATGCTGCCGCGCATCATCCGGCGCTTTCGCACCGAGCACGCCGATATCGAGCTGACGCTGCACGAGATGTCGACGATGGACCAGATCAAGGCGCTCAAGGAGGGGCGCATCGACGTGGGCTTCGGCCGCATCCGCCATGACGACCCGGCCGTGCGCCGCGTGGTGCTGCGCGAGGAGCGGATGATCGTGGCGCTACCGCTCGGGCACCCGCTGTCGGTGGGCCGCACGGAGCTGGGGCTGCATGACCTGCTCGACGACACGCTGATCATCTTTCCGAAGGCGCCGCGCCCCAGCTTTGCCGACCAGGTGCTGGCGGCCTTCCACGATCGGGCGCTGCAGCCGCGACGCATCCAGGAGACGCGCGAACTGCAGATCGCGCTGGGCCTGGTGGCGATGGGCGAGGGCATTGCGGTGGTGCCGAGCAGCGTCTACGGGCTGAAGCGCGACGACGTGACCTACCTGGCCCTCGATGACCCCAAGCTGGTGTCGCCAATCATCATGAGCATGCGGGCGATGGACGAGTCAGAAGACCTGCGCGCGATGCTCGACATGATCTACCGGCTCTACGAGGAAATCGGCATGGAGTACCTGCCGCCGGCGCAGGAGTGATCAGGCCTGGGCCTGGATCCATGCCACGGCGCGGGCCAGGTAGGGCGAGGTATCGCCGGCGCGATAGCTCATGATCACCGGCGACACGAAGCCGGGCGCTTCGACCGGCACGTATCGCACGTCGTCGCGATGCAGCCGCTGCACCGACGACGGCACCAGCGTGACGCCCAGCCCCGCCGCCACCAGCCCCAGGGCCGTCTGCAGCTCGTTGGCCTCCTGCACCACGCGCGGCTGCAGGCCCTGCGCGCGAAACAGCGACAGCACGTGATCGGCATAGCTCGGGCGCGGCCGGGCAGGGTAGAGGATCAGTGGCTGCCGGGCCAGCGCCTCGGCATCGAACGCGCGGGCCGGCGCCGGCTGCGTCACAGGCATGGCGGCCACCAAGGTTTCGGCCATCACCACCTGCTGCACGATGGCGGGGTCGTTGAACGTCAGGCGGCCAAACGCCAGGTCGATGCGGCCGGACTTGAGCGCCTCCAGCTGCTGCACCGTGATCATCTCGGTCAGGCCGACCTCCACCTCGCTGTTGTCGCCGCGCAGTTCGCGAATCAGCTCGGGCAGCACGCCATAGAGCACCGACGGCACGAAGCCGATGCCGAACCAGCGTTTCTCGTTACGGCCAATGCGCCGCGTGCCTTCCAGCGTTTCTTCGAGCCGCTGCGTCAGTTGCAGCGATTGTTCCAGCAGGAACCGGCCTGCCTCGGTCAGCCGCAGGCCACGACCCAGGCGGTCGAACAGCGCCACGCCGACTTCCTCCTCGAATTGGCGGATCTGGCGCGACAGCGGCGGCTGGGCCATGTGCAGCTTTTCCGCCGCCCGCGTCACATTGAGTTCCTGGGCAACGGTCTGGAAGTAGCGGAGGTGGCGGAGTTCCATGGCAATCCGGGGTTGAGCCATACCTGGCGGGTATGTATCGAGACATCATCGGTCTTGGACGCCCGATCGGTCAAGGTACATACTCGGTGCAACAACCGTTTTTGCATGAAAAAGGTATGACTGCGGGTATGACAGCGACAATTTCTTCCATCGAGGCCATTCTGGTCGACCTGCCCACGATCCGGGCGCACCAGCTGGCCATGGCCACGATGCAGCAGCAGACGCTGGTCATCGTGCGGCTGCGCTGCAGCGACGGCGTGGAGGGCATCGGCGAGGCCACGACCATCGGCGGGCTGTCTTACGGCGACGAAAGCCCCGAAGGCATCAAGCTGACGATCGACACCTATCTGGGGCCGGCCCTGGTGGGGCAGGACGCCACCAACGTGCACGGCGCCATGGCGCGCCTGAACAAGGTGGCGCGCGGCAACCGCTTTGCCAAGTCGGCGCTGGAATCGGCGCTGCTCGATGCCCAGGGCAAGCGCCTGAACGTGCCGCTGGCCACGCTGCTGGGCGGCGCCGTACGCAACACGCTGCCAGTGCTCTGGACGCTGGCCAGTGGCGATACCGGCCGCGACATCGAGGAAGCCGAGCGCTTCCTGGCCGAGCGCCGCCACAACACGTTCAAGCTCAAGATAGGCCGCCGCAGCGTGCGCGACGACGTGGCCCACGTCTCGGCGATCAAGCGCGCGCTGGGTGACCGCGCCCGCGTGACGGTGGACGTCAACCAGGCGTGGAACGAGGCCGACGCGGCCACCGGCATCGCCATGCTCGAAGCGGCCGGCATCGACCTGATCGAGCAGCCCACGCCGCGCGAGCACCGTACCGCGCTGGCCCGGCTGGCGGCGCGCTTCGTGGTGCCCATCATGGCCGACGAGGCCGTGACCGGCCCCGAAGACGCGATGGAACTGGCCCGCCTGGGCGCGGCCGACGTGTTCGCGCTCAAGATCGCCAAGTCGGGCGGCATCTTCGGCATGCTGCGCACGGCAGCCGTGGGCGACGCGGCCGGCATCGCGCTCTACGGCGGCACCATGCTGGAGGGCGCGGTGGGCACCATTGCCGCCGCCCATGGCTTCTGCACGCTGCCGCAACTGGCATGGGGCACGGAACTGTTCGGCCCGCTGCTGGTGAAGGACGATATCGTCGTGGACCGCCCCGTGTTCAAGGACTTCGCGCTGCACCTGCCGCAGGGCCCGGGCCTGGGCCTGGCCATCGACGAAGACAAGCTCGCCCACTATCGCCGCAAGGCCGGCTGATCCACCCAACATAAAACGGAGACCCCTCCCATGCTGTTCCTGGTAAGGATGGACGTGCGGATTCCGCACGACCTGCCGGCCGCGCAGGCCGACGAGATCAAGGCCCGCGAGAAGGCCTATGCGCAAGAGCTGCAGCGCGAGGGCAAGTGGCAGGCGCTGTACCGCGTGGTGGGCGAATACGCCAACTACAGCATTTTCGACGTGGAATCGAACGACGAACTGCATACGCTGCTGGCCAGCCTGCCGCTGTTCCCGTACATGTCGATCCACGTCACGCCGCTGGCAAAGCACCCGTCGTCGATCCGCTGATCGGCTGGAAGTCAAAGTCATCAAAGTCGTAGAAAAGAAGGAATGGAGACAATGAAGTCCTTGCTGCAACGGTCGGCGCGCGTGCCGGCTGCCATCGCTTTTTCCGCATCGCTGCTGTGCGCGGCCGCGCCGGCGCATGCCGCCTATCCCGACCATCCGATCCGCTGGGTGGTGCCCTTCCCGGCGGGTGGGGCAATGGACAACATCGCCCGCACGCTGGGCGAGGACATGTCGAAGACGCTGGGCCAGGCCATCGTGGTGGAGAACCGCCCCGGTGCCGGCGGCAATATCGGCGCCGAGATGGTGGCGCGCTCGCCGGCCGACGGCTACACGCTGATCATCGTGGCCAACGGCATGGCGGTGAACCCGGCGCTGTACGGCAAGCTGGGCTACGACCCGGTCAAGGACTTCGCGCCAGTGTCGCTGCTGGCCGTGGTGCCCAACGTGCTGGTGGCCAACAAGGCCAGGACGCCGGCGAAGACCGTGGCCGAAGTGATCGCCAGTGCCAAGGCCAGGCCGGGCAAGTACACCTATGCCTCGGCCGGCAACGGCACTTCGATCCACCTGGCCGGCGAGCTGTTCACGTCGATGGCCCACGTGGACCTGCTGCACATTCCGTACAAGGGGTCGGGCCCGGCCATGACCGACCTGCTCGGCGGGCAGGTGGACTACATGTTCGACAGCATCACGTCGGCCAAGCCGCATATCGACAGCGGCAAACTCACGGCCATTGCCGTGACCACGAGCAAGCGCTCGTCGGCGCTGCCGAATGTGCCGACCGTCGCCGAAGCGGGCGTGCCCGGCTACGAGCTGTCGCCATGGTTTGCCGCGTTCGTGCCGGCGAAGACGCCGCAGCCGGTGATCGACACGTTGAACAAGGCCATGCTGGAGGCCCTGAAGAAGCCGGCCGTGCAGCAGCGCCTGGCCGGCATTGGCGCCGAGCCGATCGGCAGCTCCCCGGCGCAGCTCAAGGACCATCTGGCCAAGGAAACGGCCAAGTGGGGCACGCTGATCCGCGAGCGGGACATCCATGCCGATTGAGCCGGCGCGCCGGCTGCACTACGTGATCGAAGGCGAGGCCGACAAGCCGGTACTGGTGATGTCGAACTCGCTGGGCACCACGCTGGAGATGTGGAATCCGCAGATGGCCGCACTGACCCGGCACTACCGCGTGCTGCGCTACGACACCCGCGGCCACGGGCGCTCCGGTTTGCCGACGGCGACGTTCGGCATGGCGGACCTGGCGGCCGACGTGATTGCGATTCTCGATCACGCCGGCGTGACGCGCGCGGACTTTTGCGGGCTGTCGATGGGTGGCATGACCGGCATGGTGCTGGCACGGCATCACGCCGCGCGCTTTGGCCGCTTCGTGCTGGCCAACACCGCCGCGCTGATCGGCCCGGCCTCGGTCTGGAATGCCCGCATCGAAACCGTGCGCGCCGAAGGCATGGCGGCCATCGTCGACGGCGTGCTGGCGCGCTGGTTCACCGCCCACTACCTGCTGACCCGGCGGGACGAGGTGGCGCCGGTGCGCCAGATGCTGGAGACCGCCAGCGCCGAAGGCTACATGGCCAACTGCGCGGCCGTGCGCGATGCGGACCTGCGCGATGTGCTGCCCGGTGTCGACGCGCCGGTGCTGGTCATCGCCGGCGAGCAGGACCTGGCCACGACCGCGGCGCAAGGCCAGGCGGTGGCCCACGCCATTCCGGGCGCGGCCTACCTGCCGCTGGCGGCGGCGCACCTGTCGAACTGGGAACTGCCGGAAGCGTTTGGCAACGCGGTGATCGGGTTTCTGAGCCGCAAGTAGGCCCGGGCGGGAAGAGGGTGCAGCCGTCCGCTGCCCGGTGCGGCAGCGGACGAACAACCGTAACGGCTACGGCACCACCGTCAGGAACAGGTAGGCCGCGAAAATCACCATGTGCACCACGCCTTGCAGGATCGTGGTGCGGCCCATGCCGAGCGTGAGCGCCGACACGATCATCGTCAGGAACAGCAGCACCATTTCCTTGGCGCCGAGGCCCAGTTCCAGCGGCCGCCCAAGCGTGATGAACACCACGGCCACCGTCGGGATGGTCAGGCCGATGCTGGCCAGCGCGGAGCCCAGCGCCAGGTTCAGGCTGGTCTGGATGCGATCGGACCGCGCCGCGCGCAACGCCGCCAGGCCCTCGGGCAGCAGCACCAGCGCGGCGATCACCACGCCCACCACGGCGGCCGGCAGGCCCGCGTCGGCCACCGCCTTCTCCACGGAGGGCGACAGCATCTTGGCCAGCGCCACCACCGCCACCAGGCAGACCACCAGCAGCACGCCACTGGCCGCCGCCACGCGCACGGGCGGGGGCGGGGCGTGTTCGTTCTCGTCGCGGCTGCCTTCCACCAGAAAGTAGTCACGGTGCCGCACGGTCTGCACGAACACGAAGCAGCCGTAGAGCAGCAGCGACATCACGCCCGAGAAGGCCAGCTGGGACGGCGACAGCGCCGGGCCGGGCACGGTGCTGGTGAAGTTCGGCAGCACCATGGTCAGGCCCAGCAGCGTGATCAGGATGGCCATCGCCGCGTTGGCGCCCGGCGCCTGGAAGGCCTGCTCGCGATGATGGAGCGCGCCGACGAACAGGCAGATGCCCACGATGCCGTTGCAGATGATCATGACCGCCGCGAACACGGTATCGCGCGCCAGGCCGGCTTTTTCCGGCCCCGATGACAGCATCACCGAGACGATCAGCGCCACCTCGATCACCGTCACCGCGATGGCCAGCACCAGCGTGCCGAACGGTTCGCCCACGCGGTGCGCCACCACCTCGGCGTGGTGCACGGCGGCAAACACCGCGCCGGCCAGCGCCGCGGCCATCACCGCGATCCACCACACCTGACCCGTCAAAAAAAGGCCCAGGCCGAATGCAGCCCAGGCAGCCAGCGGAGACCAGATGGTCCAGGCTGGCAGCTTGTTGGAAGTTGCCATGTCTTGTGTCCTTGTTCTTGTGGCTCACAGGCGCGAGCGTGCACGCCGCGTGGCGCGGGCGCAAGTGGTTCAGGCAACAAAGGCGGGCGTCAGTTCCCGGCTGGGCGCGGATTCAGTCTTGCGCCGCGTCGCCGGGCGGCGGCTTCACGCCGCCGCAGGAAGCGGGAGGATCGGAGTCGCGTAACGCGGGGTGGTGGCGGTAGATCCAGCGCGCCGCCACGATGATGACCACCAGGAACGCGAGGGCGTACCCGACAAAAGACACTGCATGCATGGCTCTGACCCAGTTTGGTGCGGCTCTGATGGCCGGTGGCCGATCAGTATGGGTAACGATCGCCACGCCGGACACCCTCTGTCGGTAGGGCGCGCAAGTCACCCAATCGGGGGCTGTGCCGATCAATCTTCCATGTTGCGTTCTGCGCATGTTGCGGACGCCATTGTCTGAAAGTCCGCACAAAACGTCGTTGGCGGACAACAGATTCGCACCGCCGGAGGCTTTTTGGGCACAAGTTCCGGGCACGTTATCAACAATGGGAACCGTTATCACTTACATTCATGGGCTTTCGTCAGTTTCTTGTTACAAAGGAAGACCATGAATTCGAGCCGTCGCGGCCTGCCTGCCGCTGCGCCCCAGTCCACGCTGTGCGCCACTGCGCTGGCTGTCTCCATGCTGTGCCTGATGCCCCAGATGGCCGCTGCCCAGGCCGCCCCGGCCGGCAACACGCCGGTTCAGGAAGGCGAGACGGAGAAGATGCTCGAAACCGTGCAGGTCACCGGAAACTGGCTCGGCACGGGTCTGCAGAACAGCGTGAAGACGTTCCCGGGCGCCCGTACGGTGGTCAACGAACAGCAGATCGAGCAGAGCGGCGCGCAGAGCATCGGCGACGTGCTGCGCCGCGTGCCCGGCGTGCAGGCCACCGACAACTCCGGCACGGCGGGCAGCGCCGTGTCGCTCAACATCGGCGTGCGCGGCCTGACCGGCCGCTACACGCCGCGCTCCACCGTGCTGCTGGACGGCATTCCGATGGCCGTGGCGCCTTATGGCCAGCCGCAGCTGTCGTTCGCGCCGGTGAGCCTGGGCAACATCGAATCGATCGACGTGGTGCGCAGCGGCGGCGCGGTGCGCTACGGCCCGCAGAACGTGGGCGGCATCATCAACTTCAACACCAAGCCGATTCCGTCGGTGTTCAGCGGCGAGGCTTCGGTCCGCCAGAACATCTACACGGCCGGCGGCGGCGAGAACACCCAGTACAACGCGTTCCTGGGCACCACCACCGAAGGCGGCCTGGGCCTGGCGCTGCTGTACTCGGGCATGACCGGGCGCGAATGGCGCAAGGGCAGCAGCGACGACGTCAACGACCTGGCCGTGAAGTTCGCCTACGACATCACGCCGTCGTCGCAGGTCTACGGCAAGGTGTCGTACTACGACGTGCGCTCGCGCGTGCCGGGCGGCCTGTCGGTGGTGCAGTACAACGCCGACCCGTTCCAGAACACGCGTCCGAACGACTACTGGAGCGGCAACCGCTACGGCTTCGACCTGGGTTATGTGAACACGATCTCGGCGAACCAGGAGTTCGAGATCCGCACGTTCTTCAACGACAGCTACCGCCAGAGCACGCTGCAGCAAAGCGCCACGGTCATCGCGCACCAGCCGCGCAACTACACCACGTTCGGCGTGGAGCCGCGCTTCACGCAACGCGTGGCGCTGGGCCAGACCACGCACGACATCACGGTGGGCTACCGCTACATCCGCGAGCGCGGCGACGACAACTCGTACAACCAGAGCCTGGTAACCGGCGTGAACGGCGCCACCACCACGTACGACAATGCCACCGATGCGCACGCCGTCTACATCGACGACCGCATCGCCTATGGCAACTGGCGCATCGTGCCGGGCGTGCGTTTCGAGCACATCGACACCACGCGCCAGCAGCGCGGCACCAATACGCAGTGGGACAGCTTGAACAACAAGGCGCTGCCGTCGATCAACGTGTCGTACCTGGTGAACAGCGCGTGGACCGTGTTTGCCGACTACAGCACGTCGTTCGGGCCGGTGCAGAACACCCAGCTCAACTCGCAGACGCCGGGCAACCCGCTGCAGCCGGAAGTGGCCAAGACGTTCGAAGTGGGTACGCGCTGGACCGACAACCGCATCAAGGGTGAGCTGACCGCCTTCAAGATCAAGTTCGACAACCAGATCCTGCAGGTGCCCGGCCTGTTCCCGGCCACGTTCCAGAACATCGGCGCCACCGACCACGACGGCGTGGAAGCGGCCATCGACTACACGTTCGAGCGCGGCAGCCTGCTGGGCGGCCTGAACCTGTACGCCAACTACACGTACACGCGCGCCATCCAGAAGTCGGGCGACACCGCGGGCCTCGACGTGCCGTTCTACTCGCGTACCACCGACACGCTGGGCGCGCGCTACGACTGGCGCAGCTGGACGTTCAACGTCTCCACCACGCACCAGAGCAAGCAGTACGCCGACCTGGCTAACACGGTGGCGGAATCGGCCAACGGTGCCAACGGCATCATCCCGGGCTTCCGCACGTGGAACATCCAGGCGATGTTCAAGCTGCCGCAGCGCAAGAACACCGACATCACGGTGGGCATCAACAACCTGTTCGACAAGCGCTACTACACCCGCACGACCGACAGCAACGCCGGCAAGCTGGTGGGCGCGCCGCGCATGGTCTACATCCAGGCACGCGCCGCGTTCTGACCGGCTACTCGGAAGGTGGCGGCGGCCCCTTTGTCGTCCCGCGCGGCGGCAGGGGGGCCGGCTCCGCCGCCAGCCGGTCTGCCGGCAACAGGCGCAGGAACGTCCTGGCCAGCTCGGGATCGCTGCATTGCAGCCACGCATCCCAATCCTCGCGGGGCAGGATCACCACCCCGCGCTTTTCGTCTCCCGGCTTGTGAAACCGCTGCATCAGTGGATGATGGTCGGCATTGACCGTTGGCATCGTGAACGACACGCCACCCTCGGGCCACGCCCGCCACAGCCCTGCGATGGCAAACGGCTCGCCGCCGGCCAGGCCGATCTTCCACCGCACCGCCTTGCCGCTTTCGTAGTTGGGCTCGTAGAACGCCGTCGCCGGTATCAGCGCGAGCTGGCAGGACTTCCAGAACCGGGCGAATGAACCGAGCTTGCCGATGGTTTCCACCCGCGCGTTGGCCGTGGGGTAGTAGCGCGTGCCGGGCGGGATGGTTGCCTTCGGCACCATGCTGAACGATGCCAGCACGCTCTCCCACGCCGCTTCACCCGCCCGCCTGCGTACGATGGGCGCGGCGTAGTCGGGCCAGGTTTCCTCGGGATACAGGCCGGGCGGCGGCTCCACGCCAAAGATCTCGCGCAGGATGCGCCGCTGGACGGGGGCGTAGTTGACGCACATGGTGGGGCTTCCATGAGGTGAAGGCGGCTCCATCTTCCGTCTGGTCCAGGGGTGAGGTCAACTTCGCTTTGCAGCCGCGGGGGAAAACGGTTTCCGCACGATGGCGGGGTGCGGGGGTGGCGGTGCCAGGCGTTTAAAACATCACAGACGGCCCGCAATGCCAGGCGACATTGCGGGGCCGCTTCCTATAATGCCTAGGCGGGGCGGCCTTGGGCTGCACCGCGCCATGCGTGCTTGCAGGCAGGGGCGCGCTTCCCACCCATCTCCACGTCAAATGGGGAGACACACATCATGCTGAGTAGCGAAGCGGTGCTGACGCAGGCGCGGGCCGCGCTGGCGCATGTGCCATACCAGGGCCATCAACTCCATCCCACCATTCACCTGCGGCTGTCAGACGGCGCGCTGATCCTCGAAGGGGAAGTGGCCGACGTCATGGACAAGACGCGGGCCGTGGCCAAGCTGCGCCGCGTGGAGGGCGTCACGGCCGTGATCGATCATCTGCGCATTGCCCATGCCGGGCCGTCTGTCGGCGACGGCGACGTGCGTGCGGCCGTGTGCGAACGGCTGCTCAATGCGATCGATTTCCGCAACTGCAAGATCTGCGCGAAAGTGAAAGGACAGCTCGAGCCCGTACGCGAGGCGGTGGGCGAGCGCAGCGGCTGGATCGAGGTGAACGTCCACGACGGCGCGGTAATGCTGAGCGGGCAGGTGATCAGCCTCTCGCACATGCGGCTGGCCGGCGTGCTGGCGTGGTGGTCGCGTGGCTGCCGCAACGTGATCAACGACATCGTGGTGGCGCCGGCCGAGGCCGACAGCGACGACGAACTGCGCGAGGCGCTGCAACTGGTGCTGGAGACCGACCCGTTCGTCGATGCCACACGCATCCGCGTGCGCGCCGAGGGCCGCGTGGTGACGCTCGATGGCTACGCGTCGAGCGAGGGCGCGCGCAAGCAGGTGGAGCGCGACGCGTGGTACGTGCAGGGCGTGGAGAACGTGATCAACCACATCGCCCTGAGCAGCTAGGCCGCAAGGCTAGCCTTGCCCGAGAGCCGGCACGCGCGCCGCCTGGTCTTCCACCCGCCAGTAGCGGCGCCGCGTGCGCAAGGCAAAGCGCGAGCGATATTCCGACATCGACATCTGCATGGTGCGCTGGAACAGCCGGCGGAACGCGGCGGCGTCGCTGTAGCCGCACGCCTCGGCAATCGCGTGCGTGCCGTGCAGCGTTACCTCCAGCAGCATGCGGGCACGCTCCACGCGCAGCCGGTGCAGATATTCCAGCGGCGTGCGCCCGGTCACCTGGCGAAAATGCCGCAGCAGCGTGCGTTCGCTGACGGCGGCGGCCCGCGCCACGTCTTCGAGCCGGTAGGGCTGCCCCACATGGGCCTGCAGCCAGCCGATGGCGCGGTACACGGGGCTGTCGGCCGTTTTGCCGAGCCAGCGTTGCGACACCAGTTCCGGCACCCATTGCTGCCGCTCCGGCTGATGCAGCAGCAGGCGCGCCACGGTCTGCGCAAGGTCGGGATCGAGCAGATGGCCCAGCACGCGCAGCATCCATTCGGTCTGCAGCGCCGGGGCCACGCAGTGGAATACGCGGTTGTGCAGCCCCATCGGTTCGTCCGAGGACAAGTCGCAGGCCGGAAAGCGCTGCGCGAACCAGCTCTGGAACATCCAAGGCGCGGCACAGCGCGCGCCATCGAGCAGCCCCAGCTTCAGCGGCAGCGCCATGCCCGTGTAGATCGACGCGAGCCAGCCGCCGGCGTCCATATGGCGCCTGAGCATGCGCAGCGTGGTGGTATCGGCATCGGTCAGCTCGCCCAGGTGCGGCGCGCTGGAAGCCATCAGGCCGGGCACCACGACCAGGCACTGCGCATGGCGCGGCGTGCCACGTCGTGACGCGGCGAGCCCCGGCAGCGGATCGGGCAGCGCGCGGCCGTTGCCGCCGATGATCTCCCAGGTCAGGGTGGGCGCTGCGCCGGGGCGCTGCAGCTGGGCCACACCGGCCGCCGTGCGCAGGACATCGAGGGCGCCGAACAGCGTGCCCGGCATGGCGCCGGGCAACCATAGCAGCTTGACGTGAAGGGGCGCGGCCGGGACGGGCATGGGGGCGTGCTCGCGGAAGGGCGTGGCGGGATTGGCATTTGGATTGGCGATATTGGGCCTCCCGGCGAGATAGCGCAAGCGCTACATTGGAGGGTCCAGACAAGAACAGGAGACAACGCATGCCGCTTTCCCTTCGCCGCCTTGCCGTGGCCGCCGCCTTGGCCGCAGGCAGCAACGCCGCCATGGCCGCCGGGCCCGACACGGCGCTGCTCGATGCCGCCCGCGCCGCGCAGCCGGCCGTCGTGCAATCGCTCAAGGACATGGTGACGATCGAATCGGGCAGCGCCAACATCGCCGGGCTGACGCGCATGGCCGACTACACGTCGCAACGGCTGCAGGCCATGGGCGCCCGGGTGGAGCGGCTGTCGATGACCACCAGCGCCGCGCCGATGGTAAAGGCCACGCTGACCGGTACGGGCAAGCGCAAGATCATGCTGATCGGCCATATGGACACGGTCTATCCGGCCGGCATCCTGGCCTCGCAACCGATCCGCGAGGACGGCAACCGCCTCTATGGGCCGGGCATCGCCGACGACAAGGGCGGCCTGGCGGTGATCCTGCATGGGCTGGAAATCCTCAAGGCACAGGGCTGGAAGGACTACGCGCAGATCACCGTGCTGCTGAACCCGGACGAGGAAATCGGCTCGCTCGGCTCGGGCGAGACCATCGCCACGCTGGCGGCGCAGCATGACGTGGTGCTGTCCTGCGAGCCGAACGTGGCGAAGGCCGTGGCCAAGTCCGAATCGCTGCTGCTGGCCGCCGCCGGCACGGCCACGGCCACGATGCAGGTCAAGGGTCGCGCGTCTCATGCGGGCGCCGCGCCGGAGCTGGGGCGCAATGCGTTGCTGGAACTGGCCTACCAGATGCAGGAAACGCGCGACCTGGCGAAGTCGGTGCCCGGTTCGCAGATGAACTGGACCCAGGCCAAGACCACCGGGCCGCTAAACCAGATTCCAGAGTCCGCCACCGCCATTGGCGACGTGCGCATCACGGCCGGCGGCGCCGCGCAGAAGCTGCAGGCGGCATTGCAGCAGAAGGTGAACGCCGGCCACCTGATTCCGGAGACGCAGACCACCGTGGCCATGGAAGAAGGGCGTCCGGCCTACGTGGCGGATGCGCGCTCGAAGGAGCTGGCGGCCAAGGCGCAGCAGATCTATGCGGAAATGGACGGCCGCCAGCTGATCCTGATTCCGGGCACCGGCGGTGGCACCGATGCCGGGTTTGCCGGCCGCTCGGGCAAGGCAGTGGTGCTGGAGAGCTTCGGGCTGTCGGGCTTTGGCTACCACGCGCGCGACGAGTACGTGGAACTGGATTCGATCGTGCCGCGCCTGTACCTGATCACGCGGATGCTGCAGGAGATCGGCAAGCGGTGAGGGGAGGGGCCGGGGCCCTCTCCCGCCGTGCGAGAGAGGGCTGTCAGGCAACTGGCGGTATCAGGCCGCCAGTTGCTGCGGCGCCGCACCGAAGTGCGGGTGGCGCGAGAAGATCTCGGCCGCCCAGTTCACGAACACGCGCACCTTGGCCGACAGGTGCCGGTTCTGCGGATACATGGCCGAGATCGGCAACTCGTCGGTCTGCCACTCGGTCATGACTTCCACCAGCCGGCCGCTCTGGATGTACGGCTCGGCCATCGCCCGCGAGATGCGCGCGATGCCATGGCCTTCGAGCGCGCAGCCCAGATAGACGTCGGCATCGTTGGTCGAAATCACCGAGGGCAGCAGCACCTCGCTGCGCTCGCCGCCGCGCATCAGCGTCCACGGTGTTTCGCGGCCGGTACGGTTCGACAGGAAATTGATGGCCTTGTGCTGCGACAGCTCGGTCAGGTCGTGCGGCGTGCCAAAGCGGCGCAGATAGATCGGCGACGCGTAGAAGGCCAGCTTTACCTGCCCGATGCGGCGGGCCACCATCGACTCGTCGAGCGCACCCACGCGCAACACCACGTCCACCCCTTCCTTGAGCAGGTCGATCGGCTTGCCGTTGATGGTGAGTTCGAGCTTGAGCTCCGGATAGGCGTTGAAGAAGTCGTGCAGTTGCGGCATCAACACCAGTTGCGCCAGCCCGTTGGTGGTATCCACGGCCAGCGTGCCGCGGGGCGAGTTGTTGTGACGCGTCAGCGACTGTTCCGCTTCCTCCACATCGGCCAGGATCCGTACGCAGCGTTCGTAGTAGGCGGCGCCGTCGGTGGTCACGCTGATGCGGCGCGTGGTCCGGTGCAGCAGCTTGACGCCGAGGTGCGTCTCCAGGTTCTGGATCAGACGGGTGAGCGTGGCCTTGGGCAGGTCGAGAGACTCCGCCGCACGCGCAAAACTGCCAACATCCACCACCCGAGTGAATGCCTGCATTGAGACTAGACGATCCATGATGAAAGCTTTCGAAAGGAGTAATACCGGGGGCTACGTTCCGAAGGATGTCTGGCGGGAGCGGGTCCGCTGCAGGTCAAGTGCGCGGCCTGGATTTGCTGCCGGCGGTCCGCCAGTGGCGGCCGGAGCGGGGACGGGTGGAAGGCTGGGGCGCCGGCGTTTGCGCTGTTTCCCCAAGTGCGCAGATGCCGGAGGAACCGGAGTGAATCACATTTCGAGGGTCGATTTCAAGCGGTGTGTTGTCGCGGTGCCGATTATTCCAACGCAGAAACAGTGCATTGGCAATAGCTCGCTTTATCCCGTTGTTGTCAATCACCATAATTCGCTGCATCGCAATACAGTATCGACGGCCCTTGCCGGCCGCCTCGACCCATCATGACCAAGACCACGACTCCCCGTAGTTCCGCCGCAACGCCGGCCGCAGAACAGGGCGAGCCTATCGTGTTCCAGCACGTGGTGACCAGCGGCGAGCGCGAGATGAAGGTCTGTGTGTGTTACCCCGCAGGTTATTGGCCGGTGAGCGCGAATACGCCATTGTTGCCCTGGCTTGTGTATCTGCATGCGGGCGGGTTTGTCGACGGTGGCGTGGAAGCGGCCAAGGAACTGGCGCGGGATCTGGCGGAGTCTGTCCCGGCCGTGGTGGTGACGCCCGATTATTCGCTGGCGCCCGAAAAACCGTTTCCGGCGGCGCCCGAAGATGCGGTGGTGACGGTGTCCTGGGTGCTGAAGCAGGCCAGGAAGCTGAAGGTGGACAAGCTGCGCTTTGCGCTGGTGGGCGAGGAGGCCGGTGGCAACCTGGCCATTGCCACCGCGCAGATGCTGCGCGATCGCGGCCTGCCGCAGCCGGCGTCGCAGTGGCTGATCCGTCCGGTGACCGATCCGTGCCTGCAGCACGCTTCGTCGGGCGGACAGGTGCCGATGGAGATGCTGCGCAAGCTGGCCTGCAACTATCGCGACTACCTGCCCACGCCGGCCGCCAGCGTGCACCCGTATGCGGCGCCGGCCCTGGCCTCGCGGCTGACGGGCCTGCCGTCCACGCTGGTGCAGGTGGCTGAAAAAGACGCACTGCGCGCCGAGGGCGAAGCCTTCGCCGCAAAACTGGCCAAGGCTGGCATTCCGGCCAGGGCCCTGATCATGCCCGGCGCCTGTGGCGACGGGGTGGAACAGTCCCATGAGATGTGTCAGGCATGGGTCAAAGAAGGTGCGCGGTTCCTGCGCGAAAGTTTCGCCAAGGCCGACGACGCCTCGTAATCCGGTCCGAACGCCGGCCGGTGCCGTGAATGCAGTGACGGTGCCGGATTCTCCCGCCAGCGCCCTTTGAGGCTGGCACCCCTGAAGTAGCTGGCTTCCGCCCGATTCGCGGCGGAGGACCCCTTGTTGTTCCCGTTTTTCCGGCCCCTGGGGCTGGCGGGCAGCGTTCGGCCTGAATTTTTGCTTTTCCAGTTGAAGAAACCCGACGAAAACACGGAGTGAAGAAAGATGAATGACAAGTCTCGACGCACGCTGATCGCCTTTGCCATCGTGGCAATCCTTGGGGCGGGCGTGGCAACCTCGGTACTGCGACCCTGGCACGGCGGGGAAGCGCAAGCCAATACCCCGCCCCCGGCGCCGGCCGTCGAGGTCTCGGCGGCAGTGGGCCAGACCATCACCGAATGGGATGAATTCTCGGGCCGCATCGAGGCCGTGGACCGCGTGGAGATTCGTCCGCGCGTCTCCGGCACGATCGAAACGGTGCATTTCCGCGAAGGCTCGATCGTGAAGAAGGGCGACCCGCTGTTCACGATCGATCCGCGTCCGTACGCCGCCGAAGTGGCCCGCGCCGAAGCCGCGCTGGCCGCCGCGCAGGTACGTGCCGCGCATGCCCAGACCGAGAAGGCCCGCGCCCAGCGGCTGCTGGACGACAACGCCATCTCGCGTCGCGAGTTCGACGAGCGCATCAACGCCGCCAGCGAGCTGTCGGCCGATGTGCGCGGCGCGCAGGCGGCGCTGGAAGTGGCCCGGCTGAACCTGAGCTACACGCGCATCGTTGCACCGGTCTCGGGCAAGGTATCGCGTGCGGAAATCACGGTGGGCAACCTGGTGGCCGCCGGTGCCGCTTCGCCGCCGCTGACCTCGGTGGTGTCGGTCTCGCCGGTGTACGCCAGCTTCGACGTGGACGAGCAGAGCTACCTGCGCTACACGGCACCGGGCGCCGGCGGCGGCAAGAACGATCTGCCGGTGTTCCTGGGCCTGGCCAACGAGGACGGCAACCCGCACAAGGGCAAGATCCACTCGCTCGACAACCGGCTCGATACGCGCAGCGGCACCATCCGCGTGCGTGCCGTGTTCGACAACGAGGACGGCCGCCTGCTGCCGGGCCTGTACGCCAAGGTCAAGCTCGGCGGCGGGCAACCGCATCCGGCCGTGCTGATCAACGATCGCGCCATCGGTACCGACCAGGGCAAGAAGTTCGTGCTGGTGGTCGACAAGGCCAACAAGCTGGTGTATCGCGAAGTGGAGCTCGGACCGACGTATGAAGGCCTGCGCGTGATCCGCAAGGGCCTGCAGCCCGGCGAGAGCATCGTCGTGAACGGCCTGATGCGCGTGCGCCCGGGCGACACCGTGGCGCCGAAGCCGGTGGCCATGGCGTATCGCAGCGAACTGGAGCCGCGCGGCACCACGCCCGACCGCAAGCAGGCCGCGGACGACGGCAAGGCCGGTGCCAACGGTAAGGCCGACCAGGCCAAGGTGAGCTGAGCGCCAGCCAGCCCGCCGAAACTGAATATTCCCCTGCAGTTGTACATGGCGTCCGCTCCGGCGGACGGCCAGGGGGACTGCTTTCGCCGAGACCAAGATGAATCTCTCGAAATTCTTTATCGATCGCCCGATCTTCGCGGGCGTGCTGTCGGTGCTGATCTTTCTGATCGGCGCCATCTCGATGTTCAAGTTACCGATCTCGGAGTACCCGGAAGTGGTGCCGCCGTCGGTGGTGGTGCGCGCGCAGTTCCCGGGCGCCAACCCGAAGGTGATTGCCGAGACCGTGGCCACGCCGCTGGAGGAGCAGATCAACGGCGTCGAGGACATGCTCTACATGAACTCGCAGGCCAACAGCGACGGCAACCTGACGCTGACGGTGACCTTCAAGCTGGGCACCGACCCGGACAAGGCCCAGCAGCTGGTGCAGAACCGCGTCTCGCAAGCCGAGCCGCGCCTGCCCGAGGACGTGCGCCGCCTGGGTATCACCACGGTCAAGAGCTCGCCTGACCTGACCATGGTGGTGCACCTGGTCTCGCCGAACGACCGCTACGACATGACGTACCTGCGCAACTACGCGCTGATCAACGTGAAGGATCGCCTGGCGCGCATCCAGGGCGTGGGCCAGGTGCAGATGTTCGGCTCGGGCGACTACTCGATGCGCGTGTGGGTCAATCCCGAGAAGATCGCCGAGCGTGGCCTGGCCGCGTCTGACGTGGTGCGCGCCATCCGCGAGCAGAACGTGCAGGTGGCGGCCGGCGTGATCGGCCAGTCGCCGTCGCTGCCGGGCACCGACCTGCAACTGTCGGTGAACGCGCAGGGTCGCCTGCAGACCGTGGAAGAGTTTGGCGACATCATCGTCAAGACCTCGCCCGACGGTGTGGTGACGTACCTGAAGGACATCGCGCGCATCGAACTCGGTGCGTCGGAATACGCGCTGCGCTCGCTGCTGGACAACAAGTCCGCGGTGGCGCTGCCGATCTTCCAGTCGCCGGGCTCGAACGCAATCCAGATCTCGAACGACGTGCGCAAGACCATGGCCGAGCTGAAGCAGAACATGCCCGAGGGCGTGGACTACAGCATCGTCTATGACCCCACGCAGTTCGTGCGCCACTCGATCGAAGCCGTGGTGCACACGCTGTTCGAGGCCATCGCGCTGGTGGTGCTGGTGGTGATCCTGTTCCTGCAGACGTGGCGCGCCTCGATCATCCCGCTGCTGGCGGTGCCGGTGTCGATCGTCGGTACGTTCGGCCTGATGCATGCGTTCGGATTCTCGATCAACGCGCTGAGCCTGTTCGGCCTGGTGCTGGCGATCGGTATCGTGGTGGACGATGCGATCGTGGTGGTGGAGAACGTCGAGCGGAACATCGAGGAAGGACTGTCGCCGAAGGAGGCCACGTACAAGGCCATGCGCGAGGTGAGCGGCCCGATCATCGCCATCGCGCTGACGCTGATCGCCGTGTTCGTGCCGCTGGCATTCATGACGGGCCTGACTGGCCAGTTCTACAAGCAGTTCGCGCTGACCATCTCGATCTCGACGATCATCTCGGCCTTCAACTCGCTGACGCTGTCGCCGGCGTTGTCCGCGCTGCTGTTGCGCGGCCACGACGCTCCGAAGGACTGGCTGACGCGCGGCATGGACCGCGTGTTCGGCGGCTTCTTCAAGCGCTTCAACCGCTTTTTCGGCCGCAGCTCGGACAGCTATGGCCGGGGCGTGAAGGGCGTGATTCGCCGCAAGGGTTCGGTGTTCGGCGTCTACGCCGTGATGCTGGTGGCCACCTGGGGCGTGTTCCAGCTGGTGCCGAAGGGCTTCGTGCCGGCGCAGGACAAGCAGTACCTGGTGAGCTTTGCCAAGCTGCCTGACGGCGCCACGCTCGATCGCACCGAAGACGTGATCCGCCGCATGTCGGACATCGCGCTCAAGCATCCGGGCGTGGAGTCGGCGGTGGCCTTCCCGGGCCTGTCGATCAACGGCTTCACGAACAGCCCGAGCGCCGGCATCGTGTTCGTCACGCTCGATCCGTTCGACAAGCGCAAGAGCGCCGAGCTGTCGGGCAATGCGATCGCCGCCGACCTGAACAAGCAGTACGGGTCGATCCAGGACGCGTTCATCGCCGTGTTCCCGCCGCCGCCGGTACAGGGCCTGGGCACCATCGGCGGGTTCAAGATGATGATCGAGGACCGTGCCGCACTGGGCTATGACGAACTGTTCAGCGCCACCAATGCGTTCATGACCAAGGCTCGCGCCACGCCCGAGCTGGCCGGCATCTTCAGCAACTACCAGGTGAACGTGCCGCAGCTTGACGTACAGCTGGACCGTACCAAGGCCAAGCAGCTGGGCGTGCCGGTGACGGACGTGTTCGAGACGCTGCAGACGTACCTGGGCTCGTCGTACGTGAACGACTTCAACAAGTTCGGCCGCACGTACCAGGTCAAGGTGCAGGCGGATGCGCAGTTCCGCCAGCATGCCGAAGACATCCTGCAGCTCAAGGCGCGCAGCAGTTCCGGTGAAATGGTGCCGCTGTCGTCGCTGGTGCGGGTCAAGCAGAGCTTTGGTCCGGACAGCGTGACGCGCTACAACGGCTTCACCGCCGCCGACATGAACGGCGGGCCGGCCCCGGGCTTCTCGTCGGGCCAGGCGCAGGCCGCAGCCGAGCGCATTGCCGCCGAAACGCTGCCCAAGGGCATCGGCTTCGAATGGACCGAGCTGACCTACCAGGACATCCTGGCCGGCAACGCGGGGGTGTGGATCTTCCCGCTGTGCGTGCTGCTGGTGTTCCTGGTGCTGGCTGCCCAGTACGAGAGCCTGACGCTGCCGCTGGCCGTGATCCTGATCGTGCCGATGAGCCTGCTGGCCGCCATGACGGGCGTGTGGCTCACGCGCGGTGACAACAACATCTTCACGCAGATCGGCTTCATCGTGCTGGTGGGGTTGTCCGCGAAGAACGCGATCCTGATCGTGGAGTTTGCGCGCGAGCTGGAACACCATGGCCGCACCGTGGTGCAGGCCGCAATCGAAGCCAGCCGCCTGCGTCTGCGCCCGATCCTGATGACGTCGTTCGCGTTCATCATGGGCGTGGTGCCGCTGGTGATCTCGACCGGTGCCGGCGCGGAGATGCGCCATGCCATGGGCGTGGCCGTGTTCGCGGGCATGCTGGGCGTGACGTTCTTCGGCCTGTTCCTGACGCCGGTGTTCTACGTGGCGCTGCGTCTGCTGGCTACCCGCAAGCAACGCCGCGAGGCGGCGTCGACGGATGTCTCGGCCTCGCACGCCGTGCCGTCCGCAGAATGATGGTGAAAGACATGCACAACTACGTGATGAAGCAGTACTTGCCCAGGCTGGGCGCGCTGGCCGCCGCGCTGGTGCTGGCCGGGTGCTCGCTGGCACCGACCTACAAGGTGCCCGAGACACCCACGGCCGCCACCTTCAAGGAGGCCGATGCGGCCGCCACCGAGGGCGCGCAGTGGAAGACCGCCACGCCGGCCGAGGGCCAGCAGCGCGGCGACTGGTGGAAGGTGTTCGGCGATGCCGAACTGGACCGCCTGATCGACGCCGCCAACGCGCACAACCAGGACCTGGCCGCGGCCGCGGCCCGCCTGAAGCAGGCGCGTGCGTTCACCGGGGCCACCGAGGCCGACATGTATCCGCAGCTGTCGGCGGGCTTCGACCCCACGCGCACGCAGTCGTCGGCGGCCTCGCAGGGCCTGCCCGACGGTACGCGGGTCTCGCCGCAGACCGTGTACAAGGCGCGGCTGTTCGCCAACTACGAGCTGGACCTGTTCGGCCGCGTGGCCAGCAGCGTGGATGCGGCGCGGGCCGAGGAGAAGGGCGCCGAAGATCTGTACCGCTCGGTGCAGCTGGCCTTGCAGGCCGACACGGCGCAGGCCTATTTCGCGCTGCGTACGCTCGACAGCGACCGCGAACTGCTCAACGCGACGATCAAGCTGCGCGAGGATTCGCTGTCGCTGCTGCGCAAGCGCTACGAAGCTGGTGAGACCACGGACCTGGACCCGGCCCGTGCCGAATCGGAACTGGGCACCGCACGTGCCGATCTGGCCAGCATCGAGCGTCGCCGTGCCAACCAGGAGCATGCGCTGGCGGTGCTCACCGGCGTGGCGCCGTCGCAGTTCGGGCTGGCCGCCAGGCCGTTCGATACGGCGCCGGTGGCCGTGCCGGCGGGCCTGCCGTCGGAACTGCTGGAACGTCGCCCCGACATTGCGGCGGCCGAACGCCAGATGGCGGCGGCCAATGCACGGATCGGCATCGCCAAGGCAGCGTTCTTCCCGCGCATCTCGCTGACGGCGCTGTTCGGGTTCGAATCGGCAGACATCTCGAACCTGTTCAAGTGGTCGTCGCGCACCTGGATGCTCGGGCCGCTGGTGGGTACCACCGTGGCGCAGACCGTGTTCGACGGCGGCCGCAACAGTTCCAACCTGAGCGGTGCGCGCGCCGCGCATGAGGAAAGCGTGGCGCGCTACCAGCAGACCGTGCTGGTGGCGTTCCGCGAGGTGGAGGACAGCCTGGCCGACGTGCGCTGGCTCAGCCAGCAGGCCACGGCCCTCGATGGCGCGCTGGCCGGCGCCCGCCGCGCGCAGCGCATCTCGCGCAGCCGCTACGACGCTGGCGCCGTCGACTACCTGACGGTGATCGACGCGGACCGCACGGTGCTGCAGTCGCAACGCGACGCCAACGCCGTGGCGGGCCTGCGCGCAGCGGCCACGGTGTCGCTGGTGCGCAGCCTCGGCGGCGGCTGGGGTCCGATGCCGGAGGCGGTGGCGAAGAACTGAGGCGGGCCCGAATCCTGCGAGCTCGCCTCTCCCGTGCAATGGGAGAGGGCGGGGGAGAGGGACGGCATCTCAAGATGCGACGGTTGCTGTTTGAACCGCCGCGCCCTCTCCCCCAGCCCCTCTCCCGCACGGCGGGAGAGGGGAGCCGCCACTGCCCTCGCCTGCACGGCGGGGAGCAGGGGAGCCGCCACTGCCCTCGCCCGCACGGCGGGAGAGGGGAGTCGCCACTGCCCTCGCCCGCACGGCGGGAGAGGGGAGCCGCCACTGCCCGCACGGCCGGAGAGGGGAGCCGCCACTGCCATTCCACGTCGGGCGCACAAACATTCCGTCACCAAACACCGCTGGCGCGAAGTTTCCAGGTCACTACACTGGAAGCATCGCGCCAGTTTTCGTTTGGAGGGACGCCATGCGCATGATTCCGCTGATCACGGCGGTGGTGCTGGCCTTGTCGCCACTGGCTGCCACCGCACAGTCCGTCACTGGGTCCATCGCGGTCGGGGGCTCGGCGCGCGTGAAGGGGCCGGCCACGGTCAACGGCACGCTTAGCGTGGACGGCCACGTGTACGCCAATGGTCCGCTGACGGCGGCATGGTTTGCCTCGCCGGGCCGGGGGTATCCCGCGCCGGTGGAACGGTCGTTGCTCAAGGTGTTCCACGGGCCGCTGACCGTGCATGGCTCGATGGTGGTGCATGGCGACCTGTACGTCGACGGCCCGCTGACGGTCAATGGCCCGCTCGAAGCCGGTGGCGGCATCGACGCGAACGGGCCAATGGTGGAGCGGCAGGCACGCTGATGCTGCACAATGGCGGCTTCGCTGACTTCCACGAATGCCGCCATGGCGCACGCCAGTTCCCCGCTGGGACTCAAGAGTATTGCCCTGTTCGAAGCCGCCAAGGGCGCACTGGTGATCCTGGCCGGGCTGGGCCTGGTTGCGTTGCTTCATACCGACGCCCAGTCGCTGGCCGAGGCCATCGTCGCCCGCCTGCACCTGAATCCGGCCGGACACTATCCGAAGATCTTTCTCGCGCTGCTGAACCATCCGGCCGATGGCCGGCTGTGGGCCATCGGCGGCTCGGCCGCCGTGTACGCGCTGATGCGCTTTGCCGAAGCCTACGGGCTCTGGAACGGGCGCGCGTGGGGCAACTGGATCGGGGTCTGGTCGGGCGGCATCTATATTCCGATCGAACTCTACGAGGCGGTGCGACATCCCACGTGGCTGCATATTGGCCTGGCCGTGGCCAATGCGGTGGTGGTGTTGTATCTGGTGCAAAGCCTGGCCCGCCACACGGCAAAGTAGCCTGACGTTGCGCGCCGACAGTGTTTTGGGGGCCTGCACGCGGCTTCGGGGCCGGTCGTGGCGGCGCAAATCTGCTAAGGTACACGCCAGCCGCGTCTTGTCAGACAGGCACCGATATCAAGCCACCCAGAGAAGACTCATCATGATTCACGAAATCGCACAGATCACGATCAAGCCCGGCATGGAAGCCCAGTTCGAAGCCAACGTGGCCAAGGCCAAGCCCTTGTTCCTGCGTTCGAAGGGTTGCCATGGCGTGAACCTGCAGCGCTCGATCGAGCAGCCGTCGCAATACGCGCTGGTAGTGGCCTGGGAAACCGTGGAAGACCACATGGTCCATTTCCGCGAGTCCGACGAATTCCAGGAGTGGCGCAAGCTGGTGACCGACTGCTTTGCCGCGCCGCCGGCCGTGCATCACGTCAACACGGTGCTCTGATCGGCCAATGCTCCGTACACACGGAGTGCAAGGAGGCTGACGCATGTCCACCCCTCAGCAGCGCCCACGGCATTTCTCGATGCTGCGCGACCTGCAACTGGCGGATTTCTTCACGCTCGCCAACGCAGCGTGCGGCATGGGCTCGGTGTTCTACGCGATGTATTTCGTGGCCGACCCCTCGCTCCGGCATTTCTACATCGCCGCGGCCCTGGCGCCGGCCGCGTTCATCTTCGACGTGCTGGACGGCCGCATTGCGCGCTGGCGCCACGCCCATTCGGCGCTGGGCCGCGAACTCGACTCGCTCTCCGACATCATCTCGTTCGGCGTGGGGCCCGCCACGCTGGCCTTCGCCGCCGGCATGCGTGGCGGCTGGGACCTGGCCGCGCTGATCTACTTTGTCTGCTGCGGCGTCAGCCGGCTGGCGCGCTTCAACGTCACGGCGGAGACCCTGGCCGAAGGCTCGGTGCAGGGCAAGGTCAAGTATTTCGAAGGCACGCCCATTCCCACCAGCGTGGTGCTGACCGGCATTCTCGCCTGGTGCGCCTCGCGCGGGCTGATTGGCGAGGCCCTGCCGGGCGGCGCGTGGGATATCGGCGGCGGCACGTTCCATCCGCTCTCGCTGCTGTTCGTGCTGAGCGGGTCGCTGATGATCAGCAAGACGCTGCGGATTCCGAAGTTCTGAAAGGTACCGCTTCGGCACCGGGCGCGCGTGCGTCCGGCAGCCGATCTTCGACGCGAGGGCAGCGTCAGCACGGATTTTCGGCGGCGTCTACAATCGCCGGAGCAAGTTCTCCCGGAAGCTGCTCCACAAGGAAATCCCCATGTCCCATCTCTTCGATCCGTACAAGATCGGCGATCTCGAACTCGTCAACCGCATCGCCATTGCGCCGATGTGCCAATACTCGGCGGAGCAGGGCTCGGCCACCGACTGGCACATGATTCACCTGGGCGGCCTGGCGCTGTCCGGAGCCGGGCTGATGATCATCGAGGCCACCGCCGTGTCGCCCGAGGGACGTATCTCGCCCGCCGACCTGGGGCTCTATAGCGATGACAACGAGGCCGCGCTGGGCCGTGTGCTGAACGCAGTGCGCAAGTATTCGCCCATCGCCGTGGCGGTGCAACTCGGCCACGCCGGCCGCAAGGCATCGAGCCAGGCGCCGTGGGAAGGCGGTGCGCAGATCCGCCCTGACCAGCCCGATGGCTGGCAGACCGTGGCGCCGTCCAACGTGCCGCATGCCGCCGATGAAGTTGCCCCCACGGCGCTGGACCGTGCCGGCATGGACAAGGTGCGCGACGATTTCGTGGCCGCTGCCAAACGCGCGGCAAAGCTCGGCATCGATGGCATCGAGGTGCATGCCGCGCATGGCTACCTGCTGCATCAGTTCCTCTCGCCGATCGCCAACCATCGGACGGACGCGTACGGCGGCAGCCTGGAGAACCGCATGCGTTTTCCGCTCGAGGTGTTCGATGCCGTGCGCGCCGCATTCCCGGCCGACAAGCCGGTGTGGGTGCGCGTATCGGCCACCGACTGGGTGCCGGACGGCTGGGATATCGACGGCACCATCGCGTTCTCGAAGGCGTTGAAGCAACGGGGTTGCGCGGCGGTGCACGTCAGCACCGGCGGGGTTTCGCCGCAGCAGGCCATTAAGCTGGGGCCGGGCTACCAGGTGCCATACGCGCAGCGCGTGAAGGCCGAGGTGGGTCTGCCCACGCTGGCCGTGGGGCTGATTACCGAGCCGGAGCAAGCCGAGTCGATCATCGCCAACAACGAGGCCGATGTGATTTCGATTGCGCGCGCGATGCTGTATGACCCGCGCTGGCCGTGGCATGCCGCGGCCAAGCTCGGTGCGCAGGTCGATGCGCCGAAGCAGTACTGGCGCTCGCAACCGCGCGGCCTCGAGAAGCTGTTCCGCGACGCGCATTTCGGTCAGCGCTAATCCGCTGTTCGCCGCGTTGCGCCATGGCGTGCAACGCGGCTTCCGTGGCCCCGCGCCCCCATCCCGCCCATCCCTCGCATCCCCCGCATCCCCACGCTTCCCGCGCCCTGACAAACTCTCCTTGACAGCCCCGGCCGCGCAAGGCGGTGCCGGTCTCCACACGGATGTGGCGCTGCACCATCATTCAAACGCTCCCAACGAAGGGATTACCATGATTGCCGCGTGCGGTTGATGGCGCGACCATCGGCGCAATAGATTGCAGTGGGCAGTACCCGGGCGCCCCCAAAAAGCACGCCCGTCATCGCAGAAGTAGTCGAAGAACGCACTCTGGGAGACAACCATGCAAGTCTATGACGGACTCGTCTTTGCCTGCGCCATGATCCTGGTCTGCATGTACGCCTACCTGGGCGTGCAGTCGCAGAGTCTCGCGCTGAAGTACGTGTCGCCCGCCATCGTCGGCGTGCTGACGCTCGTCTATGCGCTGCTGCCGATGCGCATGATCGGCTGACGCCGGAGCGAATTCTGCTCGCTTGGACCTTGAATTGCGCTGAACGCTATTGTTCAGCGCGATGCCATTCGGGCGTGGACGACCCGTGCAGCAGGGCGCTGACGGCGGCATGCAACTCGCCCGGTACCACGGGCTTGTGCAGCAGGGCGGTGCCGCCAGCGTGCACATTGCGCAGCCGGTCAGCGGCGGTATCGCCGGTAATCAAAATAGCTGGAATGTCGCGGCCGAGGCTAGCGCGGATGGCGGCAATGGCGTCCAGACCCGTACGTTGGCCACGCAGCCGGTAGTCCGCCAGGATCAGGTCGGGTTCGAACGTCGCGGATAGCGCCAGCGCGTCTTCCTCGGTCTCGGCCGTGCGGCTCGGACAGTTCCACACCGCCAGCAGGCCGGCCATGGCCTCGCGGATGGCGGCATCGTCGTCAATCACCAGCACGCGCAGGCCATCGAGGCGCAGCGCCACCCCGGGCAAGATCGCTTCTTCGGGGGAGGTCCAGGCGAGCGGCAGGCGCAGCCGGAACACCGATCCCCGGTCGGGCGTGGAGCCAAGCGTGACCGCTGTCTGCATGGTGCGCGCCAGTCCATCGACAATCGCCAGCCCCAGGCCGAGCCCCTTGCGCTGGTCGCGTTCCGGGTTGCCGAGCTGGTGAAACTCGCGAAAGATCGCCTGATGCTGCGTGCCGGGAATGCCGATGCCGGTGTCCCAGACTTCGATCGATACATGGAAGCGGCGGGTGCGGCAGGCCACCAGCACGCCGCCCTGGCGCGTGTAGCGGATGGCATTGGCAATCAGGTTGCGCAGGATCAGCTCGACCAGGGTCGGGTCGCCGAAGACCGTGACCGTGGTATCGCGCGTGCGGTAGACCAGTCCACGGGCGTTGGCCTGCGGCGCAAACTCGTTCTCCAGCTTGTACAGCAGCGGCTGCAACTGGAACGGCCGGGGCCGGGGCGTGACCACGCCGGCTTCGAGCTTCGAGAAATCGAGCAGCGTGTTCAGCATCTCGCGCGCGGCGCCCGACGACGCTTCGATATGGTCGAGCAGCTGGCGCTGCCGCGCGTCGAGCGGTGTACGGCCCAGCGTGACCAGGAACAGGCCCAGCGCGTGCAATGGCTGCCGTAGGTCGTGACTGGCCGATGCCAGGAACACGGACTTGGCGCGATTGGCTTCCTCGGCCTCGCGCTGGGCCCGGCCGGCCCGCGCGGTCTGGTCGCGCAGTTGCGAGATCAGCTCCACGTTCTCGAAGCGCAGTGCGATGGAATGCCGCGCCACGCGCGCATAGTTGCGCGCGAAGACGATCAGCACGAACAGGTAGAGCGGCGTGCCCAGGAACATCGGCAGGTAGGCGATGTCGTGGGTGTTCAGGAAGACGATCCACACCGGCACGATGGCCGGCACGAAGAAGCCCACCGCCACCGGCAGGCATGCGGAAAACACGGCCAGCGCCGCGGCGCTCATTCCGGCGATCAGCGACAGCACGCAGATCACCACGGCCGGTGACCGGATATCGAGGTAGAGCCAGCCGGCCAGCCCCCACAGGCTGCCAATCAGCACCAGCATCGCGGTCATGCCGCGCGCATAGAGGCCGGAGCGTGCTTCGCTGAGGCGGTCTGGCACGGCCAGCCTGCCCAGATGCGCGATGACGCAGAGCACGACCATGGCGGCGGCCCAGGGCAGGGCGCCCGGGTGGCCGTCTGTCAGTGCCAGCCCGGTGCCCAGGATGATGGCGGCCAGCGCGCAGCCGAGCATGGCCATGCCGAAGCTCTGGTCGATCAGCTCCATCTGCGCGGACAGCAGCCGCGGTTCGTCATAGCGGGGCAGCAGCGGCAGCGGCATGGGTGCCTGGCGCATCAGCGTTGTGCCTGCACCAGGCCGCGGCGCTGCGCTTCGAGAATGGCTTCCACGCGGCTCACCACGCCGAGGTGGTCGAGGATGGCCGCCACGTGCACGCGCACCGTGTTCTCGGACAGGCCCAGGTGGTAGGCGATGACCTTGTTCGAACGCCCCAGGCTCAGTTGGCCCAGCACCTCCAGCTGGCGGGGCGTGAGGGCCCGGGGTGCGAAGGGGTCTGCGGTGGCGGGCGCATCGGCCGTGCCGGGCGGGAAATGGGTGCCGCCGGCCAGGCAACTGGCGATGGCTTTTTCGATATCGAGCGCATCGGCGGATTTCGGCAGGAAGCCGGCAATCTCGCGGCGCGCTTCGGCCGGTATCGCATCGATATGGGAGGTGCCGGAAACGATCACGATCCGCGCGGCCGGAAAATGCCGGCGCAGCACCTTGATGCCCTCGATGCCGTTCAGGCCCGGCATCTGGATGTCCAGCAGCACGATATCCACCGGCTGGCTGCCGTGTGACGCCGACGCCTCCATGATCGACCCGGCCTCGATGATCGACGCCACGCTCGGGCTGTCGGCCAGCAGCAGCTTCAGCCCGGTGCGGAACAGAGTGTGGTCATCGATCAACAGCAGGCGGGCGCGCGGCATGGGCAAACGGGGGCAAACGGGAAGTGGCGGGGGCGGCATGGCTCGATTGGACTGGATTCCGCGCCCCTTGTCCATTGCGGGCAGCCATGGGGCGAGACGCCCGCTGCATGTATGGAAAAGCGGACATAGTCCGGAAAGATTATTGGCAGCGTAGTGACGCGGTGCCAGCATTTTTCCCGTGGACGATTTCCGCGACTTGTCCATACCACTTCTCATACCCGCTCCTCCCGGCTGCGGGTATTTTTTTGTCCGGCGTGGGCGGCCGACGCCGCTATTCGCGCTCGGCGCGCACCAGTTTGAGCCGTGCCTGACCGTCGGGCGTGAAGTGCGTGCCGAACCTGACGAGCCCCGACCGGTGCAGGTGGCAGGACATCGTGAAGCTCAGCACCATGCCCGGATCGGGGTCCACGATATCCAGATCGATCGCCTTCAGCCTTGGCTCGTAACGAAGCAGCGTGGTCTCGATCTCCCGCCGCAGCGTGTGCGCGGACGCCGGAAGGTGCCGATAAATGCGCGAAAGATCTCCGAGGCCATGGTCGGGCAAGTGGGCAAGGCCACCCCGCCGGCTGTTCAGAATGCGCTGGATATTGTCTTGTACCGACAGGAACGTCTGGGTTGTGGCGTCGAATTCATCGATCGCGAGGCCGTTTGCAAAATGTCCTGTCACGGCCTCGAACAGGCCCGGTCCGCCTTTTGTCATGACATGGTCTGGAAGAAGTTGGAGCCCCGGCAGCGGGCGAGTCCATGTCGGTCCATTTCCCGCTGCCGGAGGAGGACGAAACGGACCGGCCCGCCCGCTATGCGTTCATGCAGGCCGCGTCCCCGCGCGGCCTGGCGGCTCAGGAGCGTTCGTTCCAGCTATCGGCGTGGATGATGTTGCCGTCCTTATACGACCAGGTGATCTTTTCGTAACGCAGCTCGATGTCCTCGAGGTGGTTGTGTTTCTCGAAGGCGGGGTTCTTGATATCGAGCATCCGGGGCGTGATGCCTACCACCTTGACGTTCTCCAGCTTGGTGTTGAAGTACTCCTTCTCCTCGCCGGCGTCGTCGATCCTGTACCACTTGATCTCGATGGAACTCAGCGTCTGGCCCTTGGTGACGGCCTTGTAGAGGTAAGGCGTTGACGCGTCGGTTTCCTTGGTCAGCACAATGGGCTTGTGCACGCGGGTACCGGTGATCTTGCCGGTGTTGGAATCGGTCGGAATGTTGACGCCGTGCTCGAAGGCCACCACTTCGACACTGCCCTCGCGGCCCGAAACGGTGACCGAGCCCTTGACGTCGGCGCCGCCGTCGTCCTTGATCCACAGGTATGCGGGAATAGCCATGCTTTGTTGCTCCTTCTACTGGAATGAACAGGCCGGATGGCCCGGGGTTGCCTGATCGCCATCGCGCACGTCCCGGCAATCGGCGACGAGCGTGATTTCGACGCGCCGGTTGGCGGCGCGTCCGGCGTCGGTGTCATTGGTGGCCTTGGGACGTGTGTCGCCGTAGCCCTGGATGGCGAAGCGTGTCAGGGGCAGCGCCGCGGCATCGGCCAGCCAGTTGCGCACCGACGCCGCACGCGCCTCGGACAGCTTCAGGTTTGCCTGCGGCGAGCCGGTGGAGTCGGTGTGTCCCGCCACCAGCACGCGCTTGTCTGGATGAGCCTTGATCAAGTCGAGCGCCCGGATCAGCAGGCGATTCGAGCCGCTGTCGAGCGTGGCGCTGCCGCTCCGGAAGAGCGACAGGCTGTCGAGTTCGATGGTCACGGGTGGCGGCGGAGGCGGCTGGTAGCCCGCGATGAGCGCGTTGAGCGAGGCCAGCAACGGCGTGCCGCGATAGAAGCCGAGGCCAAGGCGCGGTGGAACGCCGGCACGGGCATATTGATCCAGTTCGTCGCGATCCCGTTTGAGAGCCTGCAGGGCGTCGACCCGCGCGGTGTCGTGCTCGGGCCCGATGGCTTCGTATCGCGCAATATGGGTCATGACGCGTGCCACGAGCGCGTGGTTCTGCCACGCCGAGGCCACGCATGCCAGGCGCGAGCATCAGCCAGGCCCACGCATGCGCCAGGGCGCGTGGCAGGGCGCGCCTGGCCGGCTGCGACGCGATGCCCGACAGCAGCGGTGCCGGCAGCGGGTAAGTCGCCATGGAGTGAGCCTTGACCACTTCCACAAGCGCGGTCTGTTGAGCGACGAAGCGCGCCAGCATCGAATCGGCAGCGGACGCGCCTGCGACCACGGTCAACCCGATGGCTTCGAGACGCACGGGCCGGCCATGCCGGATGCCATCGCGCGCACTGCCGCTCACCGCCGACAGCAGGGTATCGGCAGTCCAGCGAGCCATCGCATCGATGCGTGCGGCCCGGCGCATATGCCTCGCCCGGTCAGCGGGTGCGGCCCGCATGGAATACGAAAAGGCGAGGTTGGCGACGGAAGCCGGGAGATCGTTGGGTGCCGGTAATGCCATGCCGGACACTCCGAACCAAGGGGGACCGTCCGTCGGCGCGTCGGCGTCGTCAGAATCCTCCGCGTACACGGCGAGGCAGACCGGCAGCACATAGCCCACCGCGCGGCTGGCTTCGTCGATGGCGGATCGCCACCGCCCGACCTCCTGCATGAGCGTGCCAGCGTCGCGGAACCCATCGGCGCCGATCAACCAGGCGACTGCATCGGGCCCCTGGCCCGCGCGCCAGTCCTTGAGCCCGGTTGCCACGTGTGCCAGTCTGACCGGGTCGTCCACGCGCACCCAGAGGGCAGCGTCGGTGATGCGAATCAGCGTATGGCCAAAGGCTTTCGCCAGCGCATCGGTCGACACGCCGACGGTCAAAATCAGCGGTGTATTGCGTCGGAGATCACCAGGCAGTTGGTCCAGCGATGCCTGGATGGCTTGCAGCACCGGCTCTACGGCATGCCGTTGCGCGCGCAGCCGTCGCGTGGCTGAAGCGGTCATCAGCAGCGCCAGCCCGATCGTCAGGACACCCAGCAGCCAGTTCCATTTGGCCGACAGCGGCGAGCTGAACGCGAGCCAGGCAAGTGCGAGGATCGTGACCCATGCGACGAGCAAGCGAAAGGGGTAGCGGTTCACGGACGCCTTTTCAGTTTGCAAGGTCGGCGATGGCGGACGCCAGCCACCAATCGAGCCCCAGATAGATCAGGCACGCGACCGCGGCGGAGATGAGCACCACCGTAAGCGGAGAGAACCCGTGCCACGGCCGCGCCTTGCTTACCGTGACCGTTACCGGTCCATCGTCATTGAGGACGCCAGCGCCGCGCAGGCGTTCATCCAGGGCGCGCGTCAACGCCGCACGGGCAGCAGCGCCATCGCGCGTGAACTTCCCCTGGAAGCCCAGGCTCAACACCGCATGAAAAACGAACAGCACCGGAAAGACAGGCTGAGGCTCCGCCAACCGTCGCTCGATGCGGGCGATCAGTTCCTCGCCGGCGTTGTGACTCTGGAATTCGGACACCTGCAGCGGTTCATGCTCCCAGGCGGCGCGCGCGTCGCCATCAAGTCGCCGTAACGCATATTCGTCGAGCAAGGCGCACTGCGCGTAGGCCGCGTCCTCTGTGACGGCCGCATCGTGGCCCGCAGCGCTGAATTCCGCCCGAAGCCGGGCAAGCTGGGCGCGACAGTTTGCGCGGAACGATTCGAACCCTTCGCCGGGCGTGGCTTCGTGGGCGAGCGTCGTCACGGTGAGCGCCGTGTCGCGCATGGCAAGGGGCAGGATGGTATGCAACGAGGTCATGCTGGCAACACCGCAAAAAGTTCCAGGGACACACCGGGCAGGGAGGCCGGCACATAGAACTGGCAAGCGCGCGCGGCTTGCATGCGCTGGAACGCCGGGTGGGCGCCGTCCAGAGCGAAGTACTGGTTTTCAATCCGAATCGGGATGGCTGCTGGCAGCCGCGACAGCGCGCGCAGCGGTATGCCGGGCAGCGCCGAGTTGACGATCTGTTCCACCTCGTCCGGCGCGCCCGCCTTGCACAGGCGCGGCAACTGTTCGAGCAGGTCATGGGCAGGCAGGTCGGAGCGGACCGACAGGTAGTACTCGGCGTTGTCGATCAGGCGCTCGTCCTGGATGCGTCCGGTCCAGACCGTGGGGCGAACCTGCTCCAGGGCCACCGGCACGACGCGCGACGGGATCACCGTATCGAGCAGGGCGCGGATCAGTATCTCCAGGTCCGCCAGCACGGGTTCCGGTGACTGGTGGTCGTATGCGGGAATGGCCTTCAGCGATTCGGTCGTGGAAAACGTCAACAGCGAGCCGGCCAGCCGGGCCAGGATGAGATAGAGCCGCTCGGGGTGCTGCCGGGGTGCCGCGCACAGTCGTGCCAGTTCCGGCCAGGCGCCGTTGACACTGTGCAGCAGCCAGAAGAGCGCGACGTCGGCCACGGCGAAGTCGGCGATCTGATCCGAGCGCTCACGCCTGCGTACGGCAAGGCTGGCGCTCTTGGCGGCCAGCACCTCGGTGAGCCGGTGGATACGCTCGACGAGCCGCTCGCTTGCCGACAGGAAGAGGCAAGGTGGTACATAGGATGGGTCCCATTCGAATCGTCCTTGCGGTGTACGCACCAGCCGCGCGATCGGGCAGGTGACATAGTCGCCGTGCTGCTCGAAATCGAAAAGTAGCGCGAGCCCATGCCGCTCGACGCTGATTTCCTGCTTGTCTTCGCCGTACAGATCGGCGACCGCAAGATACTCGCGCACATATCGCCGGGGCCGCGCCGGCCGTTCACCATCCTCGGAGCAGTTTCCGCCCTGGGCGTCGATCAGCGGCAGCCCGATCATCACGATGGCGCTGCCGTTCTCCGATGGAATATCGTCGAGATTGCGCGCAGGCGGCGTGCGATCCGCGATCTCGGTATCGATCATGGTGCCGTCCGGCAGGCGTACGGCCAGCGCATTGACCATCAGCCGATGGATGCCTAGCGCCTGCGCGTCAAGCGCAACGCGCACCACGCCCCAAGGGTCGACGCTGGCGATGCGCGCCACCTGCTCGTCGGCGTACCGATCCCAAAGCGCTTGCTGCTGAAAATGCTGCGGGGTCATGAAAATGCCCTGGGCCCACAGCGGTCTGGTGATTTGCATGGCGGAAACGGAAGAACGGGGAATCGAATAGCGCGCGCAAGCCGAGCCCAGCTACGCGAGGAATACGCCTCGCGCGGTGTGCTGGCTATCGAAATACGCGCGCTCCATGCGCTGTGCCTTAGTTCTTGGCCTTGGGCATCTGCGACACCAATGACAGATTGATGTCCATGCCTTCGATCTGGAAATGCGGAACGATGAACAGCTTGACGCGGAAGAAGCCCGGGTTGTCCTCGATATCCTCGACGATCACCTTCGCTTCCCGCAGTGGATGCGAGGCCTGCAATTCATCGGCCGGATCGGTCATTTCGGTCACCAGCGTCTTGATCCAGGTGTTGAGTTCGAGTTCGAGCACTCGCCGGTCCTTGGTGGTGCCAATGTTCTCGCGCTGGATCAGTTTCAGGTAGTGGGCAATGCGCGACAGCAGGAAGATGTACGGCAGCCGTGCGTTGACGCGACTGTTGGCCGTGGCTTCCTTGGTGTCGTACAGCGTCGGTTTCTGGGCGGAATGGGCAGAAAAGAAGCACGCAAAATCGTGGTTCTTGTAGTACGAAAGCGGGATGAATCCGAGGTTTGCAAACTCGAAATCGCGCGTTTCCGGAATCAGCACCTCAGTCGGAATCTTGGCCTGGTTGCCGGTACCCAGGTCGTACATATGGATCGGCAAGTCGTGCACCAGGCCACCAGCCTGCGGCCCGCGAATCTGCACGCACCAGCCGTCCTTGATAAAGCTCTGCACCATGTTCGCGGCAAAGGCGAACGATGCGTTCGCCCACAGGTAGCGGCTGTGATCGGGGCCCTTCACGGCTTCCGTGTAGTTGAAGGCGCGCACCGGGACCGTATCGGGACCATATGGCAGGCGCGCCAGGAAGCGCGGCAGCGTCAGGCCGATATAGCGGGCGTCGTCGGTGTCGCGGAAGCTCTTCCACTTCAGATATTCAGCGCGGTCGAAATAGTTGCCGACATCACGAATGCTGGCCACCTCTTCCATCGTCTCCTTGCCGAAGAACTGCGGCGACACCGAACCAATGAAAGGCATGTGCGCCGAGGCGGACACCTTGGAGATATTGCGCAGCAACGCGATGTCCTGCGGGCTGCGGTCGAACGCGTAGTTCGAAATGATCGACCCGATGGGTTCGCCGCCCGGCGTATCGTATTCCTGGATGTAGGTATGCAGGTACAGGCCACTCTGGATGACCTCGGGCGTGTCCTCGAAATCCTGGCGCAGCGCCTCCTTGGAGACGTCCAGCACCTCGATCTTCACGTTCTTGCGGAAGTCAGTGCGATCGACCAGAAGCTTCAGGCCGCGCCAGGCCGATTCGATCTGCTGGAATGTTTCGTTGTGCATGATCGCGTCGAGTTGCCGGCTGATCTGCCGATCCAGGTGCGCGATATGGAAATCGAGAAGGCTCTTGTCCAGGCGGTCAACCTGCTGCGAGGCATCCTGAATCATCATCAGAAAGACGTTCATCGCCTGCGCGAGCCGTTCCTCCAGCGACGATTCGGATAGCGTATCCGCACTTTGAAACGACTCGATCGGACGTGCGGTCGTGACCGGTGACAAATTGATCTTGTCGCACAGGGCTTCGTAAACATTCAGTTGGGGGGCATCCAGGACAATGGTGTCGGCCTCGCCGGCACGGGAGATGTTGTCATGCTGGGTCATGGAAAGGGCTCCTAGGACGTCGGGCTTTCGGTTACTGGGCGGTCGGGGAAGATGGCGCGGTGTGGCCAATCTGCTTCAGATCGGATCGCAGGCGTTGGGAAAGGTCCGGGTCCCTGAGAATCTTCTCGAGTTCGCGCCGGAACGTGGCGTTGTCCAGCAGGTTCGATTTGAGGTCGCGCAGCAGGTTGCGGGCGGCCATGAGTGCGCGCAGTTCGGGAACCTTCCCGGCAACGACTTCGGGCCTGAAGTCGCTCATGGCGCGGAAATCAAGCTCCACCGGCAATTCCGAACCATCGCCGATCAGCGTGTTTTCCACGGCGATGCGCGCCCTGGGATTGAACTCGGCCAACACCGAATCGAAGTTGTTCCGGTCGATGGAAACCTTGGTGCGTTCGGCAAGCGCCTGTGTGCTGCCGCCATGGCTGTAGTCCCCCATCACCAGCAGCTTGAGCGGTAGTTCCACCTTCTTCTGCGCCCCGCCTGTGTGCAAGTCGAGCTTGATGTTGACCCGTGCCTTGGGAACTTCGTTCTGGAAGCTATCTGCCATTCTCAAAGACCTCTTCTATCTGGATTTGAATGTTCTTGGAACCGAGGATGCTGCGACGTGAAGCACTGCCAGCCCGCGATTTTTAGCAAGAAGGGTCGTGTCGAGAAATAGTAGATGTGTGAAATTTGGATTCTGAAAGCGCAGCTTTTGGAAACGGACAAAAGTGTGAAAGACAGACGTTTGCGGCTCGGAATTTTTTGTTTACCGTGCGGGGCATTGCGCGAGAAGGCGTCCCGGAGGCTGAGTCCAGCCACTGGTTCGCGGCGCCGAGCGTGAAACCCAAGGCATGATGGATCTGGTGGATGAATTCCGAGGCTTCGTCATGCCCTCGCAAGTTTTCATCACCCACGCCCGGCGCGAGACATCCGATGTTCGACAAACTTCTTAAGGCGCTCTTTGGTTCGCACGCACCGGCCGACATGGCGAGATCCGCGCGTGCGCGTTGGGAACCGTGGCTGCGGCCGATCCGGGAGGATGCGCCTGTCGGCGATGATCCGGGGTACGACGATGACTTTCTCGCCATCCGCGAGGAAGTGGCAAAACTGTCCGATATCGACGACGGCCGCATCGTGAGGCTGGCCGAGCAACTGCTCATGAACACGGCCAAGGATGCGCGCGTGGCGGTCTACTACCTTTACGGGCGCATGCGTCGTGACGGGGCCGAAGGGGTGGCGGCGGGATTCGAGCTTCTGGCCGCGCTGATCGACCGCTATGGCGAGGCCTTGCTACCGTCGCGCGCGGAAGGCCGCAAGACGGCTCTCGAGTGGTTGGCGGGCCCGACATTCACCAACCGTCTCGATCGTGTCGTGGGGCTGACTGGCGCGCCATTGGAGCGCGCGCTATCGGCGCTGGCCCTGATCCAGGAATGCATCGCGCAGTGGCCCGAACCGGCGCGCCCCGCGCTCGACGCGCTGCATCGCAGGTTCCACGACCGGCTGGAGACGCCGGCCTCGGTGGATGAGGAAGACCACCCGGCGGCAACCCGGCCGGGCGACGCTTCGGCACAGCTTGCCGCAGGCGAGGTGGAATCCACGCGCGAGCTGCTCGATCGCGCCCGCCAGATGGCCCGGTTCCTGCGCGAGCAGCCGGACGGCTACCTGGCCGCCTACCGGTTGATTCGCTGCGTCCGGTGGGACACGCTCACCGAAGTGCCGCCGCACGAGGCGAGCGGCAAGACACGCCTGATCGCCCCGCGCGCGGAACTGCGCGCCCAGCTCAAGCGCTTGCTGCTGCAGAAACAGTGGCCGGAATTGCTGTGCCGCGTGGAGCTGGCTTTTGCGGAAGGAGCGAACCATTTCTGGCTGGATTTGCAGTACTACGCATTTGTCGCACAAGACCAGGCCGGTGGCGACTACGCGCGCTTGCGCGAACTGCTGGCGACCGATTGCGCGCTGATGCTCGAACGCTTGCCGGGTGTGGAACGCCTGGCCTATGCGGATGGCACACCGTTCGCTGACGACGCCACGCTGGAATGGATTGCGCGCCATGCCACGGTGCGCGATATCGAGCGGGGCGAGGCCTTGGCACCGGTGGCCGTGGCATCGTCAAGCACGAACTGGACGGAGATGGCGGCCCAGGCGGCGGAGCTGGCCACGGCGCAGAGCCTTGACGCCGCGCTGGCCTGGCTGCAGAGGCTGCCCACGCATGACGGCGAGCGTGACCGATTCCTGCGCCAGCTCGTGATGGCGCGTGTCGCGGAACAGGCGGGGCGCATCGATGCGGCGATGCACCTGTTGTCCGCGCTCGATCTCGCCGTGGCGCGGTTTCAGCTCGGCACCTGGGAGCCGTCGCTGGCCTTCGAGGCCAAGCAGCATCTGCTGCGGCTGCTAAAGGTGCGGCTGCATCGCAAGGACGCCGACAAGGCCGCGCTGGCGCAGCGCATCGACGCCCTGACAGGCGACCTCACCCTGATCGATCCCGCGCGCGCCGTGGGCATCGCGTAACCGCGCGACCGGAACCCCGAATGAATCATCCTGACCAAGACAACGAGATCCTGCGCTACTACGAGGCCGAGATGCGCTACCTGCGCGAGGCCGGCAAGGAGTTTGCCGAGGCGTTTCCGGAGCGCGCGAAGATGCTCAACATCGACCGCATTGGCGAACGCGATCCGCACGTCGAGCGGCTGTTCGAGGGCTTTGCCTTCCTGATGGGCCGGCTGCGCCGCAAGCTCGATGACGAATTGCCGGAACTGACAGAAGGCCTAGTCAGCATGCTCTGGCCGCACTACCTGCGCATGATTCCATCCTTGTCGATCCTGGAATTGACGCCGAACGACGGCACACTGCAACGCCCCGAGACCGTGCCGGCGGGCCTGGAGGTCTTGAGCGACCCCATCGCACTGGACCCCCAGGCGGCCAACGGTGGCGACCACGTCGAGTGTGTCTACCGGACCACGCAGACCGTGGAGCTTTATCCGCTGCGACTGATGGAAGCGGGCGCGCATACGCGCGAGGACGGCCGGTCGGTGTTGCGCATGCGCTTCGCGCAGTCGAAACAGGGACGCCAGGAACGGTACCAGGTGCCGCGTCTGCGGGTCTACCTCCACGCGGACCGACCCTTGGCGCTGGCCTTGTACGCGGCGCTGACCAGCGAGCCGGTGGCCATGCACGTGCGCGTGCCGGGCAGTCCGCCTGACCGGCCCGGCGCGCCGCAGGCAATGCCCGGCTTGCATCTGGAGCCAGCGGGTTTTGCGGCGGGAGAGCGCCTGTGGCCGAAGCCGGACAATGCGTTTGGCGGCTACCAGCTGCTGCTGGAATACTTCACGTTCCCCGAGAAGTTCATGTTCGTCGATCTGGTGGGGCTGGAACTGGATGCCATCCCGCCCGACGCGGCGTACTTCGACGTCGAGGTGGTGCTGAACCGGCCGTTCCCGGCCGACATGCGATTTTCGGCCGATAACCTGCGCCTGAATTGCACACCGGTTATCAACCTCTTCGCGCTGGAAGCCGAGCCGATTTCGGTCACCCATTTCGAGAACGAATACCGCGTGCGTGCGATGGCCGCGCAAGGAGACCACGTCGAACCCTATTCGGTGGAAACGGTGCGGGGTTTCGAGGCTGGCAGCGGCAAGCGCTTCGAGTACGCGCCGTTCGCGGCGTTCCGCCATCGCGGCGGCATGTTGCGCCACGATATGCCGGAGCGCTACTTCCACACCCGCGTGCGACGCGGCCCGTCCGGGCGATTCGACACCTGGGTGGTGCTGGGCGGCCATGCGTGGGAACTGCAACAGGCGGTGCTCGGCGAGACGCTGTCGCTCTCGGTGGTGGGCACAAACGGCATGCTGCCGCGCAAGGGGCTGCGGGCGGCCGCGATTTCCCGGATGGGCGGTGGCTTCACCCATATCGCTGCGGTACGCAATCTCACGGCGCCCACGTTGCCGCTGTATCCGCCGACGGCCGATCGCTTCCACTGGCGCGTGCTGTCCCACCTGGCGCCGAACTATCTTTCGCTGCTCGATGCCGAGGTCTTGCGCGGCAGCCTGGCGCTCTACGACTGGACGGATGGCGAGCTGAACCGGCGGCGCATCGAAGCCATCCTGCACGTGCGACAGCTGCCGCTGCAGAAGCTCGTCAAGGGCGGCCTGCTGCGCGGCGTGGAGATCGAGGTGACGCTGGACACCGCACGTTTTGCCGGCGAAGGTGACGTCGAACTGTTCGGCGAGATGTTGCATCGATTCCTGGCGCTCTACGCCACCGTCAATCTGTTCACCCGGCTAGCCATCGTGGCGCAGCCGAGCGGCGCGCGCCGCGTCTGGCCAGACAGCAAAGGTGAGGGGGCGCCGTTTTGACCACGCCGCACATTCCCGAGCGCAGCCCGGCGGATTCCGGGCTTTGGCCGGCGCTGCTGGCCCATGCGCCGCAGATGAATTTCTTCCGGTTCTGCGAGCTGATCGAGTTGTTGGCGCCGCTGCGGCAGCCGCTCGGCACGAGCGACACGCCCGCGGATGAACCGGTGCGGTTCCGCTCGCATGGGCAAGTGGGTTTTCCGGGAAGAGAGATCCAGGCGGTGGAGCACGAGCCGGAGGCGCCCGACCTGCCGCCCGTGGTGCGTACCACGTTCCTTGGCCTGTACGGCGTGAACGCGCGCATGCCGTCCTACTTTATCGACGAGATCGCACAGCGGCGCGATGGCGCCGAGCCGCTGGCGGCGTTCCTCGACCTGTTCCACCACCGCGTGGTGACGCAGTTCTATCGTGTGGCCCGCAAGTATCGCTACCCGATGGGGTTTCGGACGGGCGCGCAGGACGAAGTCTCGCGCTACCTGCTGAGCCTGGTCGGGCTCGGTCTGCGTGAAGCGGGCACCGCGCCGACGATGCTCGAGGAAGCGGTCGGGCCGCGCAAGCTGCTGTCGATGCTCGGTCTGGCCGGCCAGCGCACCCGCACGGCCGAGGGCCTGACGGGCGTATTGCGCCACGCGGTGCCCGACGGGCAGATCCGGGTGGAGGAATTCCACCCGGTCTGGGTGCGCAGCGATCCCACGGCACGCATGGCGCTGGGCGAGAACTGCGTACTCGGCCACGGCTTTTACGATCGCTCGAATGCGGTGCGCATCGTGATCACGCCGGACTCGCCCGAAGCGGTGATCGGGCTGATGCCCGGCCACGCCATCCACGGCGAGGTGATGGCGCTATTGCGCTTCTATCTGGGCCACGCGGCCCTTGCGCATGTGGAGATGCACGTCAGGCCGGCGCTGATGCCGCCGCCCCAACTGAATTCGGACCAGGTGCGCCTGGGCTACACCACCCATTTCCCACCCCAACCGGCCATCGAAGCCAGCAAAGCGCATGCGCTCACCCGTGTGCGGCTCGGTATCTGGAATGGCCACGACCTTGCGTCGCCCGGCGCCTGCTGAGTCCGCCAGGCGCACGCGCGCTGCAACCGCTTGATGAGAAAGGATCCCTATGATGAGGCGACTGCTTCGAAACGGCACCGGGTTGCTCGCGGCGACCCTCGCCGGGCTGCTAACGGCCACCCTGACTGCCGGCTGTGGTGTCGGCCAGGCTGTGAAGGATAGTACCGTCGAGGCGGCGAAATGGGCGTTCACGACCCAGGTCAAGACCATGAACCTCGATCTCGTCAGCCGGCCCGCCTTGAACACGGACGCCGCCGGCAAGTCGCTGTCGACGGTCGTGCGCGTCTATCAGTTGAAGACTGCGCAACCGTTCGCGGAACTGAGCTATGCGCAGTTGCAGGCCAATGATCTGGCGTCGCTCCAGGCAGACCTGCTCGGCACCCGCGACGTGATCCTTCGTCCCGAGGCCAGCGTGAGCCTCAGCGAACCGATGCACGCAGACGCCGAATATGTGGGCGTGGTGGCCTTTTTCAGGCAGCCACTGCCATCGGCCGTCTGGAAGCTCGTGCTGCCGAAGGCGCAGTGGAAGGCGACCGATCCGGTCCGCGTCACCGTGCGCGACAGCACGCTCGAACCGCCGCCTGGCGTGCTGCCGCCTCAGGCCGGAACGGCCAGCGCGCCGGCCGTCACGTCCCACGTGCGCTGACCCAGGAACCAGCGCGCCGGGTGGGCGCCGTGCAGCGTGCAGCCATCGGCGGTCACGCGCACCCAGTCGCCCTCGGGCAGGCCCAGCACGGGCGTGTCGGGCGACAGCGTGGTGAACTCGGCCAGGCGCTGGTCGCGGGTTTCGCCACGGAAGCCTTCGATTTCCACGTTGTAGTAGTGCGGATTGATCTGGAACGGCACCAGGTTCAGCGCGTCGAAGCCGCCGGGGTCTACCACCGGCATGTCGTTCGTCGTGCGGATGGTCGGCGTGGCCAGGTTCGAGCCCGCGCTCCAGCCGATATAGCGCAGCGCGCCGCTGCGCACGCGGGCGGCGATGGGCGCCAGCAGCGCCTGCTGGCGCAGCACCTGCAGCAGGCGGAATGTGTTGCCGCCACCAACCACGATCAGCGAGGCGGCTTCCACGGCGGCGCGCGCGTCGGCTTCCTCGTGCAGAGAGCGTACCGCGATGCCCAGCGGCGCCAGGGCCTGGCGCACCTGCCCGGCGTAGTCGTCCCAGCCGCGCGTCACGCCCGCGAACGGCACGAACAGGGCATCGGTGCGGCCGTCGGCCAGTTCGGTAATGGCGTCGGCGGCATGGACGAGGTAACCGTCGTCCGAGGTCGAGTTGCTGAGCAGAAGCAGATCCATGGCGATAGGGCGGCTTGTTCCGTCTGGCGGAACATCAGTCCGGAATGCGAAAGGAAACCGGCGATGGTACCCGAACCCCGGCCCGCGTGCGCCCGAAGGCCGTCCGCGCAGCGCACGATAGGCGTCGCAAGCCGCTTCAGTCGATCAGCTTGCCGTCGGCATCGAAGAACGGATGCAGCGCGCCATAGTTGCCGCTGGCCGCCAGATGCGACACCAGCCCGTGCTGCGGATGCCACCAGTGCAGCAGGTAGCCGGGCGGCTCCATGCGGAAGCGCGAGGGCGCTTGCGGGTCCAGGTCCAGTGCCACCTGATGGGCAGGCCCTGGCGCGGTCATGGCGATGGTGCCGCCGAAGCGGCGCGTGATCTGGCGATGCAGATGGCCGCAAATCACGCGTTCCACCTGCGGATGCCGGGCGATTACCGCTTCCAGCGCGCTCGCATCCTGTAGCCCCTGGTCGTCCATGTGTCCGATGCCGGTGTGGAATGGCGGATGGTGCAGCATGACCAGCGTCGGCTGATTCGGGCGCGCGGCCAGCGCGGCATCGAGCCAGGCCAGTCCCTCGGGCGTGACGCGGCCGCCCGGCTTGTAAGGCACCGTGCAATCGAAGCCCACCAGCCGCAGCGGCCCCGCGTCGATGGCGTAGTGCACGGGCGCCTCGCCGTCGCCATGCGCGAACAGATAGTCGTGATCGGGAAACACGCGGCGCAGCGTGGAGCGATGATCGTGATTGCCGGGCAGCAGCTTCACGGGCATGGGCAGGCGCTGCAGGATGTCGCGCAGGTAGCGGTATTCGAACTCGTCGCCGAAATCCACCAGGTCGCCGGTGACCACGACCATGTCGGGCACCTGGGGCGCGCCCAGCAGCGTGTCGATCGCCGCGTGCAGCGCGGCGGCCGTATCGACCATGCGGTACGAGAGTTTGCCGCCGGCCTTGATGTGGAGGTCGGTCAACTGGGCCAGCAGGTAGGGCGAGGATGTGGCGAGCGTCATGCGGCGTGGGCAAGCGTGATCAGGTGGTCGGTATCGATGCGCAGGCCAACGCGCGTGCCGGTGGCCCAGGCATCGCGGCGGGCGGTGTCTACGATCAGCGGCGTGGCGGCGCCCACGTCGACGAGCAGGCGCGTGTGGTTGCCAAGGAACAGCGCCGTGACGACGGTGCCTTCCACATGCGCCTGGTCCACGTGCACCAGCGCCACGTCCTCGGGGCGGAACATCAGGCGCACCGCCGGCGATGCCGGCGCATCGGCCGGCGGCCCCATCGGCACCGTGCCGCCGGGCACGCGCCAGCGGCCGGCTTCGGCCGTGCCGGGCAGGTGGTTCATGGTGCCGATGAAGTCGGCCACGAACGCATTGGCCGGGGCGCGGTAGATGTCCTGCGGCGTGCCGGTCTGCGCAATGCGTCCCTTGTCCATCACGATGATGCGATCCCCGAGCGCCATCGCCTCGGCCTGGTCGTGCGTGACGTAGACGGCGGTGATATGCAGGCTGCGCAGCAACTGGTTGATATCGGCGCGCAAGGCGTCGCGCAGCTTGGCGTCGAGGGCGGTCAGCGGTTCGTCCAGCAGCAGCACGCGCGGCTGCACGGCGATGGCGCGGGCCAGCGCCACGCGCTGCCGCTGGCCGCCGGAGAGCTGGTCGATGCGCCGGTCCGCGAACGGCTCCAGGTGCATCATCGCCAGCATGTCGGCCACGCGCTTGCGGCGCGTGGCGCTGTCTACCCGGCGCACGCGCAAGCCATAGGCGATGTTCTCGGCCACCGTCATGTTCGGAAACAGCGCGTAGTTCTGGAACACCATGCCCACGCCGCGCTGTTCGATCGGCTGGGCGGTCACGCGCGTCTCGCCAAACCACACTTCACCGCCGGCGTCCGGCGCTTCGAGCCCGGCGATGATGCGCAGCGTGGTGGTCTTGCCGCAGCCCGAGGGGCCCAGCAGTACCACCGTCTCGGCGGCGTTGATGTCGAGGTCCAGCGGGTGCAGCGCCAGCGTGCCGTCGGCGAAGGTCTTGGCGCACTGGCGCAGGCGGATCGGGGTGGGCTCATGCATGGCGGCTTCCGGCAACGGTGGGAGCGGTTTGGGGCAGGGCGACGCCGGGCGCGCCGGCGGTGTCGGGGGCGTCGGCAGGCACGGCGTGGCGGCGCGCGCGGGCGCCCAGCGCGCTCATGGCCTGCATGAACACCAGCAGCGGAATGATCATGACGAAGAAGATGATGGTGTAGGCGGAGCCGATCTCCAGCCGCATCGAGGCGTAGCTGTCGGCCAGGCCCACGGGCAGCGTCTGCGTGGTGGGGGTATGCAGCATCCAGGTCAGGTTGAACTCGCCCACCGACAGCGTCACCACCATCAGCGCGCCGGCCAGGATGCCCTGGCGGCAGTTCGGCAGCACCACGGTGAAGAACCGCTGCAGGCGCGTGGCGCCCAGGCTGGCGGCGGCGTCCTCGAGCGTGCGGATGTCGATGGCGGAGAGGATGGCCAGTACCGCGCGCACCATGAACGGCAGCGTGAACACCACGTGCCCGATCAGGATGAACACCCAGCTCGTGCGCAGGCCCTGGATGCCGCCGTACAGCAGAATCAGGCCCAGCGCGGTGGCCAGCCCCGGCAGCGCCACGGGCAGCATCAGCAGTTCCTCGATCAGGCGCGTCACGCGGTTGCGGCGCAGCGCCATGTAGTAAGCGGCGGGCACGCCGATGACCAGCGTGCAGGCCAGGCAGGCCAGCGCAATGCCCAGCGACAGGAAGATGGTGTTGCGATAGAGCGACCACACCTCCACCAGCCAGCGCGTGGTGAGCCCGCTGGACAGGCCCACGAAGATGTTGTTGGTGAGGCCGGCCAGCACGGACAGCACCACGGGTACCGTCATGAACGCGCAGACCAGCAGCGTCAACGTCAATTGCAGCCAGTAGCCGGCGCGGCGGGGTTGTGAAGTCATCGCAGGTCCTCTGGGACGTTTGATGGGGTTGGGGAGGCGCTATCAACAGGAAGCGAAGCGGTTCTGGCCAGGCGCGCGGCCGCAGACAGTACAAGGGGTACGGCAAGGCCGCGCAACGACGCCAGAATCATGTTGGTAGGGTCTCCTAGGCGGTGGCGGCGACGGCGTCGCCCGAGTACCAGCGCGCCAGCGCCAGCAGCGCCCACGTGACCACGCCCAGCAGGATCGACAGCGCCGCGGCCATGCCGAAGTTGGCGTAGTTGGTGAACTCGTTGTAGATCGTCAGCGGCAGCACGTCGAGCTGCGTGGCCAGCGTGAACGCCGTGCCGAACGCGCCCATGCTGGTGGCGAAGCAGATGGCGCCACTGGAAAGCATGGCCGGCATCAGCGCGGGCAGCATCACGTCGCGCACCACGCGCCACGGGCTGGCGCCCAGCGAGCGGGCCGCTTCTTCCAGCGACGGATCGAGCTTTTCCACGGCGGCCATCACGGTCAGGATCACGCGTGGAATCGAGAAATAGAGATAGCCGACGAACAGCCCGGCCAGGCCGTAGGCGAAGGTCCAGCGCTCGCCGGCCAGGGCATCGCCGATGTTGGCCAGCAGGCCATTGCGGCCGCCGAGCATGATGACCATGAAGCCGATCACCACGCCCGGGAACGCCAGTGGAAACGTCAGCATGGCCACCAGCACCGCCTTGCCCGGCACCGGGTGCCGCTGCAGGAAGGTGCCGGCCATGCCGGCAATCGCCAGCGTGGCCAGCGTCACCAGCGCGGACAGCAGCACGGTGACCATCAGGCTGTGCAGGTAGCGCGTGCTGGTCAGCACGGTCCAGTAGACCCCCGCGCCGTCCTTGCCGGTCAGGCTAACCTCGATCAGCCGCGCCATCGGCAGGCAGAAGAACGCCAGGAACACGACAAGCGCGGGCAGCGCGAACAGGAACAGGGCGGGAGATCGCTGGGTCATGGCGGTTCAGCCGGCGCGTTAGCGCACTTCCTTCAGATACTGGTCGCTGAAGGCCTTTTGCACCTGGGCCATCTTGCCGAAATCCACCGGCTTGGCGCGCGCGTACTCGGCGGCCGGCAGGAAGCGCGACTGCACCTCGGCCGGCATCGGCACGTTACGCACCGGACGCAGGTAGGCGTTGGCCCACAGCGCCTGGCCCTGGTCGGACAGCACGAAGTCCAGCACCTTGCGGCCCTCGCCGGCGTGGGGCGCGTTGTTGACCAGGCTCATCACGTACGGCACCACCAGCGTGCCTTCCTTCGGAATCACGAAGGCCACGTTGGCGCGGTCCTTGTACTTGGCGCGGTAGGCGTTGAAGTCGTAGTCGAGCAGGATGGGAATCTCGCCGGACAGCACGCGCGCATAGGCGGTCTGCTTGGGCACGATCGGCTGGTTCTTCTGCAGGTCACGGAAATACTTGAAGGCCGGGCCGAAGTTGTCCAGCGAGCCGCCGAGCGCCTGGTTCACGGCCACGGCGCCCACATAGCCCACGAACGCGCTGGCCGGGTCGAGGTAGCCCACCAGGCCCTTGTATTCGGGCTTGAGCAGGTCCGCCCACGACTGCGGCACGGGCTTGCCGCGCAGCGCATCCACGTTGACCATGAAGCCCAGCGTGCCCGAGTGGATGGCGAACCAGTTGCCTTGCGGGTCTTTAAGGCCGTCGGGAATGTCGGCCCAGTGGGCGGGCTTGTACGCCTGCGTCACGCCATCGGCCTTGGCCTGGATGCCGAAGGTCACGCCCAGGTAGGTGACGTCGGCCACCGGATTGGCTTTCTCCGCCACCAGCTGGGCCAGAGACTGCCCCGAGTTCTTGTTGTCGAACGGCACGGTCACGCCGGTCTTTTCCTTGATGGCGCGGATCTGCGCGGCCCAGTCGGCCCATTCGGGCGGGCAGTTGTAGCAGATGGCGGTCTGGGCGGCCGCGCCCTGGCTGAAGGCGGCAACGGTGGCGGCGGCGGCGGTCACGGCCAGCCAGCGCAGCGGACGGCGCCAGAAGGTTTGCGTCGACATGTAAGGCTCCCTGGTTGAGGTCGGTTGGACGGCGATGGGTTGGAGGTGCGGCTCGGTAAGTGAGGCTGGATAAGTGAGGCTGGATAAGGCGGATCTTCAGTGGCCTGGGCGTTCAGGCTGGCGCGCTGACCGTGCCCTCGATGCGCAGGGCATGGGGCAGCAGCGTGGCGTTGCCATCGGTGCCGGCGGCGCCCACGGTCAGGCGGTGCAGCAGTTGCGTGATGGCCTGCGTGCCGATATCGGCGTTCGGCTGGACCACCGTGGCCAGTGGCGGCTCCACGAGCGCGCCCAGCGCGATGCCGTCGTAGCCCAGCACCGAGACGTCGCGCGGCACGCGCAGGCCGAGTCGCTTGAGATCGGAAATCACGCCGATGGCAATCAGGTCGTTGGTGCAGAAGAACGCCGTGGGCGCGTCGCCGCCGCTGACCAGCGCGCGGATCTGCGCGGCATTGCTGGCCGTGTGCGACGGCAGGTTGACGGGGTCGAGCACGGGCAGGTCATGGGCGCGCATGGCGTCGGCATAGCCCGCGAAGCGCTGGCGCGCGCGGTCGGAGGCCGTAAACGCGCCGGAGATCACCACGATGCGGCGGTGGCCGGCGGCAATCAGCGCCTTGACGCCTTCGCAGGCGCTGGTGCGGTTGTCCACGGACACCGAGTGCCGGCCGTGCGCGGCGCCTTCGTCGGACACCTGGTTGTAGGCCAGCACGTAAGGCACCGATTCGCGGTCGAGCTGGTCCAGCACGGTGCTGTCGCAGGCGTCGGCCACGGTCAGTACCATGCCGTCGACGCGATGGCGCAGCAGATATTCAATGCGCTCGCGCTCGCGTGCCGGATCGTAGTTGCTGGTCACCAGCATCAGCGAGTAGCCTGCCGCCATGGCCGATTCTTCAATGCCGCGCCAGCATTCGGCAAACACCGCGTTGTCCAGAGTGGGCAGCATCACGCCGAGGATGCGCGTGCGCTGGGCGCGCAGCTTGGCGCCGAGCAGGTTGGGGCGGAACGACAGGCGCCGGGCCGCCTCGTGCACGCGCTGGGCCGTGGCCTCGCGTACCAGCTGGGGGTGGCTGAACACGCGCGACGCCGTGGCCAGCGATACCTTGGCCGCCAGCGCCACGTCGGCCAGCGTCACGCCCTGGGCGGGCTCCGCCGCGATGGGGCGGGATGGCACTACGGCGCGGCGGGATGGCGGCATGCATTCCTCTCTGATGGATGGGCACGCTTCGATGAAAACGTTTTCATTGAAGCGCCGAAAAATCAGGCGTCAAGGAATTTTCGCGCTGCACCGCCGCAAACCGGCAGTGGCAGGGCACCCGCGCCTGTCATCGCAGGCATTGTCATGGCGACATATGACCGTGCGATGACAGCGGAAGCTGCTTTTTACTTGGCAACCGCCTTCGGCGCCGCGCTGAAGGTCTTGTTGGCGATTTTCCAGACGCCGTCGATCTGCAGCAGGTTCATGTAGTCGGTGAACGTGACTTCGGGGTAGTCGAGCACGATCTTGGCCGTGGCGGCGTTGCCTACCACGTCGAAGCTGGCGATATGGCGACGACGCTGGGCCTCGTCGGGCTGTGGCTGGCCCTGGAAGCGCTTCGAGAATTCGTCGACGGTCAGCGCATGCAGGGCGCCGTCGCGGAACGAGATGATGCGCGCGTCGGCATGAAACGCCTCGAAGATGAACTCGGCGCGGCCGGTGCGATGGGCCTCCAGATACAGTTCGAGCGGGGCCAGGGCGGGAATGTGCTGCGAGGTGTGCTGTAAGGGGGCGGCGTGACTGGTCATGAATGTCTCCTGTTTTCACGGATAAGGGTGATGCATTGTATCCGTAAATTGTATGCAAAACAGGCGGGAAAGTTTTCGTAACAGGTTGCCAGGGCCCTGCGGTCAACCATCTGCCGCGCCGTGCGTCAAACCGGCATTCCGGCAAGCAAACGGGGGAGACGACCCATGGAAGACCGGCGGTTCCATGTGCGCACATGGCTGACGAGATGGACGAGGCGGGCGAGGCGGACGAGCAGTACGCCCGCGCTGCTGGCGCTGGTGACGATGGGCGCGCTGCTGGCCGCCTGCGCCGCCACGGAGCCTGCTGACACGGCGGCTCACACGGCGGCTCACACGGCAACCCCCGGCAAGCTCGCGGCTGCCGACCTTCGCTGGCTCAATACGGTCAGTTTCGGTGCCGACCAGGCCAGCGTGCAGCGCTTAAAGGCGGTCGGCCGCCAGCGCTATCTGGAGGCGCAACTGGCGATGCCGCTGGCTGATCCGCCGCCGCTGGCCGATGCGATTGCCGCGCTGCCCGTCAGCCAGGGCGATGCGGTGCAGCGCCTGCAGGCCCTGCGCGCGGAACGGCAGCGCATCCAGTCATTGACCGACGAGCCGCAGAAGCAGCAGGCCCGCGAGGCGCTGAACCGGCAGGGGCGCGAACTGGTGCTCGACACGGGCCGCCGCCACTTGCTGCGCGCGCTGTATTCGCCCGCGCAACTGCGCGAGCAGATGACGTGGTTCTGGATGAACCATTTCAACGTGTACGCCGGCAAGGCCCAGGTTCGCTACCTGCTGCCCGACTACGAGGCGCAGGCCATCCGCCCGCACGCGCTGGGCAAGTTTCGCGACCTGCTGATGGCTACCGTCACGTCGCCGGCCATGCTCGAATATCTGGATAACGCGCAGAGCGCGGCCGGCCGCATCAATGAAAACTACGCACGCGAGCTGATGGAGCTGCATACGCTCGGCGTGTCGGGCGGCCCGAGCGGTTCGCGCTACACCCAGCAGGACGTGCAGGAACTGGCGCGCGTGCTGACCGGGCTGGGCGTCAACGCGCGCGGCGAGCCGCCGCGCCTGGCACCGGCCCGCGCCGCGCTGTACCGCAGCGACGGCGTATTCGAATTCAACCCGAACCGTCACGATTTCGGCGCCAAGACGCTGCTGGGGCAGCCCGTCGCGCCGCAGGGGTTTGCCGAGGTGGAGCAGGCGGTGACGATCCTCGCGCGCGAGCCGGCCACGGCACGCTTCATTTCCACCAGGCTGGCCACCTGGTTTGTATCGGACAACCCGCCCCGGCAACTGGTGGAGCAGATGTCCGCCACGTTCGCCCGGACCGATGGCGATATCGGCGCGGTGCTGCGCACGATGTTGCTGTCGCCATGGTTCGACCGCGCGGCAGCCGATGGCGCGCGCAAGTTCAAGGATCCGATGGTGTTCGTGGTGTCGTCGATGCGGCTCGCGTACGACGGCCGGCCCGTGGCGAACCTGCGGCCGGTGCTGAACTGGCTCAACCAGCTTGGCCAGCCGCTCTACGGACACGTGGCACCCGACGGCTACCCGCTGACCGAAAGCGCGTGGGCCAGCTCGGGGCAACTGGTGAAGCGGTTCGAGATTGCGCGCACGATCGGCAGCGGTCCGGCCGGGCTGTTCTCGACGGAAGATGGCCAACCCGCGCCGCAACGCGGCTTTCCGATGCCGAACAGCCGCCTGTTCTACGACTCGATCGAAAGCACGCTAGGTGCGGCCACCCAGCAGGCGCTGGCGCAGGCCGGCTCGCAGCAGGAGTGGAACGCCGTGCTGCTGAGTTCGCCCGAATGGATGCAACGCTAGGAGAGGGGCCATGCAAGGCAATCGACGTCACTGGCTGAAAACAATGGGCGGCGCGGCACTCGGGCTGGCGCTGCCGACGGTTTCGTCCCGGGTGTTCGCGCTGCCGGCCCAGGCCGATGCCCGCTTCCTGCTGGTATTCCTGCGCGGCGGCTACGATGCGGCCAATGTGCTGGTGCCGGCCGGCAGCGATTTCTATTACGCGTCGCGCCCGAACATCGCGATCCGCCGCCCGGTGGCGCCGGGTGCGGCGCCCGATCCGGCAGCCGCGCTGCCGCTGGGGGTGGATGGCTGGGCCTTGCACCCCGCGCTGGGCCAGACCATGCTGCCCTTGTGGCAACGCCAGCAACTGGCGTTCGTGCCGTTTGCCGGCACCGCCGACATGTCGCGCAGCCACTTCGAGACCCAGGACGGTATCGAGGCCGGCGCGCCGGGCACCGGCCACGCCAGCGGCATCCCGCAGGGCAGCGGCTTCCTGAACCGACTGACGCAGGCGATGGGCGGGCAGGCGGCGCCGGTGGCGTTCACCGACGGGCTGCCGATGGTGATGTCCGGCGCCGCCAGCGTGCCCAATGTCTCGCTCAAGGGCACGGGCCGCACGCCCTTCGACGCGCGGCAGACCCAGATGCTGGCGCGGATGTACCAGGGCACGCGCTTCGAGTCACTGATTGCCGAGGGTTTCGACCTGCGCCAGACCGTGGCCGAGCAGGCCGAGGCCATGCGCCGGCATGAAGCCGCCATGCGCGCGGCCGATGGCGAAAGCATGGCCGGACGCATGCAGGAGATGCAGGCGGCCAGCCGGCGTGCGCTGAGCGCGCGCGGCTTCGAGCAGGAAGCGCGCCGCATGGCCGGCCTGATGCGCGACAAGTTCAACATCGGCTTCATCGACGTCGGCGGCTGGGACACCCACGTCAACCAGGGCGGCGCGCAGGGCCAGCTGGCCAACCTGCTGGACAATCTCGGGCGCGGCATCGCCGGGTTTGCCGAAGAGATCGGGCCGGTGTGGCGGCAGACCACGGTGGTGGCCATCTCCGAGTTCGGCCGGACGTTTCGCGAGAACGGCACGCGTGGCACCGATCACGGGCACGGCACGGTGTACTGGGTGGCCGGCGGCAATGTCCGGGGCGGCCGCATCGCCGGGGAGCAGGTGGCCGTGGCCCCGCCCACGCTGAACCAGAATCGCGACTATCCGGTGCTGAACGACTATCGCGCGGTGCTGGGCGGCGTGTTCCGGCGGCTCTACGGGCTCGACGACACCCGCCTGGAGCGCGTCTTCCCGGGCAGCCGCGCGCAGGATATCGGCCTGGTTTGAGCCCCGGGGCGGCGCAAGGAATCCGGCCGCAAACAGGCAGAAGGGATGGGGAGGCGGGCAGGTACCCTCCCAAAGCAGTACGCGCGGACACTCAAGTCAGGCCGGGCGGTGCCGATACCTTCCCAGTGGGAGTGGCATCTGTCCATCGCATGAATTCGTACAAAAACGATTCCTAGCCAGTTTGAGTGCAAGCCTTGTCGCGACCCTTGACGCCATCTATTGCCGATTGCATCGAACACCGCTGGCTGCGGCCGGTCTTCCAGCCAATCGGCTCGCTGGTCACCGGCGACGTCTTCGGATTCGAGGCCCTGATTCGCGGGCCGGTGGGCACGCCGCTGGAGAGCCCGGTCGCGCTGTTCGCCGAAGCCGCGCGCGCCGGCAGGCATGTGGAACTGGAGCGCGTGGCCGCGCGCATTTCGATCCAGGCCTTCATGGAAGCGGACCTGCCCGGCAAGCTGTTCCTGAACTACAGCGCCGATTCGCTCCGCGATATCGAAGACACCCGCGACGATGTACGTACGTTCCTGCAGACGCAGGGGCTGGCTTCCGACCGCATCGTGCTGGAACTGACCGAGCAGGCGCCCTTGGGCGCGCTGGAGTCTCTGGCCAAGGCCGTGTTCTCGATCCGCAGCCGGGGCGCGCAGTTCGCGCTCGACGACTATGGCACCGGCCACGCCAGCCTGGGGCAGTGGATCGCCCTGAAACCCGACTATGTGAAGATCGCCCGCGTCATCATCGACGGCGTGGCCACCTCGCCGTTCCAGCGCGAGGCGCTGCAGGCCCTGTGCAAACTGGCGCAGACCTCAGGCACGCGGCTGATCGCCGAGGGCATCGAACACGAAGACGACCTCGTGGTCTGCCGCGATCTCGGCATCGACTTCGCGCAAGGCTACCTGCTGGCCCGCCCATCGCCCGAACCGCCGCTCACGCTATCGGACACCGCACTGCGGGCGCTGCATAGAGGCCGGTTGAGGCTGGCGAAGTAGGGGCGGGGGAGGGCCTAGCAAGACGCGAATTTGAACCGCCCAAGCCCTGATTTTTCTCCCCTCTCCCGCGAGGCGGGAGAGGGGTTGGGGGAGAGGGCGGGCCGATCAAGACGCGACAGATGGCAGTTTGAACCTCCCACGCCCTCTCCCCCAACCCCTCTCCCGCCAGGCGGGAGAGGGGAGCCAACCGGCGCATCGGAGCGGCAAGCTATCGCCCAAGCCCTGGTTTTTCTCCCCTCTCCCGCTGGCGGGAGAGGGGCGGGGGAGAGGGCGGGCGTCTCCAGCACTGACAAAGCGCCTCGCAGCGCAGGCGCTCGCCCTCTCCCCCATCCCCTTGTATGTCGCACAATTCGGTCTGGATGCATCAGATCGATGACCCCATGGTCTGGGCGGTTGCCCAAGTTCGAGGGAGAGCGAGGATCGGTGCATCCATTTCTTGGTAGCGTTTAGCCTAAGCCCGAACGGTTGTAAGGCAGCACGCCGCATTGACACAAGGATGGGACAAGCCAAATGGATATCAAG
>Ga0102591_1000178_pt1 | contig 148603 bp, 118 predicted proteins | sample AraplaCol_mCL_r2_2_FD_76860 | JGI IMG/M metagenome (GOLD analysis project Ga0102591, IMG submission 76860) | Arabidopsis root microbial communities from North Carolina, USA - plate scrape MF_Col_mCL_r2 (SPADES assembly) (version 2) | ecosystem: Host-associated > Plants > Roots > Endosphere...
ACCGGCGCCTTGGTCATCAGCCGCTTGGCGACCGGGACCACGTGTTCGCCCAGCAGCATGCCCAGCAAACCCAGAAGGGCGATGGCCGGCGGGGCGGGGGAGCGTACGCCGAGCAGGGAATAGATGACGCCGACCAGGAGGCCGACGCCGATCGACAGCAGATAGGGTTTCATCGCGAGGCTCCTGAGGAGGGGCGGGGCCAGACAACCCCGCCCGGGGATCGTCAGTGGCCCTCGGAGGCCCCGAACATGGTCTTGGCGTAGGTGATGCCCAGGCCGTAGGCGCCGCCGAACTGCTTGGCGACCCCGGTGGTCATCTCGTAGGTCTCGCCGCGAGCCCAGTCGCGTTGCAGCTCCAGAAGGTATTGCAGGGACGTCATCGGCTGGGCGCCGGCCTGGACCATGCGGGTCACGGCGCGCTCGTGCGCCTCGGTCGAGATGTCGCCGCTGGCGTCGGTGATCACGAAGACCTCGAAGCCCTGGTCCAGGGCCGACAGTGCCGGTCCGACGATGCAGACGCTGGTCCACAGGCCCGCCAGGACGATGCGCGACTTGCCGATGGCGTTGACCTCGGCGATGACGGCCTCGTCTTCCCAGGTGTTCATCGAGGTTCGGTCCAGCAGGGGCTTGCCGGGGAAGGGCGCGGTGACTTCCGAGAACATCGGGCCCGAGAAGCTCTGGGCGGCGACCGTGGTCAGGATCGTCGACACCCCGAAGCCGGCGGCGGCGTTGGCCACCAGGGCGGCGTTGGTGCGCAGCAGGCTGGCGTCGATCGACTTGGTGGCGAAGGCCATCTGCGACTGGAAGTCGATCATGATCAGGGTGTGGTCGGCAGGCGTCAGGAGGCGAGCGCCGGGCGTGGCCTTGGCTTGCGGAGTCATGGCTTGGTCCATCCTTTGAAGATTTGCGGACCGCTGCCGGCCGCGTCTGTTCCAATGAGGTGAAGTTGACCCGGATCGGATTCGTCAGAAATGGAAATGATGGAAATCCATCATTTCCATTTCTGCGCCCTTCCTTAGGCCTTGAAGAAGGCCAGCAGGTCAGCGTTGATCGTATCGGCCTCGGTCGTGGCCATGCCGTGCGGGAAGCCCGGATAAGTGATCAGCTTGCCGTGCTTGAGCAGTTTGATCGCCTGGCGGGCCGCGGCGTCGATCGGAACGACCTGGTCGTCCTCGCCGTGCAGCACCAGGACGGGCACGTCGATCTTCTTCAGATCTTCGGTGAAGTCGGTCTCCGAGAACGCCTTCACGCAGTCGTAGAGCGGCTTGACGCCGGCTTGCATGCCCTGACGCCACCAGTTGTCGATCACGCCTTGCGAAACCTTCGCGCCTGGACGGTTGAAGCCATAGAACGGCCCGGCGGCCACATCACGGAAGAACTGGGCGCGGTTGAAGGCCGTGCCGTTGCGGAAGCCGTCGAACACCTCGCGCGGCAGGCCGATCGGGTTGGACGGCGTCTTCAGCATGATCGGCGTCACGGCCCCGACCAGCACGGCCTTGGCGACCCGACCCGGCTTGGCGCGGGCGACATAGTGGGCGACCTCGCCGCCGCCGGTAGAGTGGCCGACGTGGTAGGCGTTCTTCAGGTCCAGGTGGTCGGCCAGGGCGATCACGTCCGCCGCATAGGTGTCCATCTCGTTGCCGACATCGGTCTGGGTCGAACGGCCGTGCCCACGGCGATCATGGGCGATGACGCGATAGCCGTTCAGCAGGAAGAACATCATCTGGGCGTCCCAGTCGTCGGCGCTGAGCGGCCAGCCGTGGTGGAACACGATGGGCTGGGCGTCTTTGGGACCCCAGTCCTTGTAGTAGATCTGGACGCCGTCCTTGGTCGTGACGAATCCGCTGCTCATGTCGTGAGATCCTTCGGCTGGGTGAGACGGCGCCGGCTTGGCCGACGCCAGGGAGAGGGATGGCAGGGCCGCCAGGGTCGCCGCGCCCGCGCTCACGGCGAGGACGTGGCGGCGGGTGGCCGCGCCGTTGAAATGTTGATCGGTCACTGTCGAGGCCCCGAAGCTTTGAGTTTTGAATGGGAGGCGACGCGCGCTCTGGGCAGGCGACGCCCCGGGTGTCGCGAGATCCAGTCGGCGTTCATTCTTGATTGGCGCGAAGCTTTGCCCGGCCCGGAAGGTGCGTAAATCTCGGGCGGGTTGCTCGCCGCTGACACGGATGGGGTGGGCTTGGCCGGGTGGTGCGGATATGGAGGGCGCTTCGCAGCGAAGGACCCTCATGGCGGCACGCCTCTCCCGGATCGGATGCGCGGCCGCCTTGGCGGCCATGGTGCTCGCCGCGCCGGCCCTGGCCCTGGACCCGCAGCGCGCGATCGGTCAGTACAAGCACACGCGCTGGACCGTGGAGGATGGCGCGCCCAGCAGCATCGAGGCCATAGCCCAGACCCCGGACGGCTATCTGTGGCTCGGCACGCCGCTGGGCCTATATCGTTTCGACGGCGAGACCTTCGAACCCTTGCGGCCGACGCGCCCGAGCTACAGCATGAGCGATCGTGTGGTCAGCCTGATGGTCACGCGCGCCGGGGCCTTGTGGGTCGGCTACGAGGCCGGTGGTATCGCCGTCTGGGAGCATGGGCGGTTTCGGCTCATCTTCGATCCGAAGATCTTCCGCTTCGTCGTGGACCGTCTGGCCGAAGGACGAGACGGGACCATATGGGCCACGACCGCCAATCCCAAGGCGCGCCTGGTGCGATTGGCGGACGGTCAATGGCGGTCGGTTGACGACATCACAAGCCTGCCCGCGGAAGACCTCACGGACGTGATGGTCGCGCGGGATGGGACGGTCTGGGCGGCGGCGGGCGGCGCGGTCTCTCGCCTGGCCCCAGGGGCGACCCGTTTCACGCGCGTCCGCACAGGACTGGCCGAAGGCGTCAATTTCGCTCAGGACGGCCAGGGGCGCATCTGGGCGGCCGACGCCCGCGGCGCGCGGGTCATCGACGGCGCCCCGGCCCCGGGCGGCGAATACGCCTTGCCCAGCAAGAGCCGCCAGACGCGGATCATCGTCGATCGCGATCAGAACCTGTGGGGCGCGCAGCATCCTGACGGCCTGTTTCGCGTGCGGACGGGCGAGGCTTCAAGACCCGAGACCTTCTCCGCCGGCGAGGGTCTGAGTTCGGCCATGGCCTATGCGGTGTTCGAGGATCGGGAGGGCAGCCTCTGGGTCGCGACGGTGCGAGGCCTGGACCGTTTCCGCCCCGCCAGCGTGGTTCCCGAACCGCTCGTCCCGACCAGTTCGCCGTACGGCTATGTCGTGTTCGCCGACGCCAGGGGCGTGATCTATGTCAGCGACTCCACAACCCTCTACCGCGCCTTGCCCGGCCAGTCGCTCAAGCCGCTGATCCGGAACATCGGCCATGTCACCACCATGTGCGACGCCGGTGGCGGAGGGATCTGGGTGGGCCTGGGCGAGCGAGCCGTGCGGGTGGACGGCGACACGGTCACGCCAGCGCCCAAGCCGCCGTTCGCCGACACCTACATGTCCGCTTGCGCCCGCGACAGCCGGGGCGACCTGTGGGCGGCGGGATTCATGGCGGGCCTGCTTCACTACGACGGCCAGACCTGGAGCGCGTCGCTGCCCAAGCCGCTAGGCCTGGCCATCACGGCCCTGGCAGCCGACTGGCGCGGCCGGATCGTCGCCGACGGCGGTCGGGGCGCCGTGCTGGTTGACGGCAAGGACGTCAGAACGATCGCGACGCCGCCGCGGCCTGAGCGTGGCGGCACGATGCCGATGGCCGACGGCCCGCTGGGCGTGCTGGCCGGCAGCGATCGCGGCCTGACCCGCTTTCGAGACCAGCGGACCCAGTTCATCTCCCGCGACCGCTTCCCGTTTCTGGGCCTCAGCCACGGCCTGGCCCAAACAGATCGTGAGACTTGGCTGCTTAGCGCCAGCGGCCTTGTGAGACTCCAGAACGCCGACCTTGAACGCGCCTTCGAGGATCCCAAGGCTGGCCTGCCGGTTCGCATCTTCGACCTCAAGGACGGTCTGCCTGGTCCCGCATCCTACAAATACCGGGCGGACCTGGCGGTCGGCGGAGACGGTCGGGTTTGGATCGCCACCAGCGCCGGGATCGCCTGGCTCGATCCTGCGCGGCTGCCGGTCAACACGGTTCCGCCGCCGGTCACGATCCGGAGCGTCGGTGTCGATGGCGCCAAGACCCACAATCCGACATCCGTGGTCCTGCCTCGCGGCGCCAAGAAGCTTGAGATCAGCTACGCCGCGTTGAGCCTGGCCATTCCGGAGCGGGTGCGGTTCCGCTATCGCCTGGAAGGCGTGGACGATGATTGGGTCGAGGCCGGGTCGCGGCGGCAGGCTTTCTACACCAACCTAAAGCCGGGCAAGTATGTATTCCGGTTGCGGGCGGCCAACAACGACGGGATCTGGAACGAGCAAGGCGCCCGCGTAACCCTGGAGCTGCCGCCGACCCTCGTCCAGAGCCGGCTTTTCCTGCTGTTGTGCGCCGCTGTGGCGGCCTGCCTGCTTGTTGCAGCCTACCGGTGGCGGATGCGTGCGCTGGCCGAGCGGCTGCAGGCGGGCCTTCGTGAGCGGATGGCCGAGCGCGAGCGTATCGCCCGTGAACTGCACGACACCCTGCTGCAGGGCGTTCAAGGGCTGATTCTGAAATTTCAGTCGGCGACACGCCAGGTGCCGCCGGAGCTGCCCGCCCGCGACCAGCTGGAGCGAGCCCTGGACCGCGCCGAGGACGTGGTCGTCGAGGCCCGCGATCGCGTGCGCAGTTTGCGGACCGGCGCGGCCGGCGACCTCGTGGCGACGCTGGCCGAGGTGGTGGAGACCCTGCGCTCGGCCAGTGCGGCGGAGACCATCCTCACCGTCCAGGGCCGCAAGGCGGATCTGCATCCCTTGGTCGCCGACGAAATCGAGCGGGTGGTGGTGGAGGCGCTGTTCAACGCCCATCGCCACGCCGGCGCCAAGCGGATCGAGGTGCTGGTGGATTTCGAGCCCAAGCGGCTGCGGGTCAGCGTCCGGGACGACGGTGCTGGCGTGGATCCGCGGGTTCTGGAGGCCGGCGGGCGCGACGGACACTTTGGTCTGGCGGGCATGCGCGAACGCGCCCGCAAGATCCATGGCGTGCTGGCGATCCGCAGCGAGCCGGGGCAAGGCGCTGAAATCGAGCTGGTCGCACCGGGCGGCGTGGCCTATGCCGCGGCGCGGCGGGGGGCGTGGAGCCGGCTTTGGGCGAACGTGTGGGCGCAAGGGGCGAGAGCGTGAGGACGAGCGGCGATGTCACCACGGTCCTGATCGTCGACGATCATCCGCTGCTGCGCGAGGGCGTGGCCGCCGTGCTGGACGCCGAGAGCGACATCGCCGTCGTCGGCGAGGCTCGCGACGGCGCCGAGGCCGTGGCGCTGTTTGGCTGTTTGCGTCCGGACATCGTGTTGATGGACTTGCAGATGCCCGGGATGGACGGCGTCGAGGCGATCGCGGCGATCAAGGCCCAGGCGTGGGAGGCGAGGATCATCGTGCTGACGACCTATGCCGGCGACGTGCGCGCCCTGCGCGCGTTGAAGGCGGGCGCCAGCGCCTACCTCCTCAAGAGCGGCCTACGGCGCGAGTTGATCGAAACCATCCGAACGGTCCGCGGCGGCCAGCGTTATCTGCATCCGGACGTGGCCCACGACATCGCCGTCAACGCCATCGCCGAGCCGCTCAGCGAGCGTGAGATCGACGTCCTCAAGCGCGTCTCGGCTGGCCAGGCGAACAAGGAGATAGCGCGGGGTCTGGCCCTGTCGGAGGACACGGTGAAAGGTCACATGCGCAGCATCTTCGCCAAGCTGGATGTCAACGACCGGACGCAGGCGGTGACGGTGGCGCACCGTCGGGGGATCATCGCGCTTTGAGGTCTTATCTCGGCGCCCGGTGCCGCCACGACAAGGAAGCAAACCCCCGCGGGCGTCGCGAAGCGTGTTCGGCGTGGCGTCATCAGGGCCAAGCGCGCCCTAGAGCCCTTCTTGTTCCATGGACCGCCGACGTCCGATGGGGTGAAGCGGCGCTTCGATACGGCAGACATAGCCCTTTGGCGCGTACTCTGAGGCGACTGTACCGCTCAGGTCCTGCTCGACGCTCATCTTGATCAGCCGCGAGCCGAATCCCGTCGCTGTCGGCGGCGTCACCTTTGGGCCGCCGGACTCGCGCCACTCCAGGACGAAAAGCGGTTCGGGACGACCGACATCAAAGGTCTGCCAGTCCACGGCCAGTCGCCCGCCGGGTTTGGACAGGGCCCCGTACTTGGCCGCGTTGGTCGTCAGCTCATGCAGGACCATGCCTAGAGCCAGCGCCTGGCGCGCGGGCAGATAGACCTCCGGGCCGCTGAAGACCACCTGCTCGGAAGGATAGGGAGCCAGCTCCTGCTCCAACAGCGGCCTGATCCCGGCGGCTTCCCAACTGGCCTGGGTCAGGACGTTGTGTGTGGCCGAAAGCGCCATCAGGCGGTCTTCGAACACCGCCCTGAACTCCTGCAGGGAGGCGGCCCGCCGGGCGGTGTGGGCGGCGATGGATTGGATGGTCGCCAGGGTGTTCTTGACCCGGTGATTGAGCTCATTGGTCATCAGGCGATGGCGACGCTCGCTTGCGGTGACCGCCGCGAAGGCCTGGTGGCGGTCGGTGACGTCCAGGACCACGCCGATCATGCGCACCGCGCGTCCGCGATGGTCGAAAATGGTCTTGCCGCGGACGTTCACCCATCGATCCTGGTGGCTGAGGCGGTACTCGACGTCGTAGTCGGCGCCCGTGCGCTGAGCGCTTTCGACCGCGCGATCGCGCATGGCGCGGTCCTCGGGCGACAGCGCGCCCAACCACTGGTCGATGGTCAGGCGCGCGTCGACGGGGATGTCGAACAGCGCCTTGACCTGCGCCGACGCCTGCAAGGCCTGGGAGCGAAGATCATATTCCCAGTACCCGACACCGCCCGCATCGAGCGCCTGCAGGATGTTGCCGCGCTGATCGTATAGGGAAGCCATCAGCGCGAGGAAGAGGATGAGCGCGGTGCCCGCGGCGACGCCGACGCCGAGCAGGAAGGGCGGCGCGCCCAGAGGGGCGCGAGACGTCAGGTCTGCGATAGGCGTCAGCTCAAGGGCCGCCATGGCCGTGTAGTGCATGCCCACCACGGCGGCGCCGAGCAACACCGCGCCTAGAACGCGATGACCCGGCGCGCGTTGCTGCCTGGCGACGAAAAGCCCGATCGTGGAGGCGACGACCGCGATGGCCAGCGACACGGCGACGAGACCTGGTCGATAGGCCAGGGCGACGGCCGAGCGCACGGCGGCCATGCCGACATAATGCATCGCGCAGATGCCCGCGCCCATGGCGGCTCCGGCCACCAGGATGTGAGTGGATTTGGCGGCTGGCCGCGTCGCCGCCAGGAAGGCCCCCCAGGTCGAGACGATGGCCAAGGCCAGGGACAGTGCCGTCAGCCCCGGCGCATACGCGACCGGCGATCCTGGATCAAACCCCAGCATGGCGATAAAGTGCATCGACCAGATCGACAAACCCATGGCGATCGCCGCGGTGCTGATCCAGACGAGGCGCGCGCGCCCTATGTGGCTGTGGACGCGACCTGCAAGGTCCAGGGCGGACCAGGAACCGAGCACCGCAACGCCAAGAGACAAGGCGACGAACGTCCAGTCATGATGATTGTGATGCACGACGGCCTGGATCTCCGCGGAACATTTGCGTCGAGCCTAGCAGGAAGTTCGAACGGTCCAAGTCTTCCTCACGCCGGCGAACGACCTCAGTCCGCAAGGGTTCCGATGTCGGCTCATGGCGCGGACAGCGGGTCGTGAAGCTGGATGAGCTAACGCGGCCTAGTCCCTCGCGGTGGGGTGCTGGCGTTCTAGGGCAAGTCCTGATCACTGGCGCATGCCAGAATGGCGTTTCCGGCTACGGCCTGAACAGGCTGACAGCCTGATCAGCAAAGCGCGGGCGTTGACGCCTTACCTCCTGTCCATCACCCTTTGGGGCCTGGCGACCGCATCGACCTAGAGGGAAGGCTGAGACCGGGGAAAGCCACCTGCGGTGGCATTGGGGGCGACGATGGGCTGGGCCGACCTGCCAAAGCATATTGACGCTCTCATCGATGGTCTCGTTCGCCTGATCTATGGCTTGGTCATCACTACGCTGCAGGTCGCGACGCGGCCCGTGTCAGCCAGCCTACATTTCAGCCGTGTCGCGCCCTCGCCAGTGAGATCGCATACCTACATGCTGGCGTCGATTCTCATGGCGGCCGTGGTGATGCCGTCTTCACGCACTCCGGGCCAGCGCTTGTCATCGCTGGCGGCGTCGAGCTCTCAGAGCTTCGCCACGATCGTTGTCAATGTGCTGGTCGTCTATGTCACCTTCGATCTACTCGCCATACTGATCGCTCGCTCGGCGAGGCGTGGTTTCCGGCGAGATCGGGCTGCGGCGATGATGCGATATGCGATTGGGACGAGCGTCGTCTTCTGCGCATTCGACGGCGTGCTCAAGCCGCTGCTGAACAACTTGCCGCTGCTGGCCCGCGTCAAGTCTGAAAGCGTGGCGCTCATTCTCTACGCCATCATCTGGATGACGACCTGGACGGTGTGGGCTTATCCGGCGGTGAGTGTCGGGACTAGCCTACTATCGGGCGATCGCAATCGCCGACGCCTTCGGAAAGGACCGGCCCTTCTTCTGATGATCGCCAGCGTGTTTGCGACGCAGGTGTTGTTTTTCACCTGGGTGATGACGGGCGCTCAAGCGGTTGGTCGCTATGTTGGACATGAAGGAGAGAGGCTTCAGGTCGTGAGTTTGACCTGCCGGCGCGAGGGCCAGATCGTCCACGTCGCTGCGGCGCTCGACAATCCGACGGAGAAGGCCGTGGTGTTCAAGGACCAAGACGTGTCGGTCACCATCGGGGAAAACGACAACTTCGCGTTTTTGCGGCCCGAGCCAGCCGGCCTTGCCCTTTTCCCGCCCGGCAAGGTCACGGTCGTCGAGCTTGTCGGGCCCCTGCGCGAGCCCTTCAATCCCGCTGGCTCCAAGTGGTGCAAATTAGCCGATGCGACCTACCTGGAAATGTCCGACGTCAATGCGCCACTGGAGTAATCCTCGCCTCATCTATCTGCAATGATGTCCCGACGAGGCGCTGCGGTGAATGTCCGGAATCTGGCGGAGCACCAACGTCAGGAACTGGCGCAAGTCTGACGTTGCGGCGCGGCGCTCACGTGAGCGGCTGTTTGACTCGCGGGGCACGCTTGCGCCCTTGTCACTTCTGGAAGGCCTATGGAGTACAACGGCGTACTCGTAGTGATCAGTTTCATCCGACAAGCGGCGCCACTCGGCGGATCGAATGCTTCCGCGCCGCGCCGTCATCCGATGAAGAGCGCCGCCGCCAGGCTGGTTTTCCGGACGGGCAGCGGACCAGCCGTCTTTCCGGCCGTAGGCCGCAGTCTCAAAAAGACATGACCGCCGCTGGATCAAACGATAAGGCGCGGAACTAAAGTGCAGGCCTGAACCTCCTTTCCGAAAAGGAGATGGCCATGTCCGTGATCGACAAACTGCTGGGCGCAGTCACCCCGCCGGAGAGCGACGACAAGCGACGCGAGGCCACGCTCGCCGCCCATGCGGCCGCGGGCGAGGGCGACTGGCTGTCGATGGCCCTGGACCATCACGACCAGATCCGCGCTGGTTTCGAAGCCTGTCGGACGGCGCAGCAGCCGGAGGCGCGACGATCGGCGATCAAGCGCCTGGCCCTCGTCCTGAACGGCCACTCGCTGGCCGAAGAACTGGTCCTCTATCCGGCGCTGGCCAAGGCGGGCGAGAAAGCTCATGCGGGCCTCGCCTACACCGAACAGACGACTGCCAAGATGCAGATGGCCGAGCTCGAGCGGATTGACCCGGCCTCCGACGCGTGGGCCGACAAACTGGAACACATCCGCGGGGCGGTGCTCCACCACATCTTCGAGGAGGAGGGGACGTGGTTCCTGGAGCTGCGTGAGAAGTGCGACGACCAGGAGTTCCTGACCCGGCGCTTCGCGGAAGAGTTTCGGCGCTACGTGGCGGGGGCCTGACGAGGCCGCCTTCGAGCGCGTTCCAGCCATCATCAAAAGGCGCAGGGGGGAACGGATGTTCTGGCGCGGCGATCTCCTCACCATTGCCCTCGAACCGGAGATGGATCGTGTCGCTCGACGGACCCGCCATATCGACGCCGCGCACCCGCAAGGGAGCCGCCCCGCGCGCCAGACCAGATGAAGCCCGCAGCTGGGACGCCAGGCCGCGCGCCACCACGCCATCCGTTTCGCCATCCAGGACGTTCAGGCTCCCGGGCGGCAAGACCATGACGCTGGCGACGGATCGCGTCCGGGCGCGCCCGGCCGTGACGCCCCAGGTGTCCTTCATGCTGGGCCAGAACGCCATAGGTTTGGGCCTGTGGGGCCTGCTCGCGCCCAAGGGCGTGAACCGCTTCCTCGGGCTGAAGAGCTCGCCGCAGACGACGCAGCTGCTTTTCGGGGCGCGGGAGATGGCCACGGGCATGGCGCTGTTCTCGGACCCGACCAAGGCCGGCGCGCTCTGGGCGCGGGTGCTCGGCGACGTATTCGACATCGTCCTGCTGCGCCGCCTCGCCGAACCGTCGAACCCCAAGCGAGGCAACGCGCGCTTGGCCCTGGGCGTGGTCCTGGCCGTCACGGCCCTGGACGTGATCGCCGCCGTGCGGATGTCCGCCGTCAAGCGCAATTGCGAATAGGAGAAGGCGATGAAGGCGATCTGCTGGCAGGGCAAGAAGGACCTGCGTTGCGAAGAAGTGCCCGATCCGATCATCGAGGATCCGAAGGACGCGATCATCCGCGTCACCTCGACCTGCATCTGCGGGTCTGACCTTCACCTGATGAACGGCTTCGTCCCCACCATGTGCGTGGGCGACGTCATGGGGCACGAGCCCATGGGCGAGGTCGTGGAAGTCGGGCCGGAGGCTCGGGCCAAGGGGCTAAAGGTTGGGGACCGAGTTGTCGTGCCGTTCCAGATGATCTGCGGCGAATGCGAGCAATGTCAGGCCGGGAACTATTCGGTCTGCCAGGTGACTAATCGCAACGCGGACCTGGCGAAGGCCTTCTTCGGCGACACGACCGCGGGCCTGTTCGGATACTCCCACATCACGGGCGGCTACGCGGGCGGCCAGGCCGAGTACATGCGCGTGCCCTACGCGGCCACGACCCTGATCCAGGTTCCCACGACCGGCGCCGACGAGAAGTACCTGTTTCTTAGCGACATCCTCCCCACCGGCTGGCAGGCGGCGGCGTTCGCCGACATCCAGCCAACCGACACGGTCGCGGTCTGGGGCTGCGGACCGGTCGGGCTGTTCACGATCCAGTCGGCGTTGATCCAGGGCGCCAAGCGGGTAATCGCCATCGACGATGTTCCCGAGCGTTTGGCGATGGCCAAGCGGCTGGGCGCCGAGATCCTGGATCGCAGCAAGGCCAAGGTCATCCCGACGCTCAAGGAAATGACTGGCGGCCACGGTCCCGAGAAGTGCATCGACGCGGTCGGGCTGGAGGCGCACGGACCCACGCCGGTGCTGGAACTGATCGATCGGGCCCAAACGGCGCTGAAGCTGGAGACCGAGCGCCCCATCGCCCTGCGCGAGGCGATCATGGCCTGCAAGGCGGCCGGAACCGTTTCGGTGCCCGGCGTCTATGGCGGCCTGTCGAACATGATCCCGATGGGCGCGATCATGAACAAGGGCCTGACGCTCCGCACGGGCCAGACCCATGTCAAACGCTGGAGCGACGACCTGCTCCGCCGGATCGACGAGGGCCAGATCGACCCGACGTTCGTCGTCACCCATACGGTCCCCCTGGGCCGCGGGCCGGAGATGTACAAGACCTTCCGCGATAAGAAGGACGGCTGCGTGAAGGTGGTTCTCAAGCCTTGATCGGCGTCCGAGCGCCGAGGGGAGGGCGCCGCGCAATACAGCGCGGCGCCTGATGTCATGACCCCGTGTCGACGTGAACGGGAAGCCCGCCGCGTGCGCGTCTGCTGAGCCCTTTGCTTAGCGGGGGCCGGCGATCAGAGCGGTTCCAAGGTCGCCCGGTCGTCTCCGTGTCGTGCGCGGAGTCGCCAGGGCTTTCCACGAACCCAAAGTCGGTCGATCCGGATTTCGTCCCAGCCCTGGGGCAGGACCACGGGACGGGCGGGCCAACTGCTGGGATCGTCGAAGTTAGCCCGAAGGCCAGGCAGGCCCTGGATCAAGCCCATCAGGAACGCACCCATATTGGCGCCGAACGGACCGGCCGGCGGCTGCTCGGGAAACCGGTCGCGCCGGTATTCCAGAATCTGGCCGAACCGCGCGGCCTCGAACTTGGCGTAACCTTCTTCGAAAAGTCGCGCCGAGAGCTCGCGATCACCGCGCCAGGCCGCCCAGACGCCGTAGAACGCCGACAGCATCGGCGAGCCGACATAGCGGTCGGCCAGGGCCAGATAGGCGTCGAGGGTTTTCCTCGCGACATCGCGGTCCAGGTCCCGCCAGAGCGGGAAGAGGGCCATCAGGGGATCGGGCGTCTCGCCCTTCTCTTCGCCGGGATCATAGCCGTCATGGGAGACGAGAACGCCGCCTTTGAGCGGAGGAACCAGGCCGTCGCGAACCTCGCGCCATTTCTGGGGCGGGGTCTTGCCGAGGCGTTCGGCCAGCGCCAGCGCGTCGTCCAGGGTGGCCTGGGCCGCCAGGACGGTGAAGGCGGGATTGTCGGACTCTTCCTTGCGCTCGGCGATGCCCATCGAGCCCTTGATCTCATAGCCTCGCGAGGTCGGTGTCGTGCGACTGGCGATCCATTCGCTGACGCCCGAGAGCACCGGCCACGCGCGCTCCAGCTGGAAGTCCTCGTCGCCGGCGACCATCGCATAGAGGGAGAAGGCCCGGGCCACGTCGGGCGACACGTGGTCCTCGTGCCACGACGCCGATCCCGGCAGCGGCGCGGCCTCCTGGCCGGTGGAGGGGCCGCTCTCCCATGGGAACTGGAGGCCCCGCCGGCCACGCGCCTGGGCGTTCTTGCGGGCGGCCTTGAGATTGGCGGTGCGGTAGTCGAGCAGGGCCTCGGCCGCGCCGGGCTGGAGGAAGGTCAGCGGCGGGACGGCGAAACTCTCCACGTCCCACATCACATGGCCGTAGTAGTAATGATACTCGCCCCACGTCGCCAAGCCGAAGATCGAGGTCGAGCAGGGCGACGACGGGTGGGACGAGCTCATCAGGTAGAAGAAGGCGGCGTCCGCCAAGGCCTGCCAGCGCGGCTCGGCCCCAATCAGCTGGATGCGACTTTGCCAGAGGTCCTTCCACTGCTTGCGGTTGGCCTGGCGGATCGTCTCGAAGCCCTCGCGCTTGGCCAGGGCCACCAGGCGCACCGCCTCCTGGTCGGGCTGGGCGTGCATGGCCGACGGCGTCATGCTGACCATTTGCTGTAGCACGTACTCGCGGCGCTGATCGGCTTGCAGCTTGTATTCCGTGAAGAGCTGTCCGCGCTGCAGCGGCGGCGTCGATCGCTCCGCCTCGGCGTCCAGGGCGGTCACCATCGCCATGCCGCAGGTCGATAGCGCGCCCTCGGTCTCCCAGAGCAGCGAGCCGTCACAGGCTGGTTGCGGCTCGCCCGGCGTCCCGCGTTCATGAGCCAAAGGTTTCCCTTCCACGCCGCGCGCGTCGATCATCGGGCGCAGGGCAAGCGGCGCGAGGCCATCGAGGCGGAAGGTGACCTGCTGGCAGGCCAGCGTGGGGTGATCGCGACTGCAGAAGGTGACGACCTCGATCTCCAATCGCCGATCCTTCGGCTGGAAAACCAGGCGCGTGATCACTTCCGCCGTTGCGAAATCGTAGCGCTGGTCGATCACGGACATCGCCTGAGGCGCGTTCGATAGCCAGACATCCTCCAGAGCGATGTCAAGCGCCAACGGATAGGGCGCGAGGGCGGCGGCTTCGATGTCACGGACCGGATGACGGCCTACCAGGCCGCTGACCAGGGCAAGCCCCGCGGTTGGTGGATTGTCCCTTACCCGCAGCCCGATCACGCCGTTGGAGAGATAGGCGGGAAGGTCGTCCTTCAAGCCGCCTTTAACAGGCTTTGGGCTGATCGGTTTGTGCATCTATGTCTCCGGTCGCTTGACCGGTGAACGGCGATCGGGCCGAACCGTTTCGCTCAACGTCAAAAGCTTCGGCCAAGTGCGCCAATCGCGTGACCCGCGCTTGAAGCTGAACCTGCCCAATCGACTATCGGGAGATCACTAGCGCGCCACGCTGTTCGAGCTCACGAACTCCCTCGCGAAACCGAGGCTAAAGCACGATGCGTCACGTCTGGTTCCGCGTTGGATGTGCGCCTTAACGCTTTGACTAACTTAGTTTAATTACTCGGATCAAATGATACTAGAGCCGGAACCGCGCTCCAACTGATCCCGTTCTCGTCGCCCGACCCAAGTGAGGGACAGCGATGACCAGGCCAGAGCCGCAAATACGTTTTTCGATCACCCAGGACGGAAGCGATTGGTGTTGGCGTGCGGTGCGCGACGCGCAGGTGGTTGCGGAAGGGCGGGCGCCCACCCGCGCGGTTGCGGCGGCGTTCATCATCCGAACGATCTGCGAAGTCTGCGGAGCGGCGTACGGCGCGGCGGCCGAGGTTCTGGCAGAGGCCGCCTGATGCGCGTGGTTGAGACCTCCGTTTATCGCGGCCCACACTACTATTCGGCACGTCCCATGGTGCGGATCCGCCTCGATCTGGGGCGTCTGGAGGAATGGCCGACCCATCGTCTGCCGCATTTTGTCGATCGACTGCTGCTCGCCTTGCCAGGTCTGGACCAGCACGGCTGCTCATACCAGGCTCCGGGCGGCTTCGTGCGTCGGCTGCGCGAAGGCACGTGGCTGGGCCATCTCGTCGAGCATGTCGCGCTGGAGCTCCAGGCGCTGGCCGGCGCGCGGGTCACGCGCGGCAAGACGCGCTCGGTCAAGGGGATGCCTGGCGTCTATGACATGCTCTATGCCTACGAGACCGAAGCCTTGGCGAAGGCCTCGGGGCGTCTGGCTTTGCTGCTGGTCGACAGCCTATTGCCGTCGAACCTTCAGGGGGTCTCAGGGCTCGAAAAGATCGCCCCGCCGCTCGCCGGCGCCGTGGAAACACCGCTCGATCTGAACCGCGCGATCACCGTGCTCCGCGACGTCGCTCGCCGCGAGGCGCTGGGCCCCTCGACCAAGGCCTTGGTCGACGAGGCCCGCCGACGCCGGATCCCCGTGCAGCGGCTGGACGAGCAAAGTCTCATCCAGTTTGGCCATGGCGCGCGTCGCAAGCTGATCCGCGCCAGCATTACGGGCGAGACCTCCCACATCGCCGTCGAGACCGCGGGGGACAAGGCCTTGACCAAACGGCTGCTCGCGGCCGTCGGCCTGCCTGTTCCTCGCGGCGCCGTTGTGCGCACGGCGGACGATGCGATCCAGGAAGCCCGGCGCCTGGGCGGACCGGTGGTGATCAAGCCGCAGGACGGCAATCACGGCAGGGGCGTCAATCTCGGCCTGGAAGACGAAGAGGCGATCCGCTGGGCGTTCGATCAAGCCCGTGCGCAAGGCCGCCGTGTTCTGGTCGAGGAGCAGTTCAAGGGGCGCGACCACCGCATCTTGGTCGTGTGCGGCCAAGTCGTGGCTGTGTCCGAGCGGGTCCCAGCCCAAGTGATCGGGGACGGCCGTTCGACGGTCGCTCACCTGATCGAGAAGGCCAATCGCGACCCGCGTCGCGGCCGGGGCCACCAGAACGTCATGACCCAGATCGTCGTCGACGATCATCTGAGGGAGATGCTGAGCCGCGCGGGGCTGGATCTCGACAGCGTCGTCGCGGATGGCGAGGTGGTCGCGCTGCGTGCGACAGCCAACCTCTCCACCGGTGGCTCGGCGGTCGACCGCACCGACGAAATCCATCCCGACAACGCGAGTATCGCCCGGCGCGCGGCCCTGACCGTAGGGCTGGACGTGGCGGGCATCGACTTCCTGGCCCCCGACATCCGCCGTTCGGTGCGGGAGACCGGCGGCGGGGTGATCGAGGTCAACGCGGCGCCCGGGCTCCGCATGCACCTCGCTCCCTCGGAGGGACTGCCTCGCGACGTCGCCCGGCCGGTGCTCGCCCGACTGTTTCCTCGCGGCCAGAACGGTCGCATCCCGATCGTCGCCGTCACGGGTACGAACGGCAAGTCGACGGTCGGACGCATGGTGGCGGCGATCTTCCGCGCCCAAGGGCTGACCGTCGGCCTGACCAACACCAGCGGCGTCTATGTGGGCGGCGAGCAGGTGAAGGCGGGGGACGCCAGCGGTCCGAGAAGCGCACGCATGGTGCTGAATGATCCCACCGTCGACATCGCGGTGCTGGAGACCGCGCGCGGCGGCATCCTGCGCGAGGGCCTGGCCTTCGATCGCTGCGATGTCGGCATGGTGCTGAACGTCACCGCCGACCATCTGGGGCTCAGGGGTGTCGACACCGTGGAAGAGTTGGCCAAGGTCAAGTCAGTGGTGACCGAGGCGGTCGGGCGGCGCGGGGTGAGCATCCTGAACGGCGACGACCCGATGACCCTGCGGCTGGCGCGACACGCGGGCGGTCGGGTGGCCTACTTCACCCTGAACGGCGGCTTCGACCTTTCTCCGTTCCTGCAAAAGCATGTGGCCGAGGGCGGCCTGCTGGCGGCGCGCGAGGCCTCGCTCCTCGGCGGCGACCTGGTTCTGTACGACGGCGGCAAGCGAACAGTGGTGATGAGCGCCGACGAGATCCCGGCCACGCTTTCGGGCCTCGCGACTTTCAATACCGCCAACGCCCTGGCCGCGGTTCTGACCGGCTATGCTCGTGTCCCGGTCGAGACCATCGCGGCGGCCTTACGTGATTTCCGTTCCGGCTTCGAAGACAATCCCGGCCGATTGAACCTGCATGACGAGCACGGCTTCAAGGTCATCGTCGACTACGCCCACAATCCCGCGGCCCTGAGAGCGATCGGCGATTTGGTGCAGGGGTTGCGGCCCCGCGTCGGCAGGACGATCGGCGTGGTCAGCATCCCGGGAGACCGGCGGGACGAAGACATCCGTGTGATGGGCGAGATCGCCGCAGGCCTGTTCGACGACCTCGTCTTCCGGGAGCGGCCGGACGGTCGCGGGCGGGCGCCAGGCTCGGTTGTCGCTCTGCTCACCGAAGGCGCGCTGTCTACCGGCTTCCCTTCCCACCGCGTGCACCGGATCCTCAGCGAACCCGAAGCGGTCGATCTGGGTCTCCGTCTCGCGCGGCCGGGAGATTTGTTGATGATCTTTCCGACCTCGGTCGAGAAGGTCTGGCGGCAGGTCCAGGCGTTCAAGCCTGCGACGAACCCCGACGGAGCGATCAAGGCCGACCTGGGAGGCGCCGTTGCTTGAGCGGCCTGACTGGGCCGTCATCGTCCATGGCGGCGCCCGCACCATCCCCCCTGGTCGCCAACAGCATCATCGCCAAGGCTGTCTCGAAGCGGTAACCGCGGCCGCCAGCGTTCTCGCGGCCGGGCGGGGCGCCGTTGACGCCGTGGAAGCGGCCATCCGTGTTCTCGAGGCTGATCCAACCTTCAATGCAGGCCGGGGCTCGGTCCCCAACGCGGCTGGAAACGTGGAGTGCGACGCCGCCATCATGGACGGGCGGGACCTGACGGTCGGCGCGGTCGCGGCTGTCCGCATCCTGCGGCATCCGATCTCGGTCGCCCGGCGCATGCTGCCCGAGCGTCCGGTGCTGCTTGTGGCGGACGGCGCGGAGGCGTTCGCGCGCGACCATGGCGGGGAGCTCTGCGAACCGGATTATCTCAGGATGCCCGATACCGAGACGGCCGGGTGTGACACCGTGGGCTGCGTGGCGATCGATATTCGGGGGAGTATCGCCGCGGGCACGTCCACCGGCGGCTTGTCCGGCTGCATGGCGGGCAGGGTAGGGGACTCCCCATTGCCGGGATGCGGCCTCTACGCCGACGACGCCGTGGGCGGGGTCTCGTTGTCGGGCGAGGGGGAAAGTCTGATCCGAACGACGCTCGCCTCGCGTCTGATGCAAGCGCTTGAACAGAACGATCCGCAGACCGCTGTCGCGGGCGCCCTTGAACGCCTTGAGCGGGTAGGCGGCGAGGCGGGGCTGATCGTCATCGACCGGCGCGGTCGCTTCGGCTGGGACCATACCAGCGATCATTTTGCCGTGGCGCGCGCCAGCGCGAGCGAACCGGCCAGGGCCTTCATCCATCGCAGCGAAGACGAAGGGAGCCACGTTTGACTAACACCCCCGGAGGCAGAGGCCCCCTGATCATTATCGGCGGCCATGAGGACAAGGAGGGTGAAAAGGTCATCCTGAAAGCCGTGGCTCAACGGGTCGAGGGGAGGCGGCTCGTGATCGCCACGATCGCGTCGCGAGCGCCGGAGGGCTATTTCGAAACCTACCGGAAGGTGTTTTCGGACCTGGGCGTGACCGATCTGGTCGAGCTCTATGTCGAGGACCGCCACGAGGCCCACGACGAGCAGAAGCTGCGCGTGCTGGACGGCGCGGCCGGCGTGTTCTTCTCGGGGGGCGACCAACTGCGGATCAGCAGCCAGATCGGCGACACGCCGATCGAAAAGCGCATCCGCGAAATTTGGGAACAGGGCGGGGTCCTGGCCGGCACCTCGGCCGGAGCTTCGGTGATGAGCGACACCATGCTGGTGCGCGGCGCCAGCGCTGAAACCCACCGCATCGGCGACCTTCGGATGGCGCCGGGCCTGGGCCTGGTAAGGGACGTCATCATTGACCAGCACTTCGCCGAGCGGGGCCGGCTGGGCCGGCTGCTGGGTGCGGTGGCTCACAGTCCTCGGGTGTTGGGCCTGGGGATCGATGAGAACACGGCCATCGTGCTCGAGGGCGAGCAGTTCGTCGTCATAGGGGAGGGCGGCGTCTATGTGGTCGACGGCGAGGACGTCTCGATGTCGAACATCGCCGAGGCGAAGTCGGAACGCGCCCTGTCGATCATGGACGTCCGTCTGCACCTGCTGGCCGACGGCGATGGATTCAACTTGGCGTCACGACGCCCTGACGGTCCGGCCACCTGCGTCTAGATCGGGGCCGGGAACAGACGCAGATAGCTGGCGTCGAATTCCGACAGCGCGACCAAGCCGCCCCAGTCGAGGATCTCGACCTCCTGGTCGCGCCAGGTCACCAGCTTTTGCTCGCGCAGGGTCTGGATGGTCCGGTTCGTGTGGACCGCGGAAAAGCCCAACACTTCGCCCAGTTGATGCTGGGTTAGCGGCAGGTCCATGCGTAGGCCGTAGGTCAAACCCACGATCTCAAGCCGCAGATGGAGCTCGCAGAGCAGGCGGGCCAATCTGGCCGGCCCGTCCTGGAGGCCGAGGGCGAGCAGCCATTGGCGGTGAATCGCGGAATCCACGACGGTCTCCAGCCATAGCAGTCTCGCCAGATGGGGATGGGACTCAGTCAGGGCGCGCAACTGGTGATGGGGAATCTCCAGGACCCGGCAGTCGGAGAAGGCCAGCACGGCGTGGTCGAGCTGCTTCATGACGAAGCCATGCAGGTCGATGAAATCGCCCGGCACGCTGATCTCCGTGAACTGCCGTGGCCCCGCTCGCAGCTCCAGATATCGGCCGGCGACGCCGGAAAGCAGGATCGAGCTATGGTCGACATGGGCGCGCATCGGGATGATGTCGCGGCCGCGCGAAACGTCCCGGAGACGGCCGTCCAGGCTCAGCAGTGCGGCTTCCTCGGCGGGCGAAAGCGCGTCCCGGCGTTTCAGCTTGCGGATCAGGAATTCGATCATCGCGGCCGGTCAACGCTAGCCGACCGGCCGGCGGCGCTCCTGGCGGTGTGAGGTCGTGATGGGGTGTGGCTCATGCCGGCGGTCCTTGTTGCACAGGTGTCACAACGACGGGCCGAAGCCCGGCGTTCCTGGCGCCGTGTTTCCACGGAACCGAGCCCTGCGGACCTCCGTTGGTCGAGGGCCCACAGGGGCTTGTTTCAACCGAAGACGAGGCGCCCGATGGGCTTTTTCTCCAAGATCATGGACAAGATTTTCCACGGCCATCAGGCGGCTCCGGCCAAGCCCGCGCCGAGCGCGGCGGCTCCAGCCGCAGCGATACCCGCCCAACCGGCGCCGGCCGCTCGTCCGGATCCGGTGGACGTCGAGGCGGTGCTGACCGACATGGCCCAGGGCGCGGGTGGCGGCGGCAATTGGCGGACCTCGATCGTTGATCTCCTGAAGCTGCTCGATCTCGACTCCAGCCTGGAAGCCCGCAAGGCGCTCGCCCAGGAGCTTGGAGTCCACGCCGGCGAGCACGGCAGCGCCGAGCAGAACATCGCGCTGCACAAGGCGGTGATGCAAAAACTCGCCGATAATGGCGGCAAGGTCCCCAGCAGCCTGTACGCCTGAGATGAGAAGCTCGACCGATCTCGGCTCGGCCTCAACGGAGGAGGCGGAAGCGCTGGCCTGGCTGCTCAGGACGCTGGACGCCCAGGCTTACGACTTCGTCACTCCGACCCTGTCGACCGTCCGCCGCTGGATCTCCCGGCCTCCGCCCGAGCAGCCCAGCCTACGCGACGTTTTCGGATGGGGATTTCCCTTTCCGCTTCAGGCGATCGAGCCTGACCTGCTGACGGCGCTCAAGGCCGCCGGGGCGCTCGAGCCGGTTGGTCCGCTGGTCCGCAGTCGGCTGCGCGGGGCTCGGGTGCATGGCCGGTTGTTTCTGCATTCCGCCTATCCCGGCGCGGGAGAAAGCGCGGTGTTCGTGGGTCCTGACAGCTATCGCTTCGCCGACTTCATTCGACAGGAGATCGCCAAGGCTCCGGTCCGCAGTCTGTTCGACGTCGGGGTGGGCGCGGGCGTGGGCGCGGTTTTGGCTCACAGGTGGAGCGGTGCGGAAAGGGTTTTCGCCAGTGACCTCAACCCCGCCTCCCTGCGGCTGGCCAAGGCGAACGCCGCCCACGCGGGCGTGCCTCTCCAAGTGGGCCAAGCTGATGGACTCGCGGCCGCGCCGACGGGTCTCGACCTGATCGTCGCCAACCCGCCCTATGTGGGCGGAGTGTCGGGGAGGACCTACAGGGATGGCGGCGGAGCATTGGGGGAGGGGCTGGCCCTGGCTTGGGCGAAGGCGGCGTTGTCTCGCCTGGCTCCGGGCGGACGCCTGCTGTTGTACACCGGTGCGCCGATCGTGACCGGCGGAGCCGATCCCATCCGCACGGCTCTCGCCGAGGTCAGTGCTGAGGCGGGAGCGGCTTTCGATTATCGAGAGCTGGATCCCGACATATTCTCAGGTGAGTTGCGGCGAGCGGCCTATGCTGAAGTCGAGCGGATCGCGGCCGTTGGCGCCGTGTTGACGCGCCCCGCCTGAAACGGGGAACAGACCGCGCTGGCCGGGGTTTGAAAGTCGCCACCACCCTTCTCACTCAATGCCGAGAGACCAACATGAGCGACTATGCCGACAGCCTGAATCCCCAAACCGCGGCGCCCAACGGTGCGGCCAAGACCGCCTCGCGCGCCCGCGCCAAGGTCGAACCCAAGCTCAAGGCGGTGGCCAGTTCGGCCCATGACGCCTACGACAGCATCAAGGAGGTCGCCGCCGAGGCGGCAAGCGAAACCCGCACGCGGGTCAAGGGCCTGGCCGCCCAGGCCAACGACGAGGTCCAGCGCCGCTACAGCGACCTCGAGGCATGGGTCCAGTTGAAGCCTGCCCAGGCCGTGGGCGTCGCGGCCGGGCTCGGCATTCTGCTTGGCCTTCTGCTGCGCGGCGGATCGACCAAGACCATCTATCTGCGCGACGCGCGCTGACACGGCGACGAGCGTCATTTGCTGCTTCCGTGAACCTCGATTCCAGCGCCCCGTTGGACAGGACTTTCCCGGAAGAGATGCATGGCTCTGAAGACTTGGCCGCCGCGACCGCGGCGGCCATTTTTCCGCGCGACCCTGCTCAGCGCGGCGCGGGCGGGCCCTTCGTGACCATCAGTGCTTCATCTCGTTCGCCGTCTTGCCCAGGGCGTTGGGCTGGGCGGCCTTGCCAGCGCCGGCCTCGTCATCGGCGTTCGTGGAACGATCCAGCTTGGTGACCATCTCGGCGTGCTTTTCCAGGTTGGGCGCGGTCTCGGCGGCGAAGGCCTTCAGGTCAGGATTGTCGCCGGTCTTGGCATAGCCGTTGAAGGCCAGCAGCGCTTCATGGTGAGCCATGGTCTGCTGGTCGAGATAGCGATCGTCGAAGTCCTTGGCCGACGCCCCGCGCAGATTGTCGAGCATGCCCTTGCGGCGTTCGTCCAGCGCCGTGGGCAGCGGTCCCGGCGCCTTGCCGCCCTCCACCAGCGCCTTGAGCTTGGCGTCGGCGGCCTGGTGATCGGCGATGATCATCCTGGCCGCGGCCTTCACATCCGGACTGGAAGCCTTCTCAAGCGCCAGCTTGGACGACTCGATCTCGTACATCCCGCCGATAGCCGCGTCCTTGACGAAGGCGTCGGCGTTGAGCGCGCCGGTCGCGCCCGTGGCGACGCCGGTGGCCGCGCCGGCGACATCCTGGCCGATATTGGCCGGCTCGTTGGTCTGGCCGGCCGCGCGCTGCTCGTCCGCCGGCTTGTTGCAGCCCGCCAGCAGGCAGGCGGCCGCCAGCACCATCATCGTGGAACGCATCGTGTTTCTCCTGTTTTCCTGCGCGACAACGTCCGCGGGGCGCCGAAGCTCGAGCGGGTGTCATTTGATGGGTCGGCTCGGCGGCGCTCGGCAGTGTCAAAGGAGGTTTGCAGCAACAGCGGCACGGGCTTGGGGTTGAGGCCCTGGACGGATCTCACTCCACAAGGATTCCAGCATGCCCAAGGTGATCGGCAAGGACACCGGCGCGACTTCGATCGCCGCGGATTTCGAGACCGCGCTCGGCCAAGCCGGCGAACTGCACCAACTGGCTTCGGAAGGCGGAGACGTGCTGACCACGCAGCAGGGCGTCCCCGTCGCCGATGACCAGAACACCTTGCGAGTGGGCGAGCGCGGTCCCGCCCTGCTGGAGGACTTCCATTTCCGCGAGAAGATTTTCCACTTCGACCACGAACGTATCCCCGAGCGCGTGGTGCACGCCCGAGGCTACGGCGTCCACGGGACCTTCACGCTCAAAGATTCGCTGGAGGAATTCACCCGCGCCAAGGTGCTGACCGAGGTGGGCGAGAAGACGCCGATGTTCGTGCGCTTCTCCACGGTGATCGGCAACAAGGGGTCGTTCGATCTGGCCCGCGACGTGCGCGGCTTCGCCGCCAAGTTCTACACCAAGGAGGGCAACTGGGACATCGTGGCCAACAACATCCCGGTGTTCTTCATCCAGGACGCGATCAAGTTCCCGGACATGGTTCACGCGGCCAAGCCGATCCCTGATCGGGAGTTCCCCCAGGCCCAGACGGCCCACGACAACTTCTGGGATTTCATCACCCTGACGCCGGAGTCGATGCACATGATCATGTGGGTCATGTCCGACCGGGCGATCCCGCGCTCGTTCAGGTTCATGGAGGGCTTCGGCGTTCACAGCTTCCGCCTGATCAACGAGGCCGGAAAGAGCACCTACGTGAAGTTCCACTTCAAGCCGCGCATGGGCCTGCAGTCGGTGATGTGGAACGAGGCCCAGAAGATCAACGGCGCCGATCCGGATTTCCACCGCCGCGACCTGTGGGATGCGATCGACCTGGGCGCGCCGCCGATCTGGGATCTCGGCGTGCAGTTGTTCGACGACGAGTTCGCCGACCAGTTCGAGTTCGACATCCTGGACGCCACCAAGATCATTCCCGAGGAACAGGTGCCGGTGCGGATAATCGGAGAGTTCGTCCTGGACGGCCTGGTGGACAACTTCTTCGCCGAGACCGAGCAGGTGGCCTTCTGCACCCAGAACGTCGTGCCGGGTGTGGGCTTCACCAACGACCCGCTGCTGCAGGGGCGCAACTTCTCCTATCTCGACACCCAGCTGAAGCGCCTGGGCGGTCCGAACTTCACCCAGATTCCGATCAACCAGCCGCGCTGCCCGGTCAGCAACTTCCAGCAGGACGGCCACATGGCCATCCGCAACGTGAAGGGCCGCGCTAACTACGAGCCCAACAGCTGGGGCGGGCCGCGCCAGAGCCCGGCGGTCGGCTATCGTCATTTCGACGCCGAAGAGAACGGCCGCAAGGCCCAGCTTCGTCCGGGCTCCTTCTCGGACCACTACAGCCAGGCGCGCCAGTTTTTCGTCAGCCAGACCGCGATCGAGCAAAAGCACATCGGCGACGCGCTGGTGTTCGAACTGTCGAAATGCGAACGGGTGGACATCCGTCAGCGCATGGTGGCCCACCTGCGCAACATCGACGAGACACTGGCCACGGTGGTCGCCACAGGGCTGGGCTTGCCGGTTCTGCCTGACCCGGCGCCGGCGGCTTCGCCCACCTTGACGACATTGCCCCCGTCCGACGCTCTGTCGATCCTGAAGCGGGCCCCCGGCAGCTTCGCCGGCCGCAAGTTGGGGATCCTGGTCAGCGACGGCGCGCCGACGGCTCTCGTCGAGGCGCTGACCGAGGCGGTGAAGGCGCTGCCGGCGGTCTACGAGATCATCACGCCGAAGATCGCGGGGGCGGTGCTCGACGACGGGACTGTCGCCGAGGGCAAGCAGAAGATCGAAGGCGGGCCGTCGGTGTTGTACGACGCTGTCGTTCTGGCCCTGTCGGCCGATGGCGCGGCGATGCTGGCCAAGGACAAGACCGCCAAGGACTTCGTCAATGACGCCTTCGCCCATTGCAAGTTCATCGGCTACACGCCGCAGGCCGAGCCGCTGATCGCCAGGGCGGGCATCGCCCCTGACGAGTACGACGAGGGCCTAATCCCGCTGAACGGCCCCGAGGACGTGCCCGCCTTTCTGGCCGCGTGTGGGCAACTGCGTCTTTGGAGCCGCGAACTGACGACCGACCTGGACGCCGCGGCGTTCCTCGCCACGGCCGGCGAGGTCCCGGCATGAACAGCTTCCGGATAGAGGTCGACGGGGTACGCTACCAGGGCTCCTGGCTCTTGCAGGGCGACATCCTGCTGGTGCGCAGCGACTACGGCTCGACCAGTGTTCCGCTAGGCGAGCTAGATCCGCCAACAGCGGCCCGCAAGGTGCTCCGCCAACTTGCGCATATCGATGAGCCGACGACGCGTTCCTCCTGACGCCGTCGGTCCGCGACGAGGTGCGATTAACTCATGTTAGTGCGGTCCCGCCTGGGCAGGCGCACGCTCGCGTCATGATAGCGCCGTTCCCTGAAGTCGCCTTCTTGCGAATCGAGCCTTTAGGCGAAGGCTGGTTGCTGATGTGCGGTGACAACGAGCTGGTCCAGGTGTTCCGGTCCGGCGCCGAGGCAGAGCGATATGCAAGGCGGTATGCGGCGAGTTTGGCGCGCTGCGGATACGCGCCTCGGCTGGTCATCCTCGACCGAAGCGGCGCAGCGACCAAGGCCGTGCTTTAGCCGTCAGCCGGCGTCGGTCTGCAGGACGCTACGGATAGGAGTCAGCGGAAACGCGATTTCGCATTGAATTCCGCCCGGCGCGAAGGTGAGGGCGCCAACACCGGTTAGCTCATAGGGCACGCGCTGCTCGATCAGCACCGATCCGAAGCCGGCCCGTCGAGGCGCTGCGCCCGCCACAGTGACACCGCTCTCCCGCCATTTGAAACGAAGCCACTCGTCGCCCTGTCGCTTTTCGATGGTCCAGCCGATGTCGATGCGTCCCTGGGCGATCGCAAGCGCGCCGTACTTCGTGGCGTTGGTGGCCAATTCGTGGACGGCCAGCGTCATCACCTCGGCGGCCTTCGGTTGCAGCTGAGTTTCAGGGCCGTCGATGACGATGCGATCTTCGTCGGCCACCTGGGCCAGAAGCTCGTCGCGCACAAGGCCTTCCAGATCGACACCGGCGCCCGGACTGCGCGTGAGCAGAACTTGGGTTCGGGCCAAGGCTGAGAGGCGTCCATCCAAGTGAGCGGTGAGGTCCTCGACGGTGTCACTGGTCTCGGCCGAGCGGCTGACGATCGAGCGGATCACGGCCAGGATGTTGCGCACCCGGTGCTGCAGCTCGGCGACCATCAGGTTGCGGGCCTGGCCAGCCCGCACACGCTCGGTGGTTTCGATCAGGATCAGGAAGACGGCGGCGACCTGATCGGAATCGTCGCGGACGGGCGAGCAGGACAGGGTGAAGCATCCGTCTTCGATCGCCCCGTCGCGGCGGAACGGCAGGACGAGGTCATCGAAAGTCGCCGTTTCGCCGCGCCACACGCCCTTGAAGGCCGGTGCGAGAGTTTCCCGGGCGGCTTCCAGGGCGCCGAGGCCGGACCGGCCAAGGTCGTCGCGTCCGTCCAGCAACGTGGCGTAGGCATCGTTGTAGAGGGTCACCGCGTCTGGGCCGATCCACAGGGCGGCTGGAAATCCGCAACCCAGCATCATGTCGATGGCGGTCCGCCGGCTGCGCGGCCAGGCGGCCTTGTCGCCGAGAGTCGTTGTCGACCAGTCGAACCCCTGGATTCGCTGCGCCATGCCCGACGGAACGGCGCCGTCCTTGGAAACGCGCATGTCTTCCTTCTACTCCGCCATCGGCCTCGGGAGCCCGACGTTGCGCGGGGCCTGACCACTAGGCGATAACGCGAAGCTTCGAAAATCGCCATCTCCAGGATGATAACGTCGGTTTTGTCTCGACGTACCCCCAAGGCTATCAGATGATAACGACCACGGCGGGGCTCGCTGCTAGGGATGAGCGAGCAAATGATTACGCATGGAAAATTAACAGGCGCCCCATGCTGAGCGCCGCGACGACGGGCGCCGTCGATAGGGCCTATCTCCGTCGGTTGAAGCGTTATGCTCCCCTGAACGACGAGGATGTCGCCACGCTTGAAGCGCGCCTGGGCCGTGTGGAGTCCTACGCCGCCGGCAAGGACCTGGAGCTGGCCAAGACGCAGCCGATGTTCCTGGTGTCGGGCTGGGCGTGCTTGGCCCATTCGCTGCGGGACGGCCGGCGGCAGATCATCGCCTTCTTGTTGGCTGGAGACGGCGTAGGATTCGATCTTCTGACCCGACCACAGCCGGCCATCGAGTTGGTGGCTTTGACGCCTCTGAAGGTTCGCTACGCCCAACCCGGCTCGCTGTTGCTCACCGATCGATTGGGGCGAGCCTTTGCTGGCGCGGCGGCGGATCAGCAGAGTCGACTGGTCGGGCATCTGGTTCGCCTGGGCCGCCAAACCGCCTACGAGCGAATGGCGCACCTGCTGCTCGAACTCCATGGCCGTTTGTCGGAGATCGGCGAAGCGCGCGGGGACAGCTTCCATCTGCCCGTCAAGCAGGAGGTTCTGGCCGACGCGCTGGGCCTTAGCCTCGTCCACGTCAACCGTACGCTCCAGCAGATGCGGCGCGATGGCCTGATCGACCTGCGCGGCGCGCTGGTGACGCTGGTGGACCGCGAAAATCTGCAACTGGCCGGCGACCAAAGCGCCTGACATCAACGCGTTAGCGCGACCGGGCAGACCAGTAACATAGGTTATTTGGCGCTTCGTCGCGGTCTCTTATCCCTGGCCCCTATGTCGAACGGGGACGGGATGGCGGATTCTCTGAAGGGGCTGACTGTGCTTGTCGTCGAGGACGAGTTTTATCTCGCCGATGACCTTGCGTCGGCCCTCGTCGGCGCATCCGCGAAGGTGTTGGGGCCGGTTGGCCGTGTCGAGGACGCGCGCCGGTTGCTCGAGAGCGGCCGCAGCGTGGACTTAGCCATCCTGGACATCGATCTGGTCGGAGACCGGGTGTTTCCCATCGCCGACCTGCTGCACGCGCGGGGCACGCCGTTCCTTTTCGCCACGGGCTACGATCCGGAAGTCATTCCGCAGCGGTTCTCCCGCGTCCCGCGTCTTGAAAAGCCGTTTCTGGCGGCGGCCGTGCTTCGCGTGCTTGAGACTTTGCACCTGGAGCGGTGAGGGATACGGGGCGGCGTCGAAGCGTTACGTCGGCAGCCGACTCAATCGGAAGGCAGGCCATGCCCGACGCCAAGGACTTATCGGGGCGGAGCATCCTCGTCGTCGAGGATGACTTCTATCTCGCCAGCGACACGGAGCGAGCCCTGCGCGCGGCGGGCGCCGAGGTGGTGGGGCCAGTGCCGCGCGCTACCCTGGCCCTAGCCGCTCTTGCCGGCGGGGATCTCGATGCGGCGGTGGTCGACATCAATCTCGGCGAAGGGCCGAGCTTCGCGGTGGCTGAAGCCCTGAAGAGGGCCGGGGTGCCGTTCGTGTTCGTGACGGGCTATGACGAAGCGCAGATCCCCGAGGCCCTGTCCGACATCGAGACCATCCAGAAGCCGGCGGATACGCGGAAGATTTCAGAGGCCTTGCTCCGGGCGCTAAAGACATAACGCCTCGTCGAGTGGCCTCGGCGCAAGCGCGCGGTCGGTGACGCGGTCACCGGTCGCCAGGCGGTGCGACCAACAACGCGGGAACCTCGGCGGCGATCTCGCGCGCCAGGAAACCTAGGGGGCCGATCTTCCCAGCTAGGCGTTTGCCGGCTTCTCCGTGCAGCCACACACCCCAGGCGGCGGCCTGGAAGGCGTCGGCGCCTCGGGCGAGGAGCCCCGTGATCAAGCCGGCGAGCACGTCGCCCGAGCCGGATGTTCCAAGGCCTACGCCGCCGCCGGCGTATAGCGCCGCGCGGCCGTCGGGGGCGACGATGCAACTGCTGGCGCCCTTCATCACCACGACGGCCGAGAAGCGGTCGGCGGCCTGCCGGGCGGCGGACAGCGGATCGGCCTCCACACGGTCCTTGTCGATATCCAGCAGCCGGGCCATTTCGCCCGCGTGCGGGGTCAGGACGCGGCCACCGCGCGGCCGGCTTCGCGCGCCGCGTACGGCGGAGAGGGCGCCGGCGTCGAGGACCGCGGGTTGGTCCTCCATCAGGTCGAGCACCGTCGCCGCCAGACCCTCGCTGTCGCGCATCATGCCGGGACCGACCAGGATGGCGTCGCAGCCGGCGAAGTGCTGGGCCATCACGTCGGCGGCGTCCGGCGGCAGCCGGCCTTCCGCGGTTTCGGGCAAGGCGAATACGCGGGCTTCCGGCACCGCGACGGTCAGGACGGGCGCCACGCCGGCTACCGTGGCGATCTGCAGTTTGCCCGCGCCGGCCCGCAAGGCCGCGACTCCAGCGAGCACGACCGCGCCGGCTAAATCCAGTCCGCCACCGATCACCAGGACGCGGCCGCGCGCTTCCTTCCCGCCGCCGCCGGGCTGGGGGAGGGGCATGGCGGCGAGGAGCGCCGGGTCGAGAGTCAGGAGATCGCTCATCGCGCCGCGACGTTGGCGTCGGGCGCGGCGGTAACCGGCGCCGACTGCTGCTCCAGAGGGGCGGTGAAATTGTAGCGGACCAGCACCAGGCCGCCGTCGGGTTCGCCGGCGGGGTCGTAGCGGTATTCAGTGACGCCGCAGTTGGCGATATCGGCCTCGCGGTCGATGGCCAGGATCTGCTCTTCGCTGAGGCTTTCCAGCAGATAGCGCAGGCACAGCACCACCACCTGGTGGGCGACGATCATCACCCGGTCGCCGGCATAGTGCAGGCTCATGGTGTCCAGCAGGCTGCGCAGCCGCAGGATGACGTCGCACCAGCTCTCGCCGCCCGGCGGGCGGTGATAGAACTTGCCCAGCAGCCGGCGAAACTCGGCCTGTTCGGGGAACTGGGCCTCAATCCCCACACGGGTGAGGCGGTCCAGGACGCCGAACTCCTTCTCGCGCAGGCGCTCGTCGATGCAGAACTTCTGGTTCCGCGAGACCAGGCCGCCTTGATCGCGAATCAACTGGCTGGTCTGGATGGCGCGCCGATAGGGCGAGGCCATGATCGTGCGGGGTCGCTCGTGCTCCGGCTGGGCGGCGAACCATCGGCCAAGCGCCGTGGCTTGGGATTCGCCCAGGGCGCTGAGGGCCACGTCCATGTCGCGGTCGGCGATATCAATGCGTCCCAGCCCTGCCGCGTCGGCCGCGTCACGGGCGACGTTGCCAGCGCTCTGGCCATGGCGGACGATCCAGAGGCGGTCGGGCCAGCGTTGTTCCATGCAGGTTCAATCCGTGGGCGTTCGTCCGGTTTCACGCGCCGCGAGTCTTAGTCCGCGATGCCGCCGCGTAGCGGATCTTCGCCGGTCAAAGCCTTGATGTGCTCGCGCTGGCGCAGAACGCCGCGTCTAAGCTCGGTAGCGGACTCCGCGGGGCGGTCGGCCCGCTCATCGTCGTGCTGAACGTCAGAGGTCGGGTCGGGAGGCGAAGGCTTGGTCATTATTGCTCCTTCTGTCCATCGCGGCGGATTGCCTACGCCAGCACGCTCAGCGGATGGGTGAGGGGAGGGCGAAGGGCCTCCGCGTCGGTCCACGCTTCGAACGACCGTGCTTCAGCCGCGCGGGGACGCACCCTGACCTCGGCCTCGGTCGGCCAGGCGCGGGCCAACTCGTGAGCTTCAGCCAGGGCCCGGCGGCGACCGGGGAAGAACAGCACCTCGCCCGTGTCGCCGATTTTCACACACCAGCCGCCGTCGTAGGGAGAGACGTCCAGGAGACAGGCCATGCGTCCTCCTATTCCGCTGCGTAGACCAGCGGATGGGCGTGGGCCCACAGGTGGGCGCGATAGGTGTCGAAGCATTGTTCGCCGCAGATCAGGCGCATCACCGCGCCTTCGGCGATGAACCGGGCGCGCGTGGGGTCTTCCGACACCAGCGGGACCAACGCCTCGGCGTTCCAGGCCTTGGAATGCTCGATATCGAGTTGGGCGTGAAGGGCGAAATACTTGCGGGCCTCGGGCGAAACGCCGACGCGCTTGAGGCCGGCGTCGACACAGGCCACCCGGGTGGGGGCGGTCAGTTCGACCACGCCCAGGGCGCCGATGGACTGCCATACATAGCGCCGGGTGGTGGCGAAGGCGGTCATGGTGTTGGCCAGGCACAAAGACTGCCACAGCGTGGTGTCGATGGTCGGCGTCAGGCCAAGGGTCGCTGTGGTCCGAGACAGCATTGGGCCGTGCATGCCGCGCGCCGATCCTCGGCCCATTTCGTCCCAGTAATTTCGTGCCAGCTCCAGCTTGGCGCGGTCGGGGACCTTGACCTGGGTCAAGGCCACCAGGTCGTCGAAGCCCGCCTCGCCGGCGGCCTCCTGGGTGAGGAACCACTTGAGGTCCTCAAGAGAGGCCTGGCCCTCCAGCCAGTCGAACAGCGGATCCCACTGGCCCGGCCCATGATCCTTGAGCGCCTCGAACCAAGCGATGAACCCTTCCGGTTCGGTTGGGACCTCGGAAACCAGAGGCGCGACATGATGACGGAAGGCCTCGATGAACGCGCCCTCGACGCGCTTCATCTCGTGCTCTTCGTCGAGGTGCTCCCGCCATTCGTCGGACGGCGCGCAAGGCGCCATGCGCTTGTGGTTCCAATGAGCGAGGCCGCGGTGCAGCGCCTCCGCGTCGGCATATCGCGGGCTGAACGCGCCCAGGCGCGAAAGTCGTTCGCCACCAAACACAGGCATACTCCAGATCATTGAAGGAAAAGACTTACCAATCGTGGCGGCCCGCGAGATCACCGCTCGGCGCCGCCGTCCCCGGTCCGGCCGGGCCGCAGGTCGCCAGTGTCGACGCCGCTGACCGACCCATTGTTCAGGTCGTCGACGCCTTCACCTTCCACGCCTTCGAGCTGACGGCGGCCGGCCTGCTGGTTCTGTTGGTCGGCCTGCTGGCGCCGGGCGTCGCCCTGTTGCTGTGGCAAGCCTCGCTCGTCGCGGCTCTGGTCCATGGTGTGCGTCCCTGCTTCGCCCGCCGGAAGGCATGGGCGAGAAAGGCAACGGCGAGACGGGGCGCTCTGTTCCTAAGTCGGAAATATGACATCCGACCAGGTCCAACCCTGTCTGCGGCTCGTCTTGACGAGCACGGCTAGTCTCGATCGCCGAGCTGCTGGATCAAGAGCAAGGCGTCTTTTGGCGCGGCGCTTTTCACGTCGTTGTCGAAGTAGTTCAACACCGGCGCGCCGGCGGCTTGCCGTGCCTGTATCCAGCTGGCCCATCGCTTGAGCTCAGCCTCGGAATAACGGCCATGATAATGGCCGCCGGGGCCATGGCCGCGCACATAGGCGAAGTCGGCGGTGACCTCCCAAGGCGAGGGCGCGTCGTGATGGTCCGAGATGCAGAACGCCGCGCCATGATCGCGCAGCACATCGAGGACGGCGGACTCGTACCAACTGGCGTGCCGGAACTCGACCGTGACCTTCTGATCTCTTGGGATCCACGACAGGAAACGCTTCAGCCGCTCGTCGTCGCGATGGAGCATGGGCGGCAGTTGGACTAGGGCGGGGCCCGCCTTGTCGCCCAGGGGCGTCATCCGCCCGAACACCAGGTCAATGCTGTCCTGGCAGTCCTTCAGCTTCTTGTTGTGGGTTATGAACCGCGACACCTTCCAGGAAAACAGGAAGCCGTCAGGGACCTGATCCGCCCATGCCCTGACCGCCTTTTCCGTGGGCAGGCGGTAGAAGCTGCCGTTGATCTCGGTGGTGTCGAAGACGGAGGCGTAATAGGCCAGACGATTCTTCAGTCTGACCGTCTCGGGATAGAACGGGCCCCGCCAGTCATCGTAGGTCCAGCCCGAACACCCGATGCGCGTGCTCATGTTGGGCATGGCGCCGCCCACGGCCCGGCCTCGTTGATCTTCTCTCTGGGTTGATCCAGCCGTGCGACGCCGTGGCGGGCGCCCGAGGCTGATTTGCTGCGGATCGTGAACCTGCTGTCCAGGTGTCTCATTTCCTTTTCCTCGCTTGCGCCTTTCGCAACGCGTCGCCGGACCGGCGGTTCTAGCGCTCGATGTGGCGACAACCTTTGATGGCTGGAGCGTCGACCCGAGGCCCTGTGGGGGCGTGAGCCGGGTATCGTGACGGCATGGGGACGGCACGACGCCCTGCTTCCCGAACATGCAAGCGCGGCCTTAAGTCTTTGAGATAATTTCAGGAACGGTCGTTGGTTCAAGCGGTTGAGGATTGAAATCAACAGGTGACCAAGGTCGCCTTCAAACCTGATTGACAGAAGGAAGCCGCCTGATGATCGAGGATCAACGACCGCTCGCCGTAGTGACCGGGGCTTCCTCGGGCATCGGATACGAACTGGCCAAGCTGGCGGCGGAGGATGGGTATGACTTGGTCATCGCCGCCGACGAGCCGTCCATCGTCGAGGCTCAAGCCGGATTGGAGCAGAACGGGACACGGGTGGAAGCGCTTCAGGTCGACCTGTCCACCACCCAAGGTGTCGATCAATTGCTGGAGCTGATCGGCGACCGCTCCGTTGACGCCCTGATGGCGAACGCCGGCCGCGGCCTCGGGCACGGCTTTCTCGACCAGGATTGGGACCAGGCGCGGTTGGTGATCGACACCAACATCACCGGCACAGTCTATCTGATCCAGAATTTGGCGAGGGCCATGCGCGAACGGGATCGGGGCAAGATCCTGATCACCGGCTCGATCGCGGGCCTGATGCCAGGATCGTTCCAGGCGGTCTACAACGGCACGAAGGCTTTCCTAGACAGCTTTTCCTGGGCCCTGCGCAATGAACTGAAGGAGACGGGCATCACCGTCAGTTGCCTGATGCCGGGCCCGACCGACACTGAGTTCTTCGAACGCGCCGACATGCTCGACACCAAGGTTGGCGCGGATCCCAGGAAGGCCGATCCGGCGGACGTCGCCAAGGTTGGCTATCGCGCCATGCTGAAGGGCGAGGGCGACGTGGTCGCCGGCTTCAAGAACAAGCTCCAGGCAGCCGCGGCCGCCGTCACGCCGCAGAATGTGCTGGCTGAGCAGCACAGAAAGATGGCCGAGCCCGGTTCAGGAGCGTCGTGATGCCTGCGCGCCATACCGAGCAACCCCCCGATCCCGCGCCGGCGACAGAGTCTCCTCGACCGTCGGGACTGGAGGCTCCCCATCCTCCGAGCGCCGATCCGAACCAGAAGACGGAGTTCACTTTCGATCCCCAGGCCGACGATCCCGGCAACGGCGCCGACTAGCCCGCCTGGCCCGCTTGGTCGGGGCGGGATTCTGCCTGAACGCGACCCGCTGATTGCCGAAAAGGGGCGGGGGCGATATCTGCGAGCGGTGGGCGCTAGAGAGGCCGGCGTCCGCCGCGTCGCCCGTGCGAGCCCGGGGCAGTTCAGTACGAGAAGAGTTGCATGGCGGAGCGTTCGTCCAAGATCCCCTTGATCCGCTTTTCAACCGACGACTTCCCCGAGACCGAACGGTTCGACGCCTGGCATCGGGCCATGGCTCCGATGTTCGAAATCCCCGCGCGCGAGAGCGACGGGCCGTTCCGGGGCGCGGCCTTCACCTATCTGATGGGCCGAATGGCGTTCGGCGGGACGGATGTCGACGCGCTGGCCTATTCGCGCACACCCGCCAAGATCCGCTCGGACGGCATCGACCACTACCTGATCCGCCTCGATTTCACGCCCGAGAACCCGGAAGGCATGCTGTTCGTCATCGACCTGGGCCAACCGATCGAACTGCCGCTGGCCCCGATGAACTGCCTGTGCATCTTCATCCCGCGCGACATGGTCGACGGCGCCATGCATGGCGTGGCCTCGCTGCATGGCCGGGTGATCACCGGCGCGCGTGGCAAGATCTTCGCGGACTTCATGAAGGTGCTGGCCAGCCAGGCCAGTGGGCTGGCGAACCAGGACGGTCCGGCCATGGCCGACAGCACCGTCTCGCTGATGCGGTCCTGTCTCGAGCCGCATCAGGACACCGACAGCGCCACGCGCAGCGTCCTGGACGCCACCCAGCTGGGGCGCGCCCGGCGCTTCATCGACACCCATCTCAGCTCTCCCGACCTTGGGCCGGACATGCTCAGCGACGGCCTGGCCATGTCGAGGGCCAGCCTCTATCGCCTGTTCCAGCCGGTAGGCGGCGTGGCGCGCTACATCCAGCAACGCCGGCTGCAGCGTATCCACGACCTGCTTTGCAGTCCCGACGAGCTGCGGCGGATCAGCGAGATCGCGCTGAGCCACGGCTTCGCCGACGAGGCCGCCTTCAGCCGTGCCTTCCGTCGCGAGTACGGCTACACGGCCAGCGAGGCGCGGGCGACGCGCGGTCTGCAAAAGGTGGAGCGGATCGCCGGTGATCCCGAACGGCTGAAGGATTCGCCGCCCGAACGTGCGATGCTGTGGGGCGACTGGATGAACCGTCTCGCCGACTAGGCGCACGTCTCGCCGTTCCAAACTGGCCTGTCGTCTCAGAGTACTGGTCGTGTGTCTCAAGTCCGGGCGCCGCAATTGACGGGGCGGGGCGTGTCGCCGCACGGCACTACCTCGGATCGGCGGCGGCGAACGCGGGGGCTCTTATGACGACAATCATCGAACCAACCGCGTAGCGGCCGCTCAAGGCCCGCACCGGCCGACAACCAGACACCAGGCGCGTCCGACGCGCCCTTTTTCCAGCACTCGCACGACAGGGCGGGGCCGCGGTTGCGCGCCCCGACGGGGACGACTCATGACCAAATCCAGCCGCACGCTTTCCGCCTCCACCGCCGCCCGCCGGCGCCTGATCCTGCTGGGGTCGACTACGTTCATTTCGCTGGTCGCGAGCCAAGCCCTGGCCGCGCCGGCGGATACCGTGCTGGCCGGCGGCGTCACGCGGGCGGTCGCCGACGACACGTTCGGCACGGACGGGATCATCGTCGACGCGCCCAGCGGCCTCAGCCTTGCCGAAGGCGTGACGATCGCCAACGCCGTCACGCTGAACGACACGTTGACCCTGGACGCCGATGGTGCGGGCGCGACCCTGTCGGGCGCCATCGACGGTGTTGGCGAGCTTCGGATCGGCGGTGGTTCGCTGACGCTGACCGGTCCGCTGAACTATACGGGCGCGACCACCGTCCTTGCCGACACCAATCTGACGCTGGGCGCCACCGCGACCGGCGGCTCGATGGGGCCGATCACCATCGATGGGACGCTGACGGTGAACCGCGCCGACGACTTCCTGATCGAGGAGCTGCACGGCGACGGCTTATTCGTCAAAGCGGGGACGGGCGTCGCCGCCCTCTATCACGACGGCAGCTTCACGGGCGACGTGAACATCGCCGACGGCGCGCTGTACCTGAATTCGCCCAACGCCCTGGACGACGCCCGCTCGGTCACGCTGTCCGGAGCCAACGCGGTGCTCGACCTCGGCATCTACGACATCATCGGCTCGGCCAACGTCGTCAGGAACTTCTCCGGTGTGTCGGGCAGCGTGGTCAAGCTGGGGATGCTGGGCACCCTGATCGTTGAGAACGACGACACAGGTGTCTTCGCGGGCACGATCCAGTCCTCGAACTATCCTGGATATGTCGGCACGCTCTACAGCGCCGGGAGCGGAACCCTGATCCTGACCGGTCAGAACGACCTGCGCCAGGTCTGGGTCGAGGACGGGACCTTGGCCTTGGCGGGAGCTGGAACCCTGGGCGATCGGGCTCGGGTCGATGTCTACGAAGGCACGCTTGACCTGAGCGGCGTGACAAGCGGGGCGGTCACCCTGAGCGAGCTCACCGGCACGGACGCGACGGTCGCGCTGGGCGGCACGATGCTGACCCTGCTCGATCCCGGCGACGAGTTCATGGGCGCCTTCACCGGGACCGGCGGGCTGCACCTTGAAAGCGGCTGGCTGGGCCTGACGGGGACCCAGAGCTACACCGGCGACACGGTGATCGACCAGGATGCTTCGCTCTACATCGCCGCCGCCGATTTCGCGGGCGCGATGCGGGTCGATGGCCTGTTCGACATCGCGGCCTATCCGTACGACAGCTCCATCGGCGGTCTCAGCGGCTCGGGCGCCGTGCAGTTGGGCGATAATCGGTTGACGCTGAACGGCGGCGGGACGTTCAGCGGCGTGATCCGCGGGACGTCCGTCGGAACGCTCGCGGTCGCCGGCGGCGTGCTGACCTTGACGGGCGACAGTTCCGATTTCGGCGGCGGCGCGATCGTGTCGGGCGGCGAGCTGGTCGTCGACGGCCGCCTCGGCGATGCGAGCTCGACTCTGGTCGTCACGGGCGGAACCCTGTCGGGCGCGGGCCAATTTGGCGGCGCTGTGACGGTGACCGCCGGCGGGTCTCTCTCGGGAACCGCGGGCCGCACCCTGTCGATGGATACGCTGACGCTGGAGGCGGGGTCCGTCACCGAGGTGGCCCTGTCCCGACCCTCGGACGCCGCGCTGTTCGACGTCGCCGGCGACCTCACGCTGGGCGGGACGCTCAATGTCACCGGCCTCCCGGGCTACGGCGCGGGCGTCTATCGCCTGTTCGACTACGGCGGCGCGTTGACGAACAACGGCATGACGCTAAGCCGCGCCGGCGGCGCTTCCTCGGACGGCCTCTCGTTGCAGACCGCCACGATCGGTCAGGTCAATCTGGTCGATCGCGCCAATGCGACGCTGGCGTTCTGGGACGGCGACGCATTGGCGAACCGCGAGAACGGCCTGATCGAAGGCGGGGCCGGAACCTGGAACCTGACCAACCGGAACTGGACCGATGCGGACGGGGCGATGAACGGGGCGATGTCCCCGGCGCCAGGCTTCGCGGTGTTCCAGGGCGCTGGCGGTGTGGTGACCATCGATAATGGCGCGGGTCAGGTCGGCGCGACGGGCCTGCAGTTCACCTCGAACGGCTACACCCTGAAGGGCGGCGCGCTGGCGCTGTCCGGCGCGCAGGCGATCATCCGGGTCGGTGACGGCAGCGCGGCGGGCGCGAACACCAGCGCCACGATCGCGGCGTCGCTGACCGGCGCCTCGGCCCTGGTCAAGTCCGACCTGGGTACGCTCTTCCTGACCGGGGCCAACAGCTACACCGGCGGCACGTTGGTGCAGGCCGGTATCCTGGTCGGCGATGCCGCATCGATCCGTGGGGATGTGCGGAACGACGGCGTCGTGGTGTTCAACCAGACCAGCAACGCCACCTTCACCGGCGCGATCAGCGGCGCGGGCGCGATGGTCAAGACCGGCTCGGGCGCGCTGACCCTCGGCGGGGCCAGCAACAACGACTGGCGGATCGTCGACGGCAGCCTGATCTCGACTTCGGCTCTGTTCACCGGCGACGTCGAGGTCGAGCAAGGCGGCAAGCTGATCTTCGACCAGGCGGCGGACGGCGTCTATTCCGGAACACTGACCGGCGCAGGCTCGGTGATCGTGCGCGGCGGCGGGGTGGTGCGCTTCACCGGCGACGGCTCCCGGTTCCAGGGCGGCGCCACCGTCGGCGGCGGCACGGGGAACAATCTGTTGTCGGTCAACGGGGTCCTCGGCGGCGTGATCGAGGTGCTGGCCGGCGCTCGCCTGCAAGGCAACGGGACGATCGGCGGCGGCCGGATCGCGGGTACGATCGCGCCGGGCAACTCCATCGGCACGCTCACCGTCAACGGCGATCTGAGCATCCTCTCGGGCGGCGTCTTCGAGGTCGAGGCCGACGCCTCCGGTCAAAGCGACAAGGTCGTCGTCACGGGCAGTGCGACCATCGAAAGCGGCGCGACGCTGAGCGTGCTGGCGGCGAACGGCAACTACGCGCCCAACACCCGCTACTCGGTCCTGACGGCGGCCGGCGGCGTCACCGGGACCTTCTCGAACGTGACGTCCAACTTGGCCTTCCTGACCCCGAGCTTGTCGTATGGCGGCGGCGTCGTGACGCTGGACCTCAAGCGCAACACGATCGACTTCGACGCGGTCGCACAGACGGTCAACCAGCAGGCCGTCGCGCCCATGGTCGAGGCGCTGGGCCAGGGCAACGCGGTCTACGACGCGACGATCACCCTGACCGCGCCGGAAGCCCGCGCCGCCTTCGACCAACTGGCCGGTTCGGACCATGCCTCCCTGCGCGCCTCGCTGCTCGAGGATAGCCGGTTCATGCGCGATGCGATCCTATCGCGCGCCGACGCGGCGGGCGAAGAGGGTCTGATGGGCTGGGGCCGCGTGGTCGGCGCCCAGCGCAAGGTCGATAGCGACGTCGAAGCCCAGGGCTTTAAGCGTGACCTGGACGGCTTCGTCACCGGTCTGGATGGCGCGCTCAACGATCATTGGCGAGCCGGCCTGGCCTTCGGCTACACCGACAGCGAACTGCGCACGGCCTGGGCGACGCACCAGGCCGACAGCTATCAGCTGGGCGGCGGCATGCTGGGTAACTATGGCCGGGTGACCGTCCAGGTCGGCGGCGTCTACGCCTGGCATTCGATCGAGTCTCGGCGCCGGGTGACCTTCGGCGGCCTCGATGAGCGGCTGAGCGACAAGTATGGCGCGCGGAGCTTTCAGGGCTTCGGTGAAGTCGCCTTGCGGGCGCGCGTCGGGTCGATCGACTTCCAGCCCTTCGCGGGCCTCGCCCATGTCGCCCTGTTCGATGCGGACGTGAACGAGACCGGCGGGGCCGCGGCGCTTCATGGCGGCGAGGACGGCGCCGACGCGAGCTACGGCACGCTCGGCGCGAGGGCGCGGGTCGGTTGGGATCTAGGCGGTTCCAGGCTCAGCCTCGATGGCGCGGTGGCCGTGCGCAGGACGTTCGACGCGCAAGCGCCGCTGGTGGACATGGCGTTCGCGACCGGATCGGCGTTCCGGGTCGGGGGCGTTCCGCTCGACCGGACAGAAGCGACCCTGGACCTGGGCCTCAGGCTCGACCTTAGCCCTCGGGTCCAGTTGGGTGTGTCGTACGGCGGCGTCTATTCGGATCGCTCGACCGATCAAGGTGGGCGCGCCGAGCTGATCTGGCGCTTCTGACGTCGTCGAACGCGGGCCCGCGCTCGACGAGCGGCCCGTCACCTCGTCGCGGGGGGCGGTGAGGTGACGGGCTGTCACATCGTTGTTTCGAGAAGGCGGCAAGTCATGCGCCGGAATCGAAACGGAGATCTCCATGCCCGGCCTCGTCGCGGCGCTGATGCTCGGCGCCTTGTCCTGCCAACCGACCGCCACGGACGTGGCCAAGGCCGGCGGCGACGCCTGCGCCCGCGCCTGGATGGACCAGTCCCTGCGCATGAACGACATCTCCGCGGTCGGAACGCACAACAGCTACAAGCTGGCGATGCCGCAGACGGAGCTGGACGCCATGGTCGCGGTGAATCCCGCGGCGCGCGGCCTGGACTATTCTCATCGGGCCCTGACTGAGCAGTTGAACGCCGGCGTGCGTCAGATCGAGATAGACGTCCTGAACGATCCCCAGGGCGGTCGCTACGCCCGCCCGCTGTCGGCCTTGGGCGGCGGCGCGCCGGTCAGCGACGCCTTCCGGAAGGCCATGGCCGCGCCGGGGTTCAAGACGCTGCACATGCCGGACGTCGACTTCCGCAGTTCGTGCCTGACCTTCCTGGCCTGCCTGGGCGAGGTGCGCGATTGGTCGCGGGCCCATCCCGATCACGCGCCGATCCTGATCATGCTGAACGCCAAGACCGGCCAGGCCTCCATGCCGGGCGGAGTCATGCCGCTGGCCTTCGACGCCGCCGCCTGGGATGCGCTGGACGCCGAGATCCGCTCCGTCTTCGACCAAGCCCACCTGATCACGCCGGATCAAGTGCGCGGCAAGCGCGCGACGCTGAGGGAAGGGGTGCTGGCGGGCGGCTGGCCCAAGCTGAGCGCCGCGCGGGGCAAGGTGTTCTTCGCTCTCGATGAGAGCCCGGAGAAGGTGGCGAGCTACACGGCCGGTCGGTCGTCGCTGCAGGGGCGCGCGATGTTCGTTAACACCGACGAGGCCAGCCCAGCGGCCGCCTATCTGACGCTGAACGACCCCGTCGGCCAGCAGCAGCGTATCCGCGAGGCCGTGCGCCAGGGCTTCATCGTCCGGACACGCGCCGACGCCGATACGGTCGAAGCCCGCGCCGCCGATGTCCGCCGCCGCACCGCCGCCTTCGCCAGCGGGGCGCAGTATGTTTCGACGGACTACTATTGGGCCGATCCACGCTTCCCGACCTACGAGGTGCGCTTGCCGGGCGGGGCCGCGACGACCTGCAATCCGCTGCGGGTGGCGGCGCGCTGCGATGGGCTGGCCGTGGAGCTGGTTGGCGATGCGCCCGTGCGGGGCTACCTGGCGCCGGCCGCGCGCCCCGACCTGACCATGGTGCTGGCCCCGCCGCCCGAGCCCGGCTCGCCCCGCGACCGCGCCAACGCTGAGATCTTCCGCGAAACCCGCGCCCTGGAGGGCACGCCGCGTTGGGCGCTGGCGACCGGCGACGTGTCCGGCGACAAGTACGACCACTTCGCCCAGGCCCTGGGCGTGCGGCTGACGCCGGAGCAGGCGCCCGTGCTGACGGCGCTGCTGGACCGGTCTGGTGATGACCGCTCGGTAGTGGGCCTCGCCAAGACCCACTGGGGGACGAAGCGGCCCTATCTCGGCACGGACCTGCCGATCTGCGAAGCCAAGAGCGGTCATTTGGCCGGCAATCCGGACTATCCGTCAGGCCACTCGGCCCACGGCATGCACATCGCCATGATCCTGGCCGAACTGGCGCCGCAGCGCGCCGACGCCCTCTATGCGCGCGGCCGGGAGTTCGCCGAGAGCCGCTTCGTCTGTGGTTCGCACAGCTACAGCGCCGCCGAGGCCGGCATCCTGTCTGGGGCGGTGATCTACGGCGCGGAGCAGCGGTCGGAGATCTTCCGGCGGGACATGGAGGCCGCCCGGGCCGAGGTCCAGGCGGCGCTCGCGAAAGCCGCGCCGTGAAGTTTTCATGAAATCAGCATACGGGCGCTGAGGCGTCCCTCCGCCGCGTCGTTGAGGCCGTCGGGGACATGAGCTGGGCGCGACGTCCGGCTCCCCCCCGTCGAAACAACGACTCGGGGATATCTGCGATGCTCGGACTGAACAACAACGGCGGCCTTGGCCGCGCGCGCCGCACCGCTTGGCTGATGACTAGCTGCGCCATCGGCCTGGTCGCCGCGACCGGCGCCCAGGCTCAGGCGGGGCCGGCTCCGGCCGACCAGGTCGAGGAGATCGTCGTCACCGGCAGCTACGCCCGCAGCCTCGAGAAGGCCGTGGACATGAAGCGCGAGACGGTCGGCTTCTCGGACTCGATCGTGGCGACCGACGTCGCCAACTTCCCGGAACAGAACCTGGCCGAGGCGCTGCAGCGCATCCCCGGCGTGACCATCGAGCGCAACAAGGGTCTGGGCGGTCGCGTCAGCGTGCGCGGCCTGCCCAGCGAGTTCACCTTCGTCACCATCAACAACCTGGCGACGGCCTCGGGCAGCGGCGGCCGCGACGTCGAGTTCGACATCTTCGCCTCGGAGATCATCCAGCAGGTCACCGTCCAGAAGTCGCCCCGGGCGGCTGACGAGGAAGGCGGCATTGCCGGCGCGATCAATATCTCGACAGCGCGTCCTTTCGACTACAGCGGCCGCGAGCTGATCGCCTCGGTGGAAGGCGCCTACAACTCGATCTCCGAAAAGACCGATCCGAAGGTGTCGTTCCTGGCCAGCGACACCTGGGGCAACTGGGGCGGGCTGGTCTCGTTCTCGGCGGCGCGCCGCACCAACCGCACGGACTCCAATTCGGGCATCAACTTCCGCCCGATGTTCCGCTTCTCGGAAGCCGGCGGCACGCGCGCCTCGCAGGCCGCCGCCGTCCTGGCCCGCGACGCCGGCGTCGTCATCAAGAGCAACACCAACCGCGACGAGACCGGCCGGATCATCTTCCAGGACAAGGTTGGCGACCGCGCCTATCTCAACACCCAGGACCAGTGGGGCGGCACCGCCTCGCTGCAGTACAAGCCCACGGATAACTTCGACATCGCCTTCGACCTGATGGTCGGCGGCTATGACGCCACCGAGGACCAGTACGATGCGGCGGCCTATTCGGCGTCCAGCCGCAGCACGCTGGAGACGATCCACAGCTACGACAAGGACACGCTCTCCCAGTACGGCATGGTCGTGCTGCGCGACGTTTCCTACACCGCGACCCAACATGAGATGCTCAGCAAGGAGCAGATCAACAAAACCGACTACGCCCAGTTCGGGACGGAACTTAACTGGCTCGGCGACGACTGGAAGCTGCACGGCCTGGCAGGCTATTCAGGCGCAGAGAAGACGCTCGATTACTCCAACCTCAAGCACGTGGCCTACGCCCCGTCGCGCACGCGCTGGACGGCCAAGGGCGGCGAAACGATCAAGAGCGCCAACCCGGCCTCGATCGACATGTACAACTCGCCGTCGAAGTATCTGTTCGAGGCCTATGAGACGACGCTCGAGAAGATCACCGACGACAAATACGCGGCCCAGCTGGACTTCACCAAGGACTTCGCCCTGAGCTTCTTCCCGGCGCTAAAGTCGGTCCAGGTCGGCGCGCGCTACACCGACAAGTCGAAGGAACGCCAGTACGGCGCCCTGAACATCCAGGGGCCGTCCAAGGGCAGCACCGCCTGGCTCAACACCCGCACCATGGCCGACAGCCCGCTGACCCCGATCGGCGATCTGGTCCCCGGCGGCGACTACAGCATCCGGGACATCACCTGGAGCCAGATCTCGAACGAATACGCCCGCGACACCTTCCGCTACGCCGGCTTCGTCACCCCGTACACGCCGGGCGACTACTACAAGGTCTCGGAAGAGGTCGCGGCCCTGTACGCCATGGCTGATCTGGCTTTCGACGTCGGCTCGGTTCCGGTCGCGGTGAACGGCGGCGCCCGCTATGTTGACACCTCGATCACCTCGTCGGGCTATCACCAGATCCAGACCCCCACCGGCGGCACGACCTACACGCCCGAACCGGTGTCGAGCGACGGCAGCTACAACAAGCTGCTGCCCAGCCTGAACTTCACCGCCGACCTGACCGACAGCATCGTGCTGCGCGCCGCGGCCTCGCAGACCCTGATGCGGCCGGCCCTTACGGACCTGGCCTACAAGCGCACGGCCAGCTGGAACTCGTTCCGCTTCACCGACGGCAACCCGAACCTGAAGCCCACCTTCGCCGACCAATGGGAAGTGGGCCTGGAGAAGTACCTGCCGGAAGGCGGCCTGCTGGCCGTCTCGTACTTCAACAAGAAGATCGAGGGCGTCGTCCGGCAGGCCCTGACGGGCACGGTGAAGGGCGTGACCAAGTACAACGCCAACGGCACGGTCGACGGGATCTACGACTTCGACGTCTACCAGCCGGTCAACCAGGACGGCTCGTACAAGGTCAGCGGCGTCGAACTGGTGGCCATGGTGCCGTTCGGCCTGCTCTACGAGCCGCTGAAGGGTTTCGGCGTCAACGCGAACTACACGGTGCTGGACAGCTCGCTGACCGGGCAGTCGATCCTCGGCATCCCGACCCCGCCCGTGGGGCTGGCCGACAACGCCTACAACGTCACGATTTACTACGAGAACGACCGCTTCCAGGCGCGCGTGTCCTATAACTACAAGGACAAGTACGTCGAAGGCATCGGCTACGAGATGTATCCGATCTGGCGCAGCGGCTACGGCCAGACGGACATCTCGGTCAGCTACAATCTGAACGAACGCGTCCAGCTGAGCCTGGAAGGCATCAACGTCACCGACGAGGCCACCAAGGGCTACACGATGGACCCGTCGTTCCCGACCATGAACGAGAAGTCGGGACGCCGCTTCACGCTCGGCCTGCGGATGAACTTCTGATCCGTGAACTGATGGTGGGACGGTCGGCTGGGGCCGGCCGTCCCAATTCCTTGGACTGATCGTGGGCCGTCTCGAAAAAGTGTCACGCTTTTTGGCGATGGCTGCGCTCCATCAAGGCGAAAAGGAAATGGCGTGCCAGGTCCGAGTGTATGGGCGCGGCTTCTGTCTCCGACGCCGGAGGCCGTCGGGCTCTCCGAGCCTGTCGGTCGGGCGGACGTTCCTGCTTCCGGGCGGGACGTCTTCGCGCGTCCGGAGCGGGCGAGGGCGGTCGTGCGGACCGACGCTGCGGCTTCGACGCTACGCCGCGACCTGATTGCCTATCTGCAACGCCGCGACCGGGCCGGTGAGGTCGAGGACCTCGTCCAGGAGGCCTTCGTGCGGTTCCATCGCGCCGGCCACGACCTGGCCGCGCCGGACGCTCGGCCGCTCTTGTTCGTCATCGCCCGGAACCTGCAGCTGGACGGCTGGAAATCCGGCGGGCGGGAGAAGGCGCGCCGCGGCGCCGACGACATCCACGATCTGGACGCCGGACCGCGCGCGATCGCCAGCGAGGCCCCGACGGCCGTCCAGAACCTGATCGGCCGCCAGGACCTGGCCGCCGCAGCCGCCGTGATCCGCGCCTTGCCGCCGAAGACGCGCGACGCCTTCCTGCTGCACCGGTTCGAGGCCAAGACCTATCGGCAGATCGCCGATCGCCTGGGCGTGTCGGTCAGCATGGTCGAGAAGCACATCGCCGAAGCGCTGCGCCAGTTGAAGAAGTCGCGAGATGATTGAGGTGTCGCGGGCCCGCATCGTTGTGGCTTGTGAACGGGCGGCCATGGATGGTGAAGCCCTGGGACGAGGAAGGACCGCTGGCGTCGATGCTTGATCGCCTGACCGCTTTGTTCGTCACCCCGCCGAAGACGGCCGAGGAGTGGCTGGCGCGCTTGGGGCGGCCGGGCGTGGGCGCGCGTGACCCGGCCGCGTTCCTCGCCTGGCTGGAAGCCGACGTCGACCATCTGCGGCAGTACGAGCAGGCCAAGGCCGATCGGGCCGCGCTGGAGAGCCTGCGCGGCGTCTTCGCCATGGACATCGCGCGCCTGAACCGGCGTGAGCGCCCGGCATCGTCGCCGCGCCGCCTGGTGCTGGCCAGCGGCCTGGCGACGGCGGCGGCCGCTGTCGTGGCGGCGGTGGTCCTGACGCCGCACGACGGGCCGGTGGCCCGTCTTTACCAGAGCGACCCCGGACACATTGTGGATGTGGCACTGGACGACGGCTCCCACGTGACCTTGGACGCGAATTCCGCCATTCGCGTCACCCTGGGCGATGACGTGCGGCGGGTGACGCTGGAGCGCGGCGCGGCCTATTTCGACGTCGCCCACGACACCGCCCATCCGTTCCAGGTCGGGCTGGGGGACCGTCGCGTGATCGTCACGGGCACACGCTTCGTCACCAGCCTGACCGGCGACGGGGCTCGGGTTTCGTTGCTGCAAGGCCGTGTCGTGGTCGGTCGGCGCGATGCGGCGCAGGCGGGGGCGTTGGACGGCGCCCTGGTCTTGGAGCCCGGCGAGTTGGCCGTCTTCCGTCCCGGCAGGCCGGGCATCGAGAAGACGCGCGCCGATGTCGAGACCGCCACCGCGTGGCGTCGGCGGCGGCTGGTCTTCCGCGATGCGCCGCTGTCGGACGTGGTCGCCGCCGCCGCGCACTATTCCGACGCCCCTCTGGTCATGGCCGATCCCCGTCTGGCACAGGTCAAGGTCACCACGGTCCTGCCGCTGGAAGGCCAGGGTGCGATCGCCGACCGCATGGCCGCGCTGTTGCCGATCCGCACCGAACGAACCTCGGACGGCCGGATCTTGGTCCGCGGCGAATAGCCCATCGCAGAGCTGTCACGCCCGCGCGCTAAGGGGCATGGATCGTCTCGTCGGGGTTCGTCAGTCTTGAAATCGCTCGCTGCATCGCTGCCGCTCGGCGCGCGACGCGGCCCGTTCGCCCTTGCCGTCATGGCGCTGGTGCTGGCGGTCGCCCCGCCGGCGCGGGCGCAGGCCAGGATCCAGCGTTTCGACATCGCGGCCCAGGAGGCGTCCTCGGCGCTCGTCCAGCTGTGCCTGCAGGCCGAGTGCGACCTGGCGTTGCTCCCGAGTGCGGGGCAGGCGGCGACGACGCGGGCGGTGCATGGCCGGATGGAATGGCGCGAGGCGCTGGCCCGGATGCTGGACGGCTCGGGGTTGGCCTACAGGTTCGTCGGCGCGCGAGGCGTTCGCGTCTGGACCGCGACGCCGCCGACCAGATCGTCGCAATCATCGGAACCGCCGCCGGAGCCGACCGAGGTCGAGGCGGTCGCGGTAATCGGCCGACCCTCCGGTCAGATCGCGGAATCGCTGCGCCGCAAGCGCGCGGCCGACGTCATCTCCGACGGCGTCTCCAGCGAGCAGATCGGCGACCTTCCCGCCGCCAACCTCGCCGAGGCCCTTCAGCGTATTCCGGGTGTGGCCATCGAGCGCGAAGTGGGCGAGGGGCAGTTCGTCAGCGTTAGGGGGCTAGGGCCGCTGTTCCAGTCGGTGACGCTGAACGGCGCGCCCGTGGCCTTCAACGAGAACATCCGCAACTCCACCCAGAGCGGCCGGCAGTTTCGCTTCCGGGCGCTCTCGGTGGACCTGCTGGCCGGCGCGCGTCTGGCCAAGTCGGCGACGGCCGACGTGATCGACGGCGGCATCGGCTCTAACATCGATATCGAGACCGCGGGCGGCCTGGACGGCGATCGGTTCGTCTCCATCCGCCTCGGCGGCGACATCGAGGAACGGACGCGCAACTTCGGCCCTGACCTGTCGGTCGCCGGAAGGCTCGTGTCGGCCGACGGGAGGCGAGGTCTTGTCGCCGGGGTCTCGCAGGAGAGCCGGGCCGTTCGCTACGACCGCTTCCAGATCATGCGCTATGGCGAAGTCGGGGTGGGCGGGAAGACCTTGGTCGCGCCCAACGACGTCCGGACCACGGTCGAGAGCGAGCATCGCGGGCGCCGCAGCGTATTCATCGGCGCGGATTGGCGCGTCTCGCCGGATCTCCGGGTCGACTTCGACGGCCTGGTCTCGACGTTCGACAACGTCATTCGCGAGGACAGACTGGTCTATCAACTGGGCCAGCGCCTGGCCGCGCCGGGCGTCGAGCGTCGCGTGAGCCAAGGCGTCGTGGTGGCGGCGCGGGTGTCAGACGGCCGCATCGACAATAACACCGAGTTTTCCGACCAGTCGCACCTGAACGTCGCCGCCTCGCTGGGGGCTCAACTGCGGGCCGGCGATTGGACGCTGACGCCGCGGGTCAGCGTGTCGAGCGCCCACTCCGTGCTGGATACGCCCTTGCTGCGCCTTTCGGCTCAGTCGCCGGACGGCGTGGCCTATGACTTCGATCTCGGTGAGGCGGCCTTGGATCGCGAGGCCGAACGGCTGACGACGGATTTCGACCTGTTGAATCCGGCGTTGCTGAGCCTGGGGCAACTGAACGTCCGCGCCGTGGAGTCGCGTGACGAGGACGTCACGGCCTTCTTCGACGCCCGGCGAGCGCTCGATCGAACCTGGGGCGGGCTTCACCTGTCGGCGCTGCGCCTGGGCGGCCAGTTCAGCGATCGCACCCGCGACTACCAGCGCCGCGACCGCCGCGCCGCGCCGGATCCCGCGAGCGCCGGGATCGCCGAGCTCTATCGCGGCAAGACGCCGGACGACGTGTTCGCCGACCTAGTGCGCGCCCGCTCCACGCCCTGGATCGTGGCCGACTATGACCGCCTGCGCGCGGGCTTCAGCCTGCCGGGCGAACGCGACGGCGTCATCGTCACGCCCGATGACCTTTCGCCGACGGGCGCGGACCTGCAGAACTCCTATTGGGTGGGCGAGCGGGTCGCGGCGCTGTATGCGCGCATCGACTTCGACGGACGTACGCCGGCCTGGCCGTTCTCGGGCAACGCAGGGCTGCGGCAGGTCCGGACCCGCACCCATGTGGAGGGCGCGCGGCTGGACCTGGTCGACCGCGCGGCCATGGTGCGGCCGGTGTCGTTCGATGGGGTGCATGATATCCTGCTGCCCAGCTTCAACGTGGCGTTCGAGACTTCAGGCGACGCTCTGCTGAGGCTGGCGGCCTCGCGCACGATCACGCGGCCGTCGCTGGCTGACCTCCGCGCCTCGACCGTGCCGGCCAGCGTGCTGGTGTCGGCGATCTACAATCGAGGCCAGGCGGCGGTGGATCATCCGAGCCCGGCGTCATCTTCAGCGGCGTGGGCGGCAACCCGGCCTTGACCCCCTACGTCTCCGATAATCTGGATCTGTCCTACGAGGTGACACGCCGCCGGACGGGCTACAGCGTGGCGGTCTTCCACAAGACCATTCGTGACTTCGTTCAGACGGTCGAGGCGCCCGAAATCCTGACTTTCGAAAGCCAGGGTGGTCCGCCCGTCCAGGCGCGGGTGCTGATGTCGCGCCCCCGCAACCTGGGCCGCGCCAGCGTGGACGGGATCGAGCTGGGCGCGCATCGGCGTTTCACCGATACGTTCGGCGTCTGGGCCAGCGCGACCTGGACCCGCAGCCGGGCGGGCGGCGAGCGGCTGACGGGCGTGTCGGACCAGGCCTGGTCCGTCAGTCCGTATTTCGAGTGCGGTCCGGTAGCGCTCAATGTCTCATGGTCGTGGCGGTCGGCCTTTCGGTCAGAGGCGGACATGCAGGGCGGCGGGGTCTCGGAGTTCACCGTCGGGGCGGCGGGCTATCTCGACGCCCAGGCCAGCTACGATCTGACCGACAACGCCCAGCTGGTGATCGCCGGCTCCAACCTCACCAACACCCACGATCTGGCCTATGAGGGCGACAAGGCCCGTCTTCTCCAGATCGGCTCGTCCGGCCGATGGTTCTCAATCAAGATGAACCTGCGCTGGTGAGGGCGCCCGCTCATGGATCGCCCCGTCGGACCCGGCGGGCGTTGACCTCCACCGCGAGCGATGTGATTGCGATCCGAACACGGCTTCACCGTAAGGCCCTTTCGAGACGGCGGCTCCGGTCGCCCGGGAACGCAGCACCATGATCGACTTCCCCGACGACATCTTCACCGAGCCGGCGGACGTCGATCCGGACACTCTTGCCAATCTGGGGCCTCTGCGGAGGCTGGCCGGCGTCTGGGAGGGGAGCAAGGGCGTCGACCTTAACCCCAAGGCCGAGGGACCGGAGCGGCGCGACTTCCTCGAGCGCATCGAGATGCAGCCGATCGACCCCCAGGCGAACGGGCCGCAGTTGCTCTATGGCCTGCGCTACCACGTTCACATCGTCGCTTCCGACGAAGACACGACGTTCCATGACCAGGTCGGGTACTGGCTCTGGGAGCCGGCCACCGGGTTGATCATGCAGACCCTGGCCATTCCGCGCGGCCAGGTGGCGCTGGCCAAGGGCCAGGCCGCGGCGGACGGTTCGGGCCTGGTCGTCCGGGCCGACCGGGGCGGGCCCGGCTACGGCATCTGCTCGACCGATTTCCTGGAGTGGGCCTTCCGGACCGACTCCTACGAGCTGGACGTGAAGTTCGAGGCCGACGGCGGCTGGTCGTACGTGTCCACCACCATGCTGCAGGTTAGGGGCCGCACGGCTCCCTTCCGCCATGTGGACCGCAACACCCTGCGCAAGGTCGCCGAGCCCCGGCCCAATCCTTCCGCGCGGATCGCGGCCGGCGAGGTCGGTCTCGCCCAGGCGCACGGCTTCGTGTCGATCGGCGGTGGACCTAATCTAGCGGCCGGTTAGTCTCTCGGCCGTCGCCAGACCAGGGAGCTTGAGGCCAAATGAGCAGGACGCGCGCGATCATGGTTGTGGTGGGGGCGGGTCTCGGTCTGGCGGCCGTCGGCGCATCGGCCCAGATCCGGCCGGAAGAAACCGAGGTCTGGAAGCCCGAGCCCCCGACGGTCACGCCGACCTCTGGGCAGGGCACCGCGCCCTCGGATGCGATCGTGCTCTTCGATGGCGGCGACCTGGATCAGTGGGTGTCGGCCAAGGACAAGTCGCCGGCCGCCTGGACGGTCGCCAGCGGCGTGCTGACCGTGGACAAGGCGCGCGGCAACATCGAGACCAAGCGCGCCTTCCGCGACTACCAGCTGCACCTGGAATGGCGAATTCCGGCGAACATCACGGGCAGTGGACAGGGACGCGGCAACAGCGGCGTCTTCCTGGCGTCGACCGGCCCTCGCGACGAAGGCTACGAGGTCCAGATCGTCGACTCGTACAAGAACGCGACCTACGTGAACGGCCAGGCGGGCAGCATCTACAAGCAGCATCCGCCCCTGGCCAACGCCAGCCGCCCCCCGGGCGAGTGGCAGACCTACGACATCGTCTGGCGGGCGCCGGTCTTCGGCGCGGACGGCGCGCTGGTCTCGCCGGCGACCGTCACCCTGCTGCACAACGGCGTGCTGGTGCAGGACAACGCCGTGCTGAAGGGCGAGACCGTCTATATCGGCAAGCCGTCCTACAAGGCGCACGGGGCCTCGCCGATCAAGCTGCAGGCGCACGGCGATCCCAGCGAGCCGATCAGCTTCCGCAATATCTGGGTGCGTGACCTGCCGCCGCGTTCCTAGGCCGGCGGTGGGGCCGTGCTGGAGCGGACGACCAGCCGGTGGGGCAGGGTGATGTTCTGCAGGGTGCTGGTACGCTCGGCGAGAATATCAAGCAGCAGCCGCACCACCTCGTGGCCGATCTGCTCCTTTGGCTGGCTGACGGTGGTCAGTTGCGGATCCAGATACTCGGCGAAGCGGATGTCGTCGAAGCCGACCAGCGACACGTCGTGTGGGCACCGCAGGCCGCGCCGGCGGATCGCCTCGAGCGCGCCCATGGCCATCTCGTCGCTGAAGCAGAAGATGGCGGTGGGGCGGCCTGGCTCGTCCAGCAGCTCGCCGGTCTGGCGGACGCCCGACTCGATCGAAAAGTCGCCGATGGAAATCCGCAGGGCGCTGGCGTGGCCGTGGCGCTGGGCGGCGGCCAGCACGCCAGCCAGGCGGTCGCTGCTGATCGGACTGGCCAGGGGGCCGGTGACCACGCCGACGCGGGTGTGGCCCAGGCCGTAGAGGTAGTCGACCACCTCCGCGGCGGCGCGCTCGTTGTCGATGTGGGCGCTGGACACCGCCAAGCCGGGGCGGAACTCGCAGCCATTGACGATCGGGGTCCTGGGGCCCTTTGCGGCGACCATCTCGGCCAGGACGTCGGGCAAGCGGTGACCCAGGAAGATCAGCCCGTCGGCTTCCTTGCGGCGGAACATGGCCGCGTACTGCTCCTCGCGGGCCTCCTCGTGGCGGGTGTCGCCCAGCAAAACGGAGTAGCCGGCCGCGAGGGCGGCTTCCTCCACGCCCCGGATCACCTGCGAGAAGAAGGGGTTGGAGATATCCGGCACCGTGACCAGGATCTTCTCGGTGCGCAGGGTGCGCAGGCTCTTGGCGGCGAAGTTCGGCTCATAGCCGAGACGGGTGACCGTCTCCATCACCTTGTTGCGGGTCGCTTCGAGCACCAGTTCGGGCGCGCTGAACACCCTTGAAACCGTCGCCGTCGAGACGCCCGCGTCGCGCGCGACATCTTGGATCGTGGCCATCGGCGCGACACTGGCGACAAGCCAGGCCCTTGGCAAGGCGAAGCTGCGAGCGCCGATCGACCTTTGGACGGTTGCCGGGTTGAAGGACCCCTGTTATCGATGATTTCGATTACATCAGAGCGGATAGGGCCCTGAGGGCCTAAAACAACCGCCAAATGCTGGTCGGGGAGGGCCAGGGCCATGAAGACGAGTTTCCGACTCTTCGTGATGATGGTGCTGCAGCTGGCCATCTGGGGCGCCTGGGCGCCCAAGATATTCCCCTACATGGGCATGCTGGGCTTCGCGCCCTGGCAGCAGTCCCTGGTCGGCAGCTCCTGGGGCGTGGCCGCCGTGGTCGGCATCTTCTTCTCCAACCAGTTCGCGGACCGCAACTTCGCGGCCGAGCGCTTCCTGGCGGTCAGCCACCTGATTGGCGGCCTGGCCTTGGTGGGGACGGCCTTTTCGACCAGCTTCTGGCCGTTCTTTATCTGCTACCTGATCTTCAGCCTTGTCTACGTGCCGACGCTGTCCGTCACGAACTCGATCGCCTTCGCCAACCTGCGTGACCCGGCCGGCCAGTTCGGCGCGGTGCGCATGGGCGGAACGGTGGGTTGGGTGCTGGTCAGCTGGCCGTTCGTCTTCCTGCTGGGCGCCCACGCCACCACCGAGCAGGTGCGCTGGATCTTCCTGGTCGCGGCGATCATCTCGTTCGTCTTTGCCGGCTATTCGCTGACCCTGCCGCACACGCCGGCCCGCAAGGACGCGCCGGGCATCGACAATCTGGCCTGGCGCCGCGCCTTCAAGCTGCTGGGCGCGCCCTTCGTGCTGGTGCTGTTCATCGTCACCTTCATCGATAGCGTGATCCACAACGGCTACTTCGTGATGGCCGACGCCTTCCTGACCAACCGTGTCGGGATCGCCGGCAACCTGTCGATGGTGGTGCTGAGCCTGGGCCAGGTGGCCGAGGTGCTGACCATGTTCTTCCTGGGGCGAGTCCTGGCGAAGCTGGGCTGGAAGATGACCATGATCGTCGGCGTGCTGGGCCACGCCGCGCGCTTCGCGGTGTTCGCCTTCTTCGCCGACAGCATCCCGGTGATCGTCGCCGTCCAGCTGCTGCACGGCATCTGCTACGCGTTCTTCTTCGCCACCGTGTACATCTTCGTGGACGCCGTCTTCCCCAAGGACGTCCGTTCCAGCGCCCAGGGCCTGTTCAACCTGCTGATCCTGGGCGTCGGCAATGTGGTGGCCAGCTTCCTGTTCCCGACCCTGATCGGCCGCCTCACCACGGCTGGCGCGGATGGGGCGCCCACCGTCGACTACACCAGCCTGTTCCTGGTCCCGACCGGCATGGCCTTGGCGGCGGTGCTGCTGCTGGCCTTGTTCTTCCGACCGCCGTCGCGCGGACCGGTCGCCGAGACTGACGAGGCCGAGCCGATCGGCGCGGCCAGCCCGGCCCAACCCTAGATCCCAGCAAAAGGAAAGCCTCGTGCGCTCAATCGCTTACGAAAATCGTGCCGTAGCCGACCTTTCCCGGCGCGGACTTCTGGCCGCCGGCGCGGCGGCCTTCGGCGCCGCCGTCGCGGGCGGCGCGAGCGCGGCCGAGACGGCGTTCTTCCAGCGCCACAACGTGCCGGTCGGCATCCAGCTCTACAGCCTGGGTCCGGACCTGGCCAAGGAACTGGACGCCCAGTTGGCCACCGTCGCCAAGATCGGCTTCAAGTCGGTGGAGCTGGCCGGCTATTTGGGCCGTACGCCGGCCGAGCTGCGCGCCGCCTTCGACAAGGCGGGTCTGATCTGCCCCAGCGCCCACATCTCGCCCAAGGGGCCGAACGGCTTCAGCGGCGATCTGGCCAAGCTGGCCGACGAGCTGCGGGTGATCGGCGTGAAGTCGGCGATCATGCCGATCCAGTACATCCCGGACCGCCTGGGGAACGATCTCCGTCAGGCCGGGCCGCAGATGACAGCCGACGACTGGAAGTGGAACGCCGACTTCCTGAACGAGAAGGCCGCCGTGCTGAAGAAGGCCGGCATCATCAGCGGCTATCACAACCACAATTTCGAGTTCGCGCCGCTGGGTGACACCAACGGCATGGAGATCCTGTTGAAGGGCACCGACCCGTCGCTGGTCACCTTCGAGATGGACGCCGGATGGGTGACGGCCGCCGGCAAGGATCCGTTCGCCCTGCTGAAGGCGCATCCCGGCCGCTTCACCCAGATGCACGTCAAGGACATTAAGCCAACCACCAAGGCCAATTTCGAACTGAAGCAGGACCCGACTGAGGTTGGCAGCGGCATGATAGACTGGAAGAAGCTGCTGCCCGCCGCCTACGACGCCGGCATCCGCGGCTTCTACTACGAGCAGGAGCCGCCGTTCGCCCATGCCCGGCTGGAGTCGGCCAAGATCAGCTACGACTATCTGGCCGGGGTGATCGCCTGATGGCCTTGCGGATGGCCATGGTCGGCGGCGGTCCCGGCTCATTCATCGGGCCGGTGCACCGCATGGCCGCCGAGCTGGACGGCAGAATCCGGCTGGTCGCCGGGGTGTTCAGCCGCGATCCGGCCAAGAGCGCCCAGGCGGCCGCCGCCTGGGGCGTGGCCGCCGACCGTGTCTATCCGGACCACCATGCCATGATCGCGGCCGAGCGGGCGCGGGAAGACGGCGTCCAATTGGTTTCGGTGGTGACGCCCAACCATCTGCACTTCGATGTCTCGGCCGCCGCCCTGCGGGGGGGGCTGCACGTGATCAGCGACAAACCGGCCACCCTGAACCTGGCCCAGGCGCGGGAACTGGCCGATGTCGTGGCGGCGTCGGGCAAGCTGTACGGCCTGACCTACACCTATACCGGCTATCCCATGGTCCGCGAGGCGCGCGAGATCGTGGCCAGGGGCGACCTCGGCGCGGTGCGCAAAGTGGTGGTCGAATATTCGCAGGGGTGGCTGTCCAAGCCGCTGGAGCGCGACGGCGACAACAAGCAGGCCAGCTGGCGCGCCGATCCCAGTCAGTCTGGCGTCGGCGGCTGCATCGGCGACATCGGCGTCCACGCCTTCAACATCGCCGAGTTCGTGACGGGCGAGCGCGTCGAACGCCTGTGCGCCGACGTCTCGACCGTCGTGCCGGGCCGCAGCCTGGACGACGACTGCAACGTGCTGCTGCGGTTCGCGGGCGGCGCGCCGGGCGTGCTGATCGCGTCTCAGATCTCGGCGGGCGCCCGCAACGGCCTGACGCTCAGCGTCTACGGCGAGAAGGGGGGCCTGACCTGGTCGCACGAGGATCCCAATGTGCTGACCCTGGATTGGCTGGATGGTCCAAGCCAGGTCCTGCACGCGGGCTCGGCCTACCTGACCCCGGCCGCAAAGGCCGTCACGCGGCTGCCCACCGGTCACCCGGAAGGCTTCATCGAGGCCTTCGCCAACATCTATCGCGACTTCGCCGACGCCATCGAAGGGCAGGGCGGCGGCTTCGTGCCCGACATCGGCGAAGGCGTGCGCGGCATGGCCTTCGTGGAACGCGCCGTGGCCGCCAGCCGGGACGACGCCGGATGGGTGTCGCTTATGGGAGAAGGGCGATGAAGACGCTCAAGGGACCGGCCATCTTCCTGGCCCAGTTCATCGGCGACAAGCCGCCGTTCAACACGCTCGAGACCATGGCCAAGTGGGTGGCCGACCTCGGCTATGTCGGTGTGCAGATGCCGACGGGCGGGGCGGACTCGTTCTTCGACCTGGCGCGGGCCGCCGACAGCCAGGCCTATTGCGACGACATCGCCGGCCTGTTGGCCGACCACGGTCTTCAGATCACCGAGCTCTCCACCCACCTGCAGGGCCAGCTGGTCGCCGTCCATCCGGCCTATGACGAACTGTTCGACGGGTTCGCGCCGCCGGAGCTGCGCGGCAAGCCCAAGGCGCGTCAGGAATGGGCCGTGGGGCAGGTGAAGGCCGCCGCCGTGGCCAGCCGTCGCCTTGGGCTGAACGCCCATGCCACCTTCTCGGGCGCGCTGGCCTGGCCCTATTTCTATCCGTGGCCGCAGCGTCCCGCCGGCTTGATCGAAGAAGCGTTCGCCGAGCTCGGTCGTCGCTGGAAGCCGATCCTGGATGTCTTCGACGAGAACGGCGTCGATTGCTGCTATGAGATCCATCCCGGCGAAGACCTGCACGACGGCGCGACCTTCGAGCGGTTCCTGGACGAGGTGGACGGCCACCCGCGCGCCAACATCCTGTACGACCCCAGCCACTTCGTGCTGCAGCAACTGGACTATCTGGGCTACATCGACCGCTATCACGAGCGGATCAAGGCCTTCCACGTCAAGGACGCCGAGTTTCGGCCGTCGGCCCAGTCGGGCGTCTACGGCGGTTACCAAGGCTGGGCCGAGCGGCCTGGCCGCTTCCGGTCGCTGGGCGACGGGCAGGTGGACTTCAAGGCGATCTTCTCCAAGCTGGCCCAGTATGACTACGACGGCTGGGCGGTGCTGGAATGGGAGTGCGCCCTCAAGCATCCGGAGCAGGGCGCCCGCGAAGGCGCGCCGTTCATCCGCGACCACATCATCCAGGTGACGGACAAGGCGTTCGACGATTTCGCCGGCAGCGCGCCGGACGCCGGCCGCAATCGTCGCCTATTGGGCCTTTAGCCCGCCGCCAATCCCAGACGGAGTCCTGTTGATGAAGTTCCAGCTTACGCTCGCCGCTCTCCTGGCCGGCGCCGCCATGGCGACCAGCGCCGCCGCCGCGCCGCCGTCCGGTCAGCAGGTGTTCGAGCAGCGTTGTATGATGTGCCACTCGGTCAAACCCGAGCCCGGCAAGATGGGGCCGCCCCTGGGCGGGGTTGTCGGCCGTAAGGCCGGGACGGTTGGCGGCTACGCCTACAGCAACGCGATGAAGACCTCGACCATCACCTGGAACGCGGCTTCGCTGGAGCCCTATCTCAAGGCCCCGGGCAAGGCTGTTCCTGGCACCAAGATGCTCGTGGGGGTGGCGGACGCCGAGCAGCGGGCCGCGGTGATCCAGTATCTGGGCACGCTGAAGAAGTAAGATCGACGGCGCTCTAGGGCGCCGTCAGCTCCTGGATTTCGATGTCCTTGAACTCGATCGGGTGGCCCTCGCTCTGCAAGGCGATGTAGCCTCCCGTCACGGCCTGGGCGCCGCGCTCCAGGATGTAGGGCTTGGCGCCGCCCGCGACGGTGTCGTCTGGATCCAGGGCCGCGCCCGCATAGTGATGCACGGCCACGCCGTTGATCTTCTGGGTGATCTCGCCGTTCGGCAGGACCTCCAGCTCGGCCTGGATCCAGGTTCCGTTCGGGATGGTGGGCGCGTTGGCCGGCGGCGTGCAGTGTTCCTTCACCTTGGCGCCGTCCATCGTGATGGTGATGCCGGGGGTGCAGACCGCGCCAGTGGGGCGGGGCGCGTCGCCGTCCTTGCCCAGCAGCTGAAACTCGACAGACACCGGGAACGGCTGGTCCACCGTCATGCTTTCCGGGCTTTGGCTGTGGAACATGATCCCGCTGTTGCTGCGGGCCCAGGACGGCGTGTCGGCCAGGCCGCCCTCGGTGAGGAAGCGATAGTTCAGGCGCAGGCGATAGGCCTTGAACGGGGTCTTGTAGAACAGGTGGCCGAACTGGCCGTCCAGCTTGTCGTAGCCGGCGTACGAGACCCGGATCACACCGTGGTCGGCCACGAAGGTGTTGCGGTAGTTCTCGCCGGCGGGATGCTTGGCGACCTTGGGGGTCCAGCCATCCAGCGTGCGGCCGTCGAACAGCGGACGCCAGGGACCAGCCTTCGCGGCCTGGGCCTCGGCCGCGCCGGCGCAGGCCAGGCCCATGACGGCCAGGCAAATCGGCAAGGCGCGGCGCGCCCGGATGGTCGGGGTCGTCATGGTGGCGTGTCCTCCCAGGGGCCGGCCTTTTGCGCATGAAATGCCGAGCTTTGTTGCAATGTAACCCATTTCATGGAAGCCTCCAGGCAAGAATTCAGGGATCGTCGGGGTCGAGCGTCGCGCTGTGAGACAGCTGGCGCGGAGCTGTCGAACGAGCCGCAAAGGGAGGACACATGGCCAACCTCAACGGCCGCGCGCGCGCCGAAAATACCTATGACGCGATCGTCGTGGGCAGCGGAATCACCGGCGGCTGGGCGGCCAAGGAACTGACCCAAAAGGGGCTGAAGGTCCTGGTGCTTGAACGCGGCCCGATGGTGCGCCACCAGGAAGACTACCCCACCGCCGTCATGGACCCCTGGCAGACGAAGTACCCCCAGGGGCAGCTGCCGCCGGACGAGCTGGCCGCGCGTTATCCCGTGCAGCGCCGCACCAACTACACCATGACGGAGTACACCAAGCACTTCTTCGTCCGGGACGACCAGAACCCCTACACCGAGGAGAACCGCTTCGACTGGATCCGCGGCTATCACGTGGGCGGCCGGTCCTTGACCTGGGGGCGGCAGAGCTATCGCCACAGCCCGATCGACTTCGAGGCCAACGCGCGCGAAGGCATCGCGATCGACTGGCCGATCCGCTACGAGGAACTGGCGCCCTGGTACGACCACGTGGAGCGCTTCATCGGCGTGTCGGGCCAACGCGAAGGCCTGCCGCAGCTGCCTGACGGCCAGTACCAGCCGCCGATGGAGATGAATTGCGTCGAAAAGGCCTTCAAGGCCAAGTCGGAAGCGCGCTTCCCGGAGCGTCGTATCACCATCGGCCGAACGGCCCACCTGACCGCTCCGACGGAAGAGCAGCTCGCCCTGGGCCGCACCGCCTGCCAATATCGCAACCTGTGTATTCGAGGCTGCCCCTTTGGCGGCTATTACAGCTCCAACTCCGGGGGGCTGGTGGCCGCCGACCGCACCGGCAATCTCGTGATCCGGCCCAATTCGATCGTCACCGAGCTGATCTATGACGACAAGGCCGGCAAGGCGAGCGGCGTCCGGATCCTGGACGCCACGACCAAGCAGGACGAGGAGTTCTATGCGGGTGTCGTGTTCCTGTGTGCGTCGGCCTTCAACTCGGCCTGGATCATGATGAACTCCACCAGTTCGCGGTTCCCCAACGGCTTCGGCAACGGCAGCGACCAGTTGGGCCGCAACGTGATGGACCACCACCTGGGCGTTGGCGCCAGCGGCGAGGCGCCTGAGTTCGCCGACATGTACTATTCGGGGCGGCGGCCCAACGGCATCTATGTGCCGCGCTTCCGCAACCTCGGCGACGCCGCGACTCACCGCAGCGATTATCTTCGCGGCTTTGGCTACCAGGGCGGCGCCGCGCGGCCGGGCTGGGATCGCGAGCTCGGCGATCGGACGTCCAGTCCCCGCGGCTTCGGAGCCGCGCGCAAGGCCGCGCTGACACAGCCGGGCCCGTGGGTCATGGGCCTGGGCGGCTTTGGTGAAATCCTGCCCTACGAGGACAACCGCATCACCCTGAACCGCGAGGTGAAGGACGAGTACGGGCTGCCCACGCTGTCGATGAATGTCACCATGCGCGAGAACGAGATCGCCATGCGCCGCGACATGCAGACGGCGGCGGCCGAGATGCTCGAAGCCGCCGGCTTCAAGAACGTAAAGGGCAGGGATAGCGGCTACGCGCCGGGCCTGGGCATCCATGAGATGGGCACCGCCCGAATGGGACGCGATCCCAAGACTTCCGTGCTCAACGCCCATAACCAGGTGCATGAGTGCAAGAACGTCTACGTCACCGACGGCGCGGCCATGACGTCGGCTTCGTGCGTGAACCCGTCCCTGACCTACATGGCGCTGACCGCGCGGGCCGCCGACCACGCGGTCCAGGCGCGCAAGCGGGGAGACCTGTGATGCTGAACCGACGCGATACGATCCGCGGCCTGGTCCTGACGATCGGGGCCTCGTCGTCGCTGTTCGCCGGCCGAGCCTTCGCCGCGGCCGCCTTGTCCTGGACCCCGAAGGCCCTGACGACCGATCAGGCCGGCGTGTTGGATATAGCGGCCGAACTGATCATCCCGAGGACCGACACGCCGGGCGCCCGGGACGCCGGCGTGCCGCAGTTCGTCGACCGCGCGGTGGCCGACTACTGCGACAAGGCTCAGGCGGCGCGGCTGCGGGGCGGACTGGATCGGATGAACGCCGACGCCCGAGCCGCTCACGGCCGCGACTTCACCACCTTGTCGGCTGAGCAGCAGATCGGACTGCTGACGGTCTACGATCAGGAGGCCGCCGCCGCGAAGGGGCAGGGCGCCGCCGAGCCGCACTTCTTCACCGACCTCGAGGACTTGGTGACCGTCGGCTACTTCACGTCGGAGCCGGGCGCGACGGTGGCGCTCCGCTACGAACCGGTGCCGGGCGCCTATCACGGCACGGTGCCGCTCGCGGAAATCGGCCGCGCCTGGGCGACCCGCTGACCGCCCTTCGCCGCGAATAGATGTCGAACCCGCACGGGCCGACGTTTCCGTCCGGCCGCGCTGCTGCTAGCCCTGAATGCCTCGTCGCGCGCGGTGCGGACGAGCGCGACATTTTGCTTGAGGGCGAGATCGGGTAACGCGTCGTAAGGGAAAGGAGTCGTCTTCGCGACGGCCCGCACGGCGGCCGGAGAGCCGCGCAGGGGGAGGTGGACATGTATCAGCGCGTCGTTCGCGCTCTCCGCCCGCGTCGGGTCGGGGCTTTGCTGGCGTTCGCCCTAGCGACGCCAGGCGCGGCGATGGCCGCCAATCTCGTAATGACTTTCAACCAGGACGCTTCGAGCCTGAGCGTCGCGCTTCAGCGCCTGGGGCAGAGTTCCGGGGCTCAGCTGCTTTATGCGCCCGAACTCACGGCCAACCAGCGCGCGCCGGCTCTGCATGGGCGGATGACCGTGGACCGTGCCCTGGGCCTGCTGCTGGCCGACGCCGATCTCGCGTTCCGCAGGACGCCCTCGGGCGTCATCGTCATCTATCGCATCAAGCCGGCCGCCCGCCCGCAGCCTCAAGCGCCCATCAAGCGTGTCGTCGAGGAGGCCGAGCCCGTGGTCGGTCTGGAGGCGGTAGTCGTCACCTCGGGCAAGCGCCTGGAAACCCTCGGCCGATCGGACGCCTCGATCCAAGTGCTGTCCGGTCAGATGATGGACCGCGCCGGCGTGCGGGACTTCGACGACCTGACCAAGCTGGCGCCATCCCTGACGATCTCGAAGACGACCCAGCCAGGCAACAACAGCATCAACATCCGGGGCGTCGGGACCTACTCCTATTCGATCGGCACCGAACCCAGCGTGGTGGTGGTGATCGACGATGTGCCCCAGGCGTTCCAGGCCATGGCCTTCACCGCCCTGGCCGACGTCGAGCAGGTCGAGATCCTGCGGGGACCGCAGAGCACCCTGTTCGGCAAGGCGGCTTCGGCCGGCGTCGTCTACATCACCACCAAGCCGGCCAGCGACGTCTTCTCCGCCCAGGCCGAGACGGTGGTGACCGACGACCACGAGCAGCGGCTGCAGGCGGCCCTGACTGGGCCATTGTCCGAAGACCTGAAGTTCCGGGTGTCGGCGTCCTACAGCCGCTACAGGGGCAACATCTTCAACCTGTCGAACGGGGATTGGCTGAACGGGCAGTCCGACTTCAACCTGCGGGGCAAACTGGTCTGGACGCCTGGCGACAACTGGACGTTCGCCGTCTCGCCCTACTTCACGCGGACGCTGGCCTCGTGCTGCGTCGGCGCCGACACCTTCGTCTCGCCCCAGGCCACGCAGAGTCGGGCCGAAATCCCTCGCGAGACGGTGCTGCGCGGGATCGTCCCCGGTCCCGACAATCATCTGGCCCGCTACGACGTCAGCGCGCGCGGCAACGCCGAGGACAAGGGCTTCAATCTCAGGGCTGTTGGGAATGTCGGCTCCTGGCGCCTCACCTCGATCACGGCCCTGGACCGTTATGATCTCTATGATCGTCAGGATACGGACGGGACGGATATCGACTACAGCGTGCTGGTTCCTCAGGCGCCGCGCGGCGGCTCGGCCAATGGCGGCTATTTTCATATCGAGTCCGAGAGCCAGGAGCTGCGGCTCAACAGCCCCTCGGGCGCGCGCTGGGACTATGTGGGCGGCGTCTATGTGGGCCGAACGCGGTCGGAGCGCTATTTCGTGCGCGGCTCGAACGACCTGAGTGACTATGGCGGCCTGCCGGGCTTGCCGACGACCAACAGCACGACCTATTCGCGCTACAGGGCCAAGACCTTCAGCGACACCTTCGCGGTGTTCGGGCAGGGCGCTTATGCGGTCAATGACCAGCTCTCGATCCTGTCGGGCCTGAGGCTCAGCCACGACAGGATCGGCTATCGGTTCGACGACCTGGGCAACGGCGTCGTCTTTGGGGCGCCGGACTGCTCGCGGACCAGCCCGACCGTGCCGATCGAGACCTGCCACGACGACACGGCGCTGAGCGGACGCATCGGCCTGCAGGGACAGGTCACGTCCGACGTCTCGGTCTACGCGACCTATTCTACAGGGTTCAAAGGGCGGGCCTACGACTTGTCCAGCAGCCTGACCACCCGCACGCCGGTGACTTCTGGCCCGTATGCCGGACAGCCCGTGGCGGACGTCATCGCCGCCCAGCAACCGGTCGCTTCCGAGACGGTGACCAACTACGAAATCGGTCTGCGGGCGATCTCCCCCGACCGCAATCTCAGCTGGAACCTGACGGCGTATCAGGAGCGCTTCTCGGACTTCCAGGCCCAGACGCGCGACAGCGCCGTCGGCCTCAACGTGCTCAACAGCGTTGGCGGTGTGCGGGCGCAGGGCGTGGAGAGCGAGTTCAGCGCCCGATTGACCGAGAACCTGACGCTGGCGGGCGCTGCGGTCTACAGCCGGGCCATCGTGACGGACTTCACCGACGCGGCCTGTTACGCCAGCCAGACGGCCGCGCAGGGCTGCGTGGGCGGGCGGCAGGACCTGACCGGCAAGACCCTGTTCAACGCGCCGCGCTGGTCGCTGAACGTCAACGCCTACTACCAGCGGCCGCTCGGCGGGGATCGTCGGCTCGAGGTCAACGCCGGGTATCGCTGGCGTTCGCGTGTCTTCTTCAACCTGCTGCAGGACCCGGCCTCGATCGAACCGGCCTATGGCGTGCTGGACATCTCGGCGGGCCTGGGCGGAGATGGCTGGCGGGTGACGGGCTTTATCGACAACGTGCTGGACCAGCGCTTCGCCCTGACGCGTGGCCGCAATATCCAGTGGAACCCGGTGGGCGCCGATGGTCTTCCCGCCATAGCGACCTACTGGAAACCGGCGCGCGAGAGCGGCCGCCACCTGGGCCTGCGCCTGGCGTTCGACTACTGAATGTGGGCGCGTGCGATCTTTTTCTTGAGGAGCCGCGCGGCTGGCGCGTCGAAACGGGATGGGCGTGGCGCAGACCATGCCGAGGAGGAGCCGTCCTAGCCATGGTCGCGCAGCCGAAACTCGATCCGCGCGAGCAGGCCTTCCTCGAGCGCCTGTCGGCGACCTATCGCGGGCCGCTGACGGCCTATTTCGAGCGCCGCGTGCGTTCGCGCGACGAGGCCGAGGATCTGACGCAGGAGGTCTTCCTGCGCCTGGTGCGGCGGCCGGACGGGGCGGACATCGATAACCCGGAGGCTTTCGTCTTCCGGACCGCGGTCAACCTACTGCGCGACCGGTCGCGACGCGACAAGACGTTCCGCAGCCATCTGACCGAAGCCGAACTTCGCCAGGATCGCTTTGAGGGCATTTCGCCGGAGCGCGTCTTAGAAGATAGGCAGGCGCTGCAGGCGGTGATGCGGAGTCTGGCCGAGCTGGACGAGCGGACCCGCGACGCTTTCGTCCTGCATCGGCTGGAAGGCTGGAAACACGCCGAGATCGCCCGGGCTTTCGGCGTGTCCGTCAGCTCGGTCGAGAAGTACATCATCAAGGCCATGGCGCATCTGATGCGCGGGGCCGGTCCGTCCAAGAGTTGAGCCGTTGTCCAATCCGCTTCAACAGTCCCTGATCGACGAGACCGCCGCGGGCTGGGCCGCCCGGCGTCTGGGTGGCGACGTGTCGGACCAGGCGGGTTTCGAGCGCTGGCTGGCGCAGGATCCCGCCCATGGCGAAGCCTATGATCGTGCGGAAAACGTATGGCGACTGACGGGCCAGGCTGCTGGAACCGATGCGCTGCTGGCCTTCCGCCGTGACGCCTTGGAACGCGCTCGCCGCCGCAAGTCCTTGCCGGTCGATCGCCGTTTGGTCGCCGCCGGCCTGATCGCCGCCGTCGCCGCGCCGGCCGGAGGGTTGTGGTGGCAGCGCCGCAAGGCTGGTCAGGACGAACTGATCCAGACGGCGCTGGGCGAGCAGCGCACCCTGACCCTGTCCGACGGCAGCCGGGTGACCCTGGATGCCTTGACGGTGATGAGGGTCCGCTACACCGCCTCGCTGAGGTCGATCGATCTGGTCGCCGGGCGCGGTTATTTCGAGGTGGCGCACGATACGAGCCGGCCGCTGCGGGTCAGGGCTGGTCCGCGCACGGTCACGGCTGTCGGCACGGCGTTCTCGGTTCGACGCGAACCGCGCGAGACGACCGTCGTGCTGGCGGAAGGCAAGGTCGCGGTCAGCAACCACGAGAGCGCCGCCATCCTGGCCATGCTGAGCCCCGGTCAATCGATGGTCCTGGTCGACGGGTTGCAAGGGGAGGGGGCCAAGGCGGTCGACCTCGACCGGGCCTTGGCCTGGCGAAAAGGGCAGGTGGTGTTCGAGGATGTGGCCCTGGCTGACGCGGCCGCCGAGATGAACCACTATTCCACCCTGCAGGTGGTGGTGGCCGATCCGCGTCTTCGGGCCCTGCGGGTCAGCGGGACGTTCAACGCCGGCGACAGTCGCGCGTTCGTCGAGGCCGTCCAGACCTACTTCCCGGTGCGGGCCCAGAGCACCGCCACGACGGTCGAGCTGTACGCCGCGCCTTGATGCGCTGAACGGGCGACGGCGAAAAAACTTTCGAAATCGATTGAGGAGGTCGCCGGCAGGCGCGTCGGAACGGTCAAGAGCAGAGGCGAAGAGGCCTCTCGGGGAGGACCGTGAACTTGTATCTGACACCGGTTACCAATGCCGCGCGCGGTGCGTCCGTCGCCGTTCTGATCCTGTTGGGCGCGGGAACCGTCGCCCAGGCGGCCCAGGCGCCGGCCGCCATTCCGGCTTACGACGCCACGGTCCGTGATCGTATCCAGCCTCAGACCGAGCAACTGCTGATCAAGCTGGTCAAGGACGGCCGCAAGCTGGAGCTGGACGGCCAGCCGGTGTTCAACGGCAGCGACAAGTTCCTGCCCGGGAAGATCGCCCTCGGCCTGGTCGACTATCTGGTGGCGCTGCCGAAGGACGATCCGCGCCTACCGGCCTACCTGGCCGATTTCCGCAAGATCGCCAAGCTGACCGCCGACGACACCAACGACAGTTGGGGCGCCTACTACTATCTGTCGGCGCTGAACAAGCTGCGCGAGGCCGGGCTGCTGAAGCAGGCGGTCGATCCGCTGACCCTGGCCAAGCTGCGCGTGCGGCTGGACTGGCGGATGTTCGTCGACGTCGACACCTACCAGCTGATCGACCATCCCAATAACTACTACTGCGTGGCCTTCGCCATGGCCCGCCTGCGCACGCGCATGGGCTGGGAAGACGGCGCGCCGGCCGACAAGCTCTACGCCAAGATCGCCGAGCACTACGAACTCTATTCGGGCGAGTACGGCTTCGCCGACGAGACCGACGGCGATGGCCGGTTCGATCGCTACAGCGTGCTGCTGGCGGGCGAGATCGCCCAGCGCTTCGTCGAGACCGGCGGCGCGCCTCCCAAGGAAGTGCTGGCCTGGCTGCGCAAGTCGGCCGACGTGATGATGATGCGCCTGGATGCCGAGGGCAGAGGCTTCGAATACGGCCGCAGCATCGGCCCCTACGGCGAGACCGCGATCATCGAGGTGCTGACCGCCGCAGCGGTGCTGGATCTGCTGACGCCGGCGGAGAAGGACCTCGCCTACGCCTATTCGGCGCGGGCGGCCCAGCGCTATGTCGACTTCTGGCAGGACCCCAAGACCGGTTCGGTGAACCTTTGGGACGGCGGCCGGCGCACGGACGATTATCGCGGCAAGTTCCGCATCCTCGGCGAGAACCTCTCGCTGGCCCACCAGTACGCCTACACCAGCGCCCACTGGGCGCGCATGGGTTATGCCGGCAAGGCGCCGGCGGCCGACTGGGCCAAGGGGCTATCGAACTTGCCGCGTCGCCAGGTCACCTGGTTCCAGCGCGGCCAGTACGACCGCCTGCTGGTCAGCGTCCGTGACGGCGACCGCCTGATCAGCCTGCCGGTGATCAACGGCGGCCCCAGCCAGCACATGCACAATCCGTACTTCCCGATCCCGTTTTCGCCGGGGATGCTGTCGGCTTCGCCCGACGGCGTGGCGCCGTTCCTGACGCCGCGCCTGACCCTGGAAGACGGCTCGGCCCTGATGCCGTTGGCCTATTTCAAGGGCGCCAAGGTCGTGACCAAGGGCGCGCGGACGACCGTGTCCTGGCGCCAGGACGAACTGGACCTGATGGGCAAGAACGCGCCGATCGCCGACAAGCGCGTCTCGGTCGCCACGACCTATGTCCTGGAGCCCGGTCGCATCACCCGCACGGACGTCTTCACCCCGGCCGCCGGGGTGAAGGTCAAGGACGTCGAGCTGCAATTCGGTTCGTTCTCGGGGGGCGCCAAGCAGGCCGGGACGACCACCAGCTTCGCCGACGGAGCGGTGCGCCGCTTCGCCGTCGAGGGCCTGAAGGCCTGCCAGTCCGGACCGGCCGGCGAGGACAAGGAATACCGATCCGCGACGGGCGCCATGACGACCAAGGTCGTCTGCCATGGCGCGCCAAGCGACCAAGCGACGCCGTTCAAGATCACCTGGCGTCTCGACTACCGCTGAGGCCGCGAGCCTCAGCGCACCAAGCAAAAAGAAGGGGAAAGCCATGAAGTCCACATCTTCGACCAAGCGGTCGACGTTCTATCGCGGCCTGCTGCTCACCGCGGCCATCGTGCTGCCGGCCCAGGCCTTGGCCCAGACCGCGCCGGCCCCCGAGGATGACTCCACGATCGAAGCGATCGTCGTCACCTCGGCCCGTGCGACCCAGCGCAACTCGATCGAGACCAAGCGCAGCGCCAGCGTCATCGTCGACGGCATCGTCAACGACGAGATCGGCGCCCTGCCGGACAACTCGGTCGGCGACACGCTGGAGCGCATCACTGGCGTCACCGCCGACCGCTTCAAGGGCAACGCCAACGAACTGTCGGTGCGGGGCCTGGGCCCGACGCTCAGCTTCTCCACCTTCAACGGCCGCGAAGTCTCGACGGCCGGTCCCGACCGCTCTGTGGCCTTCCAGCAGTTCCCGTCCGAGCTGGTCAACGGCGTGCTCGTCTACAAGAGCCAACAGGCCGACTTTCTGGACGGCGGCATCGCCGGCGTGATCGAGCTGAAGTCGATCCGCCCGGTCGACTACGGCAAGCGCCGCATCCAGATGGAAGTGCGCGGCGCCTACCTGCCCAAGGACGACGACATCCGGGGCCGCAGCGGCCTGGGCTATCGCGGCAACATCTCGTTCACCGACAGCTGGGACACCAAGGCCGGCGAGGTGGGTGTGAGCCTGGGCTATCAGCGCCTGGATCAGGCCACGCCCGAGGACTACTACATCACCAACTCGTCGTTCGTGCCGTGCACCACCTACGCCACGGCGCCGGGGACCGCGACAGCCAACTGTTCGAACGCCACAACCGCGCCGGCGGGCTCTACGATCGGCCCGCGCTACTTCGCCACCAGCTCGCGCACGTTCCAGGCCAAGGTCACCGACGAGGTGCGTGAGGCCTTCATCGGCGCCTTCCAGTGGAAGCCGACCCCGAACCTCGACATCAGCCTGGACGGGCAGTACTCGACCCGCAAGAGCGGTGAGTATCGCAACCAGCTGGCCATCACCGAGGCGCTGCGCGGCATCCAGCCGCTGACCGTCGGCGGTGTGTCGGCCGACGCCAGCGACGGCGCCCTGCTGCGCTACAGCGGCAACTCCAACCTGGAAATCCAGGTCGAGGATCGCCAGCGCAACGAGAAGTACATCGGCGGCGGCGGCGCCGTGACCTGGACGCCTACCGATCGCCTGACGATCAGCGGCGACCTGTCATACTCGCAATCGCACCGCACCGAACTGCAGAAGGCCACCAACATGCGCTCGCGAACGCGCGTGGCCTATACGCTGGACGGCACGGGCGACGAGGTTCCCTCGGTCACCTTCACCAACTTCGACATCAACGATCCGGCCAACTTCCTGATCGCCACCCCGACCAACAACAGCAACTATGCGCGCTATCGCATGGTGACCGACCGCTTCGACAAGATCGGCGCGGTGCGGGGCGACGTGACCTATGACCTGGAAGGGACCTTCTTCCAGAGCGTCAAGGTCGGCGGCCGTCTGTCGGATCACCGCCGGACCCAGGACGCCAACAACAACAATGACGTGGCGATCCCGACCCCCTATGACGGCCGCACGGCCGCCCAGCTGGTGTCGGACGCGAACACCAACTGCCGCGTGCCGTTCTCGACGTCCAACTACATGGACGGCAAGACCAACGTGAATTCGTGGGCGCTGTTCGACAACGACTGCCTGTTCCGCACCTATACCGGCCGCGACAGCAGCCCTCTGCCGGAGAACGCGCCCGGGCCGGAAGACTCCAACATCCGCGAGCGGATCAGCACCGCCTATGTGATGACCACCTTCCGCTCGCAACTGGGCGACACGCCCTTCTCGGGCAATGCCGGCGTCCGCTACGTTCGCACCAAGGTGCTGTCGAAGGGCTTCCGCGGCGAGGTCACCGTGTTGCCGTCCACCGGCGGTTCGGCCGCGACCGTGGTCCGTACGCCCAACACGCCGCTCGAGGAAATCGAGGGGGAGGGCGGTTACGAGTACGTCCTGCCCAGCGTCAACGTCGCCTTCGATCTCAGCGATGTCACCAAGCTGCGCCTGGCCGGCTACAAGGCCCTCTCGCGCTCGGCCATCGAGGACTTCAACGTCGGCATTACGCCGGCGGCCGACGCCAACGCCACGACCGTCGAGGGCGTGCTGGCCAACAGCACCACGGGCAACCCGAACCTGAAGCCCATCCGTGGCTGGAATCTGGACGCCTCGCTGGAGTTCTACGTCAACCGCGACACCTCGTTCGCGATCGCCACCTACTACAAGTGGCTGAAGGGAGCGGCGTTCGACGCCCGTCAGCCGCTGCCGACGACCATCGTCGCCAACGGTCAGTTGGTGACCATCAACGCCATCGCGCCCGCCAACGACCCCGAGACCCGCCACCTGTACGGCGTCGAGTTCAGCGGCAACCACGCGTTCAGCTACCTGCCGGGCCTGTTCAGTGGGCTGGGCGCGCAGGGCAGCCTGGCGATCACCGAAGCCGACTTCAAGTTCCCCGACCCGTCGACAGTCGCGCCCTATGTCGAGGACGAGAACCTGATCGGCCTGTCCAAGTACACTGCCAGCGGATCGGTCTACTGGGAGAACGAAAAGCTCTCGCTACGCGCCTCGTACCGCTACCGTTCGGACTACTTCAAGCCGAACAGCGGCACCAACCGTAGCGTCAAGGGTTCGGGCTATCTGAACCTGTCGGCGTCGTACGACCTGACCGAGACGGTGCAACTGAAGCTGCAGGCGCTGAACGTCACCAACACCCGAGACGTGATGTACAAGGCCGGCGAGGACTCGATCACCGAGGTCAGCGACAACGGCCCGCAGATCTACTTCGGCGCCCGTCTGCGCTTCTAACGCCTATCGGTCCGGCGGTTCCTTCCTTCTTCCCCGCCGGATCGATACTGTCCCGCCGCGGAAACGCGGTCGCCGGTCGTCAGGGTTCGCTCCGATCCTCCCCCCGAACGGAGCTTCCGACCGGATGATGAGCCGTCACGAAGCGTGACGGATCACGGGACGTCCTTATCCCGGCGAGGGCGGCGTCCGCGTCGCCCTCGCACCCGTCTTGGGAGCGCTTGATGAACCGACGCGACTTCTGCCTGGGGACGGCTCTGGCCGTCACGGCGTTCGGATCGACCGCCTCGGCGCAAGGCGGATTGGACCTGGCGGTCATCGACCGCACGCGGATCCTGAAAGCCGCCGACCGTTACCTGCTCGAGGCGCCGGAGACGATCACCGCCTTCGCCGCGCCGCGCAGCCCCGGCAGTCGCCACGACTACTACTCCGAAGCCGACTACTGGTGGCCCAACCCGGCCGATCCGAAGGGGGCCTATGTCCGCAGGGACGGCTATTCCAATCCCGACAAGTTCACAGCCCATCGCGAGGCCGTGATCAGGCTAGGCGTCCAACTGCCGGCGCTGGTCGCGGCCTTCCAGGTGACCGGCCAGGCCCGTTACGCCGAGCACGCCGAGAAACATTTGCGGGCGTGGTTCGTCTCGCCGGACACCCGGATGAACCCGAACCTCGAGCACGCCCAGGCGATCATCGGCGTCAACACCGGCCGGGGCATCGGAGTCATCGACACCCTCCACCTGGTGGAGGTCGCGCGAGCGGTTTCAGTGCTGAAGGCGAAGCGTTCGAACCCCGCTGTCCATGGCCCAACCTTGGCGTGGTTCGACGCTTATCTCACCTGGATGACCACCTCGAAGAACGGTGTCGACGAGCGCGATCAGAAGAACAATCACGGCACGTGTTGGGCGCTGCAGGCCGCCGAGTTCGCCCGCTTGACCGGACGGTCGGCGGAACTGGACATCGCGCGCGGTCGGTTGAAAGCGTTGATCCCAGGCCAGATCGCCGCCGACGGATCGCAGCCCCTGGAACTGGCCCGGACCAAACCCTACGGCTATTGCCTGTTCAACCTGGATGTCCTGTCCGCCTGCGCTCACGTGATGTCGACGCGGGACGACAATCTTTGGACCTACAAGGGGCCGGCCGGCGGCTCGGTCGCGGACGCCCTGGCCTGGATGGCGCCCTTCATCGCCGACAAGAAGACCTGGCCCAAGCCCCCGGACGTCGAGGCCTGGGACGGCTGGCCCGTCCGCCAGCCCAGCCTGCTGTTCGGGGGACTGGCCCTGGGCCGACGGGACTATCTCGATCTGTGGAAGAGGCTCGATCCCGATCCGACCGACGCGGAGATCATCCGCAACTATCCGCTTCGCCAGCCGGTGCTTTGGGTCGACGCGTGACGTCGTCGCCTCCGCGAGGTTAGTCGCGCGTCGGCAGGCGAACGGTGAACGTGCTGCCCAGGTCCTGGCCGGCGCTCTCGACGGTGATCGTCCCGCCGTGAAGGGTGACCAGTTGCTTGACCAGCGCCAGCCCGATGCCGAGGCCGCCTTGCGCCTTTCCGAGGTGGTCCTCCACCTGGGCGAAGATCTCGAAGATCTTTGACTGCATCTCGGGCTGGATGCCGACTCCGGTATCGGAGACAACGATCCGGACCGCGCCGTCCTCAAGCGCCGTGGACAGTGAAATCGTCCCGCCAGAAGGAGTATACTTGGCCGCGTTGTTGAGCAGATTGGCCACGATCTGGGCCAAGCGCGTATGGTCCGCGTCCAGCCAGATGGGGCCCTCGGCCATCTCGACGGAGAAGTGATGCCCTCCGGCGTCGAGATTGTGCTGGCTGGCTTCGATGGCCGCGCGAAGAACCTCGCCCAGTTCGACCCGGGCCCGCTTCAGCGAGATCTTGCCCTGGCTGACCCGTGAGACGTCCAGCAGGTCGTCAACCAGATGCGTCAGGTGCTCCAGCATCCGGTCCATGCGCGAGCGGATGTCCTTGGCGCGGTCGGCCGGGATGTCCTTGTTGAGGAGATGCAAGCCCCCGCTGAGGGCCGCGACCGGGTTGCGTAGCTCATGGGCCAGCACTGCCAGGAAGCTGTCCTTGTGGCGATCAGCCCGGCGAAGCGCTTGAGCGGCCAGCTCCAGCTCGTCACGTTGAGCCTCGATCTGCTGGCGTTGCCGGTAGAGATCGAAGAAGACCTCGGCCTTGCTGCGCAGGATGTGGGCTTCGATCGGCTTCTGGATGAAGTCCACCGCGCCCGCTTCGTAGCCGCGGAATCGGCGCTGGCTGTTGGCGACGCCGGCGGTCACGAAGATGATCGGTATATGGCGCGCGCGCTCGCTGCCCCGCATGAACTCGGCCAGCTCGAAGCCGTTCATGCCCGGCATCTGCACGTCGAGCAGCGCCAGGGCGACTTCATGGACGAGCAGAAGCTCCAGCGCCTCTTCTCCTGAGCGGGCCTTCAGGCACGTCAGGCCGTCACGCTGGAGCAGCGCTTCGAGCGCCAGCAGGTTCTCTTCGAGGTCGTCGACCAGGAGGAAGTTGATCGGCTTTTCCGCGGTCGTCATGCGGTCCCCAAACTCGAAAGATAGGATGCGATGGCATCGAGATTCATGACGCGAGCCGTAGGGCTGGCTTGCCGTGCGGCGTCGGGCATGGCGGTGGCGTAGGCTTCCTTGGAGTCCTGAACGATGGCCACGCCGCCGGCGTCGGCCACGGCCTTGAGCCCGGCGGCCCCGTCGTGATTGGCGCCGGTGAGAATGATCCCGACCAGGCCTTCGCCGCAGGCGTCGGCCGCGCTCTCGAACAGGACATCGATCGCCGGCCGCGAGTAGTTGATCGGCTCGTCGGTGGAGAGGGCCAGGGTCAAGTCCCCCTCGACCAGCAGGTGGTAGTCCGAGGGCGCGAAATAGACCACGCCGCCGGCGACCGGCTCCTTGTCCTCGGCCTCCTTCACGGCGATCCGGCACTTGGCCTGGAGGAGCGAGACCAGGACGTTGTCCCGATCGGCGGGGACATGCACCACCACCAGGACCGGTAGCGGAAAGCCAGCGGGCAGTTGGGGCAGGAGGGCCAGAAGCGCCTGGACGGCGCCGGCCGATGCGCCGATCACCACCATGCCGGGGGACGTCTCCGTCATGGTTCGCGCCTCTGGTAGATCTTCTCGGTGGAGGCGAAGTCTGAGAAGGCGCCGGCATGCGATGAAAACCGCAGGCTTTCCTTGGAGCCCAATCCCAGGAAACCCTTGCGCGCCAGAGATTCCCGGAAGAGGCCGATGGCTCGGTCCTGCAGGGCGCGGTCGAAGTAGATCATGACGTTGCGGCACGAGATCAGATGCATTTCAGCGAAGACGGCGTCGGTCACCAGACTGTGGTCCGAGAACACCACCCGGCTGCGAAGGCTCTTGTCGAACACCGCCCGGCCGTAAGCGGCGGTGTAGTAGTCGGATAGTGAGGACTTGCCGCCGGACTTCTGGTGGTTTTCGGTGAACTTGCGGATCCGGTCCAGGGCGTAGACGCCCGCCTCAGCGGCGGCCAGAGCCTCGGGGTTGATGTCGGTCGCGTAGAAGATCGTTCGGTCGTACAGGCCTTCCTCGCGGAAGAGGATGGCCAGCGAATAGACCTCCTCTCCGGTGCTGCATCCCGCGATCCAGATTTTCAGGGACGGATAGGTCCGTAGATGCGGCAGAACCTGTTCCCGCAACGCCCGGAAATAGGACGGATCGCGGAACATCTCGCTCACCTGGACGGTCAGGTAGTCCAGCAGACGCGGCAACATGGCGGGATCGTGCAAGACACGGTCCTGCAACGCGGAGACGGTGGGAAAGCCGAGCTGCGTGCGCGCCTGCACGAGGCGCCGTTTGATCGACGCCCGCGCGTAATGGCGAAAATCGTAGTGGTAGCGCTGGTACAGCGCTTCCAGCAGCAGCTGGATTTCAAGGTCTTCAACGGTCTCGGGCACGCTGGCGACTACCTCGGCATCCAGACGCGGACCAGGGACAGCAGCTTATCCACGTCGATCGGCTTGGCCATGTAGTCGTTGGCCCCGGCCGCGATGCAGCGTTCCTGATCGTCGGGCATGGCCTTGGCCGTCAGCATCAGGATCGGCAGCTTGGACCAGCGCGGGTCGTTGCGGATCTGGCGAGCGGCGGTCAGGCCGTCCATGACCGGCATCATGACATCCATCAAGACCAGGTCGACGGTCGGGGCGGACACGTCGGCGGAAAGCTCCAGAGCCTCGATCGCCTCCTGGCCGTTGCGAGCGATCTCGACAATGGCGCCGCGCGGTTCCAGCACGTTGGTCAGCGAATAGACGTTGCGAATGTCGTCCTCGACGATCAGGACCCGTCGTCCCTCCAGCACGGCGTCGCGGTTACGCGCCTTCTGGATCATCTTCTGCTGCTCGGGCGGCAATTCGGCCACCACCTGGTGCAGGAACAACGAAACCTCGTCCAGCAGCCGCTCGGGCGACTTGGCGCCCTTGATGATGATCGAACTCGAATAGCGGCGCAGCCTTTGCTCGTCGTCGGCCGACAGGTCGTGGCCGGTATAGACGATGACGGGCGGGAAGGCGTGCTCGCCGTGGCTGAGCGTCTCCAGCAGCGAGAAGCCCGAGGCGTCCGGCAGCGACAGGTCCAGCACCATGCAGTCGAACGTTTGCGCCTTGAGCTGCTCTAGGCACTCGGCCGCCGTTCCGACGCCAACGGTTTCCACGTCGCCGGAGGACAGCAGCCTGCCGACCGCTTCACGCTGGACCGGGTCATCCTCGACGATCAGCACACGTCGGACGCTACTGGTCAGCTTCGACTCCAGGGTCGTCAGCACCTCGGCCAGTTCGTCTCGCTTCACGGGTTTGACGCGATAGCCCACCGCGCCCAATGACAACGCGGTCTGGCTATGGTCGGCGGCCGAGATGACATGGATCGGGATGTGGCGGGTCGCGTCGTCGCGCTTGAGCCGGTCCAGGACCATCAAGCCGGACTCGTCGGGGAGGCCCACGTCAAGCACCGCGGCGCTGGGCTTGAACTGTCGGGCCAGCTTCAGGGCTTCCTCGGCCGTATTGGCCACAAGGCACTGGAAGCCCATTTCGCGCGACAGGTCGCGCACGATGGCGGCGAACTTGTCGTCGTCCTCGACCACAAGCAACACGCGGCGCGCGCCGGCCACCTGATCGCGGTCATCTTCGACCAGGTTCACGGGGGCTACGGGGCGGGATGGCTGCGGGGGGGCGGCCATGGAGGCCGCCGGCTGGATCACCGTGGAAGGTTCACGCGAGGCGACGCGGGAGGCGTCGTAGGCGACGGGTATGGTGACGGCGAAAGTGCTGCCTTCGCCGGCTTGGCTCTTGAGGCTGATGACGCCGCCCAGCAGTCGCGAAAGCTCCCGCGAGATCGAAAGACCCAGGCCGGTTCCGCCGTACTTGCGGCTGATCGTGCCGTCGGCCTGGCGGAAGGCTTCGAAGATGCTCTCCTGCTGTTCGCGCGGGATGCCGATCCCGGTGTCGGTGACCGCGAAGGCGACGCCGTCGGCGTCGTCCGGGGAGATGTCGAGCCGGACGCCGCCGTTCTCGGTGAACTTGAAGGCATTGGAGAGCAGGTTCTTCAGAATCTGTTCCAGGCGCTGTCGGTCGGTTTCGATGACCGCGGGGCAGCCGTCGGTGACCTCGATGTCGAAGTTCAGGCCGCGTTCGTTGGCCACCGGCTGGAAGAGCTGGCGCAGGTCGTTGACCAGGCGTTTCAGCGGCAGCGTCTCCGGGCGCACTTCGATATGGCCGGCCTCGATCTTCGAGAGGTCCAGGATGTCGTTGATCAGGGTCAGCAGGTCGTTGCCGGACGATTCGATGGTCTGGGCGAAGCGAACCTGTTCGGCGGTGAGGTTGCCGTTGGGGTTGTCGCTCAGCAGCTTGGACAGGATCAGCAGCGAGTTCAGCGGCGTGCGCAGCTCGTGGGACATGTTGGCGAGGAAGTCGGACTTGTACTGGCTGGCCTGCTCCAGTTCGCGAGCCTTCAGGGTGACGGCCGCGCCGCTGCGCTCGAGTTCGTCGCGCTGGGTTTCCAGGATCTGGGCTTGTTCCTCCAGCTGGCTGTTGGTTTGTTCCAGCTCGACTTGCTGCTGCTCCAGCCGGGTCTGGGATTCCTTGAGGGCGCGCCCTTGTTCCTCCAGCTCCTCGTTAGAGACGCGGAGTTCCTCGCTCTGTACCTGCAGTTCTTCAGCCTGACGCTGCGTCTCTTCCAGGGCGCTCTGCAGTTCGGAGCGGTAACGAGCCGATCGTAGGGCGATGCCGATCGCGGCCGACGCCTGGTCGAGTAGCTCCAGAACATTCTCTTCGACGGGATGAAGGAAACCCATCTCGATGACGGCGTTGACCTGCTCATCTGCGTGGGTGGGCAGAAGCACCAGGTGTTTCGGCTTGTCCTGGCCGAGCGTCGAACCGATCGTCATGTAGCCGTCGGGAACGTCGCGGACGATCGTCGAGCGGCCATCGGCAGCCGTCTTGCCGAGCAGGCCTTCCTTCAGGTTGAAGCGGGCCAGCGTCTGGTCGCCGGCCGACATGCCCAGGGTCGCCACGCGCTGGAAGTGGCCGCGTTCGCCCTTGAACACCGCGCCCGCCTGGAAGCCGAGATAACCCGCCAGGAACGACAGAATGCTGTCGGCCAGATCCTCGACGGACTGGTCGCCCATCATGGCCTCCGATAAGCCCATCTGGCCCGACTGCAGCCATTCCTGCCTCGCGCGGGCGCGGGTGGCGCGACGGATCAGGACGAAGACGGCGACAGTCAGCATGGCGCCGAGCAAGCCGGTGAGGACGCCGCTGGTGATGGCGGTCTTATAGGCTTCGTCCATCTCGGCGATGCGCGCGACCCGGAGGCGGGCCTCTTCCTGCCGCATGACCTCGAGCTGGGTGCGCAGCGCGTCCATCGCGACCTTGCCCTTGTCCGAGTTCACCACCGAGAGAGCGGCCTGGGCGCCGAGGTTCCGGCGAAGGTCGATCGTCTCCTTGAGCTCGTCCTGCTTGGCGGCGATGTGACGCCGCAGCGGGATTAGGTTGGCCTGTTGGGCGGGGTTGTCCTTGGTCAGGGCCGTCAGTTCGTCCACGTGCGCGCCGACGCCCGCGATGGCGCGTTCGTAGGGCTCCAGATACCGTTCATTGCCGGTGAGCAGGTAGCCGCGCTGCCCAGTCTCGGCGTCCTGGATGGTGGACAGCAACTCGTCGATCGAGATCAGCACCTTGTGCGTATGCATGATCAGCTGGTTGTTGGCCCGCAGCACCTCGATGTTGCGGTAGGCGATGATTCCGCTGATCAGGAAGAAAGCCAGGACGAGCGCCAGGGCCAGGCTGCTCCAGATCTCGAAATTCGACCGGCTGGAAGCCGGGGCGCGGGATTTCGTTGCGGACATGGGTATCTCGAAACTCACTGAGTACGGTCGCGGGTGAGGCGAAGCGGGCGTCTGGCGCCTAAAACGGTGTGATCGGGGCGGCGTTCTTCACGGCTTCGCTCGGCTTAGCGGCGCGCCCGTTGGTTCTGAAGCAAATTGTCCGAAAGTCACGCGCCCACCCCCTGTTCACGCCGGATGGCGCGGGCGCACAACGGCTCGCTACGGCAAAGGTTGCGTCGGCGGACGCTTTTTTCTCGCCTCAGATCCGACGACGCGTCCTGCGCGGCGCGGCTTTCTGGATATCCCTCGCGGCCTGGCTCTCACGGGCGCGTCGCAAGCGTCGCTGGACACGCTCATCCCTCAGGATCGCGGCGGGCACGTCCGTCAGCATCTTGAGGCCGGCGATCGGCGAGAGATTGCGGACGTCGCGGCGGGCCTGGGCCACGATCTCGCCGACCATGGCCTTGCTGTCGACCTCGCCCGCTTCCTTGACCAAAGCCAAGCGGTGCAGGGCGTAGAGGCCGAGCGCGAAAGCGATCAGGAAGTAGAAGTCCCAGTTGGAGATGCGCAGCGGCATCAGGGTCAGCACGTCGCCGGGGCTCGTCCAGCGCAGCAGAATCTCCAGGCGCCGCGCGGCGAAAAAGTCGGCGAAGACCCCGCCCAGCACCGGAGCGAGGCCGGCCGCCGCCGAACTGATCAGGGCGTTGGCGGCGATGTAGGCGGTGGCCGAGCCTCGGGGCGACAGCTTCATCGCGATATTGCCCGACGACAGGGTCACGCCCGCCGTGGCCAGTCCCATGAGGGCGTGAAGCCCGACCAGATAGGCCATGACCCAGACGCGGTCGTGGATCTGCGACGCCCCGACCATGGCGGCGATGCACAGGATGAACAGCGGCGCGGCGACGCCCAGGACCGACTTGTTGGCGAAGCGGTCCGACAACAGGCCCCAGGACCGAAGGGCCAGGACGTTGGTGGCCTGGCTGATGACCCCCAGTATCACCACGAAGGTGATATTGAGCCCCAACTGCTTGACGAAGAACACCGTGAAGAACGGCGTCGCCAGGTTCACGGCGAACTGCCAACTGGCCAAGAAGATGATCAGCCGGCGGAAGTTGTGATCGCGGAGCGGAGCGCGCAACAGGGGGAGCAGCTTCACTTGCTCGGCTCGCGCCGGCATCTGGGGCTCCGGGGTCAGGGCCAGTTCGCGGCAACTCAACAGGCCGGCGATGAAGGCCGCCATGTAGAGCCCGGCGAAGGCGACGGGACGCCATGTCGAGCCCTCGGGCGCGCGGTCAAGGGCGAAGGCCGCCGCCAGGCTGGCCAGAAGCCCGACCAGGGTGGCGTTGATCGTCCGCTTGGCGAAGATCTGTCCCAGCCTGGCCTCGGGCGCCAGGTCCCGCACCCAGGCGTTCCAGGCGCAGCCGCCGAAGGTGGCGATTCCGCAGTAGAACACCTGCAGCGCCACCAGTGCGGTCAAGGTGAGGCCTCCGGCGCGTGGCGCGAGCGCCAGAAGGGCTAGGCCTACAAGGGCGCAGCGGCTGATGAGGCTGGCCAGGACCGCGATGCGTTTGCGCGTGCGCAGCCGTTCCACCAGCAGCACCCCGGGCGCCTGCAGCAACTGCACCCAGAAGGCCGCCGCGGCCAGGAGGCCGATCGTGGTGTTGGAGGCGCCCAGATGCAGGGCGAAGGCGGTCAGGATCACACCGCTGGTCACCGCCGTGACCGCGTTTGAAAAGCCGGCTTCGCGCACCAGATGCCTGAGGCCTCGCTCGCGCTCGTCGTCGCTCAGGTTAAGCGTCGGGGCGAGAAACATCGGCAAGGCCTGGCTGAAAGCGACACGAGTCCCAGAGGGCACATGGCGTCAACGGCCGGGGCCGCGATGCGATCCGAGGCGAGGAGAACTTGCTCGGTCGCCCGTCCTCGTCCGGCCGCGACTAGCCTTCGAGGGAGAGCAGGGCCATCAGCGCGCCTTCGGTGTCCGACAGCCGCCAGCCGCGATGGATGAACACCGCTCCGTGTCGAAAATCCGCCGCCGCTTGATCGCGCAGGCGGGGCAAGGCGGCTTGACCACGTCCGGCGGGGAACAGCCGGGCTTCCAAACTCTGGGCCGTGGCGTCGGGATGGGCGGCGCGCCAGGCCGAGCCCAGGCGGGTCACCGCGTTGCGATCGAGGTCGCTGAACACCCCAGGGGCGGCGGCTCGCGCCAGGGCGGGCGTGGCGGCCAGGGCGACGAGGGCGGCCAGCAGGTCGCGGCGACGGGTCATCGGGCGGTCTCCGCTTTGAGATGGTCGGCCAGGCGCATCACCAGGGCCAGGATGGTCAGGGTCGGATTGGCGATGCCGGAAGTCGGGAACACCGAGCTGCCGGCAACGTACAGATTCTTCGCCTCGTGCAGCCGCAGGTCCGCGTCGACGACGCCCTTGGCGGGATCGACGTGCATCCGCGTCGTCCCCATGTGGTGACGCGAGGCGCTGGAGAGGGCCAGCAGCTGGCCGCGCTCGATCGACCAGCACAGCCGGCCCTCGCCGGATGCGCCCAGGGCGTCGGCCAGGCCCGTCACCGACCGTTCGAGGTCGGCGTAGTCCTTGGTCCCGTAGGTCCAGGTCAGCCGCGCACGCGGCATGCCCAGGGCGTCCTTGTGCTCGGGGTCCAGGGTCACGCGGCTGTCGGGATTTGGGAAGTGCTCGGCCATGGCGAAATAGCCAAGCATCTGGCCTTCGCCGTTCCCCTCGGGAGTTTCGAGCTTGGCGCCCATCCTGGCTATCGCCTGGGTGTCCGGCTTGAAACCTTGGGCACGGAACAGAGTGGCCGTGAAGTTTCCGGTCTTCATCCGCTTCTGGGCCGGCAGGCCCGCGCCGATCACACAGTGGGCCCCGCGCTTGGCCGGCGCGTAGAGGTCCATGGGCGCGGCGCGGAAGATCGCGACGGCTGAGCCTTCGGTCTCGGCGTCGCCGTCATTGGAATAGGTGACGTGGCCCTGGAAGAACCGCCCGACCAGGTCACGGCCGTTGCCCAGGTTGTCTGAGGCCAGCAGCAGGCGAACGTTCTCGACGCCGCCCACGGCCAGCACATAGCGCGCAGCCTTGGCCGGGTGTCGCTTGCCGTCGAGACAGGCGACGTCCAGCCCGACGATCTCGTCGCCCTGGCGGCGGATCTTCACGACGTTGGCGTGCAGATAGACCGTGATGTTCGGCGCCTCCGCAAAGCCGGTGCGGAAGGCGTCGAAGGCTGCCTTGTCCGTGCCGCCGGAGAAGCGGGAGAACTCGCGTGGCGCCGGGAAGAAGCCGTCGGCGGGCTCCAGCGCCAAGTGCTGGCGGGCGGGATCGGTGGAAGGGGGGTGCTCCAGCGGGAAGCGCGGGATTTCGAGAAGATCGCAGGCGCGGTCGTAATAGGGCTGCATCGCCTCGCGGGTGATGGGCCAGCCGCTGTGGGCGATCCAGGGGCGCTCGGCGAAGTCCGCGGGATCGAGCGGCGCGCACTTGCCGCCCCAGACCATGCCGGATCCGCCCAAGGCGCGAATCCGCGACTGGACCAGGTACTCGTCGAAAGGCCGGTCCGGATTTCCGGGAGCGCGCTGCACGCCCGACCCCACGTAGAGCGCTTGGTTGGCCTCGTCGATTTCGAGGCCGCCGCTTTCCAGGATCGCGACCTTCAGCGCGCCGCCAGCCAGTTCCTTGGCCAAGGCGATGCCCGCCATGCCGCCGCCGATGATCAGGAGATCGGCCTCGATCGGGCTGGCGTCAGGCAGAGTCCTAGCGTCGATGATCGCCATCGTTTCAAAATTCTCTGATTTTATTGGAAAGTTGGGGCGGTCTTAAGACCGCGCGCCCTTGCTTTGCAGGTAGTTCGCGACGGCCACATGGCCCTTCCGCCGCGCTTCGCCCAAAGGCGAGCGCGTCTGGCCGGGATTGGAGGGCACCGCCCGGTTCACGTCCGCGCCGTGCTCGACCAGATAGGTTACGATGTTCAGATTGCCGGCCTGAGCGGCGTTAATCAGCGGCGTCTCGTCTCCGGGGACGAACACCTCGACATTGGCTCCGCGTTCGACCAGCAGGCGGACGATGGCGAGATTGCCCGACAGCGAGGCCTGGATCAGCGGGGCCCCGTCGCCACGCACGGGCAGGTTCGGGTCGGCCCCGGCCGCCAGCAGGATCTGGACCAGCTCAAGCTGCCCGTGGCGCGCCGCTTCGATCAGCGGCGAGCCGTCGCCCGGCAGCACGGCGTTCGGATTGGCGCCCAGGGCCAGCAGCTCGCGGACCGTGTCCACGTCGCGGGCGCGGACGGCTTCGAACAGCGGCTGGTTCAGGTGACGGGCGACGGCGCGTCGGGTCTGCTCGTGGGTCTGCTGGACGACCTGGGGCGGCTGGGCGGCCCAGGCCGCGACGCCGGCGGTCAGGGAGAGGATCGCGACGGCGGCGACCCCCGCGACGTGGCGGCGGCGGTCGGCATGATGATGGGCGAGCAAGGTGAAACGCTCCTTCAATTGCTTGTTGGCGGAGGCGGGCCAGTGGCAGCCCAGCGGTGGCGCGCAGACCGCCAGCTGGGTCTTCAGCATGGCCTCGCCATAGGCGCGGCGGGTCTTGGGGTGGCGCGCGAGAACGGCGGCGTCACAGGCGATCTCCTGGTCGATCCGCAGGACGGCCGCGCCCATGTGGACGAAGGGGTTGAACCAGAACAGGCATTGCAAGCCGGTGACGGCGGCGTTGATCTGGGCGTCGCCCACGGCCAGGTGGTTCTTCTCGTGCGCCAGGATCAGGGCCTGTTCCTCGGCCGTGAAGCGTTCGGCGAAGTCGGCCGGCAGCACCACGCGCGGCGCCAGGGCGCCGATCACGGCGGGACCGACACCGGGGCGATCGGACCACAACATGCCGTCGGCGGCGCGGAGCGTCCCGAGCCCGAGCACGAACCGGCGCTGGCGCCCGGTCTGGACGATGATGGCGCCCAGGGCCACGACCACCCAAAGTCCGGCCAGAAGCTCGCCGACGGGCAGGCGGGGAAGGGCGCGCGCCGCTTCGGCGGTCGTCGCGGAGGTCCCGGTCGAGGCGGGCGCCGCCGAGGCCTGTGCGACGGCGGCGGGGCGGGCGGCGTCCAGGGTTTGGACGACGGTCCGTGCTGGGATCAGCAAGGCCAGGATCGACAGCGGCGCGACCAGCCACAAAGCGTAGGCGCTGCGGGCTCCGAACGCGGCGCGGACCCGCCTGCGCACGAGCAGCACCAGCAGGACGGCGACGGCCAGGGCGAGATTGGCCTTGGCCAGGAACAGGATCAGGTCATTCGCCATCGTCGAGCTTCTCCAGCAGGCGGCGCAGTTCGGCGACGTCCTCGGGGGCCAGCTTCTCGCGTTTGGAGAAGTGGCTGACCAATGGGGCCAAGCGGCCATCGAAGAGGCGATCCAGGAGGCCCTGGCTCTCGGTATCGACGTAATCGTCCCGACCAATCAGCGGGCGGTAGAGAAAGCGGCGGCCGTCCTTGTCGGCGGCGACCGCGCCCTTCTTGAGCAGCCGGTTGAGCAAAGCCTTGACCGTGCCCTCCGCCCAGCCCTGGTCCTTGGCCAGGATGACGAGGATGTCCTCGGCGGCCTTGGGGCTGTCGGCCCACAGGACCTTCATGACTTCGCTTTCGGCGGCGCTGATGCGTTGCGGGCTCGTGTCCATGGACTAACGATTACGTACATAAACGCTGACGTCAAGGGAGCGATTATGGGTGTAAACGAAATGTAATGTCGCGGCCGGCGGACGCTGATGCCCTGATACGCCATCAGCTTCCCCACCGGACCTTTATGGCGCCCTTATGCGCCGCGCCCGCCTTCCGAATGGAGCGCTTACGCCGCCGTGTGGCCTATTCCGCGTGACTTAGCGGGAGGCCGTGGATGGCTGATCTGATGTTTCTGGCGCTGGGGGCGGGGCTGTTTGTGGCCTTCGCCCTCTTCGCCATGGGTTTGAGGCGCGTGTGACCATGCTGGTGAACGTGCTTTGGGGCGCCGCGGCGATCGTCGTCGCGGTCTACATGGTCGCGGCGATGCTGCGGCCCGACAAGTTCTGACGGAACTCTTCGATGAATTGGCAAGGCTGGGCGGAGATCGCCCTGACGCTTGGCCTGGCGGTCGCGATCGGCTGGCCGCTGGGCGTTTACATGTCGCGCGTCTGGAACGGCGAACGCACCTGGCTCGATCCGGTGCTTCGGCCGTTCGAGGCGTTCTTCTACACCGCCTGCGGAGTCGATCCTAAGAAGGACCAGACCTGGTACGGCTACGCCGGCGCCCTGCTGACCTTCAACCTGGTCGGCTTCCTGGTGACCTACGCGGTGCTGCGCCTGCAAGGCGTGCTGCCACTGAACCCGCAGGGTTTCGGGGCTGTATCCGAGCACCTGTCGTTCAACACCGCCATCAGCTTCGTGACCAACACCAACTGGCAGAGCTATGCTGGCGAGACGACGATGTCGACGTTCAGCCAGATGATCGTGCTGACGGTGCAGAACTTCGTCTCGGCCGCCACCGGCGCGACCGTGGCGGCGGCCCTGGCCCGGGCTTTCGTGGCCAACCGGGGAGGGGGCGTTGGCAACTTCTGGGCCGACCTGATCCGCACCACGCTCTACGTGCTGCTGCCGTTGTCCTTCGTGCTGGCTGTCCTGCTGGTCGCCCTGGGCCTGCCCCAGACCCTGGCGGCGGGCGTCACGGCCCATACCCTGGAGGGCGCCGACCAGAAGATTTCGCTCTACGCCGTGGCTTCGCAGGAGGCGATCAAGATGCTGGGCATCAACGGCGGCGGCATCTTCAACGCCAACTCGGCCCATCCATTCGAGAACCCGACGCCCCTGACCAACCTGATCACGGCGGTGTCGATCAACGTGCTGGGCTGGGCCGCCTTCTTCGCCTTCGGCCGCTCGGTCATGGCGCGCAAGGACGTGCGGGCCCTGGTGGTCGCGGCCAGCGTGCTGCTGTTCGCCGCCGCCGCCGGCATCTACGCCGCCGAGACGCAAGCCCCCCCCGCCCAGGTCTCCGCCGGCGTCGACGCCAGCGTCAACATGGAGGGCAAGGAGACCCGCTTCGGCGCGCCGGCCACGGCGGCCTGGGCCGCCATGACCACCGGCGCCTCGAACGGCTCGGTCAACGGCATGCATTCCAGCCTCATGCCCCTGGGCGGCGGGATCGCGATGTTCCTGATGCACCTGGGCGAGATCCTGCCCGGCGGCATCGGCTCGGGGATCGCCATCATGGTGGTCATGGCCCTGCTGGCGGTGTTCGTCGCCGGACTGATGGTCGGCCGTACGCCCGAGTACCTCGGCAAGAAGGTCGAGGCGCGGGAGGTCAAGTTGTCGATCCTGGCGGTGCTGGCCATCCCGGTCTGCGTGCTGGGCTTCTCGGCGATCGCCGCCGTGCTGCCCGAGGCGTTGAAGGGTCTGATGCACGCCGGCCCGCACGGCCTGTCGGAGATCCTCTACGCCTACACCTCGGGCACGGCCAACAACGGCTCGGCCTTCGCGGGCCTGACCGCCAACGCGCCGTGGTGGGACACCACCCTGGCCGTGTCGATGGCGATGGGCCGGTTCCTGCCAATCGTCGCGGTGCTGGCCATCGCCGGTTCGCTGGCCGCCAAGCCCAAGCTGGCCCCGTCGGCCGGCACGCTGCCCACCCACGGCGGCCTGTTCGTGGGGCTGCTGATCGGGGTGATCCTGATCCTGGGCGGCCTGCAATTCTTCCCCGCATTGGCGCTGGGGCCGATCGTCGAGCACTTCCAGGTGCTCGCCGCGGTCGCCGGCCGTTGAGAGACCACGCAATGACCACCCTTGAGACTCATGCCGGGGAGAGCCGGCGCAAGGCCGGCCTCCTGGCGGCCGGCCTGTCCGGACCAATCCTGGCCCGGGCGACCAGGGACGCCTTCATCAAGCTGGATCCGCGCCAGTTGACCGGCAATCCGGTGATCTTCGCCACCTGGATCGTGGCCCTGCTGTCGACGGTCTCGGCGGTCGCGGCCGTGGCCGGCCAGCAACCCGCCGGCTTCGCCATCCAGGTCTCGCTCTGGCTGTGGGCCACCGTGCTCTTCGCCAACCTGGCCGAGAGCGTCGCCGAAGGGCGCGGCAAGGCCGCCGCCGACAGCCTGCGCGCCACCCGCGTCACCACCAGCGCCAAGCTGATCATCGACGAGAAGACCGGCACCACCATCCCGACACCGGCCCACAAGCTTGTCCCCGGTGAGGTGATCCTGGTCGAGGCGGGAGACGTGGTGCCGACGGACGGCGAGATCGTCGAGGGCATGGCCAGCGTCAACGAGGCGGCCATCACCGGCGAGAGCGCGCCGGTCATCCGCGAAAGCGGCGGCGACCGCTCGGCCGTCACCGGCGGCACCACCGTGGTCTCCGACTGGATCAAGGTGCGTGTCACCGCCTCGGCGGGTTCGACCTTCCTGGATCGCATGATCGCCATGGTCGAGGGCGCCGACCGCCGCAAGACGCCCAACGAGATCGCCCTGGCCGTGCTGCTGGCGGGCCTCAGCCTGATCTTCCTGATCGCCGTAGTCACTCTGCTGGGCCTGGGCAAGTTCTCGGGCGTGGCCTTGGACCCGCTGGTGCTGGGCGCGCTGTTCATCACCCTCATTCCCACGACGATCGGCGGACTGTTGTCGGCGGTCGGCATCGCGGGCATGGACCGGCTGATGAAGCACAACGTCCTGGCTACCTCCGGCCGGGCCGTCGAGGCGGCGGGCGACGTCGACACCCTGCTGCTGGACAAGACGGGCACCATCACCTTCGGCAACCGCATGGCTGTCGAGGTGTTCCCCGCGCCTGGCGTGCGCCCCGAGGCCGCTCTGCGCGCCGCCGTGAGCGCGTCTCTGGCCGACGAGACCCCTGAAGGGCGCTCGATCATTGAGCTCGGCCGCAACCAGGGGATCGTCATCGATATCCCGGACGGCGCGACCGCCATCGCCTTCAGCGCCTCGACCCGCCAGTCGGGCCTCGACGCGGGCGAGATGTCCTGGCGCAAGGGCGCGGTGGATGCGGTCTATCGCAGCCTGGCCCTGGACCCCAAGCTGATCCCCGCTGACCTGACCGCCGCCGTCGACCGCATCGCCCGTTCGGGCGGCACGCCCCTGGCCGTCAGCGAGAACGGCGCCCTGGTCGGCGTCATCCACCTGAAGGACGTGGTCAAGCCGGGCGTCAAGGCGCGCTTCGCCGACCTGCGCCGGATGGGCCTGCGCACGGTGATGATCACCGGCGACAACCCGGTGACCGCCGCCGCCATCGCCTCGGAGGCCGGCGTCGACGACTTCCTGGCCGAGGCCACGCCCGAGGACAAGCTGCGGCTGATCCGCGAGGAGCAGGGTAGGGGGCGGCTGGTCGCCATGTGCGGCGACGGCGCCAACGACGCGCCCGCGCTGGCTCAGGCCGATGTCGGCGTGGCTATGCAGACCGGCGCTCAGGCCGCCCGCGAGGCCGGCAACATGGTCGACCTCGACAGCGACCCGACCAAGGTCATCGAGATCGTCGAGGTGGGCAAACAGATGCTGATCACCCGCGGCGCCCTGACGACCTTTTCGATCGCCAACGACGTGGCCAAGTACTTCGCCATCATCCCGGCGATGTTCGTGGTCGCCCTGCCGGCCCTGGGCGCGCTGAACGTCATGCGGCTGCACAGCCCGCAGAGCGCGATCCTCTCGGCGGTGATCTTCAACGCCGTGATCATCGTGGCGCTGATCCCGCTGGCCCTGAAGGGCGTGAAGTACCGCGCCATCGGCGCCGGCAAGCTCTTGTCGCGCAACCTCACCCTCTACGGCCTGGGCGGCCTGGTCGCTCCGTTCATCGGCATCAAGCTGATCGACATGGCCATCTCGGCCCTCGGCCTGGCCTGAACCTCTTTCGGAGATTTGGATCTCATGCTCTCACACCTTCGCCCGGCCCTGGTTTCGATGGGCCTGTTCACCGCGGTTCTGGGACTGGCCTACCCGCTGGCCGTGACCGGGGTCGCCCAGGCGGCGTTCCCCGCCCAAGCCAACGGCAGTCTGGTCACTGACGCCAAGGGCGCGATCGTCGGCTCGGCCCTGATCGGCCAGGCCTTCGCCAAACCGGAGTACCTGCACCCCCGGCCGTCCGCTGCCGGGACCGGCTACGACGCCTCCGCCTCCAGCGGCTCCAACATGGGTCCGCTGAACGACAAGCTAGTCGAGCGCGAGGCGGCCGCCGCCGCGAGCCTGCGCGCCGAGAACCCCGGCGCTCCGATCCCCGCCGACGCGGTGACCACGTCCGGCTCGGGGCTGGATCCCGAGATCTCGCCGGCCTACGCCCGGTTCCAGGCTCCGCGTATCGCCAGGGCCAGGGGGATGTCGGTCGAGGCTGTCGAGGCGGTGATCGCGCGCCACGAGGAGGGGCGCCTGCTGGGCTTCATCGGCCAGCCGCGCGTCAACGTCTTGCTCGTCAATCTCGAACTGGACCGTCGGGTTGACGACATTCGATGACCGATAGATGGTTCTTAGGCGCGCGTTTCATGCGTCATCCGCCTGTGGATGAGATTCTTTTGCTCGGCCGACACCCCCCAAACGAGGGTTGTCGGTGAGGCTCCCCGCTCGCTAGCTCCAAGACCGTCGTTCGGGAAACGACGGATTCATGAGCGGTTGAGTGGGGAAGCAGATGTCGGGAATCGAAACCAAGCGCGCCAAGGCTTCGCGCAGTCGCCGGGCCCCGTGGCTGGCGGGGACGGCTCTGGGGTGTTCGCTGTTGGTGCTGCCGGCGACGGCCCTGGCCGCCAACGAATGCGGCTCCCCCGCCGGTGGCGTGGTGACGTGTCCTTCCGGCCTCACGAACGGCGTCAGCTATACGACGATCGATGACCTGGTCCTCAACCTGGCAGACGTCTCCAACACCGGCGCGACAGCGGTGGGCGTCGACGGCGGCGCAGGCGATATCGGGGTCGTGGCCGCCAATATCTCCACCACCGGAAATGAAGCCCCCGGCTTGTTCGTGACCACCACGAGCGGCGCGATCGACCTTGACGTGACCAAGGCGACGACCTCGGGAACCGACATGGTCAACGGCGTCACCAATGATGCGATCGTCGCGCTGTCCGACAGCGGTGCGATCAAGGTCAAGGTAGACGAAGTGTCGACGGCTGGGGTCTACACCTCCGGTGTCGCGGCTCAATCGAACACGGGCGACGTGTCGGTCGAGATCGGCAAGGTCTCGTCCTCGGGCCTGGGCGGCGGCATCGTGCAGGTCATTTCACGCAACAGTTCGAGCGCGCCGACAGCCGGGGGCAAGGTGACGGTCGTGGTCGGCGAAGCGTCGACCACCCAGGCGAGCGGCGTGATCGGCGCCTACGGGTTCGGCGACGTCTCCGTGACCGCCGGCAAGATCGTCGCGAGCGGCGCTCCCGCCGTCGGTCCCTCGGGCTTCACGTCGTTCGGCCAAGGCATCGGCGCGCGAAGCTACAACGGCGACGTCAACGTCAAGGTCACCGATCTGTCGACCAGTGGCGTGGGATTCCTGGGCGTGACCGCGACGGCTTTGGCCGGCGACGCGACCGTCGAAAGCGGAACACTGACGACGGCCAGCGACGGCGCGTACGGGATTTATGTCCGGGCGGGCGGCCTGGCCAAGGTGGCGGCCGACACCACCACCACGCACGGCGCAGTCACCAACGACGGCGCAACCCATTATACCGACGCCATCCGCGTGGAGGCGGCGGGCCTGATGGACGTCACCTCTCAACACGCCGCGGCAACTGGCGACGGTGCGTCGGCGATTGTCGCCAGGGGCGACGGGGCGATCAAGATTGTCAGTGGTGTGGCTTCGGCCAGCGGAAACCAGATCACTGTCGGCGGCGCCACGGTGTTTTCGAACGCCATCAGCGCCCAGAGCTTCCTTGGTGGCATCGACATCACCAGCGGCAGCGCCACCACTCAGGGTAGCCAATCGTGGGCGATCTACGCCTCGGCGGCGAACGGCGCGATCAACATCGACAGTGGGACCGCTACGGCAGCCGGGGCTGGCGGCCGCGCGATTTACGCCAACGGCGGCGGCGGAGTGACCATCAAGAGCGGCTCGGCCTTGACCATCGGCGCACCTAGCGGCTCCAACGCCGCGGATGCGATCATGGCCCTGGCTTTCGGCGGCGCTGGCGACATCAGCATCACCAGCGGTCAGGCCAGCACGACGGGTAACGGAGCCCGCGGCATCTACGCCTGGACCAACGGCGACATCGCCATCAACAGCGGCACGGTCACCACCACCGGCTCCAGCGCCCACGGGATCATGGTCGATTCCGATGGCGCGCTGGTCTACGCCACGCCTCACGTTCCGGCCGGCGGCGCGGGTACGCTGAGCATCGTCAGCGACAAGGTCAGCGCCACTGGCGCCGGCTCGACGGGCATCTGGGTCGACTACGCTGGTCCGATCAGCATCGACAGTGGTGAGATCACGGTCGGCAATGGCGTGGGCTTGTACGTCTATGGCCAGGACACGGTGGACGTCACCGCCGACAAGGTCACGGCGGTCGGCACCGGCGTCGTGGTCTATGGTCGCGAGGGGGCGGTGAACGTCACCACCGGCGCCGTCTCGGCCGGCGTCGAGGGCGACGTGGGTGTCTTCGTCCAAAGCACGACCGGCGACATCGTCGTCAACGCCGGCGTAACGCGCACCGCCAATACCGGCCTGCACGTGGGCATCACGGCCGACGGCGTGGGCGCGCTTTCGACCAACGGCGGCCACGTCACCGTGAACAGCGTGGACGCGGCCGTGGTCGGTCAATACGCCTCCGCGGTCTGGGCCAACTCCGTCGGAGGCGAGGTCGAGATCAACAGCGGCAAGGCGCGCGCCGCGAGCGACGGCACCGTGGCGGTCGCAGGGCGCGGCGACCAGGTGACGGTCGTCAGCCAGGACGCCGAGATTGTCGGCGCCGGCTCGAGCGCGATCCAGGTGCTGGCCGACGACGTCACGGTGACGTCCGGGCGAGCGGTGGCCAAGGGCGCCAACAGCATCGCCATCGACCTGTTCGCCAGCCGCGACGCCACGCTCACCGTCAATGGGCTGACCGAAGGCGGCGCCGCCGGCGTGCGGGTCTCGGCGCTCAACAGGGCTGAAGTGACGGTCGCGGCGAATGCGTCGGTCACCGCCGCCACCGGCGTCGGTGTCGAGTTTCGGGCCGTACCCGCACCAGGCGAGTCGGGTTCTCCGGCGGTAGGCTACGGCGCCAGCCTGACGACGGCGGGCCACATCGGCGGCGCGCCGGGGGCCCTGGCCGTGCGGTTCGCGGGCGGCGATGATGCGCTCACCCTGCTGACCGGGGCCAGCTTCACCGGCGCCATCGACGGCGGGGCCGGCCTGGACAGCCTGGTGCTGAAGGGAACGTCCAACACTCAGACCGCGAGCCAGACCTTCGGCGACATCGTCGGCTTCGAGACCGCCACGGTCGAGACCGGCGACTGGACCCTCAATGGGGGGCTGCAGGTCGACAGCATCGCCATCGCGTCGGGCGCGACCCTGCGAGTCGACGACAAACAGGATCGCGCCGCCTGGATCGAAGCGACGACGCCGGCGACGGAAGTGTCGGTCCGCAACGACGGCACGCTCATCTACCGAAGCTTCGACGACAACCTGTACGCGGACAGCGGCACGCTTTCGATCAGCGGCGCGGGCGGTGTCGAGCTTCAGTCCGGCGCGATGTTGGCCTCGGGCGACTGGACCTATACCGGCCTGACGCGAGTCAGCGGCGGCGAGCTACATGTCGTCAACGACATCGGCGGTGGTCTGGAGCAGACCGGCGGCGTCGTGGTGGTGGGCGCCGACTATGTCGTCGATGACGCTGGGCTGGGCACGGTTAAGGTCGCTGGTCCGGGAACGACCGGCGGCTTCGCTGGCGGCATCAAGGTCGACGGCGGCCAGTTTTACCTGGGGCGCGACGGCGATTACACCCTGACCAACGCCCTGTCGGGCGCCGGCGGCGAGGTGATCTGGGCGGGGGGCGACGACCTGACCCTGTTGGGCGCCTATGCGCGGTCGGGCTTGCTGACCAACGAAGGCGGCTTGGTGACGATCGCTAACCTGGCGGCGGACTCCCGCCTGGCCCTGCAAGGCGACGCCTTCGCACTCGGTGCGGGGACCAAGACGACCGGCGGCCTGTCGGGCGACGCCGACCTGGACATCGGCGCCGGGACCCTGACCATCGCTCAGGCCAACGCCTCGAACTATTCGGGCGACCTGACTGGCGCGGGCGGCCTGACCAAGACCGGAAGCGGAACCCTGACCCTGGCCGGCGCGGCGGCCTATGCCGGTCCGACCACGGTCGCCGGCGGTAAGCTGGTGCTGACGGGCGCCATGAGCGGCGACGCCACCGTGGCCTCGGGCGGGACGCTGCAGATCGGTAACGGCGGAACGACCGGCGAGTTGGCTGGCGACCTGGTGATCGCGGGCACGGCGATCTTCAACCGGTCGGACGCCTACGACTACGCCGGCGATATCACCGGCGCCGGTGAACTGGTCAAGCAGGGCGCGTCACGCCTGACGCTGTCGGGCCAATACAACTTCACCGGCACCACCACGGTCCAGGGCGGTTCGGTGCGCATCCTTCACCTGCCTCAGACGGCCCAGGTGCAGGTCGACAACGGCGTGCTGGACCTCAGCGGCCTAACCCAGACGGTCACGAACCTCAGCGGCGGGGCGACCGGTCAGATCGACATCAACGGCGGAGCCCTGACCGTCAACCAGTCGGGCAGCACCACCTTCGCCGGCGCGATCACCGGCTCGGGGTCGTTCACGGTCACCGGCGGCGGCGTGATTGAACTCAGCGGCGCCAACACCTACACCGGCGATACGACGGTCAGTGTCGGCAAGCTGAAGATCAACGGCTCGGTGACCTCCGACGTCACAGTCGGCGCGGCCGGCCTCCTGGGCGGTTCGGGCCGTATCGGCGGCGACGTCGTCGTGCAAAGCGGCGGCCAGGTCACGCCCGGCAACTCGCCTGGCACCCTGACCGTGGCCGGCGACTTCACCTTCGCCAACGGCTCGACCTACCAGGTCGAGGTGTTGCCGACCGGAGAACATGACCTGATCGTCGTGGGCGGCGCCACCACGATCCAGGCTGGCGCCAAGGTGGCCGTGCTCGCTGGCGGACCCGCATCACAATACGCCCGCTTGAGCCGTTACGGGATCATCAGCTCGACAGGGCCGATCACGGGGCAGTTCTCCAGCGTCACCAGCGACATGGCGTTCCTGACCCCGACCCTGACCTACACCACCAACGCCGTGAGTCTGAACCTGCAGCGCAACGACGTCACCTTCGCGAGCCTGGCCCGAACGCCAAACCAGGCCCGAGTGGCCAGCGCGGCCGAGGCTCTAGGCTTGGGCGCGCCGATCTATGACGCACTCGCCGTGCAAAGCGACGCGGGCGCGGTGCGGGGCTACGACGCTCTGGACGGGCAGATCTACGCTGACGTTACGACCGTACTGGCGGGCGAGGCGGGCCGGCTGCGTGAAGCGGTCCAGGCCCGGGCCGCGGCCCCGAACGAGGTCGCCGGCGCCTGGGGCAATGTCCTGGCCGGCTGGAGCGAGATCGACGCCGGGGCCGGCGCGGCGGGTCTGAAGGCCAACGGCGCGGGTCTGGTGGTCGGCGGGGACCGTGTGGTCGGCGAAACGCGCTTCGGCCTCGCGGCCGCCTATGGCGAAGCCGATGGCGCGGTGAGCGGGCGCAGCAGCCGCGCGGAAAGCAAGAACGGTCAGCTGGCGGTCTATGCCGCCAGCGTCTTCGGACCGTTGCGCGCCAATCTGGGCGGCGCCTATGCCTGGTCGTCGATCAAGGCCGAGCGCGCGGTGTCGTTCCCGGGGGTCGAGGATCGACTGACGGGCAAGTACGACGCCTCGGTTGGCCAGGTGTTCGGCCAAGTGTCGGTTCCGTTGACGCTGGGCGCGGCCTCCATCGAGCCGTTCGCCTCGGCCAGCTACCTGCGCGTCGATGGCGACGACTTCCGCGAAAGCGGAGGCTTGGCCGCCTTGAAGGTGGACGGGATCACCCGCGAGGCGGGCGTGGTCGATCTGGGCGTCAAGCTGAAGGGCGAGATCGGCGCGGGCGCGGCCACGGTTCTGCGGCCGCGCGGGGCGATCGCCTGGCGCATGGCCACGGGCGACTTGGCGGGCGAGACCGCCAACAGCTTCGCCAGCGGAACCCGGCGCTTCGTGGTCAGCGGCGCCAAATACGACGCCGGGGCCGTGGCGGTTCAGCTGGGTCTTGATCTGGCGTCGGGCGATCGTGCGCGGTTCGGCGTCACCTATGACGGGACCTTCGGCGATCGTTACGAGGTCCAGGCGGTTCGGGCTGGGGGCTCCTGGAGGTTCTAGGAGCCGTTCCGGGGGGAGGGGACTTGGTCGGGAACGCCTCAGCGCGTCCTCGACCGGTCTTCCCCCAGGATCCGGATCAGCTCGGCCTGACGCGTCGCGCCGGTCTTGCTGAAGACCGATTTCAGATACGAGCGTACCGTGTTGCGCGACAGGCTGGTGGTCAGGGCGTAGCTGGCCAGGGTGCCGCCCTCGACCAGGAAATAGGCCAGCTTGGCTTCAGCCTCGGTAAGGCCGTGGTCCTCGCGATAGCCGGCCAGGGCTTGCTCCTGTGACCGGCTCTTGGCCACGCCGAAGATTTCGAGGGCGCGCAGGACATAGGGGTGGCCGGCGTCGGCTGCCTTGGCCAGCCGGCCTTCCAGGCTGGGATAGACCCGAGTCAGCGGCTTTAAGTTGTCGAACAGGGCGTCTTGTTGTTTCTTGTTCGTCATTACAGCGTGACCTGGGGGCGTTCGCGTAAAATGGTATCGATTACGGCAACGAGCTCGCGTCAAGGGCTGGTTGAACTGAAAGCCGCGCCGGAAGAGCGGCGCAGACCTCTGGCGGACTTTCGCCAGAAGGCCAGCTATGCGATCGCCCAGCGGGTGATCATGGGCCAGCTGCGCAAGGGATTGGCTTGTCATTCGAAGGGGGAGGCGGAATTCGCCGCGTTCCTGAGGCGTGCGCGGGCCTGGCATGATCGCTATGACGGCGTGCTCCCCTCGCTGGAGGTCGACGCGACCTGGAGCGAGACGCCCGACTACGTCGCTCCCGCACCGCCCACCCGCGCCGACTGGTTCGCGCCGCGCGACAAGACGCCGCGGGGCACGGTGTTCTACGTCCACGGCGGTTCGTTCGTCGCCGAACGCAGCCCCCGCATCGGCCAGCTGGTGGGCCGGTTCGCCGCCGCCGCCGAAGCCAGCGTCTATGCGCCGTCCTATCGGCTGGCGCCCGAGCATCCTTGCCCGGCCGCTGTCGAGGACATCGTCGAAGCCTGGCGCTGGCAACGGACCCATCGACCAGACGAGCCGGTCGTGGCCCTGGCGGAATCAGCCGGCGCGGCGATCATGATGGCCGCCTTCCAGGTGGTTCGCGACCGGGGCGAGCCCTTGCCGGCCGGGATCGTCCTGCTGTCGCCCTGGCTGGACCTGTCGCTACAGAGCTGGTCGGTCATGGCCGCCTCGATCGCCAAGACCTCGCCGCACACGATGGAGTCGCTGGCGATGTTCGCCCACTTCTACCTGCAGGGACGATCGGCGATCGAACCGATCGCCTCGCCGCTGTTCGGCAACTTCGACGGCTTCCCGCCGATGCTGATCCACGCCAGCCGGACCGACATCCTCTATGATGACTCCCTGCGGCTGGCCGACAGGATACGCGACGCCGGCGGCGACCTGACCCTGCGCCACTGGGCCGACGAGACCCACTTCTGGGAGCGCATGAACACCCCGAAGGCCAGGCAGTCGATCGAGCTGGCGGCCGGCTTCATCCGGCGGCGGCTGGATGCGGGCCTGGTCGCCTCGCAGTAGATTGTTTCCGTGGCCCGGGCGGCGCCATCCGTTAACCCTGCTTGGCTAGGGTCCCCGCCATGCGATCGGACGTCGAAAACAGATCAGGTGTCGAGCTGCGGGCCCACCCCCGCACGCCGACCAAGCGCAAGGCCTATTTGGTTGATGGCCGCAAGGCCTGGAAGGTCTCGCTGATCGACATCGCTGAGGGCGGAGCGCGGATCGCCGTGGCCGATGTGGAGCTTCCGGCGGAAGGCGCGTTTCTGGTCGACTCCATCGCCAAGCGAATCCACCAGACCCGCGTGGTTTGGCGCTCGCAGAAGGAAGCTGGCCTGCAGTTCATCGAGAGCGACGTGCTCGATGGCCCGGCCGGCGGGAAGGACGGCGCGATCTCGATCGCCACGCGGTTCGCCTGGCGTCTCAACGCGGCCTGAGCCTGAACCCGAGCGGAGCCCGCCCATTGGCGGCGGAATGCGGCGCCGCAGATTTCGACCTTGAAATGCGCGGGCAACGTGACCGGGCAAGGTAGGGCTCCGAGTCATCGCTGACGCGAGGCCGCGAGCATCCGTTTCGTCACTGTGGCGTTTGATGCAGCGGACCGCGGCGGGCCTGGCTCGCCGTCCTTGCTCGCGCGCCTGAGATCTCGATGACCGAACCCTACCGCCCGATCCGCTCCGTCAGCCGCAAGGCGCAAATCATTGGCGGTGCGATCGCCCTGGCGGTTCTGGTCGGCGTGGTGTGGCTGGCCTGGGCCCTGATGCATGCGCCCAAAGGCGAGGGCGGCGGGCAGGGCGGCCCAGGCGGTCCGGGCGGCGGCGGTGGACGGCGCGGCGGTCCGGCCAGCACGGTGGCGGTGGCGACGGCCGCCCAGGCGGATCTGCCGGTGATCATCGAGGCCCTAGGCACGGTGACTCCAGCCGCCACCGTGACCGTTCGGCCGCAGGTGTCGGGCGTGATCACCCAGGTGCTGTTCAAGGAAGGCCAGATGGTCCGCGCCGGCCAACCGCTAGTGCAGATCGACCCGCGTCAGTTCCAGATGGACCTCCTCCAGGCGCAGGGCAACCTCACCCGCGATGAGGCTCAGCTGGCCAGCGCCCAGGTCACTCTGGCCCGGTACCAGACCCTGTTGGCCCAGGACTCCATCGCCCGCCAGGAGGTCGACACCCAGGCCGCAACCGTGAAACAGCTCCAGGGTTCGGTGATGGCCGACAAGGCGGCCGTCGGTACGGCGCGGCTGAACGTCGGCTACGCCCGCGTCGTCGCCCCAGTCAGCGGCCGGGTCGGTCTGCGCGTGGTCGACGCCGGCAACTATATCGGCGCGGGCGACGCCGCGGGCGTGGCGGTGATCACCACCGTGTCGCCGATCGATGTCGAGTTCACCGTTCCGCAGGATGACGTCCCGCGCATCATGGCCCGCGCCAATGGCGGTTCGCCCTTGCCGGTCATCGCCTTGGATCGCACCCGGACCACGACCCTCGACAAGGGGACCTTCTCGACCTTGGACAACGCGGTGGATGTGGGCACCGGCACGGTCAAGGCCAAGGCGCGCTTTCCCAACGCCGGCGGCGCCCTGTTTCCCAGCCAGTTCGTCAATGTCCGCCTGGAGCTCGACACCATCCGAGGCGCGGTCGTCGTCCCTGCCACCGCCCTGCGCCAGAGCAGCGACGGCGCCTTCGTCTGGGTGCTGGGCGAGGGGCAGAAGGTGCATAAGCGCAGGGTTGTTTCCGGTCCCTCGACCACCACTCAAGTGTCGATCGTCAGTGGGCTGAAGGTTGGCGAAAAGGTCATCACCGAAGGCGGTGATCGCCTGCGCGAAGGCGGCAAGGTGCAACTGCCCGGCCAGGCGGCCGGCCGCATGGGCGAGGGCAAGGGAAAAGGGGAACGTGCGGGCCGCCAAGGGCAGGGGCAAGGCGAGGGTGGCGAGCGGCGCCGCCGGCAACAGGCCGAATAGGCTCGCGCCGTGAATCCCTCGCGTCCCTTCATCCAGCGGCCGGTCGCCACGGCGCTTTTCATGGCCGCCATCGTCCTGGCCGGCTTGGTCGGTTTCCGGCTACTCCCGCTGTCGGCCCTGCCGCAGGTCGATTATCCCACCATCCAGATCCAGACCCTCTATCCCGGCGCCAGCCCCGAGGTGATGAGCCAGACGGTCACCGCGCCGCTGGAGCGCCAACTGGGCGAGATGGCGGGCCTAGCCCGGATGGGCTCAGTGAGCACCGCCGGCGCCTCGATCATCACCCTGCAGTTCAACCTGGGTGAAAGCCTGGACGTCTCCGAGCAGGAGGTGCAAGCGGCGATCAATGGGGCCAGCAGCCTGCTGCCGGCCGACCTGCCCGCGCCGCCCGTCTACGCCAAGGTCAATCCGGCCGACGCCCCCGTCCTGACCCTGGCGGTGACCTCCGACACCCTGCCGCTGACCGAGGTGCAGAACCTGGTCAACACCCGTCTGGCCCAGAAGATCAGCCAGGTCTCGGGCGTGGGTCTGGTGACTCTGAGCGGCGGACAGCGCCCGGCCATCCGCATACAGGCCGACACCCAGGCCATGGCCAGCTACGGCCTGACCCTGGCCAATGTGCAGACCGCGATCAGCAGCGCCAACGCCAACAGCGCCAAGGGCAGCTTCGACGGCCCCACGCGCGCCTACACCATCAACGCCAACGACCAGCTGCTGACCGTCGACGACTATTCCAGCCTGATCGTCGCCTACAAGAACGAAGCCCCGATCCGCCTGCGCGACATCGCCCAGGTGGTGCAGAGCGCCGAGAACACCCGCCTGGGCGCCTGGGCCAACGAGACGCCGGCGATCATCGTCAACGTCCAGCGCCAGCCCGGCGCCAACGTCATCAAGACCGTCGACGCCATCAAGGCCAAGTTGCCGGAACTGGAGGAAGGGCTGCCCGCCACCCTCGAGGTCAAGGTCCTTGCCGACCGCACAACGGGCATCCGCGGCTCGGTGCACCATGTGGAGATGGAGCTGCTGCTGGCCGTGGTGATGGTCGTGGTGGTGATCTTCTTCTTCCTGCACAGCCTGCGCGCCACCCTGATCGCTGGCCTGGCCGTGCCGATCTCGCTGATCGGCTCGTGCGGGGTGATGTACCTGATGGGCTTCTCGCTGAACAATCTCAGCCTGATGGCCCTGACCATCGCGACCGGCTTCGTGGTCGACGACGCCATCGTCATGATCGAGAACATCTCCAGGCACCTGGAGAAGGGCGTCAAGCCGATGCAGGCGGCCCTGCAGGGCGCCAAGGAGATCGGCTTCACGATCATCTCGCTGACCGTGTCGCTGATCGCGGTGCTGATCCCGCTGCTGTTCATGGGCGATGTGGTGGGGCGGTTGTTCCGCGAGTTCGCCATCACCCTGGCGATCACCATCCTGATTTCGGCCGTGGTCTCGCTGACCCTGACGCCGATGCTGTCGGCGCGCTGGCTGAAGCCGGCCGGCGAAGAGCACCAGGGGCGCATCGCCCGCAAGTCGCAGGCGGCGTTCGAGCGCATCGAGCACCAATACGAGCGCGGGCTGAACTGGGTTCTGGAACGCCAGAAGGCGACCTTGGTCGTCGCCGTGGCCACCTTGGCCCTGACCGCCCTGCTGTACCTGGTCATTCCGAAGGGACTGTTCCCGACCCAGGACACCGGCCAGCTCCAGGCCCGGACCGAGGTCGAACAGTCGGTCTCGTACGACCGCATGGCCGGGCTGCAGCAGGAAGCCGCCAAGGCTATCCTCGACGACCCGGCGGTGGAAAGCCTGAGCTCGTTCATCGGCGTCGATGGCGCCAACAATTCGATGCTCCACACGGGCCAGATGCTGATCAACCTGAAAGCTGACCGCGGCGGCTCGCAGGAGAAGATCATGCAGCGGCTGCGCGACCGCGTCGCGGCCGTGCCGGGCGTGCATCTCTATCTCCAACCCACTCAGGATCTGACGATCGACGCCGAGACCGGCCCGACCCTCTACCGGCTGTCGCTCGAGAGCGCGGACACCGCCACGGTCAAGGAATGGGCCGCCAAGCTGACGGAACGACTGGCCAGCGTGAAGTCGGTCCGCAACGTCTATAGCGACGCCAGCGCCACGGGGGCGGCCGCCTATGTCGACATCGACCGCGACACCGCCGCGCGGCTTTCGATCACGGCCTCGGACATCGACGACGCCCTCTACAGCGCCTTCGGCCAGCGGATCGTCTCGACCATCTTCACCGAGACCAATCAGTACCGCGTGATCCTGGAGGCCAAGCCCGGCCTGCTGACCGCGCCGGAGTCGCTGGGTCTGCTGAACCTGAAGACCGGCGGCGGCGCGCCCACGCCGTTGTCGGCGATCTCGACCATCAAGGAGCAGACCGCGCCGTTGCAGGTGACCCACGTCTCGCAGTTTCCGGCCACCACGATCGGCTTCGACACCGCGCCGGGCGTCTCGCTGGGCGCCGCCGTGGGCGACATCCGCGCGGCGATGAAAGACATCGGCATGCCGGTGTCGGTCACCCATACTTTCCTAGGGGCCGCTGGGGCTTACGAGAATTCCCTCAGCAACCAGCTGTGGCTGATCCTGGCGGCCGTGGTCTGCGTCTACATCGTGCTGGGCGTGCTCTACGAGAGCTACATCCACCCGCTGACCATCCTGTCGACCCTGCCGTCGGCGGGCGTCGGCGCGCTGCTGGCCCTGTGGGTCACCGGCAACGACCTGGGCGTGATCGGCATCATCGGCATCATCCTGCTGATCGGCATCGTCAAGAAGAACGCGATCATGATGATCGACTTCGCGATCGATGCGCAGCGCAACGAGGGCAAGAGCCCGCGCGAGGCGATCTTCCAGGCCGCCATCCTACGCTTCCGGCCGATCCTGATGACCACCCTAGCGGCCCTGTTCGCGGCCGTGCCGTTGATGCTGAGCTTCGGCGAGGGCGGCGAGCTGCGCCGGCCGCTGGGCATCGCCATCTTCGGCGGCCTTCTGGTCAGCCAACTGCTCACCATGTTCACCACCCCGGTGATCTATCTGGCCTTCGACCGCTTCGCTCCGGCCGACAAGGGAATCCACCGCGACGGCGCCGACCATGTCGCGCCGGATCGAAATGACCCCGACCCGATCCCGGGGGCGCCGTCGTGAACCTGTCGGCGCCCTTCATCCGGCGGCCGGTCGCCACGGTCCTGCTGACCCTGGGTCTGGCGCTGGCCGGGATCGCCGCCTTCTTCGTGCTGCCGGTCTCACCCCTGCCGCAGGTGGACTATCCGACCATCTCGGTCTCGGCCAACCTGTCGGGCGCCAGTCCCGAGACCATGGCCTCCAGTGTCGCCACGCCTCTGGAGCGCCGGCTTGGGACCATTCCCGGGGTCACCGAGATGACCTCGAGCAGCAACACCGGCTCGGCCCGGGTGACCCTGCAGTTCGACCTCAACCGCAACATCGACGGCGCCGCCCGCGAGGTGCAGGCCGCCATCAACGCCGCTCGTTCGGACCTGCCCGCCACGCTGCGCAGCAACCCCAGCTACCGCAAGCAGGACCCGTCCTCGGCGCCGGTGATCATCCTGGCCCTGACCAGCGAGACCAAGACGCCCGGCCAGATCTATGACGCGGTGTCGAACATCGTTTCCCAGCGCCTGTCGCAGGTGACTGGCGTCGGCGACGTCGAGATTGGCGGCGGCTCGCTGCCGGCGGTGCGGGTGTCGGTTAATCCGTTCCTGCTCAACACCTACGGCATCGCCCTGGAAGACGTGCGCGCGGCCGTGCAGTCGGCCAACGCCAACCGGCCCAAGGGTCAGGTGGAAGGGGATGGCCGGCGTTTCCAAGTCTACACAAGCCCCGGCGGACGCAAGGCGGCCGACTATGCCGGGCTGGTCGTGGCTTGGCGAGGCGACGCGCCTGTCCGGCTCAAGGACGTCGCCGAGGTCACCGACAGCGTCGCCGACACCCGTACCCTGGGCCTCTTCAACGGCAAGCCGGCGATCATCATCCTGGTCACCCGCCAGCCCGGCGCCAACATCATCGAGACCGTCGATAGCGTCCGCGCGGTCCTGCCGGAGCTTCGCGCCCAGCTGCCCAGCGACATCAACGTCCAGGTGGCGTCGGACAGCACCAACTCGATCCGCGCCTCGCTGCACGAGATCGAGTTCACCGTGCTGATCTCGGTGGTGCTGGTGGTGCTCGTCGTCAGCGCTTTCCTGCGCAGCGCCCGCGCCACCTTCATCCCGGCGGCCGCGACGGTCGTGTCGTTGCTGGGCACGTTCTGCGTGATGTACCTGCTGGGCTTCTCGCTCAACAACCTCAGCCTGATGGCGATCACCGTCGCGACCGGCTTCGTGGTCGACGACGCCATCGTCGTGCTGGAGAACACCCAGCGACACATCGAGAAGGGCATGGACCGCTTCAAGGCCGCGCTGCTGGGCGCGCGCGAGGTGGGGTTCACGGTGCTGTCGATCAGCATCTCGCTGGTCGCTGTCTTCATCCCGCTGCTGTTTATGGGCGGCCAGGTCGGGCGGCTGTTCCGCGAGTTCGCCGTCACCCTGTCGGCGGCGGTGATGATCTCGCTGGTCATCTCGCTGACCACCACGCCAATGATGTGCGCCTACCTGCTGCGCCCGCCCAAGGCGGGCAGGCAGGAGGGGCGGATCGCCCGGTTCTTCGAGGCCGGCTTCGACCGGGTCCACCGCACCTACGAACGCAGCCTGGACTGGGCGCTGGCCGCCAAGCCCCTGGTGATGCTGATCCTGCTGGTGGTGGTCGGTCTCACCGCCTGGCTCTACGTCGCCATGCCCAAGGGCTTCTTCCCCCAGCAGGACAGCGGTCAGATCCAGGCCGGACTGCGGGCCGACCAGAGCGTGTCGTTCCACGTCATGCAGGACAAGCTCAAGCGGGTGGTCAACATCATCCGCAAGGACCCGGCCGTCGACACCGTGGTGGGCTTCACCGGCGGGGCCCGGGCGGGCGGCGGCTTCCTGTTCGTGAATCTCAAGCCGCTGGGAAATGGGGCGGACGACCGCAAGGAGAAGGGCTCGGCCGTGATCAACCGCCTGCGGCCGCAGCTGCAGAAGGTGACCGGCATCAGCATCTTCCTCAATCCCGTCCAGGACGTACGGATGGGCGGGCGGCAAAGCAATTCGACCTACCAGTACACCCTGACCAGCGACTCCAGCGAAGCGCTGAAGGCATGGGCGCCCAAGCTGGCCGAGGCGATGAAAGCCCGGTCCGACGTGATGACCGACGTCGACAGCGACCAGTCCGAGAACGGCGTCGAGACCTTCGTGACGATCGACCGCGACAGCGCCTCGCGCATAGGGATCACGCCGCGCGCCGTGGACAATGCACTCTACAACGCCTTCGGTCAGCGGCAGGTCGCCACGATCTACGAGGACATCAACCAGTATGCCGTAATCATGGAATGGGACCGCCGGTTCTCGACAGGCCCCGAGGCGCTAAACGACGTCTATGTGCCCACCCGGGCCAGCGGCGAGACGACGGCCGCTTCAACGAGCGGCGCGGCGGTCAATCCGGCGCTGCGCGACCCGTCCACCGGTTCGGCCCTGAACACGGCGGTGACGCCGATGGCGCCGCTGATGTCGATCGCCAGCGTCGCCCAGGCCGCCACGCCGACTTCGATCAATCACCAGAACGGCGAGCTGGCCACGACGGTGTCGTTCAACCTCGCCGACGGCGTGTCTCTCAGCGACGCCCAGGCGGCCATCAAGCAAGCCGAGGCCGACATCGCCCTGCCGACCAACGTGCGCGGCAGCTTCCAGGGCAGCGCCCGAAGCGCCAACGAACAGAACAAGCAGCAGCCCTTCCTGGTCGCCGCCGCCATCGTGGCGATCTACATCGTGCTGGGCATCCTCTACGAAAGCTACGTCCACCCGCTGACCGTGCTGTCGACCCTGCCGGCGGCGGGGGTAGGGGCGATGCTGGCCCTGCTGATCTTCAAGATGGAGTTCTCGGTGATCGCCCTGATCGGGGTGTTCCTGCTGCTGGGTATCGTCAAGAAGAACGCCATCCTGATCATCGACTTCGCCCTGGAGGCCCAGCGATCACGCGGCCTGTCCGCCGTCGAGGCGGTGCGGGAGGCCAGTCTCCTGCGCTTCCGGCCGATCCTGATGACCACTCTGGCCGCCGCCCTGGGCACCTTGCCCCTAGCCATCGGGTTCGGGGAAGGGGCCGAGCTGCGGCGTCCGCTGGGGATCACCATCATCGGCGGGCTGATCGCCAGCCAGCTGCTGACCTTGATCACCACCCCGGTCGTCTACGTCTATCTCGACCGCCTGCGGGGCAAGGCGCGCGACGAGCGCTACCTGGCCCACATGCCCTCCGCCTCGGAACCTGCCTGATGCCCGCATTCAAGTCGCTCGTGCTCGCCGGAACGTCGCTGATCCTGCTGTCTGCCTGCACCGTCGGCCCTGCCTACGAGACGCCGCAGGTGAGCGCCACGGCCTTGCCGGCGACTTACAAGGCGCTGGACGGATGGAAGGTGGCCACGCCCGGCGACCTGCTCGATCGCGGCGACTGGTGGACACTGCTCGGCGATCCGCAGCTGGACGCCCTCATCGCCAAGGTCAACGTCTCGAACCAGACCATCGCCGCCGCCGAGGCCAGCTATCGCCTGGCTCGGGCTCTGGTCCGCGAGCAACGGGCCAGTCTGTTCCCGGTGATCGACCTGTCGGGCTCCGCGACGCGGGCCGGCGGCTCGGCGTCGTTCAACTCCTCGACGGGCTCGGGCAGCGCCAACCGTTATCAGGTGGGCGTCGGCGCCAGCTGGGAGCCGGACCTCTGGGGGCGCATCCGCTCCGGGATCAGCGGCGCCAAGGCAGGAGAAGAGGCCAGCGTGGCCGACCTGGCCGGGGCTCGGCTGTCGCTGCAGGCCGAGCTGGCCGTGAACTATCTGGGCCTGCGGCAGACCGATGTCGAGCTGGCCCTGGTGACCAGCACCGTCGAAGGCTACCAGCGCAGCCTGCAGATCACCCAGAACCGCTATGCCGCGGCCATCGCGCCGAAGTCTGACGTATTGCAGGCCACCAGCCAGTTGGCGGCGGCCCAGGCCGAGCTGGAGAGCCTGCGCCAGGACCGCGCAGCCTATGAGAACGCCATCGCCACCCTGGTGGGGGAACCGGCCAGTGGCTTTCGGTTGGCCGCCGATCCGGCTTGGAGCGCCCGTACGCCCGAGATCCCGGCCGGCGTGCCCTCGACCTTGCTGGAGCGTAGGCCCGACGTCGCGGCGGCCGAACGCCGGGTGGCCGCCGCCAACGCCGATATCGGTGTCGCGCGGGCCGCGTTCTTCCCGACCATCGGCCTCAGCGCGGCCGGCAACAGCAGCGCCTCCAGCCTGGGCGATCTGTTCACCGCTTCGGCCAACACCTGGTCGCTTGGTCTGACCGCCGCCCAAACCCTTTTTGACGCTGGAGCCCGCAAGGCTCGGGTGGAGCAGGCGAGGGCGTCTTACGACGCCTCGGTCGCGGACTATCGTCAGACCGCCTTGACCGCTTTCGAGGATGTGGAAAACCAATTGACCGCCGCACAGGTGCTGAAGCGCCGTCAGGTCCTTCTCAAGACTAGTTCGGATGCGGCCGACCAGACCGAGCAGATGATCCTCAACCAGTATAAGGCTGGTCAAGTCGCCTACACGGATGTCGTATCTGCCCAGGCCTCCGCCTTGTCGGCCCGGCGGGCGCTCGTAGCGGCAACGGTCGCGCGCCAGACAGCGACAGTCGCTCTTATCCAGGCTCTCGGCGGCGGTTGGGCGTCTCAAAGGTAGCAAGCGCGGCAATTCGTTGAATTGCATCGCATTCCGCTAGATTCGGCGATCGTCGACCTTTCCGTGTAGGGAAGGGCGATGCCCCACCGCGCATTGTGCTGACGCAAAGAGCACGAGTTCTGGCCCTGGCTCTCCGGCTGCCGCAGTTCGCCTCCTGAAAAAGCCAATCTCAACAACTGCGTATGAGCTCGGCTTTGCCTCTTGTGCTTTTGGTCTGACCAGAGTGATTGGCCGGTTTGTGAATTGGCATTACCAATCATTGACACATTTTTTGATTGGTCGGATAACTCGGCTCGCTAAGGGCGCCCAATCAGATGCGCCTGGGGAGGGATCATGACCAACGCTTGCAACACTCTTGTCCTGCGCACCGCGCTGCTGGCCTCGTGCGCCGCGCTCGCGCTCGGTTCAGCCGCTCAAGCCCGGCAGGCCGCGCTCGCTCCGGCGGAGCAGGCGCCGACCGATGACGCCGTCGTCGACACCGTTGTGGTAACCGGTTTCCGCGCCGCCTACGCCAACGCCATCGCTACCAAGCGAGACACGCTGCAGATCTCGGACGGCATCTCGTCCGATGGCCTCGGCCGCTTCCCGGACCTCAATGTCGGCGAAGCGATCCAGCGGGTGCCCGGCATCCAGATCAACCGCGAAGCCGACAGCCGTAACGCCACGATCAGCCTGCGAGGCCTGCCGGGCACCTTCGCCCGCACCACGCTAAACGGCGGCGCCTTCGCTGACCCGATCCTGAACGGCTCGACCCCGCTGGGCGCGTTCAACTCCGACATCTTCACGTCGATCAACGTGATCAAATCGCCGATGGCCACCGACCTGGCCGGCGGCCTGTCGGGCAATATCGACCTGCGCATCGCGCCAGCCCTGCAGCGCAAGGACGGCGGCTTCGCCAAGCTGTCCTACGAGTACAACGACCTGGGGAACCTGGGCAGCCCGCTGGCCTCGATCGGCTACAACGCCCACCTCAGCGATGATTTCGCTGTCTTCGGCGTCGTGGGCTGGAAGGACGAGAAGTTCCGCCGCGACTCGATCACCGTGAACTCTTGGGGCAATCGCCTGGGCGCGATCCAAGTGGGCAACCAGGCCGCCGCCGGCTCCAACCCCGTCTATGACGCCCTGATCGCCGCCAATCCGGGCGGGGTCTACTACCCCAGCCAGACGCGTCAGCTGGTCAAGTACAACCGCGGCACCACCCTGTCGGCCGCGACCGGCTTTGAGTGGCGGATCAACGAGGCGTGGAAGTTCGGCGCCAACGCCTTCATCACCAAGCGGAACCTGAAGGATGCGACCAACAACATCCTCTATATCGATGCTGGCCCCGGCAACGGCACCAACACCGCGCTGAACGCGACTTCGGCCGTCGCCAAGATCACCGACATCGGCACGCCCTACATCGTTCAGACCCCGAACGGCCCGCGTGCCTACGTCAACAGCTTCTCGGCCGCGAACCTCAACACCTTCGACTCGATCCGCTCCGAGCCGGCGAAGAACCAGACCTGGGCCATCAATCCGACCCTGGAGTTCAATAACGACGTCTGGAAGGCCACGGCCAACCTGACGGTGTCGCAGGCCAAGGCGCACGCCAACCAGATTGAACTGGACATCGTCCAGAACCCCTATCGCAACCTGGGCCCGGCCGGTCTCAACGGCATCACCGCCGCCGTGAACCTGGGCGGCACGGACCTAGCCAACTACTCGGTGCTGCTGAACACGCCGCACGCCACCCACCTGCCGACCGGCGGCTTCACCATTCCGGCGACCGCGACGGCCACCACCCAGGCCGGCGCACCGATGCCAGGCCAAGCGGCCACGGTCGCCGCCGACCGGTTCGGCGTCACCGGCACCAACGGCCAGGCCGAAAACGTGCTGGACGCGTTCCAACTGGACTTCGACCGCACGCTCGACTCCTCGTTCTTCACGAACCTGGTGTTCGGCGGCCGCGCCGAGCACAACAAGTTCACTTCGAGCGGATCGCGCAACAGCGCCCTGGGCGCCCTGACCCAGAACATCACCCCGGATATGGCTTCGCAGCTTTCCTATGCGAACGACTTTTTCGGTGGAAAGGCTGGCTCTCCGACCACCAACTGGATGAACCTGGACATCAACCGGGTCTTGGCGGCGATCACCCCGGTTAACACCGATCTGCGCACGACCGCCAATCCGAATGGCCTGCCGGCCCAGTTCGCTCTCGGGGCGCCGGGCGTTTTCCTGACGCCGTACGGCTTCGTGAACAACTACACGGACGGCAACTACTGGAACAACAACTTCAGCAACCAGAACGACGTCTACTCGGCCTACTTCACGGCGAAGTTCAAGACCGACCTGGGCAGTGTTCCGGTGCGCGGCGCGGTCGGCGCCCGCTACGAATATACCGAGAACAAGATCACCGCCCTGGACTGCAAGAACTGCACGACGGCCTTGTCCAACCAAGCCGGCCCGATCAACCACTCGCTGTCGACCCGCACCACCAAGCAGAACTACGATTACTGGCTGCCCTCGGCGATCGTCGTGGCCGACCTGCGGGAGGATCTGATCTTCCGCGCCGCGGCCTACCGCACCTATGTTCGTCCGCAGCCGCGAGACAACGTTCCGACCACCTATGTGCAGGTGCCGGTTGACGTAAATCCGCCGACCGATCCGGTCTACACGGTCACGCTGGGCGCTACGGACATCAAGCCCTACACCTCCGACTCCTACGACATGTCGCTGGAGTGGTATAACCGTCCCGGCGGCCTGGTCTCGGTCGCGGCGTACCGCAAGGAGATCAAGGGTTATATCGGGCCGATCACCGACCAGTCGGTGCTGTGCCCGACCAGCGGCAAGATCGAAGGCATTGACGTCGATCTGGGCACCCTGACCGTCGACAACTCGGGCGGTACGCCCAAGTGCATGAGCTCCAATCAGTTCGTGGGCGCCGGCGGCGTGACCAAGAACGCCCAGGTCAACATCAGCGGCAAGACCAACCAGTCGCCGATGACCGTCACGGGCTTCGAGTTCAACGTCCAGCAGAACTTCGACTTCCTGCCGGGCTTCTGGAAGAACTTCGGCGGCGCGTTCAACTACTCGTATACCAAGATCGACGGCAAGGACACGGCAGGTAATCCGATCACTCTGCCCAGCGTGTCGGAGAACAACATCAACGTCATCGGTTACTACGAGTCCGACAAGTTCGGCTTCCGCCTGGTCTACAACTGGCGCGACAAGTACGACCTGGCCGCCGGCAACTCGTTCGTCGGCGACGCCCGCACGGTCAAGGCGCGCAGCCAGCTGGACGCCTCGGCCTCGTACAACATCACCGAGGACCTCACCGTCTCGGTCGATGCGTTCAACCTGACCGACGCGACGCGTTCGGAATACGAGAACGACCCGATGTTGCCGCGCCGGATCGACTACGACGGCCGCACCTACCAGGTGACCGTGCGCACCAAGTTCTAGTCCTTCCTGCAAGGGCCGGGCGCGCAGCCCGGCCCTTCTTCTTTGAACTCAGTACGAAGAGAAGCGTGACATGAAGATCTCCCTGATGGGCGCGGTTTGCGTCCTGGCCCTGCTGGCTACGCCCGCTCTATCCGCCGACTACGCCATCCTCGACCCGGACTACGCCAAGGCCGCGGCTCAGGCTCCGGCGGCCCAAGAGGTTGTCGCCAAGGCGAAGGAGGCTCTGGGCCGCCCGCCGGGCGCGATCCCCAAGCTGCACACAGAAGGCACGCTGCCGGGCAAGGGTATCCGCGAGATCAGCCTGAAAGCCAAGCAGGACCAGCCAATCGTCCTGAACCTGGCCCTGGCCTGGCGGCTGACCGGCGACCGCGCCTACCTGGACCAGACGGGCCGCTACCTGGAGGCCTGGGCCGACATCTACGAGCCGTCGTTCAATCCGATCGACGAGACCGGCTTCGACACCCTTCTGATGGCCTACGACCTGACCGAGGCCGACCTGCCGGCCGCGACCCGGGCCAAGGTCGACCAGATGTGGCGCGGCATGGCCTCCGGCTATCTGGACGCCATGGACGGCAAGCCGAAGAACTTTCACACGAACTGGCAGAGCCATCGGGTCAAGCTGGCGACCATGGCCGCCTTCCAAACCGGCGACGCCAAGCTGATCGAGCGGGCGAGGGCGGCTTTCCGGGCCCAGGTCTCGGCCAATATCCAGCCCGACGGCTCGGTGTTCGACTTCCACGAACGCGACGCGCTGCACTATGTGACCTACGACCTGGATCCCCTGATGATGGCGGCCTTGTCGGCCAAGGCGCATGGCGAGGACTGGATGACCTGGAAGGCCGACAGCGGCGTCAGTCTGGCCGCCGCCGTCGACTGGCTGGTTCCGTATGCGCGGGGCCAGAAGACCCACATCGAGTTCGCCAACTCCAAGATCCAGTTCGACCGCGATCGCGCCGCCGCTGGCCAGAAGGAATACGCGCCCCATCCGTGGGACGTGTCGAACGCGGTCGGCACGTACGGCTTGGCCGCGTTGCTTGATCCGCGCTTCGCCGCCGTCCGCGACGAGGTGTCGGCCAAGACGGGCAAGAAGCCGGCGGCGTGGATCCGGCTGCGCGAGGCGGGCTGAAGCCCAAGGTCCGCCGCGGGGCGTTCGGCGCCGTTATTTCAGGCTGGGTTGCGCAAATTCCAGGCTGATTTGGCGACTCCGGTCTCGACGGACCTTCGCCGCTCCCACCGGGCGCCGGACGGCCTTAGGGCGGAGGGCATGCGCGTCCTCGTCATCGATCCGGATTCCGCGCGCGCCGCCCTCGTGGCCGAGGGGCTGGAAGGCGTGCAGCCGCTGGAGGTGCGTCGGGCGGCGGCGTTCGACGAGCGTGAGGTCGCGGCCTTCGCGCCCGACGTGGTGGTGATCGCCGCCGACAGCCCTGACCGCGACACCCTGGAAAGCCTGCGAGAGGCCAGCCAGAACAACCCGCGCGCCGTGGTGATGTTCGTCGACCGCTCCGAGCCGGGCCTGGCTGAGCAGGCCGTGCGTGCGGGCGTGGCGGCCTATGTGGTCGACGGCTTGGCGCCGGCGCGGGTGCGGTCGGTCCTTGATGTGGCCATGAGCCGCTTCGCCCTGACCCAGCAGCTGCGCGGCGACCTGGCCAAGGCCAAGGCCGACCTGGAATCGCGCAAGATCATCGACCGGGCCAAGGGATTGCTGATGAAGGAGCGCGGCCTGGACGAGGACGGCGCTTATCGCTTGCTGCGAAAGCTGGCCATGGACCGCGGCAAGCCGATCGGCTCGGTCGCGGCCGACCTGCTGGCCTTCGCCGGCGTGCTGAAGGGTGACGCCTCGTGAGCGGGCTGGCCGATCTCACCCTGGGCTTCATTCCCCTGACGGACTGCGCGCCGCTGGTGGTGGCCAAGGCGCAGGGCTTCTTCGCGGAGGAGGGGCTCGAGGTCAGCCTGAGCCGCGAGGCCTCGTGGGCGACGATCCGCGACAAGGTGCTGGTCGGGGCGCTGGACGGTGCGCACATGCTGGCGCCCATGGCGCTGGCGGCGGGGCTGAACGATCCTCGCGCGGCGATGCTGGCGCCGCTGGCTCTGAACCAGAACGGTAGCGCGATCACCGTCTCGGCCAGGTTGGCGGCGCAATTGCGCGAGATCGACCCCGAAGCCATGGCCGCGCCCCTGATCACGGCGGCCCCGCTGGCGAAACTGGTCGAGCGCCGTCGGGAGCAGGGGGCGCCGACCCTGACCTTCGCCATGGTCTTCCCGCAGTCGATGCACAATTACGCTCTTCGCTACTGGCTGGCCGAGGCGGGGATCGATCCGGACCAGGACGTGCGCCTTGTCGTCACCCCGCCGCCGCGGATGGTCGAGCATCTGCGCTCCGGCGAGATCGATGGCTTTTGCGTCGGCGCGCCCTGGAACGCGGTGGCGGTCGAGGAAGGCCTGGGCGAGATGCTGATCAAGGCCTCGCAGCTTTGGCCGGGCGGCCCCGACAAGGTGTTCGGCGTCACCGCCGGCTGGGCTGAGCGCCATCCTGGCGAGCTGCGCGCGGCGCTGCGGGCCCTGATCCGCGCCGCGACCTGGGCGGACGAACCGGGCAACCACGCCGAACTGGTGGCGTTGCTCGCGCGGCCCGAGCACGTGGGCGCCGAGCCCGAAGCCCTGGCCCGGGCGTTGCGGTCAGAGATCGTTTTCCACCGCGACGCCGCCGGTCTGCCGCGCCGCGAGCACGCGCTCTGGTTTCTGTCGCAAATGGTCCGGTGGGGTCAGGTCAGGCCTGAGCTGGATCTCGACGCCGTCGCCGACGCCGTTTATCGCCCCGACCTCTTTCGCGAGGCCGCCGCATCGCTGGGGCCGGTGCTGGAGCCGGCCATGCTGTTCGCCGACGCGGCGCCGACCGGCTCGGACTTGTTCGACGGGACGCCGTTCGACTCGACGAAGGCCCTGGCCTATGCGACCGGCTTCCCGATCAGCCGAGTGCGTACCGGGGCCTGATCCGCTAGCGGATTTTTGCTCGATCTGTCTATTTACTGAGCAATGGCGCTGATTGTTTGTTGAGCAATCGCACGCGGATCGTACTAACCGACCATCGTTCGCATCGCACCGCAGCATGAGGCGTGACACCGCCGCCGGCTGACGTTTCACTGACCCTAGGCCTCCGGACAACGGCGTTCGTGGCTGCCAGAGGACCGCTCGGATGCGGTCACCCGCCCGGGGCGATGACGCCCCGCTCTCGCAGACACGCATCATCCGAGGCGCATCATGATCTCTCGTGATTTCCTGAAGGCCGGCCACACGCCGACCCTGTTCGCCGCGTTCCTGTACTTCGATCTCAGCTTCATGGTCTGGGTGATCCTGGGGCCGCTGGGCGTGGCCATCGCCAAGGAATTCCACCTCGATCCCGCCCAGAAGGGCCTCATGGTCGCCGTGCCCGTGCTGGCCGGCGCGTTGCTACGGCTGGTCAACGGCGTGCTGGTCGACCGCATCGGTCCCAAGAAGACCGGAATGATAGGACAGCTGATCGTCCTGACCGGCCTGGTCCTGGCCTGGGCCGTGGGGATCCACAATTATCACCAGGTCCTGGCCCTGGGCCTGATCCTGGGCGTGGCCGGCGCCTCGTTCGCCGTCGCCCTGCCGCTGGCCTCGCGCTGGTATCCGCAGGAGCATCAGGGGCTGGCCCTGGGCATCGCCGGCGCCGGCAACAGCGGCACCGCCCTGGCGGCCCTGTTCGCCCCGATCCTGGCCAAGACCTTCGGCTGGCAGAACGTCATCGGCCTGGCCGCCATCCCCCTGGCCCTGGCCTTCGTGGTCTACATGCTGCTGGCCAAGGACGCGCCTGAACAGCCGGCCCCGAAGAAGCTGACCGAGTATCTCGACGTCCTGAAGGTTCCGGACGCCTGGTGGCTGATGCTGCTGTACGCGGTGACCTTCGGCGGCTTCGTCGGCCTGGCCTCGTCGCTGACCATCTACTTCAACGCCGAATATGGCCTGGACCCGGTGGTCGCCGGCTTCTTCACCGCCGCCTGCGTCTTCGCCGGCTCGTTCATCCGCCCGGTCGGCGGCGCGCTGGCCGACCGCTTCGGCGGGGTGCGGACCCTCAGCTGGGTGTTCGCCCTGGCGGCCGTGGGCCTGGCGGCGGCCAGCTTCCACGCCGGATCGGCCTACCTGTCGCTGGCGGTGATGATGTTCTCGATGCTGGTCCTGGGCGCCGGCAACGGCGCGGTGTTCCAGCTGGCCCCCCAGCGGTTCCGCAAGGAGATCGGCGTCATGACCGGCCTGATCGGCATGACCGGGGGCATCGGCGGCTTCTACCTGGCCTCCAGCCTGGGCATGGCCAAGAAGATGACCGGTTCCTACCAGGTCGGCCTGCTGGGCTTCGCGGCCCTGGCGGTGTTCGCCCTGCTGGCCCTGACTGGCCTGAAGGCCCGCTGGCGCGCGGTTTGGCCCACCCTCCACGGCGACACCTCCGCCCCGGTTCGCGTCTGATGTCCTCTCCAGTGAGCAAAGCCATGACCAAGGAAAAGCTGGTCGTCATCGGTAACGGCATGGCCGGTTGCCGGGCGGTCGAGGAAGTCCTGAAGCGCGATCCCGATCGCTACGATATCGCTATCTTCGGGACCGAGCCGCGGGTCAACTACAATCGCATCATGCTGTCTCCGGTGCTGGCGGGCGAGAAGACGTTCGATGACATCGTCATCAACGACGAGGCCTGGTACCGCGACAACGCCATTACCCTGCACGCCGGTCGGGCCGTCACGGCGGTCGATCTTGAAGGCCGCAAGGTGGTGGCCGAGGGCGGGCTGGAAGTCGGCTACGACAAGCTGATCCTGGCCACCGGTTCGGACCCGTTCCGCCTGCCTTTGCCGGGCATCGACCTGAAGGGCGTGGTCACCTTCCGCGACCTGGACGATGTCGAGGCGATGGTCGCGGCCTCGGGCAAGCCCGGCGCCAAGGCCGTCGTGATCGGCGGCGGCCTGCTGGGCCTGGAAGCCGCCTATGGCCTGGCCCGTCGCGGCATGGGCGCCACGGTCGTCCACCTGATGGACGTGTTGATGGAGCGCCAGCTCGACGAGAGCGCCGGCTTCCTGCTGCGCGAAGCCCTGGCCGAACGCGGCGTCGAGACGGTGATGGGCGCCCATTCCGAGGAGATCGTCGGCGAGGACGGCCAGGTCACCGGCCTGAAGCTGAAGGACGGCCGCGTCCTGCCGTGCGACCTGCTGGTCATGGCCGTGGGCATCAAGCCGAACGCCGCCCTGGCTCGCGCCGCCGGCCTGGCGGTTAATCGCGGCGTGGTCGTCGATGACGCCATGCGCACCTCCGACCCGGCCGTGTTCGCCGTGGGCGAATGCGCCGAACACCGGGGCAACTGTTACGGCCTGGTCGCGCCCATCTGGGACATGTGCCGCTCGTTGGCCGAGTCCATGACCGACGGGGAGGGCGCCTACGAGGGCTCCGTCCTCTCGACCCGCCTGAAGGTCTCGGGCGTCGACGTGTTCTCGGCCGGCAAGTTCGCGGGCGGCGAAGGCTGCGAGGACATCGTGTTCCGCGACGCGGGGCGTGGCGTCTACAAGCGCGTGGTCATCGAGGACGGCAAGGTCGCAGGCGCGGTGCTGTTCGGCGACGCGGTCGACGGCAACTGGTACTTTGACCTGATGCGCGCGGGAACCTCGGTCACCGAGATCCGCGATACCCTGATCTTCGGCCAGGCCATCACGGAGGGGCTGTCCGGCCTGGACCCTAACGCCGCCGTTGCGGCCATGCCCGACACGCAGGAAATCTGCGGCTGCAACGGCGTCTGCAAGGGTGCGATCGTCACGGCCATCACCGGCCAGGGCCTGACGACGCTGGACGACGTCAAGGCGGTCACCAAGGCCTCGGCCTCGTGCGGCTCGTGCACCCCGCTGGTCGAGCAGGTGCTGAAGATCACCCTGGGCGACGGCTTCAAGGAGCAGACCGGCCCCAAGCCGATGTGCAAGTGCACGTCCAAGCCGCACTCGGATGTCCGCAAGGCGATCGTGGAGTGGGAGCTGAAGTCCATGCCAGCGGTCATGCAGGCCTTGGAATGGACCACGCCCGACGGCTGCGCCTCGTGCCGCCCGGCCCTGAACTACTACCTGCTGTGCGCCTGGCCGTCGGAATACCGCGACGACAAGCAGTCGCGCTTCATCAACGAGCGGGTCCACGCCAACATCCAGAAGGACGGCACCTACAGTGTCGTCCCGCGCATGTGGGGCGGCATGACCACGCCCGACGAACTGCGTGCCATCGCCGACGTCGCCGACAAGTTCGCGATCCCGGCGGTCAAGGTCACCGGCGGCCAGCGGATCGACCTGCTGGGCGTCAAGAAGGACGACTTGCCGGCCGTTTGGGCCGACTTGAACGCGGCGGGCATGGTCAGCGGCCACGCCTACGCCAAGGGCCTGCGCACGGTAAAGACCTGTGTCGGCAGCGACTGGTGCCGGTTCGGCACCCAGGACTCCACGGGCCTGGGCATCCGCCTGGAGAAGTTCCTGTGGGGCTCGTGGTCGCCGGCCAAGGTCAAGCTGGCCGTGTCGGGCTGCCCGCGCAACTGCGCTGAGGCCACCTGCAAGGACTTTGGCGTGGTCTGCGTCGACAGCGGCTACGAGATCCACATCGGCGGCGCCGCCGGCCTGCACATACAGGGCACCCAGGTGCTGACCCGGGTGGCGAGCGAGGACGAGGCCGTCTGGGTGATCGCCGCCGCCATGCAGCTGTACCGCGAAGAGGGCTGGTACCTGGAGCGGGTCTACAAGTGGATGGCGCGGGTGGGCCTTGAGAGCATCCAGGAAAAGGTCCTCGACCCCGACCAGCGCAAGGCTCTTTACGACCGCTTCGTGTTCTCGCAGCGCTTTGCCCGCCTCGACCCCTGGGCCGAGCGCGTGGCGGGCCGGCACACCGATGAATTCACCCCCATGAGCCGCCGGATGGAGTTCGTCCCCGCATGAACGCGCATGTGAAGACCCCGATTTGGGTGGATGTCGGCGCGGTCACGGACGTGCCGCGTCGCGGCGCGCGCCGCGTGCCCAGCCCGCGCGGCGACATCGCCATCTTCCGCACCGGCGACGGCGAGGTCTTCGCCCTGATGGACGCCTGTCCCCACAAGGGCGGGCCGCTCAGCCAGGGCATCGTCCACGGTCGGGCGGTGACCTGTCCGCTGCACTCCTGGAACATCGACCTGGCCTCGGGCGAGGCCATGGGCGCCGACAAGGGCAAGGGCTGCACCCCGGTGGTGCCGCTGGAGGTCCGCGACGGCCGCCTTCTGCTGAGCCTAGATGTCCATGGCTGACGGATCGGCCGTTCCCAGCGTCAAGACGACCTGCCCCTATTGCGGGGTGGGTTGCGGCGTCTCGGGTGCGGTTGGTGAAAGCCGTGCGCTGTCGGTGTCGGGCGATCAGGCCCACCCCGCCAACCTTGGCCGCCTGTGTTCCAAGGGCACGGCGCTGGGCGCGACGGTGGGGCTGCAGGGCCGGCTGCTGGAGCCGACGATCAACGGCAAGGTCGCGTCCTGGAACGACGCCACGGCCCTGGTCGCTAAACGCTTCAAGGACACCATCGCCAGGCACGGCCCCGACAGCGTGGCCTTCTATGTCTCGGGCCAACTGCTGACCGAGGACTACTACGTCGCCAACAAGCTGATGAAGGGCTTCATCGGCTCGGGCAACATCGACACCAACAGCCGGCTGTGCATGGCCTCGGCCGTGGCCGCCCACAAGCAGGCCTTCGGCGCCGACCTGGTGCCCGGTTGCTACGAGGATCTGGAACTGGCCGACCTTGTGGTGTTCAGCGGCCACAACGCCGCCTGGACCCATCCGGTGCTGTTCCGGCGCATGGAAGCGGCCAAGGCGCGCGGCCAGAAGCAGGTCGTCATCGACCCACGCCGCACCGACACCGCCGAGGGCGCCGACCTGCACCTGGCCATTGCCCCGCAGAGCGACGTGCGCCTGTGGAGCGGCCTGCTAGCTCACCTAATCCGCGTGGACGCCATCGACCGCGACTACATCGCCGAGCACGTGAACGGCTTCGCCGAGGTCGAGGCCGCCCTGGCCGAGCTGGACCAGTCGCCGGCCGCCGTCGCCGCCGACTGCGGCATGGCGCTCGATGATTTGCTGAAGTTCTACAAGCTGTTCGCCGACACTCCGAAGACGGTCAGCCTGTTCTCGATGGGCGCCAACCAGTCGGCGCAGGGCACGGCCAAGGGGCTGTCGATCCTCAACGTCCACCTGGCGACGGGGCGGATCGGCAAGCCGGGCGCCTGTCCCTTCTCGATCACCGGCCAGCCCAACGCCATGGGCGGGCGCGAGACCGGCGGCATGGCCAACACCCTGGCCGGCCACATGGACTTCGCTCCGGCCGACCGCGACCGCGTGGCCCGCTTTTGGGGCGCGCCCGACACCGCCCGCGCGCCGGGCCTGAAGGCCATCGACATGTTCGAGGCCATCCACGCCGGCAAGATCAAGGCCGTGTGGGTGATGGCCACCAACCCCGCGGTCAGCCTGCCTGACGCCGGGCGCGTGCGCGAGGCGCTGGAGCGGTGCCCGTTCGTGGTGGTGTCCGACTGCGTCGAGACCGACACCACGGCCTTCGCCGACGTCAAGCTGCCGGCCCTGGCCTGGGGCGAGAAGGACGGCACGGTCACCAACTCCGAGCGCCGGATTTCGCGCCAGCGGGCCCTGTTCCCGGCGCCGGGCCAGGCCCGCGCCGATTGGCGGATCATGGCCGACGTGGCCAAGGCTATGGGCTTCGACGGCTTCAGCTGGAGCTCGCAGGCCAGCGTCTTCCGTGAGTGGGCCCGCCTGACGGCCTACGAGAACCCGACCGACGGGACGGGCCGCATCCTGAACCTATCGGGTCTTTCGGCTTTGACGCCAGAGGCTTACGCCGATCTCCTGCCGGTCCAATGGCCGGTGGCGGGGAACGGGCAGGGGACGCAGCGTCTGTTCACCAACGGCCGCTTCCAGACCCCCGACGGCCGCGCCCGGATGATCCCGACCCGGCCCAAGGGGCCGGCCGACGCGGTCGATGCGGCCTATCCGATGTCGCTGAACACCGGCCGTATCCGCGACCAGTGGCACACCATGACTCGCACGGGCCTGGCGCCCGACCTGTGCCGCCACGCGCCCGAACCGTTCGTCGAAGTCCACCCCGCCGACGCCGAGGCCCTAGGCGTCAAGGACGGGGTCCTGACCAGGGTGATCACCGCGCGCGGCGAGGCGGTGGCGTTGGCCAAGGTCACCGACCGCCAGCGTCCGGGCGGTCTGTTCATGCCGATGCACTGGACCGACGCCTTCGCGCCGTCGGGCCGCTCCAACCCGCTGATCGCGCCGAACCTCGATCCCACCTCCGGGCAACCGGAGTTCAAGCACACCCCCGCCCGGATCCGCGCCTATCGCGAAACCTGGAAGGGCTTCTTCCTCTCGCGGGACAGCCTCGCTCCCCCCTCGGGGCTGGACCTCGTCTGGCGGCGCATTCCCCAAGACGCCTGCCAGCAACACGAGTTCGCCGGCCGAGGCGACGAGGTCGAGCGCGCCGCCTTGCGCAAGGCCCTTGTCAGGGGCGTCGCCGGCGAACTCGTGACCTATGAGGACGCCGCCACCGGCGCCCGGCGCGACGCCTGGGTCGACGCCGAAGGACGGCTGGTCGCGGTGCTGTTCGTGACCACCACCGGCCGCCTGCCGCCGCGCGACTGGCTGGCCGAATTGTTCGCCGACCCGGTCCTGAGTCCGCTGGCCCGTTCGGCCCTGCTGTTCGGCCGTCCGCCCGGCGCGCCGGTCGACAAGGGGCCGCTGGTCTGCGCCTGCCTGAAGGTGGGCGCCAAGGCCGTGCAGGCCGCCATCGCCGCCGGGGCCGCCAGCCCCGACGCGGTCGGCGCCGCCACGGGGGCGGGGACCAACTGCGGGTCCTGCCGTCCCGAGATCGCCCGGATGATCGCCGCTTCAGCTGTTCCCGCGAAGGAGCCTGCCCATGTCTAGCGCTCAAGTCCTGCTCGTCGGCGCCGGTCCCGGCCCGGTGGACCTGATGACCCTGCGGGCGGTGCGTGCCGTCGAGAGCGCCCAGGCGCTGCTGTACGATGCGCTGATTTCGGAGGAGGCCATCGCCCTGGCCCCGCCGGGCTGCGTGCGCATCCAGACCGGCAAGCGGGCGGGCAAGCCCAGCATGCACCAGGACGAGATCAACCGCCTGATGCTGCGCCTGGCTCGGAAGGGGCTGCGCGTCGTGCGATTGAAGGGCGGCGATCCGTCGGTGTTCGGCCGGGTGGGCGAGGAGGCGGGCTTCTTGCGCGAACATGCCGTGTCGGTCGAGGTGGTGCCCGGCGTCACCGCCGCCTGCGCCGCCGCCGCCCAGTTCGGCTTCCCCCTGACCCATCGCGGCGAGGCTCGGCGGGTGGTGTTCACGACGGCCAGGCTCGAGGCGGGCGCCCTGAGCGGCGACTGGAGCGCGGCGGGCGATCCCGAGGCGACCATGGCGGTCTATATGGGCGGCGAGATGGCCGGGGCGCTGTGCGACCGGATGATCGCCGCCGGCCGCGCGCCCTGTACGCCGGCGGTGGCGGTCGAACAGGCCGGCGCGGCGAACGCCCGCATCTATCACGGCACGCTGGAGACCCTGGGCGATCGCCTGGACAGCCAGGGCGGCCCAGTGGTGATCGTGGTCGGCGAGGTGGCGGCTCAGGCGCGGGCGGCCGATGCGGACGTGGAAGCGCCGGTCGCGCGGACAGCATAACCGGACGGGACATGCGCTCGCGCGTGTCCCCAAGATTGGCGCTGAGCATGCTGTTGGGGCACGCCGCAAGGGCATGCCCCCAGTCGGGCTTGACGGAACTCCCCAAACGGCCCGCCCATGAGATCATGGGGACCTCGCCACCGACTCAAAGCCCGATCACCCGCGCCCTGGCCAAGGCGCCGCCGTGGGTGTTCGCGCTCTACGGCGGGCTGGCGGCGTTCGCGGCCTATTTCTCAATGTTCGCCTATCGCAAGCCGTTCACGGCCGCGCACTACGAACACATGGCCGGCTGGCCGCTGGCCATCGACTTCAAGGTGGCCCTGGTGATCGCCCAGGTCGCCGGCTACGCGGTGTCCAAGATCATCGGCATCAAGGTGATCTCCGAGATGCGGCCCAAGCGGCGGTGGATCGCGATCCTGGCCTTGATCGGCGTGGCCGAGCTGTCGCTGTTGGGCCTGGGCGGCGGGCCGGCGGTGATCGGCCCCGCGGCCCTGTTCCTCAATGGCCTGTGCCTGGGCATGATCTGGGGTCTGGTGTTCGGCTTCGTCGAGGGGCGGCGGCTGTCGGAGGTGCTGGGCGCCATGCTTTGCGCCAGCTTCATCCTGGCCTCGGGCGTGGTGAAGTCGGTGGGCAAGAGCCTGCTGCTGGAGGGCGTGGACGAGCGCTGGATGCCGGCGCTGAGCGGCCTGCTGTTCACCCCGCTGCTTCTGCTGGCCGTCGGGGCCCTGACCCAGCTGCCGCCGCCGTCGCCGGCCGACGAGGCCGCCCGGGTGCGCCGCGCGCCGATGGACGCCAAGGCCCGCGCCACCATGTTCGCGGCGCACGCCCCCGCCCTGGTTTTGCTGGTGGCGGTCTATGTGGTTCTGACGGCCCTGCGCGACTTCCGCGACAACTTCGCCGCCGAGATCTGGGCCGAGCTGGTCTTTGAGAACGCCGCGGCGATCTTCTCGCTATCGGAGATTCCGGTGGCGGCGATCGTCCTGGTGGGCCTCGGCGTGCTGAGCCTGGTGCGCGACAATCGCCGGGCGGTCGGCTTCAATTTCGCCTTCGTGGCCCTGGGTTTCGCCTTGCTGGGCCTGGCCACCATGGGGTGGCGGGTGGGATTGCTGGGGCCCGTGTCCTGGATGGTCGCGATGGGAGCGGGCGTCTACATGGCCTACACCCCATTCAACGGCATGCTGTTCGACCGGCTGATCGCCGCGACCGGGCGGGTGGGGACGGCCGGGTTCCTGATCTATGTCGCCGACTCCTGCGGCTATGTGGGCAGCGTCTCCCTGCTCTTGGCCCGCAACTTCGCCCATCTGGACCTGGCCTGGAGCGGGTTCCTGGCGGGCGCGGCTTACGGCGTCTCGGTGATCGGCGTCGCCGGTGTCGGCGCGGCGTGGATGCTGCTGAAGTTGCCCAAGGCTGAGACGTGACACGCCCGAAAATTGCGTCCGTAAAATATCTCCCTTGAATTGTATCGCCGCCTTCGCTCAAGCTGGCGGCGACGGCCACCGGCGGGCGGTGTGCCTCAGAGGGGAAATCCATGGGCATCGCGCAAGAGGTCACCGTCTTCGTCAACGACGCCACGCTCGCGGCGCTGAAGGATCTCGACTACACCCTCTACGCCCTGAAGGGGTTCGAGACGACCAACGCTCAGGGCAAGGCGTTGGTCTGGGGCGAGAGCTCGAACTACGTGCAGAACACGACCTTCATCAGCACGGCCGAATATCAGGCCTACCTCGCGACGCCCGATCAGCTGGTCGGCAACAGCATCGTGATCCACACGACCATTTCGGCTGACGTCAAGCTGGGCGACATCGTCACCTATATTGATCCCGGCACGCCCCTGAAGGTAACCCCTGGCGGTTACCCGCAGGGCGTGACCATCGTCAACACCACGACCACGCCGTTTTCGGCGGGACTGAGCGCCCGGAGCATGGACGCCGGCGGTGGCTTTTCGCCGGTGGCGGGCGTGCCGCTGTACGGCCTGTCCGAGGCGATCATCGCGCCCGTGGACAAGTTCCTGGTCACCTTCTCGACCTCGGGGACCGCCGTGGGCCAGCCCTTACCCTATTCGATGACCCAAAGCCTGCTGATCGACATGACGGGCCAAACCCAGCTTGAGGCGACCTTCGACATCAATACCGGCTGGAACTTCAACAATGCCTCTTGGGGGGAAAGCGTCCCGGCCGGCTCGGACCTGTTCGCCTTGCTGGTCAAGGAAACGCCGCTGATGCCGAAGACCTAGGCGGCGTCCAGCAACGCGTCCAGCGCCAGCACGCTAGTCCACGGGCGGCCGGTAATCCGCGCGCCCAGGGTCTTCTCGATCAGGCTGTTGGTCAGTTTCGAGCCGCCGATACCGTCGGGATAGATCGCGTAGAGCTGCCGGCTCTCGGCCCGCACCTGCTCGCGGCCGCGAATGGCGGCGCGCAGGGCGCCGACGGCCTTCTTGTCCGGGGCGTCCTTCAGGAACAGGGTCATCAGCCAGCCGGGATCCTGGGCCGCGAACTCGGGGAAGGGGTTCGCCGCGACCATGGCGCGCCAGGCGTCGGCGGTGCGGACATAGACGTCGGTGCGCAGCGAAAAGCGGTCCATCAGCGCCGTCTCGATCTGGGCCTGCAGCTCGGCGCCGGTCTGGCCCCCGCTGGTGAACACAAGGTCGCCGACCTTGGGGCCGGTGCGGATCTCGGCATGGCCCAGCTCGGTCAGCAGGGCGGTCAGCTCGTCGGCCGTGACCTGACGATTTCCGGCGGCATTGACGCCGCGCAGCAGGGCGATGTGGACGGTCATGGGTGAGGCCTTTCGAACGAGGCGGTTCTCTAGACCTTCCCAGTCGCGCCGTCGCGGACGGATTTAGGCCTTGGCCAACGCCTGGAAGCCACGCTCGAGGTCGGCCGTCAGGTCGGCCACGCTCTCCAGCCCCACGTGCAGGCGCAGCAGCGGCCCTTCCAGCTTCACCGGGATCGTGCGGTTCTTCAGCTGGGGATCGCAGTGGATGGCGAGGCTCTCGTAGCCGCCCCACGAGAAGCCCAGACCGAACAGGTCCAGGGCGTCGAGGAAGGCGTGGACGGCCTTCTGGGAGCAGGGCTTGAGCACCACGCCGAACAGTCCGCAGGCACCGGTGAAGTCGCGCTTCCACAGGGCATGGCCCGGATCGCCCTCCAAGGCCGGATGGAGGACGCGAGCCACCTCGGGCCGGCCTTGCAGCCAACGGGCGATCTCCAAACCAGCGGCCTGGTGAGCGGGCAGGCGCGTGGCCAGGGTGCGCAGGCCGCGCAGCACGGTGTAGGCGTCGTCGGGCGACACCGACCAGCCGATGTCCCACATCGCGTCGCCCAACTGGTTGCCGATGACGTTGTCGGCGGTGGCGGCGCTGCCCATGAACACGTCCGAGTGGCCGCCGACATACTTGGTCAGAGCCTGGACGCTGATGGTCACGCCATGGGCCAAGGGCTTGAAGTACAGGCCCGCCGCCCAGGTATTATCGATCATGGTCAGGACACCGCGGGCGTTGGCGGCGGCGGCGATGGCGGGGATGTCCTGCATCTCGAAGGTGAGGGAGCCGGGGGCTTCCAGCAGGATCATCCGCGTGGCCGGCGTGCACAGGGCCATCAGGCCTTCGGCCGACAGGGCGGGATCGTAGTAGGTGGTCTTGACCCCGAAGCGCGTCAGCACCCGGTCGCAGAACCGGCGGGTGGGCTTGTAGGCGCTGTCGACCACCAGGATCTCGTCGCCGGCCTTCAGCAGGGCCAGCATCACGCCGGTGATCGCGGCCAGGCCTGACGGGTAGAGGGTCACATCGGGCGAGCCCTCCAGCTCGGCCAGGGCCAGCTGCAGGTTGGCGGGCGAGGACAGGCCCGTGATGCCGTAGGTCAGTTGGTCGTCGTCGTACAGCGATGCGGCGTTGGGCATCAGCACCGTCGAGCCGCGCTGGACCGGCGGGTTGACCGTACGGGCCAGCACCGTGCCCTCCCGGGTCGGGGCGCCTTTGCGGACCAGGCGGGTTTCTTCATCGAGGGGCATGGGCGGACTCGGGCTCTACTGGGACAACGGCGCAGCCCTCGCCGTTTACGGCGTGGGGGTAAGACGGTTCAAGGCGAGAAATCTGCAGGGTATGGGAGAGCGGTTGGCCGAGCTCAACCACGTTGTCCGCCGAGCGATCAGCCTCGATACTGCTCGTGCTTCTTGATTTCCACTCTGAGCAATTCGGCCAAGGTGGGCACGTCGCCGTATTCCCTCAAATGTCGTTCGGCGGCGTCCAGGGCGGCCTTCATACGGGGCAGGTCGCTCTTGGCGACTGCGTCGATCGCCTCGTGGGGGGAGAACTGGCTGCTCATGACTTTTCCCGTGTGTGGCCGTGGCCTAGGTTTGAATGATCGTGGCTGGGCCCGTCGCCACCGGTACGTCCTCGCGCCCGCCCCATTCCGTCCACGAACCGTCGTAGACCGCCGAGCGGGGGCGACCCAGCCGGGCCAGGGCCAGCGAGACCACGGCGGCAGTGATGCCCGAGCCGCAGGTCGTGGCGATCGGCTTGTCGATGTCGACGCCGGCCGTCTGGAATACGTCCGTCAGCTTATCCGCCGGCAGCATCGTCCCGTCGGACGCCAGCAGGGCCGAGAGCGGGATGTTGCGCGAGCCTGGGATGTGGCCGCCGCGCAGACCGGCGCGGGGCTCGGGATCGCGGCCTTCGAAACGGCCGGCGGCGCGGGCGTCGATCACCTGCTCCTTGCGGGTGTCCAGATTGGCCTTCATCTGGTCGATCGAACGCACGATGTCGGCCTGGAAGCGCGGGGTGAAATGGCGCTCCTGGGGGGTGACGGCCAGGTCGTCGACCGGGCGGCCCTCGGCGATCCACTTGGGCAGGCCGCCGTCCAGCACCACCACGTCCTCGTGGCCCATGGCGCGGAACTCCCACCAGACGCGGGCGGCGGGCAGAATGCCGCTGGTGTCGTAGACGACGATTTTCGATCCGTCGCCCAAGCCCAGCTTCTTGACCCGCGAGGCGAACTTGATGGGCGAGGGCAGCATGTGCGGCAGGTTCGAGGTCTCGTCCGAGATCTCGTCGATGTCGAAGAATACAGCGCCGGGGATATGGGCGGCCTCGTACTCGGCCCTGGGGTCACGCTTGGAGGCCGGCATGTGCCACGACCCGTCGACGACGCGGACGTCGGGCGCATCGAGATGCTCGGCTAGCCAGGCGGTCGAGACGAGCGGGTCGGCGTGGGTCATGTCTGTAAGCCTTTCGGGGAGTGACTCGCCCCTTCGAGAAGGCGGGCAAGATCACGCGATCGGCGGTGGCGGGCAAGTCCGCCGGGCCCGAGCCTCTAAGGATGCGCCTCGCTAGGCGAATGTTCCTTGGCCTCCTGCTCGATCTTTTCCTGGACGCGCTGGATGACATCTAGCTTCTTGACGTTCTTTCCCGGACAGGCGTGCGTGGTCTTCGGGTCTTCCCGATGCAGCCGCATGGTGTTGGGATCCAGGCCCAGCACGGCCGACAGGCTGGCCATGGCGGCCACGACATTGTCGCGCACCTGGGCGCCGCGGCCGGCGTCGAACGCCTCCTTGTCGAAGTCGCCCAGCATCTCGACGCCCAGCGCGATGCTGTTCCAGCTGGGCGAGTGGACGCCCGACACCGTCAGAGGCGTGAAGACCCAGATCTGCTTGTCGTCGACGAACAGGTGCGGCCCCGCGCTCCATTTGTTCTGGTCGCGGTAATAGGCCTCGAGGTTCTTAATGTGCTGCTGGGTCAGCCCGTCCGGACGTTGGGCCAGCGACGGCGCGCCGGTGTTGTGCAGGGCGATGAAGTTCGGCCGCCACGTCGACCAGATCAGGCCTTCACAATAGGTCTCGAACGCTTCCGGCGAGAAACTCTTGCCGACAATACCCTTCCAAGCCATCAGGCCCTCCCGGTGCGACTTGGAGTGATCCTGCACCGAGGGGTTGAATTGCGCAACTTTTCAGTCAGTGATCGCTCAGCGCCCGTATGCCGAGCCTGACCTTACATCCAGGGCGGCGTCGGCAGGCCCTTCTCGGCCAGGAAGGCGGGATTGAACAGTTTGCTCTGATAGCGCGAGCCGTGGTCGCACAGGATGGTCACGATGGTGTGGCCGGGGCCCATGGCCTTCGCCATGCGCACGGCGCCGGCCACGTTGATCCCGGTCGACCCGCCCAGGCACAGGCCCTCGTGCTGGACCAGATCGAAGACCTGCTCCAGCATCTCCTCGTCGCTGACGCGGAAGGGGTAGTCGATGGTCAGGCCCTCGAGGTTGGCGGTGACGCGGCCCTGGCCGATGCCTTCGCTGATCGAGGTTCCTTCCGCCTTCAGCTCGCCGTCCGTGTACCAGCTGTACAGCGAGGCGCCGTGGGGATCGGCCAGGCCGATCTTGACCGAGGGCTTGCGGGCGCGAAGCGCGGCGGCCACGCCGGCCAGGGTGCCGCCTGAACCAATGGCGCAGATGAAGCCGTCCACCTCGCCGTGGGTCTGCTCGAAGATCTCGGGGCCCGTAGTGTCGAAGTGCGCCTGGCGGTTGGCGACGTTGTCGAACTGGTTGGCCCAGATCGCGCCGTTCGGCTCGGTCTTGGCCAGTTCCTCGGCCAGGCGGCCCGAATAGCGGACATAGTTGTCGGGGTTGGAGTAGGGGACCGCGTCCACCTCGACCAGCTCGGCCCCCAGCAGGCGGATGGCGTCCTTCTTCTCCTGGCTCTGGGTGCGCGGGATGACGATAGTGGTCTTGTAGCCCAGGGCCGAGGCGACCATGGCCAGGCCGATGCCGGTATTGCCGGCCGTGCCCTCGACGATCCGGCCACCCGGGCGCAGCAGGCCCCTGGCTTCGGCGTCGCGGATGATGCCCAGCGCGGCGCGATCCTTGACCGACTGGCCGGGGTTCATGAACTCGGCCTTGCCCAAAATCTCGCAGCCGGTGGCGTCGCTGGCGCGGTTGAGGCGGATCAGCGGCGTATCGCCGATAGCGTCGAGAACACTGGTCTTTACGGTCATCTTCTCAATCCGGCCGCGCGTGGGGTCGGCATGGTAGATCGTGATGCGCCGCTCACAAGCAAGGCCAGTTTTCCTGAAGATGGCCTTGGCCGTTTCAGCGCAGGTTCAATCGATCCGCTGGGTGATGATGACGTTCAGCAGCGCCAGGGCGCCGTTGACGGTGGCCGCCGCGCACCAGGCGCCGTGCAGGCCCTCCACCTCGACCAGGTGGTTCTCGATGGCGTCGACCATGATGCCCTCGGCCACAGGAAACGAAGCGTCGCCCAACAGCTGCTCGTCCTCCAGCTCCTTGCACCAGGCGGCGACCGCGTCGGTCGGCGTGTCCGCCTCGAACTGGGTGATGTAGGTGCCGCCGTGGAAATCCAGGACCAGGGTGTAGAGGTTCATCGGGCCGACCTCGGAAACGCGTCCGTACGCTGTACGCATGCCCAAAGTCGGGACGACGCCAGCGGTTTGCTAGACCTTGGCCAGCCCCAACTGGATCACGTTGGTGCGTTCGGTGCGGAAGCCGGCCTCGCAATAGCTGAGATAGAACCGCCACAGCCGGCGGAACCGCTCGTCGAAGCCGTGGCCCTTGATGTCGTCCCACGCCGCCTCGAACCGTCCCGCCCATTCGGCCAGGGTGTCGGCGTAGTGCTGGCCGAACCGGTGGACGCCCATCCATGACAGGCCCGCGGCTTCCGTCTCCTCGCGCAGCCGCGCCTCGCTGGGCAGCATGCCGCCCGGGAAGACGTAACGCTGGATGAAGTCGGTGTGGCTGCGATAGCGGGCGAACAGTTCGTCGCGGATGGTGATGATCTGCAGGCCGGCTCGGCCGCCCGGCGATAGGACCTCGCGGATCTTGCCGAAATAGGTGGGCCAGTATTCCTCGCCCACGGCCTCGAACATCTCGATCGAAGCGACGCTGTCGAACTGGCCGTCCACGTCGCGATAGTCGATCAGCCGGATGTCGGCCTTCTCGGCCAGGCCCTGGTCGAACAGGCGCTTCTTGGCGAAGTCGTGCTGGGCCTGGGAGATGGTGACGCCGGTGACCTTGGCGCCCACCTCCTTGGCGGCGAACTCGGCGAAGCCGCCCCAGCCGCAGCCGATCTCTAGCACGTGCTGGCCGGGCTTGAGGTCGATCGAGCGGGCCAGGGCCGCGTACTTGGCGCGTTGGGCCTGGTCGAGCGGCTGGCTGGGCGCTTCGTAGAGGGCTGAGGAATAGGTCATGCTGGGGTCCAGCCAGCGCGAATAGAAGCTGTTGCCCAGGTCGTAGTGGGCGTGGATGTTCCGCTTTGACCCCGCGCGGTCGTTGCGGTGGAGCCGGTGATAGAGATCGTGCACCGCCCGGACCAGCGGGTTGCCCCGCACCAGTGCCGACAGGCGGTCGAAATTGCGCGAGAACGCCTCCAGCACCGCAGACAGGTCGGGCGTGTCCCATTCGCCGGCCATGTAGCCCTCGGCGAAACCGATGGCGCCCGAGCCCAGGGCCCGGCGGATGAAGCGATAGTGGTGGATGCGGATCACCGCGTCCGGTCCCGGTGTCTTGCCGACGATGCGCAGGGGCTTTCCGGAGGGAAGGACGAAGGTCAGGTTGCCCACCGCCCAGTTCTCCACGGCGAGGCGCAGGGCTGTGCGGAAGGCGGCCGGCGCGCGGCGAAGTTCCGGATCGCGGGCCGTGGCCGGCCAGGTCGAAGGCAGGATATCGGTCATCGACGGTCCCCTCCAAGCTTGATGGCGAAAGTAAGAACTCTCGGGACCGACCTGTAAATGGGGAGGACTACCCAGCCTGTTGGAAGCGCTACTCTCCCTTCAGGCCGCGATAGGCCTCGAGCGCGCGTTCACGCGCCGCCGAATGCCCCACGATCGGTTCTTTATAGATACGCTTTGCGGCGACGCTTAGTTGCGAGGCCGCCTTCCACGGTTCGTGGATCAGGGCGTCGGGCAGGTTGGCCAGCTCCGGAACCCAGCGGCGGACATAGACGCCGCCGGGGTCGAACTTTTGGCCCTGGGCGATGGGGTTGAAGATACGGAAGTAGGGCGCGGCGTCCGCGCCGCCGCCCGCGACCCACTGCCAGTTGCCGACGTTGTTGGCCAGGTCGGCGTCGACCAGCGTGTCCCAGAACCAGGCCTCGCCTCGCCGCCAGTCGGTCAGCAGGTGCTTGACCAGGAACGAGGCGACGATCATCCGCACGCGGTTGTGCATGAAGCCGGTGGTCCACAGCTCGCGCATGCCGGCGTCGACGATCGGATAGCCGGTCTCGCCCCGCGTCCAGGCCTCGAAGGCGGCGTGGTCGGTGACCCAGGGAAAACCGTCGAACTCGGGTCGGAAGCTGGTTTTGGGCAGATCGGGATGGTGGAACAAGATGGCGTGATTGAACTCCCGCCAGCCGATCTCCGAAAGGAACTTCTCGACCTGTCCGGCCGGAGCGTCACCGGCCTCCACGGCGTTGCGGGCGGCGACCCAGACCTGGCGCGGGCCGATTTCACCAAAGTGCAGGTGGGGCGACAGGCGAGAGGTGGCCTCGACGCCCGGCAGGTCGCGCCGGCGCTCGTAGTCGTCGATCGCGCCGGACAGGAAGTCGTCGAGCCGCTCCCGCGCGCTGGCTTCACCGGGCGTCCAGAGGTCGAAGCCTTTCGACCAGTCCGGCTTGGTCGGATGCAGGCTCCAGCCGTCCAATGCCTCGGTGCGCGGCCAATGATCGGGCGCGGACAGGGTCTTGGACGCCGGCTCGACGTGGACGTTGCGCAGGTGCTCCCGCGCCGCCCGCCAATAGGGCGTGAACACCTTGTAGGGCTGCCCCGCACCGTTCTTCACCGTCCAGGGTTCGTTCAGCAGGCCGGCGTTGAAGCTCTCGCAGGCGACGCCTTCGTCCTTCAGCCAGGCCTTGATCGCCGCATCGCGGTCGATGGAGGCGGCGTCGTACAGCCGGTTCCAGGCCACGGCGGCGGGCTGGGCGTGAGCGATGATGTCCGCCAGTACCTCACGCGCCGGACCACGCCGGAGGATGAGACGTGAGCCGATCGCCTGCAGCGCGTCGGCCAAGGCGCCCAGCGACTTGTCGAGCCACCAGAGCGACGCCCCGCCGATCGGGCGCACGCCGGGCGTTTCGTCCAGGATGTACAGCGGGATCACCGGCCGACCCGTCGCCGCGGCGGCCGCCAGGGCAGGGTTGTCGGCCAGGCGCAGGTCGTTGCGCAGCCAGACGATGACAGGGCCGTCCCGATGGATCCGCACGTTCACTCCGACGTCTTGCCCAACATCTTGCCCCCACCGCCCCCTGTGCCATAACGCGGATCATGTCCAGACGCGTCATCCTTGTCACCGGCGGCGCCGGCTTCATCGGCTCCAACATCGTCGCCAAGCTGTGCGAGGACGACAGTCTCGACGTCGTGGTCTGCGACTGGTTGGGCGAGGCCGCCGAAAACAAGTGGAAGAACCTGGCCAAGTCGCCGATCGCCGACTTCGTGCCGCCCGAGGACCTGTTCGAGTGGCTCGCCGAACGCGGCGACGAGGTCGAGCTGGTCATCCACATGGGCGCCATCTCGTCGACCACGGAGCCGGACGCAGACCTGATCGTGGAGTCCAACTTCGTGCTGTCGCGCGACTTATGGCGCTGGTGCGCCCAGCACAAGCGCCGGCTGATCTACGCCTCGTCGGCGGCCACCTATGGCGACGGCCAGCAGGGCTTCGACGGCAAGGACGACATTGAAAGTCTCAAGGCCCTGCGGCCGCTGAACGCCTATGGCTGGTCCAAGGCGCTGTTCGACATCTATGCCGTCCGCGAGGCCGCGCGCGGTCATGCGCCGACCCAGTGGGTGGGACTGAAGTTCTTCAACGTCTACGGCCCCAACGAGGACCACAAGGCCGGCATGAAGTCGGTGGTCTGCCAGATCTGGCCCAAGGTGGCGGCGGGCGAGGGCGTGCGCCTGTTCAAGTCGCACCATCCCGACTACGAGGACGGCGGACAGCTGCGCGACTTCGTCTATGTGCGCGACGTGGCCGACGTGGTCGCCTGGCTGGCCAAGAGCCCTCACGTCAACGGCGTCTACAACCTCGGCTCGGGTAAGGCCCGATCGTTCAAGGCCCTGGCTGAGGCGACGTTCCGGGCCATCGGTCGCGAGCCCGAGATCGACTATTTCGACATGCCGGAGGTGCTGCGCGGCAAGTACCAGTACTTCACGCAGGCCGACATGAGCCGGCTGCGCGCCGCCGGCTACAACGCGCCGATGACCTCGCTGGAGGACGGTGTCGAAGACTATGTCTGTGGGTTTCTGAACACCGACGATCCCTACCGGTAGTTACCCTGCGTCCTTCGAGGCCCGCTTCGGGGGCGCCTCAGGATGACGATTTCAGAGCAATCCATGGTCCTCATCCTGAGGTGCGAGCCGACGGCGAGCCTCGAAGGACGCAGGCCGCGACGACCGCGAGCCTGACGTCAGGGCACACTTGCCGACCCTTTCCGCGAGCGTAAGCTGATCGCCGATAACTCGCCGGGACAGGCGCAGATCGGGAGTGGAACATGGTCGGCATCGCCGCCTGGGGCGCCTATGCGCCGCGCCTTCGCCTCAGCCGCAAGGCCGTCACCGAGGCCAACGCCTGGGTCGCGCCGAACCTGCGGGCCAAGGGCAAGGGCGAGCGCTCGATGGCCAACTGGGATGAGGACGCCCTGACCATGGCGGTCGAGGCGGCCCGCGATGCGCTCGGCCCTGACGATGACCGCTCGGCCATCGACGCCCTGTACTTCGCGTCCACGACGGCTCCGTTCGTGGACCGGCAGAACGCCGGGATCGTGGCCGCGGCCCTGACGCTGGAAAAGACCGTCTCCTCGACTGACGTCACCGGCTCGCAGCGCTGCGGGCTCTCGGCCCTGGGGCAGGCATTGGCGGCGGTGCGGGGCGGATCGGCGAAGCAGGCCTTGGTCGCGACCGGCGAGCATCGGCGGGCGCGAGCCGCCTCCAGTCAGGAGCTCGACAATGGTGACGGCGCGGCGGCTTTCGTGATCGACGTCCAGGGCGGCGCCGCCGAGTTCCTGGGCCGGGGCAGCATCACCGACGACTTCGTGGACCATTTCCGGGGCGCCGACAGCGACTTCGACTACGCCTGGGAGGAGCGCTGGATCCGCGACGAGGGCATCGTCAAGCTGGTCCCGCCGGCCATTCGCGAGGCGCTGGAAGATGCGGGCCTAAAGGCTTCGGAAGTCTCGCATTTCTGCTTTCCGTCGACGTTCGCCGGCATGGCGGCCAGCCTGGCCAAGACGGTCGGGCTCGCTCCCGAAGCGGTTCGCGACAACCTGGCCTTGTCGCTGGGCGAGGCTGGCTGCGCCCACGGGCCGCTGATGCTGGCCCACGCGCTGGAAGAGGCTAAGGCGGGCGAGGTGATCCTGGTCGCCCAGTTCGGCCAGGGCGCCGAGGCCCTGGTGTTCCGCGTCGGCGAGGGCGCGTCGGCGGCCCGCCCGGCGCGCGGCGTCACGGGCTCGCTGGCCGATCGAAAAGACGAGGCCAACTATCTGAAGTTCCTGACCTTCAACGGCCTGGTCGAGTGGGACAAGGGCATGCGGGCCGAGAAGGACAACAAGACGGCCCTGACCACCCTTTATCGCAACCAGGACATGATCCTGGGCCTGGTGGGCGGCCGCTGCCGCGAGACCGGCGTCGTCCAGTTCCCGCGCACCCGCATCTCGGTGGCGCCCAACAGCCCGTCCGTCGACACCCAGGAGCCGTACCGTTTCGCCGAGCGCAAGGCGTCGGTGCTGAGCTACTCGGCTGACTACCTGACCTTCTCGATGAGCCCCCCGAACCACTACGGCATGATCGTCTTCGAAGGTGGCGGCCGGATCATGATGGACATCACCGACGTCGAACAGGGCGAGGTCGACAGCGGTCTGCCGGTCAAGATGGTGTTCCGCATCAAGGACGTCGACGAGAAGCGGGGCTTCGTCCGCTACTTCTGGAAGGCCGCCCCCGACCGCGCGGCGATGGCCGCGCAAACCGCCGAAGCGGCGGAATAGGAGAACCGTCATGGCCAAGGGCATCCGCGACAAGGTCGCCATCCTGGGAATGGGGTGTAGCAAGTTCGGCGAGCGCTGGGACGCCGGTCCCGACGACCTGATGGTCGAGGCCTATGTCGAGGCGATGGCCGACGCCGGCATCGAGCCCAGCCAGCTGGACGCGGCCTGGTTCTCGACCCACGTCGACGAGCTGGGCACAGGCAAGGGCGGTACGCCGCTGTCGATCGCCCTGCGCTTGCCCAACATCGCCGTCACCCGGGTAGAGAACTTCTGCGCCTCTGGCTCGGAAGCCTTCCGGGGCGCGGTCTACGCCGTGGCGGCGGGCGCGGCCGACATCGCCATCGCCGTGGGCGTGGAGAAGTTGAAGGACACCGGCTACGGCGGCCTGCCGGTCGGCAATCCCGGAACCCTGGCGCCGCAGGTCATCCCCAACGGCTCCGCGCCCGGCAACTTCGCCCAGTTGGCCAGCGCCTATCGCGCCAAGCACGGCGTCTCGCGCGAGGATCTCAAGCGTGCCATCGCCCACGTCTCCGTCAAGAGCCACGCCAATGGCGCCAAGAACAAGAAGGCCCACCTGCAGAAGGCCGTGACCCTCGACCAAGTGCTCAACGCCCCGATGATTGCCGAGCCCCTCGGCCTGTTCGACTGCTGCGGGGTCTCGGACGGCGCGGCGGCGGCGATCGTCACGACCCCCGAGATCGCCCGCGCGCTGGGCAAGCGCGACCTCGTCACGGTCAAGGCCCTGCAGCTGTCGGTCTCGAACGGGTACGAGAGCCAGTACAACGGTTGGGACGGCAGCCACTTCCACACTGCCCGCATTGCCGCCGGCAAGGCCTATCGCGAGGCCGGCATCGAGCGGCCGCGCGAGCAGATCTCGATGATGGAGGTGCACGACTGCTTCTCGGTCACCGAGCTGGTGACGATGGAAGACCTGTTCATCTCCCCCGAGGGGCAGGGCTGGCGCGACGTGCTGGACGGTTTCTATGACGCCGACGGCGGCGTGCCGTGCCAGATCGACGGTGGTCTCAAGTGCTTTGGCCACCCGATCGGCGCGTCCGGCCTGCGCATGCTCTACGAGATGTACCTGCAGCTCCAGGGCCGGGCCGGCGAGCGCCAGCTGAAGGACCCGGTGTTCGGCATGACGCATAATCTGGGCGGGGCGCCGGCCAGCAACGTCTGCTCGGTGGCGATCATCGGACAGGAAGGCGCATAAGGGTTTGCGAGCCGTCTCGCGCCCCGCGTCCGGTTCGTGTAACCAGGGTCCATGGCCGAGCGGTTCAAGGGTTTCAAGCGCTGGATCTTCGCGGGAACGGTGCTGTTCCTGGCGATCGTGGTGTCGGCGGCGTTCTACTGGCGCTACGACATCCTGCGCACGACGCTGGACCCCAAGATCCCTTTCCAGACCTACGATCCGCCGCCGGCGCCCAACTACGCCAAGTCGAGCGCCTGGGTGCTGCTGCCCCAGAAAGGCGCCGCGGGACGGGGCTCGGCCGACGTCTTCTTCGTGCACCCCACCAGCTATGACGGCGGCCGGGATTGGAACGCGCCGTTCGACCAGCCCAAGGCGGCGCGCGACCTCGCCCGGGTGATGCTGCCCAACTACGCCGCCCCGTTCGCGCGCGCCGGCCGGATCTTCGCGCCGCACTACCGCCAGGCCAGCCTCTACACCTTCCTGACCCTGCGCGACGACGCCCGGGACGCGCGGCGCTTCGCCTACGACGACGTCCGCGACGCCTTCCGGCATTATCTAAACCACGACAATCGCGGACGGCCGATCATCCTAGTGGGTGTGGAGCAGGGCGGCATCCTGGCCGAGCGCCTTCTGAAGGAGGAGATCGCGCCTGATCAGGTTCTGCGGAGCCGGTTGGCGGGAGTCTATCTGATCGAAACGGTCGTGCCCGCCGACGAATTCGGCCCTGGCGCGGCCGTGCCGGCCTGCGCGCGGCGCGACCAGGCCGGTTGCGTGGTGGCTTGGGCGTCGCTGGCCGACGGCGATTTCCAGCGCGCGCAGGAACTCACCGGTCGCTCTCTGGTCTGGAATGGGAACGGCGAGCTGGTCACGATGGACGGCCGGCGCCCGCTTTGCGTCAATCCGCTGCTCGGCGACACCAGCGAAGTTCGGGCTCCGGCCAGGCTGAACCTGGGCGCGGTCAACGCTACCGGGCTGGAATGGGGTTCGCGGCCGGCCCTGCTCAAGCGCCAGGTCTGGGCCCAGTGCGAGAACGGCCTGCTGCACACCGGCCGCCCGAAGTCGACCTCGCTGCGCGACAGCGGCTCTTGGACCGACCGCCGTAAGGTGGACGGCTTCAACCTGTTCTGGGCGGATATCGAGGCGGACGCCCTGGCCAGGGTGGCTGCCTTGAAGGCGCGGATCGCTCAGGAGTCCGTGGCGGCGGCCAGGCCCCAGTAGCTGGGCTGGTCGATCGCCACCTGGTCCAGGGCGCTGGCCTTCAGATGGGCCAGGACGGCGGGATCCAGCGGCGACAGCCGCCCGTCGCGCAGGCGGGCGCAGAGCTTGGCGTTAAGTGTCTCGAAGTCCCCGTCCAACCCTAGCAGGACGCGCAGCCGTTCGATCGCAGCGGTCTCCGCCGCGGGCCAGAGCGCGGCCTCGCGTTCCAGGGTGGCGCGGGCGTTGTCGGCGACGCGGGCGATGAAGGCGGCGCGGGCGTCGCCGGCCGGACCCGCTTCGACGTTGGCCAGAGCCAGGCGCAGTTCCTCAGCGGTCGGATGCGTGATCATGCCGCTCGCTCCATCAGCAGCGCCAGGTCGATCTCGGTCTCGCTGGCCCGGCGGCCGATCATCGCCCGCTCGATCGAACGGTCCGCGCCGCTGGCGAAACTGGCGTACATCATCAGGCACATGACGCCCCATTTCAGCGAGCCCAGGGCCTGCCAGAACAGCAGGCGGTCCAGGGAGATCGGCTCGCCGCCGGCCGCTGCGTAGCCGTCCAGCAGGTCGCGATAGTCGCCGAACCCGCCCACCGGCTTGCGCCACTCGCCGAACCGCCAGGAGTTGACGCAGATCCAGCCCAGGTCCTCGGCCGGGTCGCCCACATGCGCCAGTTCCCAGTCCAGCACCCCGACCAGACCCGCCTCGGGCGAGATCATCAGGTTGCCGTTTCGAAAGTCGCCGTGCACCAGCACCGGGCGCTCCAGCGGCGGCGGGGCGCGTTCCTCCAGCCAGCGGAAGGCGGCTTCGAACACCGGACGTCGGGCGCCGGACTGGCGGTAGACGGTCTCGTAGCGCGCCCGTTCGCTGGCGGCGTCCGAGACGTTCAGCGGCGGCAGGCCGCCCAGCGGCGTGGCGTGGATCGCCGCCAGAACCTCGCCGCAGCGCCGGGCCAGGCCGAGGCGAACGCCGGCGAAGGCCTCGTCGCGGACGATGCGCTTGCCCAGGGTCTCACCCTCGAGCCGCCGCATGACATAGGCCTCGCCCAGGCCGTCAGCGGGTTCGCAGACCCGGACCACCTGGGGCACGGGCGCGCCACGCAGGTCGACGGCCGCCTGCAGGGCGGCCTCGGTCGACAGCGGCAGGGCGGCGGCGCTCATCGCCCCGCCGGATGGACGCCGGCGCAGGATCAGCGGTGTGCCGTCGTCCAGGTCGAAGGTCCAGGTCTCCTGGCTGGCCCCGCCAGACAGCCGACGGACGTCGATCGCCGTCGTGGCGGTGGAGGAAAGGCGCGGGGCCAGGGCGGAAAGGGCGGCTGAAACGTCCATGGTCGCCAGCCTCCTTCGCCTCACCCAGCGTCATTCAAGGGTGAAGCGGCTTTCCAGTCAAAGAGCTCCTGCAGCGTCCGTACCGCCTGGCCGCGCGGGCTGGTCAGGTCGGGATCGCGAGCCAGGATCAGCCGGGCGTCGTCGGCGGCCACGGCGATCAGGTCGCGATGCGCCACGGGGTCGGCCAGCTTGTAGGCCGGGAAGCCGCTCTGCTTGAGGCCCAGGGGATCGCCGCCGCCGCGCAGTTCCAGGTCCTTCTCGGCGATCTCGAAGCCGTCGTCGCTGCGGCGCAGGATGTCCAGCCGCTGCTGGGCAGTTTCGGACAGCGGCGGATCGTAGAGCAGCACGCACGAGCTCTCCCGCGCGCCACGACCCACGCGCCCGCGCAGCTGGTGCAGCTGGGCCAGGCCGAAGCGGTCGGCGTGCTCAATGACCATGATGCTGGCGTTGGGCACGTTGACCCCGACCTCCACCACGGTGGTCGCGACCAGGATCGAGACTTCGCCGTCGACGAACGCCTGCATCACCGCGTCCTTTTCGGCCGCCGGCATCTGGCCGTGGACGAGGCCGACTTTCGGGCCGATCGCCTGACGTAGCGAGGCGGCGCGCATCTCGGCGTCGCGCAGATCGATCTTCTCGGACTCCGAGACCAACGGGCAGATCCAGAAGGCCTGCGCTCCCGCCTCGGAGGCGGCCTTGAGGCGGGCGATGATCTCCGGAATGCGCGGGGTCGGGACGGCGCGGGTGGCCACCGGCGTGCGGCCCGGCGGCTTCTCGTCGATGCGCGAGACATCCAGGTCGCCGAACACCGTCAGCTCCAGGGTGCGCGGGATCGGTGTGGCGGACATGGCCACCAGGTGGGCGCCTTCACCCTTGTCCTGCAAGCGCTTGCGTTCGTTGACGCCGAAGCGGTGCTGCTCGTCGATGATGGTCAGGCCCAGAGCCTTGAAGGCGACGTCGTCCTGGAACAGGGCGTGGGTGCCCACGGCGACGGCGGCCGAGCCGTCGGCCAGCTTGGCCAGTTTCGAGGCCCGCGCCGCGCCCTTGTCGCGCCCGGTCAGCAGGATCACCGCCAGGCCCTGGGCCTCCAGCGGCGGGGCCAGGGTCTCGTAGTGCTGGCGGGCCAGGATCTCGGTTGGAGCCATCAGCGCCGACTGCAGGCCGCTGGAGGCGGCGTCGGCCATGGCCAGCATGGCCACCACGGTCTTGCCCGAGCCGACGTCGCCCTGCAGCAACCGGCCCATCCGTTCGCCGCTGGCCATGTCGCCCCGCACTTCCGACAGGGCGCGGATCTGGGCGCCGGTCAGTTTGAACGGCAGGGCCTTCTCGACGGCGTCAGATAACGGGCCGGCGTGGATGCGCGGGGCGGGGTGCGAGCGCTTGCCGGCCTTGCGCTGGGCCAGGGCCAGCTGGTGGGCCAGCAGCTCGTCATAGCCCAGGCGCCGACGGGCGACCGACATCGGCGACAGGTCGATCTCGGCCTGCGGGCCGTGGACCAGGGCCAGGGCCTCGCGCCAGGCCGGAAAGCCGCTCTTGGCCAGCCAGGCCGGGTCCTGCCATTCGGGCAGGGCGGCGGCGCGCTCCAGGGCCTCCTGGGCGAACTTGCGGAAGGTGCGCGAGGGCAGGCCCGCCGTGGCCGGATAGACCGGCTCGACGGCGGGAATCTCGCCGGCCTTTTCGGCGTCCAACAGATAGTCGGGGTGGGCCACCTGGATCTCGCTGCCATAGCGCTCGACCTTGCCGCTGACGGCGCGCTTGGCGCCGACCGGATGCTGGCGTTCCAGGTGCGGGCCGTGGCCCTTGAACCAGGTCAGGGCGACGAAGCCGTGCTCATCCCAGGCCCGCACCCGCCAGGGCTGGCCAGGGCGCTGAGGCGGCAGGTGGGCGTCGATGGTGACCAGGAAGGTCTGCACCTGACCGTCGACGGCGCGGTCGCTGGTGGTGGCCGTGCGGCGGATCAGTCCCTGGGGCGTGGTGAACAGCACGTCGCGCACGATCGGCCCCGCCAGTCGCTCGACCAGCGGCGCGACGCGCGGCCCCACGCCCTTGAGCGTGGAGACCGGCGTGAACAGCGGAAAGAGAATCTCGGGGCGCATGCGGACTCCACCATAGCGAAGCCTGCGTCGGATGTGGACGCTGCCGTGTTCTCTTTTCGTGCTCGATTTCCGAGGAAAGCTCGACCGTAGGAAGTCGGACGGATCCCAGGGCGACGATTCTGTCGGCCAGGGGATCCGGAGGGGCCTACTCGCCCTTGTTCATGACCGGCCGGACGGCCGCCACGATGTCCTGCAGCTCATCCGAGCGCGAGGCGCCCGAGACATTCAGGCGGGTGTAGAGGTACTCGGCCTTATGCTTCAGCGACGCCTCGGGGAACCGGCTGGCGGCCCCATGCAGATTGTTGGCCTCGCCTGCGTAGACGATGCCGCCGGCCGCGTCGACGAAGACGAAATTGCCGGCGATCGTCGTCCGAGGGTCGCGATCCTCGGCCAACTTGTAACGGTAGACAGCGCCCGAAGCGCCTTGCAGATCGATATAGGGTTTCACAGGACCTCGCCTCACAGCACACGGCGTCGGCGGAGAGGAGGTGAGGGGCGCCGGAGGCCAAATTATGACCTTAGGCCGCTCACCTTGCTGAGGAATCGCCGCGTGCGCTCTTCCTTAGGCGAACCAAGCACTTGGGCGGAAGGGCCTTGTTCGAGAATAACGCCGTCATCCATGAACAGCGTCCGATCGGCCACATCGCGCGCGAAGTCCATCTGGTGCGTCACGATGACCATGGTCCGCTTCTCGGCGGCCAGGTCGCGGATCACCGTCAGCACCTCGCCGACCAGTTCGGGGTCCAGGGCCGAGGTCGGCTCGTCGAACAGGATGACCTCAGGATCCATGGCCAGGGCCCGGGCGATGGCGCAGCGCTGCTGCTGGCCGCCCGAAAGCTCGCGCGGATAGGCGTCCACGCGATGGGCTAGGCCCACCTTGGTCAGCAGGGCGCGGGCCTTATCGTGGGCGTCTGCGGGCTTGGCGCCGCGCACGACGATCAGCCCCTCGGCCACATTCTGCAGGGCCGTCCGGTGCGGGAAGAGGTTGAAGTTCTGGAAGACGAAGCCGACCCGACCCTTGAGGGCGCGGGCCAGCGGAGGCTTGGCGCCGGCCGTGACGCCGGCTACGGTCAGGGTCCCGCCGTCGATCACCTCCAGCCCGGCCAGGCAGCGGAGGAGGGTGCTCTTCCCCGAACCGCTGGGGCCGATGACGGCCACCACCTCGCCGGCGGCCACGGTCAGGTCGACGCCGTTGACGACGGTCGTCGCGCCGAAGCGCTTGATCAGGCCCTTGGCGTCGATGGCGCTCCCCAACGTGTTGGTCATCGGCGGCCCTCCGCGCGACGCTCGAGCTGGGTCTGGCCCAGGGCGAGGAGGCTGGACAGGATCCAGTAGATGGCGGCGGCCGCCAGATACATGGCGAAGATCTCGTAGGTGCGGGCGGTGATCAGCTGGGCCTGGCGGAACAGCTCGGGCACCTGGATCGTGGCGGCCAGGGAGGTGTCCTTGACCAGGCTGATGAAGCTGTTCGACAGCGGTGCGACGGCCGTGCGGGCGGCCTGGGGCAGGATCACCCGGCGCAGGGTCTGGCCACGGCTCATGCCCAGCACGCTGGCGGCCTCCCACTGGCCCTTGTCGACGGCGGCGATGGCGCTGCGCAGGATCTCGCCGGCATAGGCCCCGATATTGATCGAGAAGCCGATCCCGGCCGCCAGCAGCGGCGGCAGCTCCACCCCCAATTGCGGCAGGCCGTAATAGATCAAGAACAACTGGACCAGCAGCGGCGTGCCCCGGATCGCCGAGACATAGATCGCCGCCGGCCAGCGCAGCAGCGGGCTGCGCGACAGCCGCATCAGCGCCAGGCCGAAGCCGATCACCAGCCCCACGCCCATGCCGATCACGCTGAGCAGCACGGTGTACACCGCGCCTTTCAGCAGCAGCGGGGCGGACTGGGCGACAAGGTCGAGGGCTGGGGTCATCAGACCCCGATCCTAACGCGTGACGTCACTTCGTCACGTCCTGCCCGAACCATTTGGTCGAGATCGCCGCCAACTGGCCGTCGGCGCGCAGGGCGTCGATAGCCTGGTCGACCGTGACCTTCATGGCCGGATCGCGCAGCATGGCCACGCCCATGCCTTGGCTGGCGAACGGCGCGCCCGACGCGACGAAGTCGGGCGTGGTCTTGACGAAGTCGGCCGCCACAAGCCGGTCGTTGAGCACGGCGTCGATGCGGCCGGCCTTCAGGTCCTGGTACTTGGTGGGGTCGTCGTCATAGGTGCGGACGACGGCCTTGGGCGCGTTCGCCCGCAGCCAGGTCTCATAGTTGGTGCCCAGGCCCACACCCACCTTCTTGCCGGCCAGATCGGCCGGCGTGGCGATACCCGTCTGACCCTTGCGGACGATGATCTGGATGCCCGAGACCGTGTAGGGCCGCGAGAAGTCGTACTTGGCCGCGCGCTCCGGCGTGATGGTGATCTGGTTGATCACCACGTCGATGCGCTTGGATTCCAGCGCGCCCAGCAGGCCCGCGAAGGGCGAGGGGTGGAACTCGGCCTTGACCCCCATCTGGGCGGCCAGGGCCTTGGCGAAGTCGACCTCGAACCCGGCCAACTGGCCGTCCTTGTCCTGGAAGTTGAACGGCGGATAGGTGCCTTCCAGGCCGATGCGCAGGGTCTTGGTCGCCTCGACGCGCTTGAGGCCGGTCTCGGCCACGTTCTTGGTCTTGCCGCCACAGCCGGCCAGCAGCGCGCTGGCGGCCAGGACGACCAGGAATTCACGGCGGACGGGGAATCGCATGCGAGCCTCGAAAGACGAATTTCAGCGCGCATTTCTATACGCCCCGCACGCCGCCGCCAGAGCTAAGCGTCGCCAGGGCGGCGCCGGACCTCTCCTGACACAGATTTAACCTGACGGCCGCTCCGGCCTCTGGCTTCCTGCGAGCCTAGGAAGCGCATTGGGGGGATTCCATGGTCTTGTTCGATCCGGCGGCCGCCACCGCCGCCTATCTGGCGCAGCTGCCGCCCGAGGCCCACGCCAAGGCGACGGCCTATACCCAGGGCGGCCATTGGCTGCTCCTTTGGGGGTTCGTGGTCGCCGTACTGGTGTCGTTCCTGATCGTGCGCAGCGGCGTGCTGGTGGGGCTCCGCCGTCGAATTGAGAAACGCAAGCCTCGGCCGGTGCTGGTCAGTTTCGCGGTCGGTGTCGCCTATCTGCTGATCGACTGGCTGCTGTCGCTGCCTTGGTCCGTCTACTCCAACTGGTGGCGCGAGAAGTCCTACGGCCTGACCAGTCAAGCCTTCCTGGGCTGGCTGGGCGAGGGGGTGATGTCGATCGTCATTTCCGCGATCTTCACCGGACTTTTCATGGTCGCCCTCTACGCCCTGATCCGCAAGGCTCCTCGCACCTGGTGGCTGTGGAGCGGCGCGCTCACAGCGGGCTTCGTGGTCATCAGCCTGCTGATCGCGCCGATCTATATCGAGCCGCTGTTCAATAAATACACGCCCGCGCCGGCAGGCCCGGTGCGCGACACCGTGGTGGCCATGGCCGAGGCCAACGGCGTGCCCAGCGACAAGATCTTCGTCTACAACGGCTCCAAGCAGTCCAACGCCTATACCGCCAATGTCTCGGGCCTGTTCGGCTCTGCACGGGTGGCGATGAGCGACACCATGTTCAAGCAGGGCGCGGACATCGCCGAGGTGCGAGCCGTTGTCGGCCATGAGATGGGGCACTACGCTCACCAGCATTCGCTGTGGATCGCGGGCGTCATGAGCCTGCTGGCGATCGTGGCCTTCTTCCTGATCGACCGCCTGTTCGCTCCTGTCGCGGCTCTGATGGGCGCCGACACGGTCAAGAGCGTGGCCGATCCGGCCGGCCTGCCGGTGCTGACCGTAATTCTGGCCGTCTTGGGTCTGCTGGGCACGCCGCTGACCAACAGCCTGATCCGCATCGCCGAGAGCGACGCCGACCACTACAGCCTGCAGCATTTCAACGAGCCGGACGGCCTGGCCAAGGCCCTGGTCAAGACCATCGAGTACCGCGCCGCCACGCCCAGCCGGATCGAGGAGGTGCTGTTCTACGACCACCCGGCCGTGGGCAACCGCATCCGCCGGGCCATGGACTGGAAGGCGGCGCATCCGAAATAGGGGGCGGGGACATGCGCTCGCGCGTGTCCCCATCGGCTTGCGCTTGAGACGCCGGGTCTTGCGGCTGGGGACACGCACAAGTGCATGTCCCCGTTTCGCGTCAGCGCTTGCGGACGAAGACCGTCCCGGCCGAATAGCCCGCGCCGAAGCTGCAGATCAGGCCCGTGTCGCCGGCCTTGAAGTCGTCATTGGCCGTATGGAAGGCGATGATCGAGCCGGCCGAGCTGGTGTTGGCGTAGGTGTCCAGGATGATCACGTTCTCGCCGGGCGCGGGGTCGCGGCCAAGCACCTTGCGGCCGATCATTTCGTTCATGTTGATGTTGGCCTGGTGCAGCCACAGGCGCTTGAGGCCCGTGGGGTCGACGCCGATGTCGCCGGCGTGCTCGACGATCATCTCGCTGACCATCGGCACAACTTCGCGGAACACCTTGCGGCCTTCCTGCACGAAAAGCTTGTCCTTGGCCCCGATCCCTTCCGGGGCGGTGCGGTTCAGGAAACCGAAATTGTTGCGGATGTTGTTGGAGAACTGGGTCTTCAGGCGCGTGCCCAGGATCTCCCAGCCCCCGGTCGCCTGGCTTTCCTCTTCCAGGATCACGGCCGTGGCCACGTCGCCGAAGATGAAGTGGCTGTCGCGGTCGGTGAAGTTCAGGTGGCCCGAGCAGATCTCGGGATTGACCATCAGCACCGCCTTGGCGCTGCCCGTGGCGATGAAGTCCGCCGCGGTCTTGATGCCGAAGGTCGCCGACGAGCAGGCGACGTTCATGTCGAAGGCGAAGCCGTCGATGCCCAGAGCTTGCTGCACTTCGATGGCCATGGCGGGATAGGCGCGTTGCATGTTGGAGGCCGCGCAGATCACGGCGCCGATCTCGCTGGCCGGCTTGCCCCAGCGGGCGATCGCCTGCTTGGCGGCCTCGACGGCCATCTCGGCCAGGATCGAGATCTCCTCGTTCGGACGCTCGGGTAGGATGGGGCGCATGACATCGGGGTCGATGATCCCGTCCTTGTTCATCACGTAGCGGGCCTTGATGCCCGAGGCCTTCTCGATGAACTCGGGCGAGGAGGGCTGCAGGGCGACGACCTCGCCGGCGGCGATGGCCTGGGCGTTGGCGGCGTTGAAGCGCTCGACATAGGTGTTGAAGGCTTCGACCAGTTCGGTGTTCGAAACGCTGAACGGCGGGGTGTACAGCCCCGTGGCGACGATGACGGCTTTAGGCAAGGTGGCGATCCCGGTGAGGTTGGCGGCCGCTTTGGGCCCGCCTTTCGGTTCTTGCCCGATCAATAGCATGCCTCGCGCGGACGTCACCTTTCCCCTCGCGGCAGGAAGGCCACACCCCACGGCTTTCAGGTCGGGCGAAGGGAACGATCCGGAATCGCCACAATCGCCACGGACATGTCGGGTTCGACACGCAATGGCCCCAAACGGGCTCGCCAGGGTCCAAGAGCGGCCCAACAGCAAGGCTATCCAGTCACCGTCGAGGCGCTCCCCCTGCCTCGTCAGTGCCAAGGAGTACAACAATGAAAACTCTCATGTCGGCGGCTTTCGTGGCCGCTCCCGTGGTCGCTCTGTCCATCGCTTCGATCCCCGCGCTCGCGCAGGCGCAAGACACCGGCGTGTACGGCACGCTCGGCTATGCCGGCTCGCGCGCCGAGGGCGCCGACACTGGTGCGGTGCAAGGCCGCCTGGGCGCCAAGCTGACCCCGCACTTCGGCGTCGAGGGCGAACTCAGCGGCGGCGTGAAGGACGACAATATCGACCAGGCCGGCGTCCGCTCGAACATCGAGCAGACCCATTCGGCCGCGGTCTATGGCGTGGGCTTCCTGCCGGTCAGCCCTAACATCGACCTGATCGGCCGTGTCGGCTACGGCAACACCCAGTTCAAGCAGACGCTCGCGGGCGTCGAGAACAAGTTCGACGCCGACAGCGTCAATTACGGCGTCGGCGCCCAGTACAAGTTCGACGACAAGAACGGCGTGCGCGTGGACTATACGCGTCAGCAGTTCCGCGACAACGACGCTGCCGACGCCAACGTGGTGTCGGTGGGCTACGCCCGGAAGTTCTAAGGCCTCATCCAGGTCTGAAACGGAAATGGCGCGTCGCTCCGACGCGCCATTTTTCGTGTCCGGCCGCTCCCGCCATGTGATCTTCCGTCGCCCTTGACGCTGGGGGCGCAAAGCGTGACGCTGGCGTCACGATTGGGAGGAAGCGTCGCTTGGACAAGGCGCTGTTGATTCAACTGCTGGGCTCGGCCGTGGCGGTCAGCCTGCTGGTGGCGATCGCCGCCTGGGCGCGGATCCCGCGCCCGACACCGCCGCTTGACGCCGACGGCGCCCGAGCCTTGCTGGCCGTCGAATTCCCTGACGATCCTGTCGACGCCCTGTGGATCGCCGCAGACGGCGCGGGGGTGGTCGCGCGGTCGGGCGACCGGGCGCTCGTCGTTTGGCGCAAGGGCGACGGCTACGTGGCCCGCGACCTGGCCTGGAGCGCCGCCCTGGCCGCCAAGCCCGACAAGGGCTTCCTCCGCCTCAAGACCGCCGACGGCGCGCCGCGCCTGGCCCTGAACGACGGCGCCTGGCCGCCGCGAGAATTCGCATGAAGACCTTCGACCCCGTGCAGATGGCCATCCCGTTCTTCGTGCTGGCCGTGATCCTCGAGATCGTCCTGGCCCGGCTGGGCAAGGCCAACGCGCGCTACGAGGCCAAGGACACCGCCATGTCCCTGACCATGGGGCTGGGCAGCAGCATCGCCGGGGCGATCCTGGGGGGAGCGATCTTCGCCGCCACGGTGTGGGTCTATCAGCATCGCATCTTCACGATCCCGATGACCGCGGTCTGGGCCTGGGTGATCCTCTTCTTCGCCGAGGACCTGACCTACTACTGGTTCCACCGCATCGCCCACGAGCGCCGGTTCTGGTGGGCCAGTCACGTCAACCACCACACCTCGACCCACTACAACCTGTCGACCGCCTTGCGGCAGACCTGGACGGGCGGGGTGGCGGGCACGTGGCTGCTATGGCTGCCGCTGTCGTTCCTGGGCTTTCCGCCGGCCATGGTGGCCATCCAGAAGGGCGTCAGCCTGATCTACCAGTTCTGGATCCACACCGAGGCGATCAAGAAGATGCCGCCCTGGTTCGAGGCGGTGTTCAACACGCCCTCGCACCATCGGGTGCACCACGCCCGCAACGCCCGCTATCTGGACGCCAACTACGCCGGCATCCTGATCATCTGGGACCGGATGTTCGGCACGTTCATCGCCGAGACCGATGAGGAAAAGATCCGCTACGGCACGGTCAAGAACCTGGCCAGCTTCAACCTGCTGACCAACGTCTTCCACGAGTGGATCGGCATCGGGAAGGACGTGGTGCGCCATCCCCGTCATGCCCTGGGCTACATGTTCGGCCCACCCGGCTGGAGCCATGACGGCTCGCGCGACACCTCGCACACGCTGAAGGCAAAATGGCGGGCGCGGCTGGAGCGGGAAGGGGAGAAGTCGACGGCGTCCGAGGCGCACGCGGCGGAGTAGCGCCGGCCGCCTAGCGCCGGTCGCGTCCCACCAGCCAGCAGGTCGCCGCCCACGCCGATCCCGCGGCCCAGCCGCCCAGCACGTCGTTGGTCCAGTGCACGCCGAGGAACACGCGGCTGAAGCCCACGGCGGCGGCGGTCGTCGCCCCGACCGCCAGGCCGTAGGCGCGCAAGGCCGTCCCCTTGGCGCCTTGGGCGAACAGGATGCCCAGCGAGAGGAACGTCGCGGCCGACAACAGGGCGTGTCCGCTGGGAAAGCTCTCGTTGACCGCCTCGGCGGCTCGGTATTCACGCGGCGGTCGGCTGCGCTTGAACAGGTTCTTCAGGCCCTCGCTCAGCATCAGCGCCCCGGCGAACACGCCGGCCGTCAGCAGGGCCTCGCGCCGCTTGCCGGACATCGCCAGCCCGCCCGCTGTCGCGACCGTGAGACCGGTCAGCACGGTGATCCCGCCCAGGGCGCTCACCTCGGTCAGGCTGTCTCTGACCCACTCGGGTCCGACGGGATCGGCGGGGTCGCCGCCTTTCCGCATGGCCTTGAGGATCTTCCAGTCCGACGCCTGGCCGTCTGTCTCGTCCTGGTCGTCGGCGACATCCTGGAACACCGCCAGGGCAACGCCCAGGCCGAGGAGCGCCGCCAGGGCGAAGGTTTCGGTGCGAGGGTTCAGAGCATGACGGGCGCGGTTCATCCGGCTTGAATGAACTTGACCGATGGGGCGTTCCGTCACCGCGCGTCTATCGGCGCCGCTTCCGGCGGTATGTGGAGCGCGTAGATGGTTCCGGGCGGACCACTTAGGTGCAAGTCGCCGCCGAGCTGCTGGGCCAGCGACCTTACGAGCCGCGAACCGCCCCCCTTGCGCACTTCCTCGGGTTCGAAGCCGACCCCGTTGTCCCGAACGGTCAGGCGATAGCCGTCGCCTTCGGCGACGAAGCGAACCTCTATCTCGCCGGCTCGGTCATCGGGAAAGGCGTGTTTGAGCGCGTTTTCGACCAACTCGTTGACGATCAAGCCCAATGGAACAACCTGGCTGGACGATAGCTCCGCAGGGTCCGAATGGCATCGCAACACGATGGGACGCACGCCCACGACCCCGCTGCGAAGGTCTTCGCAAAGCGAGATCAGAAATTCGTCCACGGCCACGACGGTCGCCCGGTCGCCGAGATGCAAGCGGGTATAGACCTTCCCCAGAATGTCGATGCGTTGCGCGGCCTCTTCCAGCGCGCCGCGCGCCGTCTGATCGACCACGTCGCGCTTGGACAGGCGCAGCAGGCTGGTGACGGCGGCGAGGTGGTTCTTGACCCTGTGGTTGATGTCGACCAGCAGCAAGACATTGAGCGCGGCGGTCCTCTCCAGTTCCGTCTTGGTCTCCTGCAGCTTTTCGGCTGTGGTTCGCAGCGCCTCGACCACCAAGGCCAGGAAGAGGCCGATCACGATGTAGAGGAAGAGCGGTGTCGCGGCCTGGATGGGGTCGAGGCGGAACGATCCGCGCGGCGGAATGAAGAACCACCAGGCCAACCCCGCGCTCAGCAAGACGGCGAACACCCCTGATCCGCGATCGAACACCAAGGCGATGAAGACGATCGCCGGGAAGAACATCAGGAAGGGATAGGCGCCCAGCAGTGGCTCGACCATCGAGCGCAGGCCAAAGAACAGGAACACGACCGCCGTGGCGCAGAGGTAGCGCAGAAAGAGCGGCATCGTGCGGATCGGCCGCGACCAGTTGAAGATTTGAACAAAGGTCACGGCTGCTGAAAGCCCCGATCAGGCCCGGCGTTCCGCGAGATGTTTTCGGCAAGGCCCGATCGCGCGTAGAAGGCGCGCCAAACAAGGCCACAGGCGTGAAGCGACTAGTCCCGCAGTAGCGGCAGGCTCAACCCCATGGCGGGTCTCGCCGTCAAAATCTCGCGGCGGAAGCGGAACAGTTCGGCCGGGCGGCCGCCGGTGTCGGCGTCCTGGCGGCCCAGGCCCTCGACCAGGTCCTCGCGCTCGACCACGCGGCGGAAGTTCTGCTTGTGCAGCGGCACCCCGGCGATGGCCTCGACGGTGCGCTGCAGGGCCGACAGCGTGAACTCGGCCGGCATCAGCTCGAACACCACCGGGCGGTACTTGATCTTGCCCCGGATGCGCGACAGGCCGGTGGCCAGGATGCGGCGGTGATCCGAGATCATCGGCTCGCCCAGGGCCGCCGACAGGGCGACGGGCTCGGCGGGATCGTGGCCGGCGGCGCGGGCCTGGTCGCGGGCGGCCTCGGGGGCCAGGCCGGCTTCGTAGAGCAGCTCGTACCGCTCAAGGACCCGCTCCTCGTTCCAAGGCGCGCCGTCCAGGGCGAAGGCCAGGCGGGCGCGCGACCATTTGCCGGCGTCATCATCCGCCCAGCGGCGCAAGGCGGGGGCGATGGCGTCGTCCAGCAGGGCGGGGCGGCCGTGGCGCCAATCCTCCCACGGGAAAAAGGCCGACCAGGGAGCCCAGGCGGTGTCGGGGACCTGGGTCTCGACGGCCGTGGGGGTCAGGCCCAGGTAGCCGACCGAGACGATGCGGGCCGCGCCGGCCCCCATCTCGGCGCGCGGGGCGTCGCGGCCTTCGTCGCCAAAGGTGTACAGCTGTTCCACATAGCCCAGCTGAAAGCGGGTCTGCTCGGTGACGAAGGCCCGCAGGCCAAGCTCGAAGGTGCGGTGACCCGCCGGATCGAACGGGCCGAACGGCAGGCCGGGCAGGGGGCTGGCGACGTCGGTAATGGCGTCGTGCGGCCGCACCGTCAGAACCACGGCCTCGCCGTCACGAATGGCCACCACGACCGCCGACAGGCCGATGACGACCGAGGTGGAGGCCGCGCCCGTCATTCCGTCTCGAACGCCATGCCCGGCGCGCTTTCGAAGCCTGCGGCGCGGGACAGCACGTGGAAACGCTGAACATAGCGCGCCTGGGCCTCGAACGGCGCCAGGGGCAGGATCTTCAAGTCGTAGCCGGCGGGCGGCGGGCCGAAGATCGCCAGAGACTCGGCGTGCTCGAACCCGGCCAGCTGGGTGGCCTCGAAGAAGGCGCAGGCCCGGTCGGCCTGCTTGATCAGCTTCTTGATCGCCGGCGGGGTCTTCACCGGCAGGCCGAAGCGGATGTGGATCGCGTCTTCCAGCCGGGCCTCGAAGTCCTTGTAGCCGATGCCCAGCGCCGCCTTGAACGGGCTGATCATGTCGCCGATCACATATTCGGAGGCGTCGTGCAGCAGGGCGGCCAGGCGCCATTTGGGCTCGAGGTCGGGCTTGATGTGGGCGGCGATCTCCTCGACCACCACGCTGTGCTGGGCCACCGAGAAGCCGTGCTCGCCGGTGGTCTGGCCGTTCCACCG